>Ga0233431_1000360_pt1 | contig 104364 bp, 100 predicted proteins | sample SI_118_April2016_FD_179867 | JGI IMG/M metagenome (GOLD analysis project Ga0233431, IMG submission 179867) | Seawater microbial communities from Saanich Inlet, British Columbia, Canada - SI_118_April2016_200_MG | ecosystem: Environmental > Aquatic > Marine > Inlet | place: Canada: British... | reverse complement strand
GCGACCTTGGGCTCGACGATGATCCTCTATTTGAAACAAAAAACTGTCTAACATTTTGTATTCTCCTCTTTAGTTTTTTAGAAAGAGAATAACATAGAACCGTATCTTTTAGAACTGAACAACCCTTTATATTGTGCAGCACAAAAGGAATGTCTATTTAGGAATCATTGCCCACTGTTTGCTAAACGTAATTGACATAATTATAGGAGTAGCGTTTATCCTTAGCCTTCCTAATTAAACACCGCCCAATCCAAATTGCACCGGACTTGGCTAAAGCGGCGCGAAAAATGATGGTTCGGAACAAATAATCTAGTTTTTAAAACTAGTGGAGTCTTGCCAACCCGCCAAGCCGGTGAATAATCCGTTGGCAAAAAACAAAAAAAACCGCCCTTGTTTGACAAGGGCGGTTTTGATTTATTTTTCAGCTTTTCTTCTTTCTAAAATCGTTCATCTGAGCCTACGTCCAAAACAGCCAGGCCGCTGATGACTTTGGGATAAAAGTCTGTCGACTTTTGGGGCATTTTCTCATCCAAGGCGGTGCAGGCTTCGATTTGCTCCATTCGGGTGGCGTTGACGATGAAAAGCAAGGCTGTTTCTTCGTTGGCAACGCGTTCGTAGCCGAGATCGGGTTCACGGAGATATTCGATACCTTCTTTTGCGTCAATTTTCTCTGCACTAATACCCAAAATATGCTCAAGCAAAAGTTTGTGCAGGATGCTTGCATCGAGGGTTTGCCAAATATCTGCTCGGCTGGGGGCAAGAGTCTCCATAACGGAAGTAGATTTCAATTCAAGTGCGTATTCGCCGCTTTGGGTGGCGATGCCGAAGCAACCCATCTGCCCAATAGCGGAATCCATTTTGGCTTCCAGTGCAGTGCGTCCATCCACTTTTTCAATCTCGAAATACTCGGCTGCTTTGGTGAGGACTACATCTGCGCTCATTTTGTCATAGTCAAAAATAAGACGATGGGTGGGCAAAATGGTCAGGCCGGGATTGCTCATGCTGACAAGAGCGACCATGAGGTAATTGAAGGCGGCATCGGCGGGGGCATCGGGAAATTTGGCACGCTGCTCCTCACGATAGGCAATGGCGGTTTCGTAGCGATGATGACCATCGGCAATGATGAGGCCTTTTTTCGGCGCCATTTCGGCCTGCACAGCGGCAATAACTTCTTCATCGGTCACGACCCACATTTTTTGACGGACATCTTTCTCGAAGAGTTCACGGACGTCTACATCGGGGTCGCGCTGAATGGCGGCATCAAGAATGGTATCAATTTTATTCTCTGCATCGGGGTACAGGATGAAAATATTGCCATAATAGGCTTCGGTGGCGCGGGTGAGATTGAGACGATCCATTTTAGGGCCATCATGTGTGCGCTCATGAGGAAGGACAATGCCTTCTTCAAAACGTGCCAGTTCGAGCGCGCTGATAATTGCTTTGCGCGTTACGCTCTTGCCGTTGAGCATAAAATCTTGGTGATAAACATATAGAGCAGGTTTTTCTTCTTTTTGGAGAACACCTTCTGCAAGCCATTTCTTCAGAAAGGCTTGCGCACGGGTGTAGACATTTTCTGTGTCGTTATCTGTTTCAAATTCTTTACCCTTGATCATGCGGGTTACGTTGAAATCGTTGAGGGCGTAGTATTTTTCTTGCAAGCCATGTCGAACACGGTCGTAGGGTTGGCTGATGACTGTTGCAATGTCGCCAACTTTTTCCGGGTTATAGCGAATGCCTTTGAAGGGTTTTAGATTTGCCATTTTTTACTCCAATTCACCACAGAGACCACAGAGAGCACAAAGTTTTAAAAATATTGCGAGTTAGAGACCTGACAGGTTTTGAAAACCTATCAGGTCTTTTCCATAAAAGCCTTTGTGTTTCTTTGTGTCCTTCGTGTTTAAAAATATTATCCTTTAAGCGCGTTGATGACGTTTTTGGCAACTTCTGTGCCAACTCGAGCTTTGGCTTCAACTGTACCTGCGCCGATATGGGGAGAGCCGATCACTTGATCGAGGGTATAGAGCTTATGCCCCATGCTGGGTTCTTCGGTATAGACATCAAGAGCTGCGCCAGCGACTTTGCCGCTTTTGATGGCATCAAAGAGTGCATCTTCGTCAATTGTGCCGCCACGTCCGCAGTTGATGATATTAACGCCATCTTTCATTTTCGCAAAGGCATTTGCATCAAGGATGTTATGTGTCTCTTTAGTGTAAGGGACGTGTAGAGAGATATAGTCTGCGCGAGCAAGGAGATCGTTGAGGGATTCGACCAACTCGATACCATCCGCTTCATCAACAAAGGGATCGTAAGCGATGGCTGTCATTCCTAGCGCGTTCGCTTTTTGACCTGTTGATTGCCCGATGCGCCCAATACCTACGAGCCCCAAAACTTTTCCGGCAATTTCTGTACCAGAAAAAGATTTCTTCGCCCATTCACCGTCCCCCATTGAAGTGGTCATCTGTGGGATGTTGCGCGCAAGGGCAAAAATATAACCAATTGCCAACTCTGCTACTGCGGCAGTAGATGCGCTGGGCGTATTGAGCACTTGAATGCCTTTTGTGCCAGCGTATTTCACGTCGATATTATCCAGGCCGACTCCGCCACGCACGATGGCTTTGAGCTTGGTTGCCGCATCAATGACCGGCTTGCGGACTTTGGTTCTGCTCCGCACGACCATCGCATCATATTCGGCGATTTCTTCTAATAATTCTTCGGGGGTGATATCTGGTTTGTTTACAACTTCGATACCGGCTTCAGAAATCATGTCTAGCGCGGCTTGTGCGGTTGCATCGCAAATGAGTACTTTCATGTTTTTGTCCTTTTCTTTTTCACCCAAAAAGCACAAAGTTCATAAAGAAAAACTTAAAATCTTCGTGCTCTTTGTGTGCTTTATGATGAATATCTTTTAGAGTCCCAAAATATCTTCAATTTGCCCAGTGAGCCATTTTAAATCTTCCATCTGCAAATCACCCATGTGGGCAATACGGAAGGCTTTCTCTTTCAGATTACCGTATCCATTCGAGAGCATTGCGCCGCGTTTGGCCAGTTCTTTATTCAGATCAGCAACGCTGATGCCACGCGTATTGCGGATATTGGTAATGGTCGGGGAAAGATATTTTTCATCTTCAACATAAAGTTCAAAATATTCTTCTGCCCAATCTTGCACATATTTTGCCATTTCAGCATGACGAGCAAAACGATTTTCAACACCTTCTTCAAGGATACGATCCATTTGCACGTTTAATGCATTGATTATGCTAAGCGCAGGCGTTGCGGGAGTTTGGCTTTTTACAGCTTTGCCTTCGAGAGCGACAAAGTCAAAATAGTAGCCTTTATTCTCTGTTTTTTGAGAGCGCTCAAAAGCAGCATCACTCACAGTTACAACACAAAGTCCGGGAGGAAGAGCAAAGGCTTTTTGCGTGCCAGCCAGAACGACATCTAAATCCCAGTCATCTACACAGATTTCTGCGCCAGACATAATGCTGACAGAATCCACAAGAACGAGTACATCGGGATATTTCTCTTTGACCAATGCTGCAATTTCTTTGATAGGGTTGGTGACGCCTGTTGAAGTTTCATTATGAGTGACACAAACAGAATCGAACCCGCCTTGCGCGAGTTTCTCATCCACCATTTCTGGGGTGATCCCTTCGCCCATTTCAACTTTAATGACTTCTGTTTCTTTCCCGTTGGCAGTTGCAATTTGTGCCCAGCGCTTTGAGAATGCACCGCAATCGGTCATCAGTGCCTTGGTTTGCACACAGTTACGAATCGCGCCTTCCATCATCCCCGTTGAGGAAGAAGTAGAAAGGTAAATGCGATTATCTGTATAGAGCATTTTTTTGAGCTTCTCCACCACTTCCCCGTGCATTTTCGCATATAGGGGATCGCGATGCCCGATCATGGGGACTGCCATCGCTTCGAGAACCTCGTCTACGACGTGAGTAGGGCCAGGAATAAAAAGTTTTTTGTACATCAAACACCTCCAAATAGGATTGAAAGAAAAAGATTATTCAGCGAAGTTGTCAGACAACTTCACGCGAGATTATACCTTAATTCACAATACAAAACTCCCCCCGAAAAGCGGTTTTCAAAGGGAGTTTTATCATTTTTCTTTTTTTATTTCACGCGTACAAATTTACGTTTACCAACCTGCAAAACGCCAGGGTTTGAAAATTCAACGCGTACATCGTGGAGCTTTTTGCCATCCAAGCGAATGGCATTTTGTTTTGCCATTCTATAAGCCTCTGACTTGCTAGCGACCAGCTTCGTAGCGACCAACACTTCCAAAAGTGTTTGCCCTGCTTCAAGTGTATATTCTGGCATATCGTCAGGAACGGCTTTCTTTTGGAAGAGGGCTACAAAAGCATCTTCGGCGGGTTGTGCCAAATCTTTGCCGTAGAAAATGCTCACGATCTCTCTTGCCAACTCCATCTTCACGTCGCGAGGATGTTTGGAACCGGAAGCAAGTCCACTTAAGAGCGCATCGATGTCCGTTGGGGCGTATCGCGTCACAAGACGGAAATAGGCTTCCATGGCAGAATCAGGAATGGACATCAATTTCCCGTACATATCTTCTGCCCCAGAGTTGATCGGGACGATATTGCCAGTAGATTTAGACATCCGCTGAACGCCATCGGTGCCGGGCAAGATGCCGCAAATGATGCCAACGAGAGGCTTTTGCCCCATTGCTTCTTGAAGTTTGCGCCCACCCATCATGATATTGAAGAGTTGGTCGGTGCCTCCAATTTGCACATCGGTTTCCATTGCAACAGCATCGTAGCCTTGCATGAGGGGATAAAAAGTTTCATGGAGAAAAATCGGCGTACCTGAGTCCATTCGCTTTGCAAAATTCTCACGCGCCAAAAATTGCTGAATGGTGAAATTTTGCCCCAAACGGATCAGATCAATAAGCGTGAGCTTTGAGAGCCATTCGCCGTTATAACGGACAATCGTTTTTTCTTTATCCAGCACACGAAAAGCCTGCTCTGCGTAGGTTTCTGAATTTTCTAAAATTTTCTCTTCAGACAAAATTGGGCGAGCTTTATTTTTATCAGAAGGGTCACCAACCAACGCGGTATAAGAGCCAATCAGGAAGGTTATTTCATGTCCTAAATCTTGAAATTGGCGCATTTTTCGCATCGAGATGGTATGCCCCAAATGCAAATCGGTGGAGGTGGGGTCGTAGCCACAATATACGCGCAAAGGCTTACCTGTTTTTTCAGAGGCTATCAATCGTTGGCGCAATTCTTTTTCCATCGATTCTTTCATCGTGGCATCGCCATATTCTGTGCCTTGCATCAGGATTTCAACTTGCTTGTCAATATTCATCGTTCACCTTCCTCACAAAAAAAATCGCATCACGCTTTACTTTTGCGCAATGCGGAGAATCACAAAACGCAAAAAATCAGGCGCGAGCGTAATAATAGCGTCCTTTTTCTTCTTTTTCCAAAACCAACTCTGTTTCTTTTAGGATTTCTTTCAGCACCGCCCCACCTTCAACAAAACCCAATCTTCCCTGAACTTCTCCCTGATATTGGATTTTACCCAGCGTACGAAACTCGAAATGAGACTTGCTACCGATTACCTGAACAGATTTGCCCCACCGAACCGGAATCACGTTAACCTTCTCGATCTCCTGCCAACTCAGCGCTACCTGACGGAGTCCGTTCTCAAAAGCGATTCCGTTAATATCCAAGCCCATCACGGTGCTGCGATCTATCCAGTTCCCCAGCGAAATGCTTACTGCGGCAAAAAGCAATAAGCCACCAAAAACCCAAATCCCTGCGGGGATTCTGCCGAATTGCCAATTCAAAACAGCCATAGCAAAAAGAAGAACAAGAGCTAAAAGCCAAGCTGTTGTCTCACTACGGCGAGAAGTTAATTCGGGGCGAAGTTCTTTGTTTAACATAGAGCGTATTATACAACAAAAGCCTCTGGAGCAGAGGCTTTTTATAAGATTTTTGGGTGGCGATCTGGCAGGCCTCCAAAGGATTTTTCCTAAAACTCTAAAACCATAAAATCTTCGGCGAGCTCAACGTTTCCGCTAAAGTGGCTACGCGCATCTTCAAGAAGGTTTTTTTGCCAAAATTCGCCTGTGGGGTAATGGATAAGATAAAGTTCTCTGGCTTCCGCTTTTGTTGCAACCTCGGCAGCTTGCTTCGAAGAAGAATGCCCCTTAAATGGGCCAGATGCCTCATGGATGAGAATATCCACTCCTTTAGCGAGTTGGACAACCTCTTCGCAGGGTTCTGTATCACAAGAGTAGGTGGCAACCTTGCCACTTTCCTTAAATTCGATTCGTGTGCCAAGAGTTGGAATCATATGGTCAACTTCAGAGCCGTAAATATCAAAATCGGAAGAACTCAAGACCGGGTTGATGCCCACAGAGGGAATCCTGTTAAAGGTCACGGGGAAAAATCCTGGCCATGTTGCCCAACCAAAAGCGTCCATTAAATTTTCCAACCGAGATAACGCATGATCTAATCCGTGGAGAGTTAAGGGTTTTTCTCGTCCGCGTAACCACATATCCATTAATAGAAGCGGTATGCCCGAAACATGATCGGGGTGAAAATGTGTCAGAATAAGATCAGTGATTTCATTGAAATCAACGCCAATATCTGTCAAGCGCAATATCGGGTTATGGGGGCTATCAATCAGAACGATGCGTTTTTTTCCAACAATCACCATATGCGCATTTTGATGGTCTTTATCTGCGATTGCGTTAGACGATCCTAAGATAATAATTTTATTCATTTCGCTCCAAGCCTATTGCATAACCTGCAATAATATTTGAGGGGTAATATATGTTTCAATTAGCGCGGCAATAAACAAAAGCGGAAGGACGATTCCTACACCTACCTTGAACCAATCTGCTAGCGCATGAATAAAAACCTCCCCCATCGTTTTGGATGGGTCGGGCGTTACCAAAACTGCGCCAAAATAAAGCATAGCCGCACCCGCAAAAATGATCGCGGGGATTTCAAAGATGCCGTGAGGCAAAATTCCAGCAAGAAATAAATCTAAGGCTGGCAACCCAAAGGAATCAAGGACAGCAAATAAAGCGCCCAAAACGCCAATATTAACTAGAAACGCCAATTCGCCCAAGATGCCAAAGGAAAGAAGCCCGAAAAAGAGCATAACCAACACAGCTTGTATATTGTGCAAAAATATAAAGCTGAAAGAAATCTCTGTCTCATCAGAGGGTAGACCAGCGGCAATTTGGAATTCACCCATAGCGTCGTCAATTTCGTCCTGTGTAAACTCATTAAACTCTGCCGGGATTATTGCGGATGTATAGCGATATGAGGCGATACTGCCAAAAACAGTAACTAGCACGAGAAGAAGAAGAGGCGTTTTCAGTTTACGTAAACTCGCACCAATTTGAATTTGATACCATTTAAGAAGCGAGCGTGCTTCCCCAAAGAATGCACCACTAAAAATCTTCCATATCCACTTGAGATTAAAGGAATCAACTTCTCTACCCAAAAGAAATTCACGCTGAAAATGAGCAATACCAACTCTGATCAACAAAGCTGCCATAATCAGCACAGCGGCTATCGCCAGCCAAAGGTGTTGGTCATTGCCCCAGAAAACCAGAACACTTTCACCTTGAATTAAAATAGCAACGGGCATAACAATAAAGGATGCCAAAAGATTTGCCGCTCGCACCGAAGTAGATTGCGTAGAGATAACAATTGCGCCACTGACCATCAAAAATGCGTGCGCAGCAGCAAGCATGAGCAATTGCACCATTAGACCTATAGGCGGCAAAGTCAGGTCTTGTTTGCTGACCATGAAAAGATAAAATCCAATTGACGCATAGCTTGCCAATAAAGGGAAAAAGATACCAACAAGAAATTTACCCAGATAAAGCTGCCAATCAAGAAAAGGCGTCCCTAAGAGAGGCTCTATCGTACCGCGTTCTTTTTCCCCAACAAACGATTCAAGTGCAACCACAAGGGAAACGGTCACGGGGAAGAAGCCAATAATCAAAATAGAGAAAGGCACCAAACGATCTAAAATCAATTCTCCGCCATATTGATTGGCAAAAGCAGCTGCTTCTGCTGCCGTTAAATTCATCAGAGGAGGAAAAATAAACGTAAGAACGATTAACGGGAAAAGAATCCGCCAATCACGAAATTGATCTTTTAGTTCTCGTTGCGCAAGTAACCATACAGGGGCTAATTTCTCTCTCATTGAATTGCCTCCCCATTGGCTTCAGACATTGCTTTGAGATAGACTTGCTCAAGGCTGCGAGGCGTTTCTTGTAAGGTCAGAACGGGGGCCTGTTGCGCAGAAAACTCTTTCAAGAGCAGAGGGTTGATTACTTCAGGGTTTTCTGAACGAAAACGAATTTGCTTCTCTGTTCTTTCTACTACTTCTACCCCTATGGGTAAATTAAATTTTCTAAAATCATAGGGGGAGGAAAAGATAACTTCATATTCTGTGGAGCCAAGAACTTCTTGTTTCAACGTTTCCAAACTTCCTTGGAGAAGAATTTTTCCACGGTAAATGATAGCGATCTCGTCTGCAAGCGCTTCGGCTTCAGCCAGATTATGAGTACAAATCACAATTGCCCGTTGCGATGAGCGTAAGCTGGCAATTTCGTCACGAACAAGTCGTGCGCTCTCAGGGTCCATTGCAGATGTAGGTTCATCCAAAAGTAATGCGGGCGGTTCGTGGATGAGAGTACGTGCCAATGCCAGTTTTTGTTTCATTCCCTTTGAATATTCGCCAATTCTGCGATGAGCGGCATCGGCTAAACCAAAATATTCGAGGAGGTGATTGCTTCGTTTTTTACGCGCATCCACATCGAGATGGTAAACCTTTCCAAAGAAATCGAGGTACTCCACCGCTGTCATTCGCAGATATAAACCATGTTGTTCAGTCAGCACGCCCACAGACGCGCGTACCTGATTCGGTTCTTTTACAACATCATACCCAGCAACACGCGCCCAACCTCGCGTGGGTTGCAGAAGTCCCGTCAACATCCGAATAGTGGTTGTTTTGCCTGCGCCATTTTGCCCAAGTAAGGCTAATATTTGGCCGGGTTTTACGTCTAATTTAACATCATCCACAGCCCAAAAATCGCTAAATGCCTTGCTTAGATTTTCTGTTTGAATCATTTTTTTACCTAATTATAGAAAAACCGCTAGCGCCTAATCAGGATAGCGGTGGTGTTTAGTATGGTCAATAAGACAAGAGTCCTCTAAGCATAATGCTAAGAGGTGAAAGGAAAGCTATATCTTACGATGCCGAAATAACAAAGCGGCTGCCGAAAGCAAAGCTACCACTGCCATCGCCGTTTGGTTGGCGTTGACGCCACCCAGCATCGAAGCATCGAGGCGCAGAAAATCGAGCAGAAAACGCCCCAGCGGATAGATCACCATATATAGCAAGAGCAAATCACCTGCCTTTACGCGATCAGAAAAGCGACGCCCCACCCAAAGCAGAATTGCCATATTGCCCAAGTTCCAAAGCGACTCGTAGAAGAAGAGTGGGTGATAGTATGCCTGCTCCTGAAATCCGCTTAGGCGATGATTAGAATCGATAAAAATCTTCCAGAGAAGAGAGGTTGGTGCTCCATAAAGTTCCTGATTGACATAATTCCCCCAACGCCCAATTGCTTGCCCTAAAGCAAGGCCTGGAGCCGCAATATCTGCCCACTCAAGAAAAGAAAGCTTTCTTTTACGCGTGAAAAAGTATAGCGCAATTAATCCCCCAATTACCGCACCAGGAATACCAAGACCGCCGTTACGGATATTGATCAGATCCCAAGGGTGGCTTAGATAGTATTCAGTAGTAAATCCTTCTGCAATAGTAGAGGGTGAGGGGGTAAAAACATGCCAAAGACGCGCACCGACTATTCCAGCTATAAGCAACCAAAGCATTAAATCCCAAATAATCTCTGGATCATGCCCGCGTCTTTTAGCTTCTTTTTGAGCTAAGAAAGCACCTGCTGCTGCACCCAGCATAAGTATGATGCCGTAAAATCTGACAAAAAATGTGCCTATATAAAAACCGTCAATCATTATCTTTCCTTACTAAAAATGCTTATGCGCTTGCCGACGAACATACCAAATTCGCTGCAGGGCTGTAAAGTTTGCCAAAATCGCGATAATCCACATTGCAATCAAAGGGAAGTTAAAAACCAATCCCGGGGCCAAAACAAGATAACGCTCCACACGCGTTAACGCGCCGATTTTAGCATCAAAATCCAGAGCCTCTGCCCGCGCCCTTGTATAAGAAACCAAAATCGATCCTGAAGCAGCTGCGAAAACCAGCATAGAAGCTAAGGTATCACCTTGTTCCAAAAAATAGTAAAGCAAACCAGCGTAAATAACCAGTTCAGAATAGCGATCTGTTACCGAATCTACAAAACCGCCAAAGTCAGTAGGTTCGCCGCGTAAGCGTGCCATAGTTCCATCCAGTGCATCCACAGGCCACATTACCAAGACGATTAAACCACCCCAAAGCATATTTCCTTTGGCCAGAAAAAAACCAGCAACGATGCTCCCAACCAACCCCAGCATGGTGATCGTATTCGGTGTCAAGCCAAGCCGATTGAGAAAAGCACCAATTGGGTCAAGCACCCATTTAAAGAGAATGCGCAAACGATCTGTTAGCGAAACTCTTTCAGTTTTCACAGTATTTTTCACTAAGAAACTCCATTAAATTAAGATTGCCCTATCATACTACAGATGCGCTTTAGATTTCACCCTCTTCATCCGGTGAAATCAACACATCACGCTCACGCCCACCGCCCAGCGCAGGGCCGACAACACCCATCTCCTCGAGCGCATCCAGCAAACGTGCGGCGCGAGGGTACCCGATCCGCAGGCGACGTTGCAAGAGCGATGCAGAAGCTCGCTGCGAGTTCTGAATCACATCAATCGCCTGTTCGAGCAAAGTTTCGTCTTCATCCATATCAGACTCATTCAGCATTTGCTCCCAAGGTGCGCGCTCTTGTATATCTGGGATTTCCTTCTGCCAATAAGAAATAATTTTTTCGATCTCTTCATCCGTAATCATTACCCCTTGTACACGGGATGGGGAGCCCGCCTCCGGACTCAAGAATAACATGTCTCCATTTCCGAGCAGATTCTCGGCTCCAACGCTATCCAGAACAACTCGTGAATCGACGCCAGATGTGACCGCAAACGCGATCCTGGCTGGGAAGTTGGCCTTAATCAGCCCTGTCACCACATCGGTACTCGGGCGTTGCGTCGCCATCACCAAATGAATGCCCGTCGCACGTGCCATTTGCGCCAAACGAATCAAATTATGCTCTGTCTGTTCAGGCGCATGCATCATTAGATCAGCCATTTCATCAATCAAGACGACGATGCGCGGCATTGCAATCCCGTTTTTGCGCCTTAAGATTTTGCGGTTATAAGAGATAATATCACGCGAATTTTCTTTTTCAAGGAGTTTATACCGTCTTTCCATTTCAACCACCACCCAACGCAAAACACCCTGGATACGGTCTATATTCGTTTCTACTTTGCCGTAAAGATGTGGCAGCCCATTGAAACGAATTAATTCAACCATCTTCGCATCAATCATCACTAAGCGTAAATCTTCTGGTGAATTATTGACCGCCAAAGAGGATGCAATCGAGGTGATACAAACTGACTTTCCAGAGCCTGTTGAGCCAGCGATTAAAAGATGAGGCATTTTAGCCAAATCGGCAACAACAGGCTGTCCTGAAACATCTCTGCCTAATGCAATTGCCAAAGGAGAGCGGGCTTTATGAAAAATCTCCGACTCCAAGATTGAACGCAAGCGGACAACCTCAACTCGCGCATTGGGAACCTCGATTCCAACAAAGGGGCGTCCTGGTACAGGAGCTTCGATGCGTAAACGTTGAGCTGAGAGCGCGAGAGATAAATCGCGTTGTAAAGAGGCAATTTGAGCAACGCGCACTTTCATCAACTGTTCTTCTTCGCTATTGGCGCTTTTGTCAATAAAGCCAGGCTGGACGGCAAATTGTGTAATTGCGGGACCTACTCGAAACCCAACAACTTTCGCAGGGATTCCGAATTCATCAAGCGTTTTTTCAATTAGCCCTGCTGTTTGGTTAATGGTGCGCTCGTCTAAACGGGATTTGCGCTCACTTCTCAACAATGTTAATGGTGGAAGACGCTCATCTCGTGGGCGCGGTTTAGCAGGAAGTTCATCTTCTTTTTTAGGCATCGAGAGAGATTTCCGAAACCCGGGCGGGAGTTTTGCCCGTGGTTTTTTATTCGTCTTTTTCTCTTCCTTTTCCTCTACATCAAAAACTTCTTCAACTTCTTCTCTCTCATCACCTGCTACACGCAAAAGCCAGACTTCAAGATGATGCCAAAAATTAAATCCTGTCATTGATGCAAAAATTGTTCCAAAAAGAAAAAGAAGAAAACTTCCGATAGGGCTGATCATCCTGCTTAAAATTTGATCCAACCCCCACCCAAGACGACCGCCGCCGTAGCCGATATTCACATTCTCAAGAGAACGCCCTCCTATAACGGTCAGCAAACCCAATGCCAAGAACGCTGCGGATTCCAAGGCGAAGATACGCCCCCAAGGAAGAGGATCCTCGGAGCGGCGCAGCATTAATAATCCAACCATCCCAATCGAGGCAACAACAAGATAGCTGCCCCAACCAAACCAATCTTTAAGAAATGCGATCCAAAGAAGGATGAGCGTTCCTTGGGTGAGGCCAAGTAAGGCGAGGAGCGAAATCAGAGCAAAGGCAAGGAAAAAAACACCACCAATATCGCTGGCAAAGCGTCCAAAATGCAAGTTTATTTTGGCAAGACGGTCAAGCCAATCTTCTGATGATGCGCTTTTTTTAGCCATTTTCTTCCTCAAGCATAAGACTGAGACTCATGCGCTGTTTTTTTGCATCGAGTTGCAAAATACGTAATTTTATTTCATCTCCTTTTTGGAGGCCTTCTCTACCCAATGGAATTTCTGAGCTATGGATCAAGCCTTCAATTCCTTCTTCCAAACGAGCAAAGGCTCCAAAAGAAACAATTGCTGTAATTTCTGCAAAGACACTTTGTCCAGGTTGATATTTATCCTGAATTTTTTCCCACGGGTTATCGAAAAGTTGTTTTAAGCTGAGGGCCACTCGATTTCGTTCCAGAGAAATATCCAAGACCTGCACCCGAATCTTCTCCTTTAATTGGACAATTTCACTTGGATGCCCAACACGACCCCAGGAGAGTTCTGATTTATGAACAAGCCCCTCTACGCCACCGATATCAACAAAAACGCCGAAATCAGTAATATTGCTTACTTCACCTTCTATAACCGCACCACTTCTTAGCGTAGAAAAAACTTCCTGTCGTTTGCCTGCGCCTGCTTGCGCCGCTCGCTCTGAAAAAATAAGCCGATCTTCTTCTGGCGCACATTCAATTAATTTCAGATTTAAAGTTTCACCGCAATAAGAAGCTAGCGCTTCATCTCTATTCGCGGAATCATTACTACCGCTATCGCTTAACTTAAGTAGGTGAGAGTACGGGACAAACCCACTCAGATCATCGTCTTCAACTAAAACACCGCCTCGATTATGCCCGATCACCTGGAGAGAGATAAGGGCATCCGATTTGTAGAGTTTCTGTGCTTTTTCCCAATTGGTGGGAAAGCTGTCTTTTTTTTGCCCAATAGGCAATATTTCTTCAGGTTTAGAAGCCTGGCCTTTTTCATCAGCCAAAACTGATGCCCACCAATTATCGTCGATTTGCACGAAGTCTTTTGTTTTCATATTTATTATCACCGTTAAAGTGTGTAAAACGAAAAAACCGTTTTACAGAACACGAATCAATTCTCTTCCCTTGCTTCAGTTTCCATTTCCAAAACAATTCTCGCAACTGCCTCTACCGCGACGCGTTGCTTTCGATATAAATCTGCTTCTGACACAGCGAGACGCGCAGCGACTTCGCGTACTTTATGCCCTTCAATAAATTTCATCTCAAGGATATTATAGAGTATCCATTCTGCTGTAAATAATCGCTTGCCCTCAGGGCGAATAGTATCAACGCCTTTACGTAAAATTGCTCTCAGCGCATTGACCGCATTCCCATCGTGATCGGCTCTTGTCTGTTGGACAACATCCAAATCCATCAGAGGGCTATCGCTTAGCTTGGGTCCGCCCCAATAATGGCTGAGAGCATCTTTTACCCAACTTTCCAGGTCTGCTTCAGGGTCTGCCAAAATGCTCACCTTACTATCATAGCGTCCGGCAGCACGCCAACGTTGCAAAACTTCGGCTTGTGGCTGCAAGTCCTGAAGAGATTGAAAAACTGTCTGTTGTAATTGGCGATCTTCTAAAGCAAGAGCAGCACGATCTGCTAAAAGCCAAAGAGCGTCTCTCTGGTCATCATCAATTTCTTGAAAAGATTGATGCGCAACACCAAGAATGCCTAATAAAGGCGGGACCTCATCACGATCCATCTCCCGTTTACGCTTTCGGAGAGGCAATATCCAGAAATCGCCCCAGGTAAACTCTTCTTCCAATTGATCTTCTACAATCTCTGGTACACGTAAAACCTCGGGGAAATCATCTCTATCAAGCATATTTTTGCTTCCCGCCATAGAAATCATCGCTAAATCTTCTCCGTCCAATGCGGCAATAAATGCAGATGGGGACTGCAAATGATCACGCACAGCAGCCAAAACTGCTTCAAGAAATTGTTGCAAATCACTGCGCGTTAACAAGCGTTCTTCGATATTTTGCAGCAAAAGCAATTCATCGCGATCCCTTCCAAAAAAGAGATTTCGTTCCCAGAAAGGAGAGAGAATGGTAATTGTGTGCTCAATCATCAAAACGCTAAGAATCATTACCAAAGGCACAAATGCCGAATAGGGGTTTCCATCATAAAGTTCGCCGCCACGACGAACAATCGTCATCAAACCTAAAGTGATCGACGCTGTAACGGGGCCCCGCAAAATCCATTTAAAAAGACGGCTCTTTACCAAGCGATCGGGCCACGAAACCCCAAAAAAGGCAACGGCATAAGCCATCACAACAACCAACCCCCCCACAAGGAGATTGATTACCAAAACAGAAGACCAGAAGGCAAAAAGATGCCGAGAGGCAAAAGAAGAGCCGTACATCAGATAAGGGTAAGAGCCCAAAGCTGGAGCCGTCGCACCCGCCATCAAATATAACATGCGGCGTCGCCCTGAACGGGTGAGCATCTGCCTAAAAGCGCGGATAAAATTAACCCACGCCCAGATCATCACAGCGAGATAATATAGAGAGAATACTTCAGTCCAGAAAGTGCGTTCCAGATGAGGAGCAGGTTGACCCTGTGCAACGAAATCGCCCAGCAAAAATCCAAACCCCAATAGCAGTAGAAATACCCCTGAAAGAAAATAAACAACGCGAATCGCAATTCGTCTGCGCCCACGTGAAGGTCGCCCTGCCGTTACCAATAAGGCATCAGAAAGATGCAGATAAGCGGCAGGAAGGAAGACAATCCCGAACCATTGAATTTGGAGCAGCAATTCTAAACCCCAATCAGGCACGGTTTCATTTTGCATTGCCTCTGCTGTAAAAACAACAACAACGCAAAGCAAAATAACCGCAAAAGAACGCGCTACACGATTACGTAAATTAAAAGTTAAAGCATAAAGGAATAACGAGAAAGCTGTAATTGCAACGCCAGCCGTCAGGATCTCGTTTGTTACGCGTATCCCCGCCAATAAATTACTCATCCAACCATTAAGCATATAGTGACTCCGCAGTATCACGAATAGCCACGAACCTTTCAAATATCACGAATTTAATTCACACGTTAAAATTGCTTCAGGAGTTTCCCGAAAAAGAGAGCTACATCCTGTGTTGCATAATAATGGTCATTATAGCCGCTAAACGCGAAACCCATTTTTTTTGCCAAACTAATTGCAGGATGATTTTTGGACGATGTCTCAATAAAGAGTTGACGATTTTTCCGCTCAATTGACCATTTCTCTACAAATTGGATCAACAGGGTCGCGACTCCTTTTTGGCGTGCTTCCGTTGAAATAACAAGGTCGAAAACCCAAACGGATTCCGCTGTAGCCTGCTCCAAAAAACGGATATAGCCTATCGGCGTCCCATCGCTAACTGCGACAAAGGTGCGCGCGTCTTTTTTCCACGTATCTGCCAAGGAGAAATGATCGCGCGGATATTCTGTCCGAACAGAGCGCGGCAAACGTACATCCCGCAAAGTGACGTTAATTTCGCCCGCATCTTTCTTTAAATCCAATTGCCAGACATAATCGCTATCGCAAGAATGATCCATCCCGACCAATCGAACTAGATCAGTAGACAAGGCGGCGCGGATTTTGAAATTATTGCTTTTTTCTATGCTCATTCTATTTGACCAATCACACGGATCTGAACAACGCATGGAGGCAGAGCCTCACCCAGATTATCTGTTAGCACCAAGCGGAGGAGATAATCACCGGGAGTTAATTCAGCTGTATCAAACCTCCCTAAAATATCATCACGAATCACATCTCGACCAGCGTAGATGGTAGACCAATTTTCTTCTCCTACGGGAGATACTTCAAATTTATAAAAACCAAATTTCGGAATATCAACAGTGCCAACGAGATCAACAATCCCCTGTAACTCTTGTCCAGGAACAGGCGATTCTACGATCAACTCGCCGGGAATACATCCATCGCTGAAATTTTCAGCCTGCGTTGTGGGGCGTGCGGCGATCGTTGCCGCCATCTCTGCTGAGATGGTACCTGTGGGCGTGACCAAAAGATCAACTGTTGGGGTAGCGATAAATGCTGAAGGTGGCATCGAAGGAACAATAAACGAGGCGATGATAATCTCTCCTAAAACGAGAGCAACTAAAAACACGTTCGCTGCGAGGGCACGCGCAAAACGTTTTTGTGAGATTTGCCGTTCTAATCCATAAATCGCTCCACGCCACGCAGTCCAAGTCCGCCAAAGCCAACGGGCGAAGAAGATGCCGCTAATGATCAGGACAAAGTAAATTAGTCCTTCATAAATTGAAAGGAATTTGTAAATGGCGAGCATGGATTTCCCGATTGTTTAGAGTGAGCGCAAAACGCCGCGAATAATGGTCTCCATTTTAGGGACGATTTGCTTCCCCGCTTCGAGGACATCTTCATGGCTGGCGACGAAGGAAAGTTCTGTATGCGCTTTATTACTGATACCCGAAAGCCCCAAAACGCGCGTGCCGCCGTGTCGAGCAACGGAGACTTCGGTGACAGTAGACATACCAACTGTGTCTGCCCCGATCATTTTGAGAAAACGTAATTCAGCGGGGGTTTCAAAAGAGGGTCCGCTCAAGCCCATATAAACGCCTTCGTGAATAGGAACACCCTCTTCTTTGGCTATTTTACGAGCGAGGTCGAGCAACTCGGGGTCGTAGGCTTGGGTCATATCCGGGAAGCGGGGGCCAAAATCATCAAGATTGGGGCCATGTAGAGGGCTGTTGCCAATCAAACCCGGGAAGTTGATATGATCGGTAATGAGCATCACATCGCCGGGCTGATGTTCGTCTGCGATGCCACCGGCAGCGTTGGTAACGATCATGATCTCTACGCCCATTCGCTGCATAACGCGTACAGGTAAAGTCACCTGCGACATGGTATAGCCTTCATAAAAATGGATGCGCCCCTGCATCACAAAAACATCTTGCCCTTGAAGCTGCCCTATGATGAGCTTGCCTGCGTGTCCTTTTACTGTAGAGACGGGCCAATGTGGTAAATCACCAAAAGGAATCGAAATAGCATTTTCAACACTCTCTGCAAAATGACTCAGGCCTGAGCCTAAGACCATGCCTATGCGCGGCTTTACTTCTGTTTTGGAAAGAATTGCTGCTACAACTTCGTCGATTTCTTTAATGGTCAGATTCTTCTGCATGATTGCCTCTTTTTTCTATGATTTATGCTCATTTTGAACAGGCAAATTATATCAGAGATATGCACTAAAAGCGTTATACATAGCGTGCAACACTGCTTAAAAGGATTGCTATCTTTCATATTTTTATTGATCTCTTACCAGAAAACATCTTTCTTAGAACTCCAAATTCTCAGAAAGATATTTTCTGATTGACAACCGCACTATTTCCCGTTATAAGGATGGTTATGAATTTCAAAAAACTGCTAATGGGATTATGGATTCTCGCTTTGCTAAGCGCATGCAATCTTAATACCACATCCTTGCTTGGACCAACCGCGACCCCGAGCCTGAGCCCCACTCCCAGCATTACCCCATCCCCTACGCCTACCATTACTCCATCGCCGATCCCGACGATAGTTCCGCTTGCTCGTGTTCAGATTGGGGATGATGCACTTAACAACGGAGATTATACGCTCGCCCGCGCTGAGTTTCAGGGTGCGGTGAATAGTTCTTCAGATGACGATCTTCGCGCTGCTGCACTTTGGGGGCTGGTACGTGTTAGCTATGAAGATGAACATGACCACGAAGCGATCGCATTTGCGCAGCAATTGGCAAATGAATATCCAAATTCTCCCTTCCTTGCTTATGCTCATTTTATTGCGGGGCAAGCAAATACCAATATCAATCGGCATAAATCCGCAGCAAACTCTTATGCCGCCTATCTCGAATTGCGACCGGGATTGCTTGAGCATTATGTTGAGGAGTTGCGCGGCGATGCCTTCGTCGCAAATAATGATTACGCCAACGCACTTATCACCTACCAAGCCGCTCTCACGGCACCAAGCTTAAATAACGGAATCAACTTAGAGGTCAAGATTGCCACGAGCAAAGCGGCAATCGGTGATTTTGCAGGTGCAATCACAGATTATGAATCCATATCCCAGCGTAGCAATAATGATTTCATCCGCGCAAAAATGGATTATCTTGCTGGATACGCTCATCTAATGCTCGGCGAAAGAGAAGAGGGCTATGCCCGTTATCTGCACGCCGTTGAAAACTACCCACTCGCCTACGATTCTTATGTCTCTCTTCGCGAGCTGGTCGCGGCGAGCATCCCTGTGGATGATTTCAATCGCGGGCTAGCAGACTACGCAGCCAAACAATATGACGTAGCTTTACTCGCTTTTGATCGGCATATTGCTGATAACCCTGAAAGTGATGGATCAGCGCAATATTACCGTGCCAAAACACTCTACGCGTTGGGGCGTTATGACGAGGAAGTTATTGCGTGGAGCGATTTTATTGAGAATTATCCAAATCACCGCTATTGGTCAGAGGCTTGGGGCGAAAAATCTTATACGCAGTGGTCTGATCTCAATCAACTCGAAACTGGTAAAGAAACGCTGCTTGCTTTTGTGCACGCCTATCCAGGGCACACTGATGCGCCAGATTTTTTGATGGATGCCGCCCGCTTGATGGAGCGTAACGATAAGGCCGAGGAAGCGATCGATCTCTGGCTGCGCCTCTCAAAAGAATACCCGGGCAATACTCTCGCGCCCGAAGCTTTATTTTTGGCAGGCGTTACATCTTATCGCCTTGGTGACTATGCGCAAGCGTTGATCATCTTTCAGCGGGCATTACTGCTCAACGCCACCGGAGAAAACCAAGCCCGTGCTTATCTCTGGATTGGTAAAGCACAGCAAAAATATGGAAATGTGGATGCGGCACGGGATGCGTGGCAACAGGCACAATCTGCTGACCCAACAGGATATTATAGTGAGCGTGCCCGTGACCTTTTAACAGGTGCCGAGCCATTCTCCCTTCCCAATATCTATAACCCCGAAACAGATTCTGCCACAGAACGTGCTGAGGCGGCTTCTTGGCTTCGGATCACCTTCAATCTCCCTGCCGAAACTGATCTCGGTGATTTAGGCACACTTCAAGAAGATTTGCGTCTCCAACGTGGACGTGAGTTTTGGGAGCTGGGTCTTTTCAACGAAGCTCGTCTCGAATTTGAAAGCCTCCGTGCTGACGTCAGTGAGAGCGCAGCAGACAGTTTTCGTCTTGCTAATTATATGCTCGACCTAGGCTTATATCGCCCAGCTATTTTTGCTGCACGCCAGGTTTTAGATCTCGCAGGGATGGAAACCCATGCAAAATCTCTCCATGCGCCGATCTATTTCAGTCATATCCGCTACGGGGCTTATTATAGTGATCTCGTCATCCCCGCCGCAGAAGAACATAATTTTCACCCCATCTTCATCTACAGCCTAATGAGACAGGAAAGCCTCTTTGAGGGTTTCATCCACTCATCAGCTGGTGCACGTGGGCTGATGCAAATTATCCCCGCAACAGGCGCGAATATCGCTACATCAAATAGTTGGTTAATAGAATATACAGCTGAAGACCTATACCGCCCGATGGTCAGCGTCAAATTCGGGACATGGTATCTAGACTCTAATCGCGAATTACTTGATGACGATCTCTACGCCACCCTTGCAGCATATAATGGCGGCCCGGGCAATGCCATTGAGTGGCAAGCCCTCGGCAGTGGCGATCCTGATTTACTCTTGGAGAGCGTGCGCTTTGCTGAAACAAGAAGTTATATCAAAGCGATATATGAAACTTATAATATTTATAAATCCATTTACGGAGATGTGCAGTAGTTAAATCCCCAATCCTTGTGAGCATATTAAGCGAAAACGACCTGACTTTTTGAAGTCAGGTCGTTTTCGCTTAAGTGTATTTAAATTATTTCTATAAAAAAATTAACTCAGGTGCGCTCGAATTTGCTTAGTCACCGAAATCGCATCCAAACTTAGTACAGATATGAGTTTGTCGCGCCCCACTTCTCCAGCCACAACCGATACATCTGATTCTGAAATGTTTAAGACACCAGCCAGCAATTTGATCAAAGCCTGATTATCCTGTCCATTTTTAGGCGCAGCAGTTACGTGAACTTTTATTGTCCCGTCCCCCATAATTCCTGCCACAGCATTACGACTTGCTTTTGATGTCAGGCGCACTGTCAATGCTGCTCCGGCTTTTCCATCATGTAATTTATATTTACGAGAAGACATAATTCACCTCAAACAAGTGTGTATAAGAAATTAGTCAGTGCCCAAGATAACGCTCTAATCAAAAAGTATAAAACCAGGGGGCTAAGATCAAACATCCCAATCAGCGGCACAACTTGTCTGATCGGCATCAACATCGGTTCAACAACCCGGTCAATCGTCTGCCGCACCTGATGATAAGGGGGCAGGAAATATGATAACACAACCGAGGCAATCACCAACAAAATAAGAAGTTGAGCCGCAATATTGATCAAATTAATTAAACCTAAAATCATAAATTCTCCAATTTTTTAGATGGGACGCTGCCCGACAACCGCCTGCCCGACCCGAACAAATGTGGCACCCTCTTCAATGGCGACGTGGAAATCGACACTCGTCCCCATTGAAAGTTGCTCCCATTTAACCTGCGGATAGAGGTCTGAAAGATAATCCCGCAACCGCCGCAACTGACAGAAGTATGGACGAGTTAATTCCGCATCTTTGAAAAAAGGCGGCATCGTCATCAACCCGCATATTTCAAGATTTTCCAAAGAAAGTAGTGTTTCGACATCAGGGAGCAAATTCTCCCACTGAGATTCATCTGAGGCATCCCAGCCAAATTTGCTCTCTTCTCCACCAACGTTGAATTGCAACAAAACAGGAAGTTTACGATCAGATTCTGCAGCAAAACGATCCAGGCGACGAGCAAGTTTTAGGCTGTCAAGCGAGTGTAAAAGAACAAAGTTCTCAGCCACCAAGCGCGCCTTACGGCTCTGCACATGACCGATCATATGCCATTCTACCGTATTTTTTTCATCGAGAGATTGCATTTTACTTACAGCTTCTTCTGGATAGTTTTCCCCTAAAATTGTCACCTCTGCTTCAATAACTGATTCGACCACAGAGAGGGGTTGTTTCTTTGTGACAACAACTACTTTAACGGATTCAGGGTCACGCCCAGCAAGCTGAGCGACATCTGAAACTTTTCTTTGGATTTTCTGGTAATTCTCACGAATTGATGTGGTGAGAGATTTGTCTGTCATAATTATGTCTTTCTGTAGAGTTTAATGAAAATATATCGTTAGATGACTATCTGAAAATGCTGTAACACAGAGCGTTGCCGCTAGGTAGACACTATTTTACCCCTTTAGCGCAATCAATGCACCAAAACGCCCTGTTTTGCCTTTTTCGACGCGATGAGAAAACCAATCATCCAGATGACAGGCCGTACAAATATTTGCCGATTCTATCTGAGTAACGCCCGCACGCTCCAATTGGATTCGGTTTGCTGCCCACATATCGAAATGCCTACGCTCGCCCACTTTTTGGAGAAGGGATTCGGCATCTTCACCAAAGGCTGCCCGAACCTGTTGAATGACATTATCGCCAACTTCATAATGATCAGGGCCGATGGAGGGGCCAATCGCTACCTGGATATTTTCTGGCTTCGAATCATAATGCTCTTGCATGGCATTGATTGCTGCGGTCGCGACTCCGCGCACAGTTCCCATCCAGCCAGCGTGTGCGATACCGACAATGCCCTGACTCGAATCGACAAATAAGAGGGGCGTACAATCGGCAAAACGCATGAAAAGGGTTACGTTGGGATTGTCTGTGAAGATCAAATCACCTTTGTCTTCGTGTACATTTGGCTGACGAGGTTTACTGGCGAAAACTGCTCGGGTACCGTGAACCTGCCAAAGGTCAAAAACGGATTCGGGATCACGTCCCAGAGCGGTAAATGTCCGGATGCGATTCTCACGTACATTGGCGAGTTCATCCCCAATCCCCCCTCCAAGATTGAGAGAAGTCCATGGCGCGGGGCTAACTCCACCCTGACGTGTAAAAACTGCATGGGTAATCGAATTTGGGAAATTCTGAAATTGAAAATAACGGATAGTATCTTCTTGAAAAAAGGGCATAAATTAATCCATCGCTTTGATAACGGCAATTTTCTTGATGTAAATCTGTCTTGTTTCGCGCATGCTTTCTTCGACATAGGGGAATCCAAACCATGCCGTTGCAAAGCCAAAAAGGAAACCTGTCAGGACACGCATAAATGGAATACTTTCTCGATAGGGCAAAAGATTGGAGAGACCCGAGATTTCAAATTGGCTGATGATTTGAGAAAATCCATCCAGACCAATTGGGCCGATCCCGATCAATAACCATAGTGTCCAATGCAGGGGCGGGATGCGATGCCCTGTGACCCAAAAGAGCAGCGCGAAAAGGAGCATTGCGCCGTAAATCGCTATATCTCTTTCGCAAAGAGCCATTTTGTATCCCACAATTTCATCACCGATATAGTTTCTGGCCTCCCAGCGAGTTGGGCTACTTGCATCATGAATATGCGTGATGCCGGTGGCTGTCTCAAAATCAAGGAGGTCTGTGCCTTCACCCGCTATTCCTGATTCAGTAAGGGGATAGTAAGGTTGTTCACCAAAGAGGAAAAAAGAACGGAAGCCAAATTGATGACAGAGGGGGCTATACATCTTGTAGATGATTTTCGCAGGGGCAGTTGCGCCAGCATTCATGAGTACGGGCGCGAGGATAGGAAGCCCAACATAAAAGAAGATAATAAGCGTAAAAACAAGCATATAACGGCGTGAAAACCAATGGGAGAATTTATCTGCACCCGAGAAGGTTTGCCCGCGTTGGGCACGTTTGCGGTAGAGATCATCGCCTGTTCTTTTGAGTTGATCCTGGCGGTCGGCAGCTGCTCCGATAGTCATGGCAAGGTCTTGTTTTTTGATGGGTGCTTTGAGAAGATAGGGACCTACTTCGATGACTGGAATGGTCTCGCTATACTCAGTATAAAGAGCGGGGTCGCTTTCTATATCGATTTCGATGAGCCGATGAGGATATTTCTCTTGCAAAGATTCAAGGTCTACTTTGATCTCATCACAAAGATGACAATCTTCTCGAGTATATAGCGTGACATTTACCATTATTCAATTCCTATAAGATGCAAATTATATTCAAATTCTTTGGTTGATAGTTCTCCAAGCCAGATACCTTGGATTGTCCCGTTTTTTTCAATGAAAATACTGGTCGGTTAGCCAGTGATATTGTAGAGATCACCAATTTTAGTATCTGCATCAGGCAAGATGGGGAAGATTAGATTCTCTTCATCTTAACGAGATCAAGCCAAAATCAAGAGCGGGACGCCCGAGAACTAACGGAGATTCAAATCTGGGCACTCTTCCATTCGTCTGTATAAAAAAAATCAAAACCAGCACAGCGACTGTACAAGTCACTGTGCCGATGCTGATCAATATCCAAATCGAGAAAAAGGGTTTTTCTTTTGTCAAAAGGAGATATTTATAATCCGAAATCTACAAAAGTGCCGTAACGAGCAAGCAATTCAAAAGTGCCGGAGAAAAGCATAATGCCAACAATAACAAGAATAACGCCCATTGCGATTTCAACGTAGTGCATCGCTTTGCCATATTTACGCAAAGTTGCGCCAACCCAGCCAATACCCAGAGCGGCAATCAAAAATGGAATCGCCAATCCTGCTGAATAGGCTGTCAACATAATTGCGCCTTGAGAAACTGAGCCGCCGTTGATGGCAACTGTGAGAATTGCTCCCAAAACAGGGCCAACGCAAGGCGACCAACCTGCGGAAAAGAAAACGCCAAGCATAGCAGAAGAAAGATAGCCTAATTTTGGGTCGGGCAAGGTCTGTACACGGGTATCATATTCAAGAAAGGGAATGCGGTAAACGCCGATCATATGTAAGCCAAAGATGACAACCACGATCCCGCCGATTTTCGCCAACCAAGTGCGGATATCGTAAAGCAATCCGCCAAAGGCAGATGCTGCTACACCCAAAAGGATAAAAACTACGCTAAACCCCAATACAAAAGCAAGCCCATGTGTAAAGGTGACAAAACGATTATTTTCTCCGCCCTCACCACCAGCTGTGCGTCCACTTAAATAACCGACATAGGCAGGAACAAGTGAGAAAACACAAGGGGAGAGAAAAGAAGCCAAGCCGGCAAGAAAGGCCAAGCCTAAAGTGATATTTGATAAATCCATTGATATACCTCGTTCTAATTATAAAAGTTTTGAAGTTTATTTAGTTACACAACATTTTGTTTCAGAAGGTGGTTGAGTAGCTCTGAGTGCTTTTTCAGAGCGTATCGAAACCACAAATTTGAACTTTTCCATCTACTGTTGGTTCCGATACGGCGAAAAGCATCGCCTACTCAACCAACAGATATTCTTTTTAACAAACTACCTGTGTTTTGAAGTTTATTTCGCTAAAAAGTACGCTTAACGACCTTGACCTTTGTTCCATGATCAGGCCAAGCTAAACTCACTTCATCAGTATCTAAAGAAAGATAGGGCGTTGTCCAACGGAAAAGCCATTTTGCATCTTCTGCACAAACATTTACGCAGCCATGAGAGCGGCGCGTACCAAAGTCGTTATGCCAAAAAGCAGCATGAATTGCGATCCCGTCTCCGTTCATAAAAATTGGCCACCCAACAGCTGGCGTATCGTAACCTGACCTGCCTTCTGTTGAAGAAGCACCCATTGGAATGGAGAATAATTTTCGATGCGGGTTATAGCCTCCAGGAGGCGTAAAGTAACTTTCACTCTCATACCCTGTAGAAATACGACAGAAAAATATCTCTCTCTCGCCTTCAAAACACGAAAGGGTCTGATAGGTCGTATTAACCAGAATATGTTTTTCTACAGGGTCTACATCAGGATGAATAGGTGCAATATCTTCAGGGGTTAGCGGATAAATTCCCGCAGCGTCTACCCAAAAAATATCGCCATAGCCATACTTTTCATTAAATCTATACATCACTTTCCCTGCATCTGTCGTCATGATCTGATCAACCCACAAAACCTGACCATAATACAAACGGGGTGTAAAATTATTGGCAACACTGTCTTTATACCACCCAGCTCGCGCGGGCGGATTTGCGATCCACAAATCTACATAAGGGACAGTCACCTCTGCCCAAAAACCTGCTCTTCCTTCAAGCATAGCCGTAAGTGGGATATTCGGAAAGTTATGCACGGGCTGCAAATCGGGCGCGTAGATATAGCCTTCAGGCGTTTCAACCCACCGTTTACTGGTCGATTTTGCACCGCCAACCACTTCGCGCAGCCAAATAATAAGCTCATCCTCTCCTATATCACGAACCACAGGCGCATTGGGATATGGCTCCGTCCTGATTCTCGTTGCATAATAATTAGGGAATACGGATACTCGCCCCAGTTTTTCGCCTTCGGGGAATTGAAAACTACCAGAGGGATTTAAACCCTCTAAGCGGCGGAACGCCATTGCCCCCAGGCTTGCTCCCGTTAATTTAAGAAAGTCTCGTCGAGAAAAATTTTTCATTTAATTTACCTTCAAGATCTACCATTAAAAGAGTGTCGCAAGGATACCATAATCTGATGAGTAAAGCGTGAGAAGCAAAAGTCTATAAATAGAAAATAGGACAAGCCCTAATCCCAATACTCTGCGTTGGGATGATTTACTTGAATGCAACGCAGATCATTGCATTTAGAATTTCTCATCCAAAAACGCATCTAATGCTCGTCTGCAATCTTTACCGACTTTATGCCCAACCTTTGCTTGGCATAAATTAACATCTGCGCCTGATTTTTGTAATAACTCAACAGAAGAAAGTCCGCGCTCAATGGGAATCAACTCATCCTGCGTGCCGTGTGCCCAGAAGACACGAATTTTATTGAGCAACTTAGGGTGTAAAATCTCATCCACACCGGGCGGGACAAAACCAGAGAGCACAGCAACTTTATCCACACGAGCGGGGTGGAGAGCCGCAAGAGTGATAGCCAAGGCCGCTCCCTGGCTAAAGCCGACCACGTCAAAAGTAGACGATGCTATTTTAACGGAAGCAGACCATTTATCCACGAGCGAGACGAGGGAATCGGCGGCAAGATGCAGCTCTTCGAGCGTAGGCGATCCCCATGTCCCGGGCTTGATTTCTCGCCACGAATATCCGCCCCTCTCTGCCAGAGCAGGATAGGGCGCACGTGGGGAGAGAATCGCATAATCTGAAAAATTCTTTGTAAATGTCCACATAGAGTTCTCATCACCTGTCCAGCCGTGTAAGAGGAGCAAAATGCGGGAGGGCCGAGCTTCGGTGAGATGAGAACGAAAAGTCCAGCCAAATTTCTCTTTAGTCTCGGTTTGCACGTTTTACGATCCAATTTAACAAAATCATAAATACAGCGATAACAACGACGGGGGCAACACCTGCAAGAAGACAGAGCAAGCCCATCATCGCGGCACCTTTGCCGTAGATGAGATAAATCAGCCCATCACCAACGATAAAAAGGAGCAAAAATGCGCCCACACCAAGTTGGATGCTGGTATCTTGAGCATACTTACGTAAGTCACGACTCATGAGGCTTTCCTTCTAAATAAGGTATTGAAAAATCCATTGAAACGAATCATCACCCGCGCCAGCTCAGGGAGTACAGCTTCAGTGGCTTCTTCGCCTAAACGAACGACATCTTCTACAACGATTTTATCAAGAAGACCTATTTTATCTACAGCCGGACGGATGAGAAGATCGGGTGGCTCTTTTTCCAGACGAAGTTCTGTGATCGCTCTGTTACTGATATCAACGGAGTGTAAAAAGACATCCATCGCCTGCGATACGCTTAGACGTGTAATCAGCTTCGCAATGGAATTGGGGATAATCGAGGAGAGCGAAGCAGGCAAATAATAAGAAGATGCAGAGGAAAGCGGCGCAGTGAGCGCAACAGCAACCACTGGCAACTCTGGAGCTAACTCACGCGCCAACGAAACAGGAACGGGATTGAGAAGACCACCATCCACAAGATAATGATCGTCTTTTGCGTGAGGCGGGAAAACGCCCGGAATGGCAATTGTTGCCAAAATCGCGTTTTTGAGCGTGCCAGTGTTTAGAGTAACTTCAGAGTTAAAGTTCAAATCAGAAGCCGTTAATGCACAGGGAATGCGCGTTTCAGCAAAAGTTTTTCCATCGAGGATTTTATCAAGCCAATTATCAACTTTTCCTAAACCCAATAAAGCTGGCTTATTATACAAGCCTAATTGATAGAGTTTATTTTGATCAACTGCGCTGAATTTTTCCTCGATTTCATCGGGCGAATAGCCTGCTGCATAGAGTGCAGCAACCAAGCCGCCAATACTCGTCCCGGCAACTGCGGCAATGTGATAGCCTTCTTTTTCTAAAGCACGCAAAACGCCAATATGCGCACTACCTCTTGCTCCACCGCCACCCAAGGCGACTGCAATTTCTTTCATCTAAAAGTCATCCTTTTCAGAAAATATTTCAGTAAAAGAGATTATAACCGCAGGGAGGCATACATCAAAGGCATACCGTGTTATACCCTGACACCTTTTTTATTCTCAGAAATAAAATGGACAAAATCTCCTCCCATGTTACAATCTCAGCGTGAATATAAAAATCGTATCTACTAATCGCAAAGCAAAATTTGAGTATTTTCTTCTCGATCAATTTGAAGCAGGCATCTCCCTAAAAGGATCTGAAATCAAATCGATTCGAGCTGGGCAAATTAGCATTAAAGAGGCATATATTCGTGTTGATGAACATGAAGCTTGGCTAATGGAAGCACATGTTGCGCCCTACGCAGAGGCGAATCGCTATAACCATGAACCGCGTCGCCCACGTCAGCTTTTGTTGCATAAACGAGAAATTCGCAAGCTGAGAGATTCTATTCGCAAAAAAGGGCTTACCATTATCCCGACCAAAGTTTATCTCAAAGGTGGACGAGCCAAGGTTGAAATCGCGCTTGCACGCGGCAAAAAACTCCACGATAAAAGACATGCGATCAAGGAAAAAGAAAGCGAGCGCGACATGAAAAGACAAATGCAAAATAGGGAATACTAAATGAGTGCATCCACAATTGGGGGCATTAACCTGCTCTCAGAGCATGAAAAGAAAGAAATCTACCGACGCATCATCCCTGGCGAATTGCTTGAACGCTTCAAGCTCAATCCTTATCTCGCTGATATTCAGGGCAGATCGCTACTCAATCTCAAATGCAAGCCTGGCAGCACCAGTGTTGAAATGTCGCTTTTCCATGAACACGGCTTTCGCGATCCCGTTTTCTATGGTCATTTAACCGACACGATGAACGGGCAAATTCATATATTGCTTTATATTTTGAATGATCCCGCTTCGCCTCGCTTTGACGTGGACATTATGCCCAATGGACAGGCGACCCAATTTGGGACATCCCAGCGCAATATCGAAGCGGAGCAAAACGCTCTCCAATCTGGCTTGACTCCGGGGCAAATCCGCAGTGGACTCGGCATCTTATCTACTGCGACGACTGCCTTTGAAAATTTTGTTGAAACCCTTGGGCATGATATGTACTTCGCCGAGCCACTCTATTACCATAACGCGATCATTTTCGAGCGTTATGGATTCGCATATCAGTCTGGCAAAAAGTTGATGAAACGGATTCAAGCCGAATTCACGGGCGATGGCGCATGTGTCAAAAAACTGGACGGCAGCTCCGCCTTCCGTCAACCCGAGGCGCAGAAGAGTATCCGTCTCCGCTCCTGGGCTATTCACGATGGGATTTTAGGAGAGCCTTTCACCAACGTAACGATGTATAAACGAGTTGGCAAATCGGCCAACATTAACACCAGCGAGGGGACACACTGGTAAAAAACTCCCCGCCCTTTTGAAGGAACGGGGAGTTTTTTCACACAATAAGTTTAAATCCATCACCAACCCAAATTATTAGTCAGTTCCAGGAGGCATCCAATGCCAATAAATTTCGATTTTTTCTACAGCGAATTTCTATTCAGAATGCTTTTAGCATCACTATTGGGTAGCATAATTGGTTTAGAGAGAGATATTCATGGGCGAGCAGCGGGGCTACGGACTCATTTGTTGGTCAGCTTGGGAGCAGCGGTCTTTACAATCCTATCCGAGACCATTTCCAATAGTGCTAGTACGTCTGGTTTTCCTTCTGACCCAGGTCGAATCGCAGCACAGATCGTTTCTGGTATCGGCTTCTTGGGAGCTGGTGTGATTATTAAGGAAGGTGTTAATGTTCGCGGTTTGACAACATCTGCTTGTTTATGGACTGCCGCTGCAATTGGCATGGCAGCGGGTGGCGGTTTTTATAATATTGCTATATATACAACTGGAATTGCCTTACTTGGTCTTGTCATTCTTAAATTCAGCGAGCTTTTTTATGCCAAAAATTCTTATAGAGTCTTGAGTATCCAAACACCAATTGAAGTGAATGCATCCGAAATAATCGAGACTATTAAGAGTAAGCGATTGAAGGTTTTGACTTGTGATATTAAAAAGAACTATAAAACAAGCACTTCGTTAATAAGATTGTCAATTCGACTTCATTATCGCGGTACTCCAGACAAGCTCGCACACAGCGTTATTAATTCTCTCGAAACCTCTTCCATAAAATTGGATGAGGTTAAATGGGAACACGCGTAGAGATTCTTTAACACTCAAATAACGAGGAAGAACAAAGATGAATTTGTTAGTCGTTTTCTTGCGTTTCTTCTTCTCTGCGAGAAAGGCTTTTATAAAGCTCTTCCACATCTTCACTACGAATAAAGGCGGTCAGTTGATCGCCTGTCTGCAGCTCTGTTTCTCCATGCGGGATGAGCATATTCCCCTCCCGTCGAATGGAGATCAAAATGCACTCGTGGGGCAATGCGCTGGCGATCTCGCCAACGGTTTTTCCAGTTGCAGGCGAATTCTCTTTCAGTACTAACTCGACAAACTCTGTCCCGTCAATATTACGTATTTTCATGCGCTGGGCGCGATGCTGAATCTCAGCGCGTTTGGTGCGCGCGAGTTGATATGACTCGACAATATCTCGCCGCTGTACAAGCCCCAGAAGATGCCTGGAATCATCTCTGGAGATGACAGGCAAACGACCAAAACCACGTCGGCTCATTTTATTGAGCGCGTCACCAATACTTTCATCAGGGTAAATCATAGAGAGCTTTTCGTAAGGCGTGCCGATTTCTCCTACAGTTGTTATTGATAAAGCCTTCCCATTATGAATCGCATATTCCAAATCACTAATCGTGACCATACCCCATAATTTTCCTTGACCATCCAAGATGGCAATTCCATGATGACGCGTCTTGTTGAAAACACGCGAAAGCCCTTTAAGATTCACATCTTTGGTGATGGTGTGGATATCCCTCGTCATCACCTCGTTGACCAAAACACCCTGCAAAACATCTACATCTCTACCGTGCTGTATACGCACACCACGACGAGTGAGTTTCAGTGAATAGATCGATTCGCCTTTGAGCAATTTTTGGGCAAATAAAGTTGCGATGACTACTGTAAACATGAGGGGCAACATGATCTTATAGTCGCCCGTCAGCTCGAAAAGAATCAAGACAGCTGTAAGTGGAGCGTGTGCGGTGGCAGCAAAGAGTGCTGCCATACCCACTAACGCGTAAGCACCGGGTGGAGCTGCAACGCCGGGGAAAAGCATGTTAACCACCAACTCAAATGCTGTCCCAAACATTGCTCCCATAAATAGAGCTGGAGCAAAAACGCCGCCTGAACCACCTGAGCCTAAAGTTAGACTCGTGACAATCATTTTTAAAACGAGAAGGATGAGAACAGCTCCCAGCGCCAATTGATTCGCTAATGCACTTTCAATAATTTCATAACCAACATTATAGACTTGGGGCATTCGATCCCAAGTGATACCAGTTAGCGCAGGATAGGATAACGCGACAACACCGAGCAATACTCCACCGATAGCAGGCTGCACCCATTCAGGTACGCTTTTCCAGTTATCAAATACATCTTCGGACCAATATAAAAGATAAACAAATCCTGCGCCAACGATAGCGGCAGCAAGCCCTAAAACGGGATAAAAAGCAAACTCCCACAGGCTGTTGATACCATAATCAATGGGAATATGGAAAGCGGGAATATCTCCAAAGACAGCACGTCCGATCACGCTCGCGGTCACTGCGGAGACGACCACGCTGCTAAAATATTTGACGCTAAATTCCCCCAAGATAATTTCCAGAGCAAATACAACGCCGGCAATTGGAGCATTAAATGTCGCTGCGATACCGCCCGCCGCTCCACAGGCCACCAAGTTACGGATACGGTCATCTGAGAGACCAAGTTTTTGTCCAAGGGAAGAACCTAAAGCCGATCCAATTTGCACAATCGGTCCTTCACGCCCTACTGAACCGCCACTCCCAATTGAAATTGCGGAGGCGAGAGATTTCACCACAGCCACAATCGGGCGGATACGTCCACCGCGCAAGGCGACCGCTTCCATCACTTCCGGAACACCATGCCCTTTGGCTTCGCGTGCAAAAAAATAAACTAATGGGCCAACGATCAAGCCGCCAATTGCGGGGATGATGAGAACGTAGGCTTTTCCCCATCCTGCCGTGATTACAGGGAACCAATCGTAGCCGACCCATTCAACACCTTGGATCAAATAGCGAAAAGCGACTGCCCCAAGCCCCGTTCCCAAACCAACGATTAACGCGGTACCAATAAATAAAGCCTCGGATGACGAATCCCAATTGCCAAATATTTTAAAGGTAAAAATTTTCAATTTCACTATAGGTGAATCTCCTTTTTTGTTTCTGCGATATTAAACTGTGAGGCGGCTTGATGGGGATTGTCTGTAGAATTTGTATAGCCTGAACAGGCTCCGAATCAGTCGTCAAGAGAATTATACTCCTGTACATACAATAAAACAAAAAACTTTTCTTTAAAAAACCTGATGTTCTCTTACTAGACATCTTGCATAAGTCTATTTTTAATTTTTCTATAGCCACCGTCCTCGGCGGCATTTTTCAGGTAAGCCTGCGCCGAGGACAGCGCCGAGAACTCGGTAAAAGAAGACTCTTGCAAGAGGTCTACTGAATCTGCTTCAAAAAATGCGCTGCCAAGCTCAAGAAAATAAAGAATCCCATACTATCTGTTGCCGCCGTAACCAGCACAGAAGACGCTAACGCAGGGTCTATACCTATTTTTTCCAAGCCGAGAGGGACGAGAATCCCAACCATTGAACCGAGACTCAGATTAGCAACTAGAGCCAAACCTAAAACAAAGCTGAGATATATGTTCCCGCGCCAGAGATAAACACCCAACGCGACGACTGCTCCGACCGCGATTCCCAAAATTAATCCCATAAAAATTTGTCTAATAATAATGCGTCTCTGTGTCTTTGTGCTGACGCGTTCAGTTGCAAGCGTGCGGACTGCCATAGCAATATTTTGGCTGGCTGTATTCCCTCCCTGCCCCGCTACGACAGATTGAAATAACGCAAGAACGGCAGCCTGAGCGATAACCTGTTCATAATTGCTAATAACCCATGCACCAAAGAGGGCAGTAAGTGTGTTGAGATAAAGCCAAGGCAGGCGCCCTTTTAGCTGTTCTTTTATGGAACTATCAGGGTCAAGCTCACTATTGGAGATATTTGAGAGGCGATATACATCTTCTGTGGCTTCTTCTTCGAGGACGTCAACAATATCATCGTGGGTGATGACGCCCATAATAAGACCGTCCTCATCTACAACCGGAATTGCAGAAAGATCATAATGCGCCATCGTTCGCGCACATTCTTCCTGATCTGCGCCTGTATTGACGGAGATCACATCTCCATCCATCAGGTTTTCGATAAGGGTGTTATCTGACGCCAAAATCAATTGACGCAAATTGACCACCCCGCATAACTGCTTCTTCTCATCTGCAACAAATAGATAATAAATTTCTTCTGAATCAGGATCCCAATTCCGCAGAGCTTCGATCGCTTCTTGCGCAGTCATAAGCGGACGCAAAGCGAGAAACTCAGAGGTCATCAATCCACCTGCACTCTCATCGGGATGGATAAGAAGCGGGCGCACTTCATCGGCATCATCTAGACGAGCTAAAACTGCTTGAGTTTGCTGGTCTGTAAGATCGCCAAGCAAGTCGGCAGCTTTGTCTGGCTCCATTTCATCGACAATGCGAGCGATAGTTTCTACAGGTAAAGATGCGGCCAATTTTGCTGTTTCGGGGTTATCCAAATCTTCGAGAATATCTGCAGAATCAGACAGATCGAGTTTTGGTAAAAGCTCTACCTGCTCATCATCATCTAATTCGGCAAAAAGCATTGCCTGATCAGGACCGCGCAAAACTTCGATCAGATGAATTGCAGAATCGAATTCGTCGCGCTCTAACGCATCTTGAAGCTGCGCTAAAAGTTCTTCTGTGTTAAAAATCATGAGAACACCTCTCAATTTCCCCCGAGAGGCTTAAATAAAAAAATCTACTCCGAGAAAATCATTTATCTTGATATGGACGCTTCTCGCGTCCGCTGGGACTGGGAACAGTTTCGTCGTTCATTTTTTTCCTTTTGGCTGAATAATTCAATAAGATGATTCTAGCGATTAAGCTGCGTGAAGTCAAGTTGCTTTTTCTTTTATCTAAAATTGAAACTAATTTTTCTCTGTTAACAAAAAACTCCCCGCTCAATTTGAGCGGGGAGTTTGCTTTTACTTGAAAAACTTTCTTTACTCTATAGTCATCTCTGGTGCGGGAGCCTTCGAGCGTTTGATTGCCCAAACGAGTAATGCGAGCAAGGCAAAGACTGTCACCCACACGCCGATTGCGGTTCCACCGGTCGCACCGTTATATTGGACAACGATCGGGGCGATAAGCAAAGCAACGAGATTGGCGACTTTGATCATCGGGTTAAGGGCGGGCCCAGCGGTGTCTTTCATTGGGTCACCAACGGTGTCGCCAACAACAGAGGCTTTATGACGCTCAGAACCTTTACCGGTGTTATTCGCAGGGTCAGAAGGTTCATCTTCGACGAGCTTCTTGGCATTATCCCATGCGCCGCCAGCGTTATTCATAAATACAGCCAGCAATTGACCGGAGAGGATCAAGCCTACAAGGAAACCACCGAGGGCTTCAACCTGTAAGGAGAGGCCAACTACGATTGGGGTCACAACGCCGATGGTTGCCAGAGAGATCAATTCTTTCTGAGCAGCGGTTGTGGAGATGGAAACAGCCTGACGATAATCCGGCTCAACTGTGCCTTCGAGAACGCCCAGTTTGAACTGACGGCGAGCTTCGATCACGATCAACGCCGCAGCGCGGCTGACAGCCTGAATAGCAAAGGAGGAGAAGAGCCACGGCACTGCACCACCGATCAACAAACCAACAAAGACCTGCGGATTATCAACGCGGATACCAATGCTCTGGATTTGTTCAGCAAGCGGAACACCCAATGTCTCTTGCGCACGGCTTACGTCCACGAGGAAGGAGCCGAATAGGGAAACAGCCGCAATAACAGCAGAACCGATTGCAATACCTTTGGTAATCGCTTTGGTGGTATTACCTACAGCATCGAGGTCAGCCATAATTTGTTGAGCATTCTTGTTCTTTTCTTTTTCTGCGCCAGTCCAGGACATTTCACCGATACCGTTAGCGTTATCGGAAATAGGTCCAAAGGAGTCCATTGCCACGTTGTTGCCGGTCAAGGTCAACATACCAACACCTGTCATCGCAACACCGTAAAGGATGAAGTTGACTCTGTCTATGCCTTCAACGCCGGGAATAGAGCCAAAAATGACGATCGAAGCCATGATGGTCAGAGCCATCACCAGAATTGACCAAACCGAAGATTCATAGCCAACAGCTAAACCCTGCAAAATCAAAGTTGCAGAGCCGGTATCTGCGCTCTTCTTGATGTCTTGCACTGGCGTAGTGTGCGTGCCGGTGAAGTATTCGGTCATACGGTCAATGCCAATGGCAAGCAAAACGCCGACGAAAACAGCCGTCGGGGTACGCCACCAACCACCCCATTGATCAATGCCCGCATTATTCATATAGAAGAAGCCAGCGATATAGAAAAGAACAGATGAAATCGCAGCAGAGGTCAAGAAACCTGTGAAGATCGCTTTCATCGCATCGCCGCCCACTTCAGCATCGCTTTTTACTGCGTAAGTGCCGATGATGGAAGCTACAACACCGATACCACGCACCAACAAGGGGAAGATAATCCACTCAATGCGACCGGTGGTATGCCAGAGGGCTAAGGCTAAGATCAAACCAGAGACAATGGTTACTTCGTAGGATTCGAAGATGTCTGCTGCCATACCTGCGCAGTCACCGACGTTGTCGCCAACGAGATCTGCGATAACGGCGGGATTACGGGGGTCGTCCTCGGGTAAACCTGCTTCCACTTTACCGACAAGGTCTGCGCCGACATCCGCTGCTTTGGTAAAAATGCCGCCACCAACGCGCATGAAGAGGGCGAGGAGCGTGCCACCAAAACCGAAGCCAAGCAGAGCATCAGGAGCGGCAATGCCGAGGATAATGAAAATCACAGTTCCACCGAGCAAGCCGAGACCATCTGTGAGCATACCGGTAATCGTTCCAGCGCGGTAGGCAATCCGAAGTGCATCGCTAAAAGATGTACGAGCAGCGGAAGCAACCCGAACGTTCGCGTGTACCGCCATGCGCATCCCGACTTGTCCAACAATCAGGGAGAAAACCGCACCCATCACAAAAGCGAAGGCGCGTGCAAATCCAAGGATCAAAGTGATCTGTTCAGGATCCACACCCTCAAAGCGTTCGAGGGCTTCGGGCGTGGGTGGCACAATATAGACAGAGAAAAATAGCGCAACTGTCAAAACTGCGATAAACGGCAAAATTGACTTGAGCTGATTTTGCAAATAAGCATCAGCACCATCACGGATCCAACTCCAAACTTCTTGCATTCGCTCAGTACCCATATCTTCGCGCATAATTTGATTGCGCAAAAACCAAGCGTAAAACAAGCCGATGATCGCGACGCCAAAAACGCCCCAGATCATAATTGCTTCTAAGTCGGTAAGACCTTGCATTGCGTACATAGAAAGTATTCCTCCCGAGGAAAAGTGAGATTAAATGAAATTTAAACGTCTATACGTCTAAATTTTTGACAGGGGGATTTTACAGGGGGGGGGTGAATGTGTCAAGTTGCCAGTTGACAGTTGACCTGCGTATTAAGTAAAAAGTCACAGAAATGCTGACATACTTTATTCTTTTATTGACAACCCTAAACAAATTTGATAATATCAGTCCAAATTACAAATAGACAGGAGAAATTCCATGTTAAAAGAAGCAGAAGAACAATTAATTACGATTTCAACCGAAGCCGCTCAAGCAGTCCAAAATATTCTCACCGAAAAAGATATGGTCGGACATGCTTTGCGCATTTACGTCTCTGGAAGCAGTTGTAGCGGCGTCCAATTTGGAATGGCATTAGATAATAATATTAATGACACAGATACAACTATCGAGATGGAAGGTATCCAAATCGTCGTTGACCACCAATCACTTGATCATGCAAATGGAGCAAGTATTGAATTTGTGAACGACCCCGAGAAAGGGTCTGGATTTGTAATCACCAACCCTAATGCTACTCAAGGCGGGTGCGGATGTGGTAGTGACGCCAGCGCAGAAGCAGATTCTTGTGGAAGCGGCAATGGAGGCGGTGGTTGCGGCTGCTGAGACTAACTTAAAATAAAAAATCTGGGCTTTTAGTCCAGATTTTTTATTTTAAAAAACAATTTTTAGCGTCGCAAAACAGAAATTAACGCCCCCAAAAGGCCAATAAAACCTAAGCCAAAGATTAATAATCCCATCGGGACACGAGGCGTATCAGCTTGGGTTTCATCCACAAAAGTGGGAATCGCCAAAGGTGCGGGCGGCGTAAAGGTGGGCAAGCGTGTTGGGGTCTCAGGAGCAATAAAAGCAGCTACCAATGTTGGGTCGATGGTAGGCGTTGCTAAGGGAGTCGGTGTGGGGGGTGCTTCTACCACTGGCAGGAAATTCTGCGAAAGCAGAGAAACATTTGGCGCATAGATCCACCCGACGTTGCCGGGCGCGCCGGTATAAGCGATCATGATCCAGTCACCGCCAGGTGAACGACCTATTGCTGGGGCAGATTGCCCTTGTATTAAAATGCCAACGCGCGGATAGAAGTAGGAACTGGGACCAGAACGCACATTGACAAAATCCTGATCCTGGTTAACGGTAACAGTTGCCCCGGAGGGCGTCCCTGTCACGGTGGGCACAGAACCTGTCGGCTGCTGCGCTTGCACGCGATCAGGAACAGGTACGCTGAAGATTAATCCCAATATACCGACTGTCAATAAAATCCATACAGATATTTTGATCCAAAAACGAGCCATGAGTTTTAAAATTTCCTTGTGGAGTTTTTCGTAAATATAATAAATCCGATTATAATCTAAAACATGGAAAAACGAATTTTTCACGGAAACCTAAGCCCCGCTGATCTAGCCAATGCCTTAAGTGCTGCTTTCAATCGCAGCAACCTATTTACACAGTCGGCTGGGTCTGGTAAGAAGATGACAGTTCAAATATCATCGCGCCCCTTAGCGCGCTCTGGCGGACATACCGCGCTAACGATCACCATCCAAAAAGTAACCGAGGGTGTACTTGTTCAACTTGGCAAACAAGCGTGGATGGGAATTGCCGCCAGCTTGGGGCAAACCGCCTTCGCGGCGATGCGCAACCCTTTCAGCTTGCTACACCGCTTCGACGATATTGCCCAAGATATAGAGAATCTGCAACTCGACGACGACGTTTGGGATGTTATCACCAAAGCTGCCCACGCTGCTGGGGCATCTCACGAGCTTTCAGAAAAATTACAACGACTCACTTGTGAACACTGTAAAACGGCAAATCCTGTAGGTGAAGCAAGCTGTATCGCGTGCGGGGCACCCCTTGGAGATTCTCAGCCCAGAACTTGTTTGAACTGTGGCTATGTTGTTACAGGAGAAGAGAGTGTCTGTCCAAATTGCGATGAACGGCTCTAAGCTAAAAAATGAAAAAAGAAGCTCAATATGTCAAATTTCTTCCCGGCATAGATTCAACTAACTATGACCTTGGGGTTTATTACCTTTCACAAATAGCTCAAGAGTTATTAGAAGCATCCTATTATTCCAAGAAAAATAATTTGAGGTGGCTTCCAGAAGAAGATTATGGTTTTAATCCTGAAAATAGGGAAGCCTGTTTTATCAAGAGAGCAATCGACAGCTATATTGTAATTAATTTATCAAAATTAATTGATACAAGAAAGGATGCATGGTCAGTAAGACAATTACTGAAGGAGATAAAAAAAATACCAATGGCCCGATGAAGCACAAATTCGACGTAGCGAAACTGAATTCAGCGAGATTCTAAGAGAAATAAAAAAAGAGCGTCACGAGCGCGGTGCTCACGTTTCAAAGAAAAACAAGCCGAGCATACTACACAGACGGTTAGGTGATTACAGTTATCCCATAAAAAAAGCAATGGAATTGGTTGACTGTTTTGTAGATGGGGAAATACCTTATGTGTTAACTTATTCCAAACCAAAATTTGATTTACGCAAAATGGTAAATACCCAAAAAGAAAATTCCTTTTAGCAGCCACTGTTTATAGACTATATAAAATCTCCGCACAACCCATAAGCTCTTCTTTATAAGAGGCATTATCTTCAATACACCAAATAGCCGCTAAAACTGCTTGAGACATCCCCCAGCCAATCACTCTTTGGCGGTCAAACCCTAATCTCTCCACAATCTGATCCACGCGCCGCATCATCATAGCACGTGGATTTTCTTTTTTCAGTAAGTCGGGGATAGGGTTACGAAGAAAAGCCCCCACCTCATAACACTGTTCTCCCAAAACCCCTTTTGGATCAATTGCTAAATAAGATTGTCGTTCTGCTGAAAGCACATTTCCGTGGTGCAAGTCACCATGCAGTAAAACCGCATCATCACTGGAGGCCAATAACTCATCGAAAACTCTCTCTGCCTTATCAACCAGTTTTCTATCCAAAATCCCTGTCCCACCCACATAACGTTTCTTAAAACGAGAAAACCCCTTTCCCCAATCTTCCACTCTTGAGAAGTGGTAATCTCCGAGATAAGGGTGCCATAATTTAGGCATCAGGTCTAGAAAAATATTTGTAGCTTGCTCATCGTCAGTTTTCCAAAGGGAACCCCCTGGAATCACTCTTTCCAAGAGAAACACGCAATCTGCGCGATTATATTTATGCAAACGCACCATGCTGCGACCGTCAAAATGACGTAGCGCGGCAATCTCCACTCTTGCTTCATCATTCGGAAAAGCAATTTTAATAACCGCCGAAGTGCTATTTGTGCAACGAACAGGAGCGGCGTAGTTATAAGAAAGATTTTCAAAGGGCACCAAAATCTCTAGGCGCCAACGCTGAGCATATTTTCTCAAAAGCATCGGGAGCGCATTCAACCAGGATTGATATAACTCCGAATCAATCATCAGACAAAAACTTCACATCAAAAGCCAAAGAAAAAAGTTAAATCATTCACGTTTGTTCCTGTTGAGCCAGGTTTTAACAAATCATCGAGCGCATCAAAAAAATGATAAGCGTTATGCTCGCAAAGATATGCCTCCACATCTAACCCCAACTCTTGCGCTCTCACAAAACTTTCGCCGGTCAAAACCACACCTGCCGCATCGGTGGGGCCATCTTCGCCGTCTGTAGCAAGGGTGATAAGCATCACATCACGCAAGTCTGCCAGATCATTCACCGCCGCAAGAGCAAGCTCTTGATTACGCCCGCCGTACCCGGTCGCAGTGCCAAGAGTGACGGTTGTCTCACCGCCGAGGATATAACAGAAAGGGCGACTAATATTGCGTATTCCGTATTTCGTAAAATTATTTTGGGAAAGCATCATCCCTAATTCGCGTCCTACTTGAGCAGCTTCGCCTTGCAGGGAAGTGGTTAGTATATGCGCGTCAAAACCTTCACTGGTAGCTTGGGCTTGCGCGGCTCTTGCTGAGATAAGGTTACTGCCGATTACTGAAATATTCCCCTCTGAAAATGGTTCGTTACTTTCAAGATCATTTTTTTTTTGCAAAGCCTCCAAAATAGCGGATGGTGTTTGGGCAAGCAAATCATATTTTTTCAAGACAGCCAGCGCATCCGCGCAGGTAGTGGGATTAGGAACAGTGGGCCCAGAAGCAATTGCTTCGAGAGGAGAATCAACCACATCAGAGAGCAACAAGCTAATCGTCTGTGCAGGAAAAGCCACGCGTGCCAAACCGCCCCCTTTAACGCGATCAAGTGACCGTCGCAGGGTGTTGATTTCGTCAATACGTGCACCACATCCCAGCAAGAGAGATGTGAGCTTCTCCATATCTCTCAGAGAAACGCCATCTACAGGCGCGGTCATCAGAGCCGAACCTCCGCCTGAGATCAGAAAAATAACCAGATCATCACTTGTGGTTTTTGAAAGCAGATCAAGGATTTTTTCTCCCGCTTCAAGACTACGCTTATCGGGGAGAGGATGGGATGATTCGAGAAATATGAGTTTTTCTAAATACGCCGTCCCTCGACCAAGCTGCGCATCCCCCAAGTGCTGTTTACCTGTTTTTTTTAATACCACAATTCCTGCGCTGAGATAATGCCCCAACACTGCCGAGGTTGCATCTGCCATCGAGATAGCGGCCTTCCCTACAGAGATAAGATATATCGCCGAGAAGTTTCTCAACGGGTATTCCTGCCCATTAAACTGAAGCAAGTCTCCAGCACGGGCAAGTTGTCGTTGCACGGCATCTGCCGGATTCGCAGCTTCTAGCGCAGAAGATAAAATCCGCTTAATCGCGCTTGAGGATACGCATCCCTCAATGCTGGTTGTGGTAAAAAAGTTTTCCAATTTCATAACTCGGATGATAGCATATAATTTATCAAAGTTTAGACTTGCTTTAATAGAAGCGGGCTTCTATAATAAAGCAACAAAAAAAAGATTACGGGTGAAGTTTTATGAATCTCAATTTAGATCAACTGGAAAAACGTCTGCAAGCTCTCATCGAGGTGCATCTTCTCAATTATTTGCCGATAAAAAAAGAAGAAAGTCTGGTTGCACAACAGTTGGCAGCAGCAATGCAAAGTAATATCACCGAGGAAGCGGATAAAAAAATTGCCCCGCATATTTACACGCTTGCAGCGCGCCCAACCTTGATTGCAAAATGGCAAGACGCTCCGGATTTTAATGAGAAATTTAAGCGCGTGATAGATACGATCGCAACCGAAGAAAATTTGGATTTTGCTGCGCCGCTCGCCTTTTCACTTGCTCCTGACTCCACACTTGGTTTTGACGAGATAAAGATTCTTGCTTCCCAAAGCGTGGACGAGATTGCTGAAACCCAGGGTATGGCATCACAAGAAACAGATGATTCTGCCGAACAAATTCCCGAAAATGCTTTTTTGATCATTCATGGCACCAAGGTTTTTCCTCTTAAAGTAAACGTGGTCAATATCGGACGCCGCATGGAAAACGACCTGACAATTGATGATCCGCGTGTTTCACGCAATCATGCACAATTGCGGGCGGTGAATGGGCGTTTTGTCATTTTTGATCTCAACTCCACTGGTGGCACTTATGTGAACAGCCAACGCTCACATCAATCGGTGCTATACCCTGGTGATGTAATTTCTTTGGCGGGCGTTCCATTAATTTATGGGCAGGATAACCCTCCTCGCCGAGCTGATCTCACTCAAACCACTCCCTTCGGAACACCACTATCTTCAGGTGAGCGCCCAACCGCAATTCTTCGAGACACAGCCAATCTTAAAGATAAGAAAGAAGAATGAGCGGTCCTATCTTATTGGTTTTGCGCCTGAGCATGACTCTCAGCCTGTATTTCTTTATGGGTTGGGCGTTTTTGCTTTTATGGCGAAATTTCAAAATAGAGAGCGAACTATTAGCAATACGCAAGACTCCCCCACTAACTCTAACATTTAAAGACCCAAAGAATAAACAAAAAACAAAACATTTTAGAGAGCCTGAAATCTCGCTGGGACGTGACCCGCATAGCGAGGTATTTCTTGATAACGAGACAGTCTCTGCTCACCATGCCCGCTTGAGCTACCATCATGGACAATGGTGGCTGGAGGATTTAGACTCCACTAACGGCACAACGCTGAACGGCGAAGATGTAGAGACCCCCACAATTATCATTGGTAATGACGAAATCCACTGTGGTGATGCGGGTCTCACTGTGCGGCTTGGCCTAAGTGATTTATCACCAAACACACAGAAGATTTAAGCCATTAGATATTGCATAAAATGTTCTACACAATATGCTAAGGAAAATATAATGACTAAAAATATTTCACTTGCTATCATTGGCGGTTCCGGGCTTTACGCTATGCAGGGACTTGAAGATACCGAAGAGCGCACCATCTCAACGCCTTTTGGAGAACCGAGCGCGCCCATAATCATAGGTACTCTGGAAGGTCAGCGCGTCGCGTTTTTAGCACGGCACGGAATTGGACATCATCTCAACCCCAGCGAGATAAATTATCGAGCAAACATCTATGCCCTTAAATCTCTCGGCGTAGAGAAGATTGTCAGCGTGAGCGCATGTGGCTCTTTGCGCGAAGATTATGCCCCCGGTGAGATCGTTATCCCCGACCAGATTTTCGACATGACCAAAGACCGTAAACGGACTTTCTTTGAGAAGGGATTGGTCTCTCATGTCAGTGTAGCGGATCCATTTTGCCCTGATCTCTCCGATCAAATTCTGGACTCTGTTCAAGAAACGGGAGCAACTGTCCACACGGGCGGGTCTTTCATCACCATCGAGGGACCGCGCTTTTCGACTCGCGCCGAATCCAATACTTTCCGAGCGTGGGGGATGTCCATCATCGGGATGACTGCTTCTCCTGAAGCCTTTCTTGCCCGTGAAGCGGAAATCTGCTACGGCGTGATGGCGCATGTCACCGATTACGATGTTTGGCATCTCACCGAAGAACCTGTTACCGTTGAAATGGTTATCAAAACATTGATGAAAAATACCGAGGTTGCGCAAGATGCAATTCGCAATTTGGCACGCGAAATGAGCTCCAAACGAAACTGTACTTGCGAAAATGCGCTTGCCGATGCACTCATCACCCAGCCACGCGTGATTCCCTCCGAGACACGGGAGCGGTTGAATTTGTTGGTAAGGAAGTACTTATAAATTAAGAACGATGAATGATGGATAAAAAACAATATAGTAGAAACAAAACCTTGCATTCTAAATTCAACACCCTCCATTGGCTTTCCGCCCTCTTCCTCACCCTCTATAGCCTCATATTAACCCTCTCCCCTGCTCTGCGCGCCCGCAGTTGGGACGTGGACTATATCTTCATTCACTGGCTGGGATTTTTCACATGGTTAGGGCTAGCAACCCTCGCACAAAACTTCCTTAAGAAATATCTCCCCGATAGAGATCCTTATCTTTTCCCCCTCGCATCCCTCCTCAGCGGATGGGGTCTTCTCAGCATTTGGCGGTTGACCTCCACCTTTGGATTGCGCCAAACTATCTGGCTCACGGTCAGTATCGTCGTTTTGCTGATCGGATTACGTTGGCGCGATCTACTCCCTACCTTGCGCCGCTATAAATATATTCTGCTCACCACTGGGCTATTCCTCACCGCACTAACCCTTATTTTTGGCGCAAATCCGCTTGGCATAGGGCCTCGACTCTGGCTGGGGTTTGGCGGCATTTATCTTCAACCCTCCGAACCACTCAAGCTGCTCCTCGTCATTTATCTCGCCGCCTATCTTGCCGATAAAACCCCTCGTCGCGGACAAGTATTCCCACTTATTTTTCCCACTCTCTTTCTCGCTGGCGTCGCTTTACTCCTGCTCCTCGTCCAGCGCGATCTCGGCGCAGCATCCATCTTCATCATGCTTTACGCCAGTATCCTCTACCTCGCCACCAACCGCAAACGCGTCCTGCTCATCAACGCCGCCCTACTCCTCCTCGTTGGTTTTCTCGGCTATTATTTTGTAGACATTATCCACACTCGTCTCTCGATTTGGATTTCTCCCTGGGATGATCCAAGCGGGCGCGGCTATCAAATTATTCAATCTTTAATGGCAATCGCAAACGGTGGCCTGTGGGGACGTGGGATCGGTATAGGGTCGCCCGCTTTTGTGCCGATTGCCCACTCCGACTTCATTTTTACCTCTTTAGCGGAAGAAACGGGACTCACGGGGACTTTAGGCTTGCTCACGCTTATTGGCATTTTTCTGTCCCGAGGCATGGTCGTTGCCCTGCGTGCGCCCAGCCGATTCTTGCGTCTCCTCGCTGCAGGGTTGACTGCCTATCTCGGCATTCAGAGTCTGCTCATCATTGGCGGGAATTTGCGTCTACTCCCCCTCACAGGCGTGACTCTGCCCTTCATCTCTTACGGTGGTTCATCACTCCTAACTTCGTATATTGCGCTACTTTTGCTCCTGAAAATCAGCAACCAAAGCGAAGAAGCTGCCCCTCTGCCCCATCCTCAGCCTTATCACATTTTGAGTGCTCTCCTCACCTTGGGAATAATCTCCTCCGCCCTGATCAACGGCTGGTGGGCAATCGTTCGTGGCCCCGATTTGCTAACTCGCTCCGATAATCCTCGGCGTTCTCAAGCAGACCTATACGTCCCACGCGGCGCAATTTTAGACAGAAATAACACCCCTATCAATTTTACAAGCGGAAAATCAGGAGATCTTCTGCGCGAATATCAATATCCTGCCCTCGCGCCTATTACTGGTTACACGCATACGCTTTATGGGCAAGCGGGCATCGAAGCCGAGTTGGATGACTACTTGCGCGGTTTGAAAGGCAACCCTGCTTCCCAAGTTTGGTGGAATCATCTTCTCTACGGGCATCCCCCAGAAGGCTTAGATCTGCGTTTAAGCCTCGATCTTGGTCTTCAGAAAAAAGCTGATGGAAGCCTCAGCAAGCATCAGGGTGCGGTCGTCCTCGTCAATGCTGCAAGTGGTGAGATTCTGGTGATGTCATCACATCCCACATTTGACGCGAATCTGCTCGACGAGATCGGCGAATCCCTACTCACAGATGAAGATGCACCCTTGCTCAATCGCGCCACGCTAGGGAAATATGCCCTCCCCCCAGAGATTGATGCTTTGATCAGCGAGCCACTGAATTTTGAAATCCGTTTACCTACAACAGATTCCAGCCCACTTGAAATGGCGATGGTCGCCGCTGCCCTAAGCAACAAAGGGATTGCCCCCGCGCCGCGACTGGCCCTAGCCATTGATACGCCCCAAAGCGGATGGGTTATTTTGCCCGCACTCGGCGAAGAGGCAACGCTTTTTGCGCCCGAAGAAGCTGCGCAACTCGTGACCGCTTTTTCAGGAGAAGAAGCCTATTGGCAGATACTCTCCATCCAAGAGAGTGAGAAAAACCTGACTTGGCTCCTCGCTGGCACGCCATCCGATTGGCGCGGGACACCGCTAGCATTGACAGTCTTACTGGAAGAAAACAACCCTGCCTTGGCAGAAGAAATTGCAAGGAATCTGTTAGGTAATGCACCGTAGTTATTTTTAACACGAATTTCGCAAATGAAGCGAATTACACGAATATATAAAGAAATCCACTCAAAAGTGAGTGGGGTTTTTTGTCATTATGGTTGTCGCCGAAGGCAGCGCAGAAAGCATCCTAAAATTTAGCGGGCTTAATCTCCAGAATAGCCACTACAAGTTATTGGTTACCCCTGCCCAAATCCCGCTACCACAATCACATCAACCATTTTGCCGCCCAATGTCTTTGCGTTGAAAAAACACTTCTTCTTTTTCAAAAAACATCGTTATTATTCAGATGGGAAGAATTCTACGGGCACTCGAATCAGATCCCTGTCCAAGCTTCCATGACCAAAATTATTGCGCGTGAAATAGACGTACGCTGTCTTATCTGTTGTTTCAAAATTTCGCGAACTGCTATCAGGATCAAGTAAGCTGGGATAAAGATGCGAAATATCCGATCCTGAAGATTCAACTGTCCAGGGCAACTCAACTTCAAGCAAGAGTTTTCTGTGCGTCCAATTTACAAGATTATCAGAAAATGAATAATAGAATCCCCAAACTTCACGGTCATCCAGCCAATCTGCGCTGATTCCAATCAATACATATCGATTCAGGTATGTATTATAAGTAATGCTCTCGCTCAAGGTTTCACTGGTATTCCCGACCTGGTCAATATGAGGACAAATATGCGCCTCGGGGTCGATAATATCGTCCGTGTAGGGGTCAGCAAACTGACCATCAAAGTTCGTCCCGTCCCAGAATCGCCATGAGTCAGGCGCGCCTAAGTCATCCGTTCTCATTAAACAAACCCATTGTTTCTGCGTCCCGTATTCACTGACATTGAAAAAGCTGTAATAATAATCATCCTGCCCTTTGATGATATTGCTTGGAGCACGGAAGCCTTCTGGCCCTGCCCCAGCCTTATACGGATATGGAAATCTGGCAACCAGATGAGATGGAGGAGAAAGCGCCTCATCATAGCTTTTGCCACCATCAGTTGAAATTGCGAGCGTAATCGAATTATCCCAGCATGGGAAGTAATCATTTTGCGGACACTGGCCGGGATGTGAATGCCCTTGATACTCATTGTGAACTAATGCGTAGACGGTTTCTCCATCTTCCGTATAAGGAGCTGCTATCCATTCTGCGTCAGTATATTTGGCAGGGTCAGCATCATACGCTGATTTCATGACCGAATCGCAGTCAATTTTCAGGTTATTCAGGTCTGGGCCAAGCATGCGATAGCTGCTGCCGTGGCTGAGGATAGCCTGCACCTGTCCGTCGGCACCTCGAAAGGCGCGAAAGGCCAGATCCGGGATATTATGGTCTGCACAACGATCATTCCCCCAATCAAAAACGATTTCTTCATCACCAACGATTTTCAGAGTCGGGTCAGGGAAGGGATTGGTTGTCGGGGGCGGGGGTGGCGCAATTGTAGGAGGTGGGATTGGCGCTGGCGGTTCAACTATAGGCGGAGCCGTGGGGGTATGCGTTCCTAAATTGCAACTACTTATGAATAAAGCTAAGAATAAAACTACCAGTAAATTAAAACTATTATTTTTCATAGAAATCACTATAGCATAAATAAACTGCAATTACAATCAGCTTTTATTCTGTTTTTTAAAGAGAAGTTCTTTATAAAATCTTCTTATGCTTCAAAAAGATTTTTGGTAATACCCCATATTGAGTTAGCTCAATGATTACACCATCCGGAGCAGCGATGAATGCGTAACTGATCCCAGACGAACCCTTGACTGGCTCTGCCAAAATCTGCACACCTTGCTCTTTTAGCTCTTCAACGGCAGAAGTCAAATCCTTGACGCGAATCCCAAAATGATCCAACCCGAGCTTATGCTGATGCGAATTCTCATCCAAATTAACAGAACCTGAAATATCTCTGTCAGATGGAAGCGGCCCGATCACAAGCACTTGACCACCCAGCGATAAAAACACTCTTAATCTCCCATCCTTTTCTTTTCTATATAACTCTTCGCCATCGAAAAATTGCATATAGAATTTAGCTACTTTCTCGGGTTCTTTACTATAGATATGGATATGATCAAAGGATTCTATTTTCATTTTTACAAATATTTAAGCTCATCATACTCAATAATAATAGGTATGTTCTTAGTCCCGCTTTCCTGTAGGTATTCAATAACCATTCTTGCTATATCTTTATTTGGGACAATAATAGTCCTAATGTCGTCCACTGTAGTTTTTAAATAATGCTGTTCGTCAATCGTCGTTAGCATTTCTAAGTCTTTATGGCGATTGTATCTTACTATTCGCCACTCCCTTTCAACGAAATAAGCATCAACCCTTTCTGAGCCATCACTTGGTGGCCCTAAATCCCCAATTTCTTTGCAATGGGATAAAAATTGCATAAGATTATCTTTTAATTCGTTGCTATTATATTCGCTACCATCTTCTTTTAGAATTTTATAGTTACTAACCGTAAATTTCAGTATCGTTTTTAAATTCGAGCTTATAATGCCTCGCAAGCCATTAATCGTTGTATGATCTACAAAATACAAGACTGGGTTTCCCCCACTATTTTTTACAAACTCTTTTTTGAAACCAATAGCAAATTTTCCATAATTTTTCACATGCCCATCCATCATATTGAGAGGAACATCGGTGAAGCAAACCGCATCGTTTTTAATTGATATATCTTCGATAGCAAAATTTACTTTGCTAAACAATAGCCCGTTTTCAAGAATCTTTTTAAATACTTCAAATTGCTCACTAGTGCATAATCAAATAGTATTTTTGGAATTAGTTATCCAAGGTAGTACTGGCTGATCGAAAACAGCGCAAACTCTTCGTGAAAGCTCTCGAGCAGAGAGCTTCTTCTCTGGTTCCACTACTTTTCTCTTAGCGTGTACCCAACGAGGTTCAATCGGATTAAGCCATGGACTTTTCTTTGGTAGAAGGACGGCTAAAAGTCTCGTGCCCTTTCTTGTTTGTTTAACTTCTTGATTGTGCTGACGAATCCATGATTGAACCCTTTTACTTTTATGCCAAGAAGCATGGTCCAGAACATGAGTAGCACTTGAATTCCCTGTTCAGCCGTTTTCTTTAGCGTCCATTTCATAAAATCTATAGTAGGACCGCTTTTGGGATTGCCTTCTACGAAACGTATCCAAACTTCTTCAGTTCCTTGATAGCGTAAGTCAATACCATAGCAAGCAAAGGCTTTAGGCTCAGGGTCATCTTTTTTCTGTTCTTTTTCAACTAGTCTCAAAGGGTCTTTCTCTACCCAACTATGTAAGTTTGGGTGAGTAAGGCGGCTCCACCAAACTTCGTCTTGGAAACCAACAGCCCAGCCTTCTTGTATCTTTGCTTCTTCAATTAGGCGTTCTTGGCGTTTTTTTTACGAGCATATTGTGGATCCGACTGATAATCCAACGTTTAGCTCGTTTCCAATTCACGCCTAATTCTTTTAGCGTAGTTCGGATTGGTCTCATAGCTCACCTTTCTTGTGCTAAGACCTTCTTCGTAACTAACTTCTGCCAATAATTCTAATGTCCATAAGCTACTATCTTTCTTGAACTCTCGTGGACTACGCCGTAGCACTTCTTTCAATTTCTCAGCATTGTCTGGAGAGATTGCTTTCTCTGTAACTTTAGGACCTTTTTTGCCCTTTTCTAAAACCTGGATACCCTCAGCATCGAATTTTTTGAGTACCAAACGAACGCTTTCGTGATCGTAGCCAACTTTTGCCGCTATCTCATCTAGAGATAAGCCTTCTGAGCTGAAGTGAAGCATCTGGCTTCGGCGCAAGACAAAACTGTCTTGCGAACGCAATCCGGCTTCTATTGCCCTTTTTTCTTCTTCTCTAAACTCCCGTACATATCGTTTTGCTCTCATTGAGCATTTTTACCACATTTCCAAATTATCACCTTGATTATGCACTAGTTATTTAATTGTTAGTTATTGTTTTATATAATTCATCTTTAAAATTTTCTTTTTTCATTTGATTACCAAGTTTCTCACTTTTCTCTTTGAAACTTCTATTGTTAAGTAATTCTAAAACTTTCGGTTCGAGATTTTTATTGGTTATTCTACTTATTTTAATACCTTTTGGTCCAACTCCCATGTCAAAAGAAATTTTATCCCAAACAAACTGATCCATAAAATGCGGAATTATCATTGTTGCACAACCATATTTTATTGCTAAATGTGTGGTTCCAGCACCGCCGTGTTGAATTACGGCATACATTTTCGGAAAAATCCAATCATAAGAAATTTGCGACACAAAATAAATCAATTCTGAATTGAATTTATCGGGTTTAACTAAGCCACCAGAGGCTGTATTTATGATGGCTGGTATTTTGTTTCGTTCAAGAATTTCAAGAATTATTTTAGTTTTTTGTTTAGGTTCAGGATTAGGCATTGAGCCAAAAGTGATAAACAATATTTTTTCATATTTTTCTATGAATTCAGTTAATTTTTTTTCGGGTTTCCAATCTGTTTTTCTCTTTAATTGCTGATGTCCTAAAACTTTAATATTACTTTCCCAGTAGCCTGGTCGCGGGAATAAACTTGGCGAAATTGTATAAATAAATTTTCTACTGTGAATTATGTTTTTTAGTTCCCTTCGTGTAATTTTATCTTTGATTTGTAGCCACTTTTTTGCAGCCATAGTTGCTGTAACAACCCCAAAGTTAGAAAATTTAAATGTCAATTTATTAAAAAATTCTCCATAGTTTTTACCAACAAAAAATGAATGTCCTTTTATATAATGAAAATATGCGAAAGGACTTACAAAAATTGTTTTTCCCCTGTTTTCATATTCCCATAATAATGGATAAACATTTTTTGAATGATAAACTATTCTATCTGGTCTTTCTTGTTGAACAAGCTCGTATAACTTAAATTCTTTTTCTTGCGGGACTTTTTTATTTTGAGCAAGTTTCATTAGTTTGATATAGGCAAAGAATTTCTTAATTCCAGACCCTCCCATAACTGTTCTATTGGCATCGCTTTCAAGTACGTCATCATTTTTTCTTCCCAAAGACGCAAATTCTATATCACAACTTTCTGTCAGTTCTCTAAATTGTTCTGAAAATGCACAAATAACCTGATGTTCTTTTTCTTTTAGAATTTTTCCTATTGCTAAAAAAGGTTCAATATCCCCTCGTGTTCCTATTGATGTTAAAATTATTTTCATTAGTTACTTTCCTAATTGGCTACAACTATGTTTATCCTAATATATAACCAATTTTACCATCGCCCCTCATCATGGAGTGACCGCATGGACGTACCCTAAAGGGCATAATAATAAACGTCCACGCTCATAGCTAAAGCCTGCGAAAGTGGACTTTAGCAGGGCAAGATAAATCTCGCATCACGAAAACACCAATATATTCCCTAGTGGGTCTAATACCCCGTCGCTTTGCGGCGATAAAATAAATTCTGCTAGGATACCTCGTCCGCTTGCGACGGGGTAGTTCATTTAAGAAGCTCTATCCCTTCATCCGTAATCTTTATTTCACCTTTTTTATATAATTTGCCGATTGCTTGCTTAAACACTTTTTTGCTTACTTGAAATTCTTTTTTTATATCTTCAGGGGAGCTTTTATCATTAAATCTTGATTTCCCACCAGTTGCCTTAAGATGTTCCAGAATTTTATCGGTCGTTAAAAAAACATGCTTGCCTTGCTTTGGCTGAAAGGAAATATCTATCTTCCCATCTTCTCTAATAAATTTTATATATGCTTTGAGTTTTTGGCCTTCCTGGTACTCGTCATAAAGATTATTTTCATAAACCAATCCTGTATACTCATCATTTATTGCTACTCTTATCCCCAAATCAATAAAGGCATATATCTCTACATCTACTTCCTGCCATTCAGCAAATACTCCCGGTAAAACTGTTTCTTTTAGATGCTCATAATTATTTTTCATGTGATTTCTCCTTCACAAACGCTCTTGTTAACCTGCCCATTCGCTCCACTCAGGGTGCTATGCGAAAGTGGACTCTATCTCTCAATAGAAATTTCTTGCAACTTATTTAAAAGATTGATGACCAGCGCAACAGAGTTTTCTGCCGCCTTTGTTAGGAATTTTTTATAATCCTCTTCACTTTGCTCAACAGATACAATATCAGATATAGAGCGGATAATCACAAAAGGGATATCGAAGAGATAACAGGTCTGGGCAATGGCAGCCCCTTCCATTTCAACGGCAAGAACGGAGGGAAATCTCTCCCGAATCTGCTGTATTTGCTCAGGATGATAGATAAAAGAATCCCCAGACATGATTTCCCCCTGCACTATTCTTGGAGAACCCTCTCCTGTTAACGATTTGCTTGTCAGATTGACCAGGGTTTTATCTGCCTGATAAGCGACTGGCATTCTGGGTATCTGACCATACTCATAATCAAATATGGTCGCATCGGCATCATGATGTCTAACTTCTGTAGAAACAACAATATCGCCAATTTTCAGAAGGTCAGGAAAGCCCCCAGCCACACCTGTATTGATAATATATTCCGGTTTGAATTTGTCGAGCAAGAGGGTGGTTCCAACAGCGGCATTCACCTTCCCTATACCGCACAGAAGTACGACTACATCATGTCCACAAAGGCGACCGGTGTAATAATAAAACTGTCCATAATGGATTTCTTCCTGATTCTCCAGACGGCTTCTAATTTCTTTAAGTTCTTCTTCCATTGCGGCAATAATACCGATTTGCATAATCTAATCCTTTTTTATACTTGCTATATGGTATTGAATCAACCGAGTTTAGTCGGCTTTGGCTTTGTAGTATGGTGGGTTCCGCTTCGCGCCGTGAGGAGATAATAAGCAAATTATACTCCACCCTTGACTCTTTAGTGTTCTTATACTATAGTACTGTTACTATAGTAACAGGAGTGTAAAATGTCACTGAAACACGCTATTCTCGGATTTCTAAGTTTCAAACCCCTCAGCGGCTACGACCTAAAAAAAACCTTCGATAATTCTGTTCGTCATTTTTGGACTGCAAACCAGAGTCAAATCTATCGTACCCTTTCCAAAATGACAGATGAAGGCTTGCTATCAAAAGAGATCATCGAACGTGATGAACGCCTTGATATGAAAATCTACCACGTCAGCGAAAAAGGGCGTGCTGAGCTCCATCAATGGCTTGCTTCCCCCCTCCCAAGACAAAACATGCGCGAACCATTTCTTATTCAAGTCTTCTTTAGCGGGCTTATTGATGACGAAGAACTACTAGGACTTCTTCACTATGAGCTCAGAATTGCAGAAGAAGAGTTGGCTGCCTATACCCAAACCTATCAAGCCAGCATGAGCAGAGCCAACCAAGCCGAAGATCCCCGCGCTTTCTTCCTAAGTATGCTCACACTGGACTATGGTCTCAAAAGTAGTCAAGCCATGCTCGATTGGCTTACCATTGCCATCAAAGAAATCGAAGCAAAAACCTATTCACCCACACAAATTTAAAGGTATAAAAATGAACAAAACTATTCGCAATCTCATTATCGTCGCACTCTTCACTATTGGTGGCGGTTGGCTGGGTGTTTGGCTCAACAACGTCACGGGCAATACCCAACCTCCTCTGCAAAGCTTGGGCGCGCTGGTTTGGCTTATCACACCCGCCCTCTCTGGTATCTTGCTACGTGCTTTTGGTGGGGATGGCTGGCGGGATGCCGGCTTCGGGCTGCATCTCATCTCAGGATGGAAGTGGTATCTGGTAGCGATTCTCGTCTATCCGCTCGCTGCGCTCCTGACCTTTGGGCTTGCTACCCTTATGGGAGCAGTTTCTACCGATGGATTTGCCACGCAAGGCTTCGACGCATATCTGAGCGCAGTTGGCATCATCGCTGCTGGCTCGTTGATGAAAAACATCTTCGAAGAATTCGCCTGGCGCGGCTATCTCACCCCTAGGCTGGAAGCCGCAAAAGTCCCTGCACTGCTCAACCATCTAATCGTCGGGGTTTTGTGGTGGGCGTGGCATATCCCCTACTACTATTATTTTCTCGACCGCACTGTGCTTGGTTCATACTTGGGAAATATGAATATCTCCACATTCTTGGTTCTTGCACTTATAAGCATACTTCTCACAGCCATTCTTTTTGGAGAATTGCGCCTATTGAGTAAATCCGTTTGGCCCGTATTCATCCTTCACAACCTTATCAACGGGCTGAGTATGCCACTTATTCTTAATGGCTTTATCAAACTCAATGGATGGTCAGGGATCATCCTCTCCCCCACGAATGACGGGATCATTGCATCTATTTTGCTGGGTGTAGCTGGGCTTCTCTTATATCGCTATCGAGTTCAGATGAAAGCTGATAAGTAAATCACAGTAACTCTGTTCATAGCAAAATCCCGCTAAGGTTATTTTTCACCTTAGCGGGATTTGTTAACTTGATAGTTGATGTTACGCACTTACTCTCCCCTAAATTCCGTACTTAGAATTTGGGGGAGAGGTCCGATAGGACAGAGGGGCGGAAAGCCAAACAATCTAATCATTGTTTGGCTAAGTATGTACGTTATGAGTTGATAACTGGCAGGTCTAAGAAGCAGCTCTTAAAAAATCAACGGTCCACTCCGCAAAAAGCCGATTATCGGGTGTGCCGCTGGCTATCGAATCCATAGCGCGTTTATGGGTTTCCAAGCCTACTTTCTCTTCTCGTCCGTGCATCACTTTTTGCATGATCTTTGGTGTAAACTCAGGATGCCCCTGAATACCGAACACTTGATTATCAATCGTATAAAAGAGATTCGGGCAGAATTCGCTACTTCCCAGCAGTTCAGCTTCGGGCGGAAGCTGCATGACCTGATCTTGATGGACGAAATAAAGCGAAGATCGCTCAGGAGCTTCTGTCATCCAGGGTTTGTGGGCGTTGATCTTGAAAGTAGCTAATCCCAATCCCCATCCTTTTTCTGATCTCTCCGCGTGCCCGCCTAAAGCATGGGCTAAGACTTGATGCCCAAAGCAGATCCCGACCAGCTTTTTCTTTGCCTGATAGCTATCCTGAATAAATTTGATAAGTTCTGCTATCCATGGCTGCGAATCATAGACTCCCTGTGGGCTGCCTGTAACTAAATACGCATCGCAAGCGTCTATTGATTCAGGAAACTCTCCCTGAGAGACGCCATATCCTTGATATTCAAAGGGAGCGTTAACGCTCTCAAAAAATTGAATATAGATCTCTAAAGGGGTGATCCCCCAATCAATAGTACTTCCATTCCCTTCTTCAGGGATCGCGTTCAGAATGCCAATTTTCATTTTTTTCATGTATATGCTCTCTTACTATTTTTTATCTGTTTTTATGCCGTCATCGGGGAGTATATCAGTTATTTTTTGTCAAAGAATTTACATCTCTTTAACAATGCCATATCTTGGCCTTTTCAGTTCAATGGTATTCTTCCTTCTATGAATATCACAAAGTCTCGAAATCTCTATTTTCGTTTTTTGCTTATTGGGATTCTTCCTTTGGCAGCATTAGCCTGCCGATTTACGACACCCCCAACTGAAACTGAACCAGTACCGCCTACGATAGAAGTGACCATCTCCCCTCCCACGAATGACACCGTTAAATTGGGCGTAAATGAAGCCGATCTGCTCTATGTTGATGAAGGCAGCCCCTCACAAAGCCTGGATATTTATTACCCTGCCAGCATAAATGCGATGCCTTTGCCCGTGATGATTTATGTCCATGGGGGTGCGTGGGCAATTGGGGATAAGAGCAACGTATATTTCAAGGATGATATTTTTACCAAATCTGGTTATATTTTCATCTCGATCAACTACCGCCTTTCTCCAGAAGGGACTTGGGAGGAGATGGCAGAAGACGTCGCCGCAGCAGTGAATTGGATATATCAAAATATCGGCTCTCGAGGCGGCGACCCAGAACGTATCTTCCTGATGGGGCACTCCGCTGGCGCGCATTTGGTTTCCTTGGTTGCGATCGACGAGCGTTATCTGCAAGGCGTCGGGCTTGGTTTGGATGCCCTGAGCGGTGTGGTTTCTCTGGATACACACGCTTATAATATCCCCGTGCTAAAACAGGCAGATGGAACTTTGCCAAAAATTTATGCAAAAATATTTGGCAACGATCTACAAGGCTGGGAATCTGCCTCTCCGATAGCACATATCTCTACAGAGAAGAATATCCCGCCGATGGCATTGGCATGGAGTAAAGGCTTGGCAGGAAATAATGCTTCTGCCCGTGAAGCCTCAGCGCGTGGATTCTCCGAAGCCTTGAACGCAGTAGGAACACCAACGCTGTTGGTTGATGGATCATCCAAAACCCACGCAGAAATCAACCGTCAATTCGGTGAAAACGGTGATGCGCTGACAGAGGAGGTTATGGTTTGGTTGAGCCAATTGGAATGAGTAGAGTTTACGCAGATACCGCTCTAGCAGGATTTGCAATCCTGCGTTTTCTTACGAACACGGGGATTATAAATCCCCTTTGAGCACCAAATTTGCGTACTCTCAGTTGTTAATTCGCCTGCTATTCATCTCTTCATAAACTCAAATTTCTTAGTACAATAGGGACAGGAAAAATATTATGAAAAAACACCAAATTACAGACGATCTCGACGCTTTACTGGGCACCCTTCCTGAAGACGTGGTGAAAGTGATTCGAGAAAGCAATGATACAGCCAACCTCCTCGAAGTCATCCTTGACCTCGGGCGCGTCCCCACAGCGCGTTTTGTCGCAGGAGAAGTGATCCTCAGCGAAACAGAAGTCACTCGCGAGCAAATTGACCACGTTGTAGAACAACTTGGCGATATTGACGCGGATAACCGCGCTGGTCTTGAACGCACCCTGCATCGCATTTCTGCGATTCGCAATAGACGCTCCGAAATTATTGGTTTAACTTGTCGCGTAGGACGCGCGGTTTATGGAACAGCGGAAATTATCGAAGATATTATTGCTTCGGGCAAAAGTATTCTCTTGCTCGGTCGTCCGGGCGTGGGCAAAACGACTATGCTCCGTGAAGCGGCGCGCATTCTTGCTGAGAGCAAACGCGTGGTTATCGTAGACACTTCTAATGAAATCGGTGGTGACGGCGATGTGCCGCACCCCGCCGTTGGTCGCGCGCGCAGAATGCAGGTGGCTACGCCATCTCTCCAGCACGAGGTGATGATCGAAGCAGTTGAAAATCATAACCCTGAAGTCATCGTTATTGACGAAATCGGTCGTGCCCTCGAAGCCGAAGCCGCCCGCACGATCGGCGAGCGCGGCGTTCAACTGGTCGGCACGGCACACGGCAACACCCTCGACAATCTCATGCTCAACCCTACCCTCTCCGATCTCATCGGCGGCATTGAATCTGTCACTCTTTCAGATGATGAGGCTCGGCGGCGCGGCACACAGAAAACGGTGCTAGAGCGGCGTAGCCCTCCCACTTTTGATGTTTTGGTCGAGATTTTGCACCGTGACCAACTCTCCGTTCATCTGGATATCGCTGCGGCGGTGGATGCGCTTTTGCGCGGATTCCCGCTTCCCGCCGAGATTCGTACGCGAGATGCCGAGGGGCAGATCAAAGTTCAAAAGGAGCAGGCAAGCCCAACGCCAGGAGCGAAACGGGGAGGGGATTCCCTCGGGACGCGCGGCGCCTTGCGCTTGTCCGCCGCTCCCGAAACATCCTCCCGATCCCCATCATCTTCCCCTAAAAATCTTAAATCGACACGAATTTTTGCCTATGGCGTGGCGCGTAACCGTCTGCGGAGCGCCATCAAACAGATGGGTGTGCCTGCCGAAGTGGTGCGAGACACCAGCGAAGCCGATGTTTTCGTAACTCTCCGGACGCATTATAGAAAGCGCCAACAATCCATTATGGACGCTGAGAGGCGCGGTATGCCCGTTTATGTTTTACGATCGAATACGAGCACACAGGTGCGAAAATTCTTGAGCGACCTTTTTGCACTGACCGATTCGCATGGTGCTGAAAATGGATTAGCAGATGTGAAAGATGAAACCCAAGATGCGATTTCTGCTGTGCTAAGCGGTGAACGCTGGGTAGATTTGCCCTCCGGATCTGCCACCGTGCGCCGCCTTCAACACGAAATGGCGCGGGATGCAGAGCTGACTTCTCATTCTTATGGGAAGGAGCCGCGAAGGCACGTTAGAATATTTCGTGAATAAATTTCACCACAGAGAGCACAGAGTTCACAGAGATTTTTTAAGTTCTTCTCCGTGCTCTCTGTGTGCTTTGTGGTAAATCTTTAAAAAACTATGTTTATAACTTTAGAAGGTCCCGAAGGTTCAGGCAAGACATCTCATATTCCCTATCTCGTAGAGTTTTTGCGCGAGCAGGGGCATATTGTTTTCCCCACCCGCGAGCCAGGCGGGACATCAATTGGTGAGCAGGTGCGTGAGATTTTGAATGATTTGAAAAATACTGAGATGATTCCTCGCACGGAGACGCTACTTTTTCAAGCCGCCCGAGCGCAGTTTGTGGAGGAAGTTATCAAGCCGCGTTTGACAGATGGAGAGATTGTCATCTCAGACCGCTACGCAGATTCAACCATTGCTTATCAGGGGTATGGTCATCAGCAGGATTTGGTGCAAATCCATGCTTTGATCGAGTATGCAACAGGGGGGCTTCTGCCTGATTTGACTGTTTATTTGGATGTAGAAGTGGAAGTGGGGCTAAAAAGAAAGAAGAAAGATGATGAGTGGAATCGTTTGGACGCGTATACGGTCGAGTTTCATCGGCGCGTGAGATCGGGCTATTTAAAGATGGCTGAATCAGAGAGATGGGTGGTAGTTGATGCATCGAGGGGGTGGGATGAGGTGCAAGAGAATCTAAAAGAGAAAATTATAGAAAGATTGAAAGGTGATGAGTAATTTGTAGCGTAGATATTGTTGCTTATCGTGTCTTATCCTTCGGAGATGTTTTTTTAATGGTAGCAAACTTCTCTTAAGAGCGGTGTGGTTTTTTAATCCACAAAGAAAAACTGTTGCATGGGTTATTTAAATATGCTACACTACGACATTCCCCCTTTGGAGTGAGAAAAATGAGTTCATTGGTCAGTGTTCTTAAGCAAAGTGATATTTTTTATCAATTTACGCCAACACAATTAGAATTGGTGGCAAATTTATGCCATGAGGTTAATTTTTCTAAAGATGAAATGGTTTTTGAGGAAAATAGCAGCAGCAAAGAGTTGTATGTGATCGCGAATGGTAATGTGAATATTTTGATCAATTCTTCGGCTGGTAAAAAGGGGACCGTGGTGGCAATTTTGCGACGCGGACAGTCATTTGGCGAGGTATCTTTGGTGGATGAGGGGTTGCGTTCGGCTTCAGCTCGCGCTGGAGAAAAGGAGACCCGTTTGGTGGTGATTCCGCGTGATCGTCTGTTGATGTTATGTGAGACTTATCCACAATTGGGGTATCGGTTGATGTATAACCTTTCTGCCGATTTGGCAATGAAAATTAGAAATACGGATTTGCGCATTCGAGATCAGGTTTTGTATACGCCACCAGAAAAATAAAAAGAGCGTAAAAGTTAATAAATGCCCTTGACCCTTGTATTGTATTCCTGTAGGATTACTCATTAGTAAGTTTTATATCCCTGCGTACCTTCAGGGATATAAGTGTGTTGTTGTTAAAGGTCTTATAAAATAAGACTATTTTAAAAATAGAGGAGGTGGTGGAGACATTTTGTGGCATTGTCTGCCAATCAAATTTGCCCCGATTTTGGGGCACTACGATTCCCCCTATAGAAATGAGGAGAAAAGAACTATGTCTAAACGTTTACTTGCTATTTTTGCCGTGCTGATGATTGCTAGCATGGTGTTGTCTGCTTGTGGCCCTTCTGCCCCTGCATTCGAATGTACTGACGCTATCGGTTGTCTTGATATTGCTCCAGATGAATCTGTTCATTTGGCTTCTATGTTGACCATCTCTGGCGCAACTGCTTTCTTGGGTGAAGACTCCAAGGGTGGCATCGAAATCGCTATTGATGATCGTGGCGGCGAGATTCTTGGTCATGAAATTATATTGACCGGTGAAGACTCTGGCTGTAATGCTGAAGGTGGACAGACTGCAGCGACCAAAGTTGCTTCTGACCCAACCATTGTCGGTGTTATTGGCACGAACTGCTCGAGTGCTGCTACTGCTGCTATTGATACGATCAGCGATGCTGGCTTGGTAATGATTTCTTCCTCCAACACCGCTCCTGCGCTGACCATTGAAGGCGAAACTTGGAAACCTGGCTACTATCGCGTATGCCACACTGATCTCTTCCAGGGTGCAGTTGCTGCTGAGTTTGCTTATAATGAACTAGGCGCACGCACCACTGCTACCATCCATGATGGCAGCCCTTATGCTGATCAACTCCAAGCTGTTTATTCCAAACGCTTTGTTGAATTGGGCGGCGAAGTAACATTTGAAGGCGCGATCAATGTTGGTGATACTGATATGCGCACCATTTTGACAACTGTTGCGGCAGATAGCCCTGACGTACTCTACTTCCCAATTTTTGAGCCAGAAGGCGATTTCATCGTTGCTCAGTTCTCTGAAGTATCTGGTTTGGAAAACACCACCCTCATGGGCGCTGATGGCCTCTTGGCTGACTCCTTCCCAGAGAACTCTGGTCCTAACGTTGTTGGCACATATCTCTCTGGCCCTTACGTTGTTGGTGAAGCTTATGATGCATTCCTCGACAAATGGGAAGCCAAATATGGTGGCGTACCCCCAAGTGGTTTCCATGCTTTCGCATATGATGGCACTAACATCATCCTTGACGCAGTTGAAGCTGTTGCTATTGTAGATGAAGATGGCACACTCCACATTGGCCGTCAGGCTCTGCGTGATAGCATGTCTTCCTTGGCCAACTACCAAGGTCTGACCGGGGCGCTAGATTGTACCGACAAAGATTTCGGCGAAATCGGTACCAGCCATGGCGATTGCGCCACCGGCGGTGCTTTGGGCATCTTCGAAATTGGTCAAGCTGAATTAGATGGCAATTGGCCTCCCCCTGCAGTTTACACGCCTGGTGAATAGTCTGTAGTCTGCTAGTATAATAAATCGAATAGTGAGCTAGAGGGGTTCCCCCTTTAGCTCACTATTCTTGTCTTAATAAATCACTTATTCTGGACTCGTTTTCTGGGAGTTCTATATGCTAAAACAATATCTTGATCGGTTCTCTTGGGTAGATTTTTTACTAAAAGTTTTCCAAGTGGCCGCTGTTGCAGTCCTTATCGTCGGTATTTTTAATTCTCTTGGTGCCGCGAAATACACACCTGGGCAATGGGTAACGCTTATCTTTGCTGGGTTGGCTCAAGGCAGCATTTATGCGTTGATCGCTTTAGGATACACGTTAGTCTACGGTATTCTATTGATGATCAACTTTGCGCATGGTGATGTTTATATGGCAGGCGCATTTACAGCTGTATTTCTGGCGAACAGTTTGGCGGCATCTGGTTTTCTTGCTTCCCACCCTGTTTGGTCAGTATTACTTCTGCTCTTATTAGCAACATCCGTCTCCATGGCACTGAACGTGATCGTTGAGCGAATAGCCTATCGCCCCCTTCGAGGTGCACCCCGCCTGGTTCCTTTGATCACAGCAATTGGTGCATCTTTTACTATTGAATATACTTTCCGTGGTTTGTACGGGGCAGAATTTCAGGCTTATCCCATCATCCCTGCTTTAGATGGACAGTTCCTAAATCTGGCTGGGTTTGATGTTCCCTATACTCAAATCGTGGTTTTAGTTGCTGCTATTCTTTTGATGGTTAGTTTGTATCTTTTTATTGAACGGACTAAAATCGGCACCGCAATGCGTGCTGTTTCGGAAGATAAAGAAGTTGCTCGTTTGATGGGGATTGACGTAGATAAAACTATCATGATTACCTTTGCCATTGGCGGTGCATTAGCCGGGGCAGCTGGTGTTTTCAATGGTATTTTCCGCCCTCAAGGTGTTTTCTTTTTCATGGGCTTTATCCCGGGTATCAAAGCTTTTACTGCCGCGGTTCTTGGTGGAATTGGCAATATCCCCGGGGCAATGGTTGGTGGTCTTTTCCTCGGTGTTTTTGAAGCAGTCGGCCCCAACCTGATCCTCGAAGGCTTAGGTATTCCAGCTGTAAATCAGTTGCGAGATGCTTTTGCTTTCACAATCCTTGTTCTTATTCTAATCTTCCGCCCGCAGGGTATTTTTGGTGAGCGGTTGGCAGAAAAGAAAGCCTGAGCGAGGTATAAATATGCTAAAAACACTTCAGAAAAACTTTCAGTCTATTCGGAAATTTGCTTTATTCGGTGGCATATTAGCTTTTTATCTCACTGCTATTGGGATAGTCGAAGCTTTTGCTCCACGTAATTTAATCGGCAGCTTCCTTTCATTAGGGCATGTTTTCCTCGTTCTCGGCGCGACCGGAGCAGGAGTCTTCATTGCTCAAACGATGAAAGAAACGGATACAAAGTCGATTTATTTTGCTGGGTTCCTCACAGGAGCACTTTCAAGCGTTTCATTGGTGATCTTTAATATCATTGTCCAGGTTTTTGTTGTTCAAGCCAACCCTGACAGTATTTTTCAATTACGCAGTATGTTCATTAACTTTTCAGAGGATATACAGACGTTTTTGACCTTTGGACAAGGGATGGTTTTGGGCAATATCCTGCTGATTCTTTTCTTCGGGATAATGGGTTTGCTCGGCGTTTCCTTTGTGAGCCTGCCAGAAAAAATTCGACGTGGTTGGGTTAACGCCTGGATCTGGGTACTCGCTATCGGATTATTCTCTGAAAATGTTGCCCAGATTATTCAAGAACTTTTTGGGCCTGCTCTTAACAAGGTGCTCTTCTTTAACAAATCCCTAAATACCACCTCTGCTATCGTGTTCTTTATAATCACTTTTGCGGTTGGTTATTATGGTATCAAAAAAGAGACCAATACTCGTTGGCAAGCAATGCCAGAAGAGAAGCAGAAAAAAGGTCGTGTAATTATTACCATTTTCAGCATTGTCTTTATGCTGGCTCTCCCCTGGATGGTTGGGCTTTTCCTTAGCCAAGCACTATTCATGATCGGTCTCTTCGTGATGATGGGATTAGGTTTGAATATCGTGGTTGGCTATGCAGGTTTGCTTGATCTTGGTTATGTTGCTTTCTATGCTTTCGGGGCATACACGATGGGCATTCTGACAACAACCAGTGCCCTCGGACGTGGCGACCTAAATTTCTGGATGGCTGTTCCTGTTGCAATGGGTGTTGGTGTGCTTTTCGGTGTGCTGCTTGGTTTCCCTGTATTACGTATGCGTGGTGATTATCTCGCAATCGTTACCCTTGGCTTTGGAGAGATCATTCGTATTCTTGCTCTTTCGAATTGGCTTGCTCCAATTGGAGGTGGTGCGCAAGGTATTTTGCATATTCCTCAACCCGTATTCTTCGGAATTGTAATGAACAAGCCGCAGATGATGTACTATTTGGTTGTACTGGGGGCGGTGCTGGCTGCCTTTGTAACTATCCGTTTGCGATCATCACGTTTGGGACGCCAGTGGATGGCAATGCGTGAAGATGAAGATGTTGCCGAAGCGATGGGGATCAATTTGGTACAAACAAAACTGCTTGCCTTTGCAATTGGTGCAGCTTTCTCTGCAATGGCTGGCGCTATCTTTGCCGCTCGCTTGGGCAATATTTTCCCACACAGTTTCAATCTGCTTATCTCAATCAATGCGCTGGCTCTTATTATTGTCGGTGGTTTAGGTAGTATCCCAGGTGTTGTTGTCGGTGCGCTCATTCTTGTAGGTTTGCCCGAAATGTTGCGTGAATTTGCTGAATATCGCCTACTGATGTACGGTATCCTGCTGATCGTGATGATGTTAGTCAAACCTGAAGGCTTTATGCCAGAGACTCGTTTAAAACGAGAGATGCAAGCCGATAAAGCTGACCAAGCTATTGAAGCAGAAGGATAGGAGGATAAATATGGGAGTAATTCTAAAAACACGGAAAGTTACAAAACGCTTTGGTGGTTTGGTGGCTGTCAATAACTTTGAAATTGATGTTCAAGAAAACTCTATTTCCAGTGTTATTGGGCCGAATGGTGCAGGTAAAACAACTTTTTTCAACTGTATCACTGGCTTCTATACGCCAACCGAAGGCGATATCATCTTTGATGAACACTATATTCAGGGATTGAGCACGGATCGCATAACTCATTACGGGATTTCCCGTACCTATCAAAATATCCGTCTCTTTTCCCGAATGACAGCTATCGAAAATATTCTGGTTGGGCAACACCCTCATCTGAAAACCTTTTGGTTTGAAGCCCTCTTTAAGAGTCCCCGTTTTATCAGGGAAGAAAAAGAAGCTCTTGATGAGGCTGTTCGCTTACTGAATTTTGTTGGTCTGAACGGATTAGGAGATCAGGTTGCTCACAACCTGCCTTATGGCGCACAGCGTCGACTTGAAATTGCTCGTGCACTTGCCAGCAAACCCAAATTGCTTTTGCTTGATGAGCCAACTGCTGGGATGAACCCAAACGAATCTTTAGATCTGATGCACTTCATCCGCCAACTGCGCGACGAACTGGAGATCACCATTTTGCTTATTGAGCATGATATGAGAGTCGTCATGGGCATCAGCGAAGAAATCTGGGTGATGGATTTCGGTCAAAAGATTGCAGAAGGAACACCGCTTGATATTCAGCGTAATCCCAAGGTGATTGAAGCCTATCTCGGAAGTGGCGCAGCTTCTGGATTGAATCTTGAAGCAAACGGCGAAAATGCCGAAGCAGGGAGCTTATAATGGCAATGTTAGAAATTAATGACATCCATACCTACTATGGAAATATTCATGCCCTCAAAGGCGTCTCCCTGACCGTTGAAGAAGGTGAAATCGTTACCCTGATTGGTTCTAACGGAGCCGGGAAAACCACAACTTTGCGTACGATCAGTGGTCTACTAACGCCTCGTGAGGGATCAATCTCTTACCTTGGGAAAGACATTACGGGCATCCCCGCACACGAACTTGTCTATCAAAAAGTAGCTATGGTTCCTGAAGGGCGCGGTGTTTTTGCCAAGCTCACTGTTCAGGAAAACTTGATGATGGGCTCTTATAGCCGAGATGATAAAGCGGGTATTGCGAACGATCTGGAACGCGTATTTACTCTCTTCTCTCGTCTAAAAGAACGCCGTAAACAAGTTGCAGGCACCCTTTCTGGTGGTGAACAGCAAATGTTGGCAACTGGACGTGCCATGATGGCATCCCCGCGTCTTCTGATGTTGGATGAGCCCTCAATGGGACTTGCCCCCGTTCTTGTTGACGCTGTCTTTGATGCCATTATCGAAATTAACAAAGAAGGCACCACTATCCTCCTTGTTGAGCAAAATGCTCTTATGGCACTCTCCATCGCCAATCGCGGCTATGTTCTTCAAACAGGACAAATCGTTCTTCACGATGAGGCCTCCGCACTTAAAGACAATGAGATGGTCCAAAAAGCCTACCTTGGCATGGACTAGAAGTCAAAAAACAAATTCCAGAAACTTCTTCTGAACTTAAAGATGCCCGACGGCTGATTGTCTGTCGGGCATCTTTTTTTAAATCAGGTAAAATAATACTTGCTCAACGACACAGGGGAATTCTTTCTTTAGTATATGGAAAAAACGATGACTCTTAAAAACAAGAAACAAATTGTCAAAGATTGGCTACCGCGCTACACGGGCACTGCCCTTGAAGATTTTTCTGACTATATTTTGCTGACCAACTTCGAACACTATATTCATCTTTTTGCAGAGTGGTACGATGTGCCCATTCATGGTCATGAAAAACCCATGCCCAATGTTACGGCGAATGGCATCACCCTGATCAATTTCGGGATAGGTAGCCCCAACGCCGCCCTGGTAATGGACTTGCTCAGTGCAACTTCACCAAAAGCTATTCTTTTTCTTGGCAAATGTGGCGGATTAAAAAGGAAGACCGCACTCGGAGATTTCATCCTTCCGATTGCAGCCATTCGCGGTGAAGGGACATCAAATGATTATTATCCCCCTGAAGTGCCCGCTTTGCCTGCATTCAACCTTCAAAAAGCAGTTTCCACAACCATCCGAAACCATGAGCGCGACTATTGGACGGGAACCGTCTTCTCCACAAATCGCCGCGTTTGGGAGCACGATCAGGAATTCAAAGACTATTTGGAGAGAGTCCGTGCGATGGCAATTGATATGGAAACAGCAACGCTCTTCATTACTGGTTTTTCGAATGAGATTCCCACAGGTGCGCTGCTGCTTGTCTCTGACCGACCAATGATTTCGGCAGGCATCAAAACAGCCGAAAGTGATGAAAAAGTGACCGAAGCTTATGTTGAAGAACACTTACGTTTGGGCATTGATGCCCTTAACGAACTCATTAACAATGGCCTGACCGTAAAGCACCTGAAATTCTAATATAGAACTTACATATTTTCATAGTCCTTGTCCCAATGCTCTGCGTTGGGACACTCTAACGGATTGCAATGCAGAGCATTGCAGCCAGAGAAAAAGTATTTTGCGTAAATCCTATAATAAATCAGCTCAACGAACCAACTAAAAACTATACAGCTACCAAACTAAACCCCTATGACAGCATCAGAAATTATTACTATCGGAACCGAAATCCTTCTCGGCGAAATCGTTGATACCAACACTCGTTATCTCGCCCGCAACCTGCGCGACCTCGGTGTAGATTTATACCGTACGATCACCATCGGCGATAATATAGAGCGAATTGCCGAATCCATCCAGGAATCGATGCAACGCGCAGAGATCGTCATCACTACAGGCGGGCTTGGCCCCACCATTGATGACCCAACGCGTGATGCGGTTGCGCTAGCTGTAGGGCAAAAGCTCGAATTTATGCCCGAACTTTGGGAGCAAATCGTCAAGCGAGTTTCGTTATATGGACGCAAACCCAGCGAAAACCAAAAGCGGCAAGCCTATATCCCGCAGGGTTCAATAGCTCTTGAAAATCCCGTTGGCACAGCTCCTTGTTTCATCGTTGAAACCGAGCGCAACGCCCTCATCTCATTGCCCGGTGTCCCTCGTGAAATGGAAACCGTTCTCCACAGCGCCGTTATCCCATATATCCAAAAACGCTACGGCCTTGATGAGATCATCAAAGTTCGCTTATTGCGTACATCCGGGATAGGCGAAGGCAACCTCGATGAGAAAATCGGCGATCTTGAGCTACTCAGCAACCCCACAGTGGGCTTGGCAGCACATACAGGTGTCGTAGATATTCGGCTGGCGGCGAAGGCAAAGACAGAAGCTGAAGCCAATGAGATGATCGCCGAAGTCGAAAACGAGATTCGCCAAAGGTTAGGAAAAATCATCTTTGGCACTGACCAAGATACATTGGCGGGCGTTACACTGGCGGCTCTCTCAGAACGCGGCTGGAATCTCGTCACCCTTGAATCTGGTCTTGAAAATCGCCTCTCCGATCAACTAAAAAAAGCCGCCGATCCTGCCCTCATCCAAAGTGAAAATCGGCAGCTTGCGCCCAATGAGTTGCTCCCCGCGCTTCAAAAACTTAAATCCAAAAATAATGCAGATGCTGCGCTGGGCATTGCCCTTTTCCCCGGTGAAGAGGAGCAAATTGCCGAGATTGCGCTGCTTACACCAAATGCTGAAAAAACGCGCACACTGTGCTATGGTGGGCATCCGAAAAATGCGCTGCGCTGGGCACCGAATATCGTGCTTAATATTTTGCGCCGAGTCGCGCTGAAATAATGGCAAAGAAAACCAAACGTTTCCCCCCTTTTTTGATCGGGATTTGGTCACTAAACTTTATCGGTCTGGTCGGTTTCGCAGGTTTTTTTGTCTTTCAGCGGATTGAAAAACCGCTTCGCACGCCACCTGAAGTTGCTCCCGTTGAAGAAAAAGTTTTGGTAGCCCCAACATCTGCCGCACCCCTTGCTGCCCCCACAATTTTCTTGCTCCCCAGCGTGACGCCAAACCCGCGCAGCACGCCCATCGTTGGAACAACGCCGACTGCCTTCTCTATAGATTTGAGCAAAAAACAAGCGATGACAATCGGGTATTCTGCTCTGGGGCGCCCGCTGGAAGTTTTTCGATTTGGGTACGGAGCCGACGAAAGGTTGATCGTGGCAGGTATTCATGGGGGTAATGAATGGAATACGATTGCCCTCGCCGATGAGCTGATTGCATATCTGGAGGAAAATCCCGAAGTTGTGCCTGAAGGTGTGAGCCTCTACATCTTACGCAGCCTCAACCCCGATGGCGATGCCCGTGCGCGCGGCTACGAAGGCCGCACCAACGAAAATGGCGTTGATTTGAATCATAATTTCCCCTATCATTGGAAAGAAAAATGGAACCGCGACGGCTGCTGGAATTATCTCCCAACGACGGGTGGGACACACCCTGGCTCAGAGCCAGAGACAATTGTCTTGATGAATTTCATTAGCCTACACAATTTCTCTGCTCTAATCAGTTATCATAGTGCGGCGTTGGGGATATTCGCAGGCGGAACGCCGCCTTTTGCACCCTCTGAGCGTTTGGCAAAAGCTCTTAGTAATGTCAGCCCTTATGCTTACCCTCCCTATAAGACAGGCTGTGACTATAGCGGCAATCTGACAGATTGGGCATCTTCTGTTCAAAATATCCCCTCTGTAGATATTGAGCTTAAAAACCACCGTGACACCGATTTTGATGCTAATCTGAGGGTTCTAAAAACATTTTTAAGTTGGCAGCCGTAGGCGGTCTAGGAGACCGCCTGCAATATAAACAAAAAAAGCCGCTCTTTCTGAGAAGAGCGGCTTTTCAATTTTAATTACGAAACACGTACTATGTAATGTTTTTTTACTTAGCGTAATCAATTGCCCGTGTTTCGCGGATCACGATCACTTTGATCTGACCGGGGTATTGCATGTTTTCTTCAATTTGCTTGGCAATATCGCGGGCTAATTTTCCAGCGGTGAAATCGTCAATATCATCGGGGCGGACGATAATGCGTACTTCTCGTCCAGCCTGAATGGCGAAGGCTTGTTCAACGCCATTGAAGGATTGAGCCAAATCTTCAAGCGCACGAATGCGTTTGATATAGGCTTCAAGGTCTTCGCGGCGTGCGCCGGGGCGAGCACCAGAGATTGCGTCAGCTGCTTCGGTGATAACCGCTTCGACTGATGCTTGATCTTCTTCGTGATGATGAGAAGCGATTGCGTTGAGAACTTTCTCATTCTTCACTCCATAGCGACGACAAAACTCTGCCCCAAGTTTAGCATGTGTGCCTTCCTGGTTATGATCCATTGCCTTGCCAATATCGTGCAGGAAGCCGCCCATTTTAGCAACTTCTATATCTGCGCCCAATTCAGCGGCGATAATGCTCGCGAGCTTCGAAGATTCAACCGCGTGGGCGAGTTGGTTCTGCCCGTAAGAAGTACGGAATTTAAGCCGCCCCATCATGCGTAAAACTTCGGGTTTCAATCCGCTGATCCCGGCATCGTAGGCGGCTTGCTCACCCGCTTCTGCCATTACTTTATCAACGGCTTTGGTTTCTTCTTTGACGATCTTTTCGATATGTGCGGGGTGAATGCGCCCGTCAAGCGTCAGGCGGGTCATGGCGCGGCGACCAATTTCACGGCGTACCGAATCAAAGCAAGAGATGGTTACGGCTTCGGGAGTATCATCCACGATCACATCTACACCAGCTGCCTGCTCAAATGCGCGGATATTACGTCCGTTGCGCCCAACGATGCGTCCCTTCATATCGTCATTGGGAAGGGGAACAAGTTTGGATGTTACTTCAGAGACATGCTCCGACGCAACACGCTGAATCGCGTCTGCAATTAATTTTCGGGCGCGTTTCTCGCCATCTGCGCGTGCTTCTGCTTCAATTTGGCGGATGATACGAGCCATATCGCCGCGTGCGTCTTTTTCTACTTCGGCGAGGATAATTTCCTTCGCCTCGTCCGTCGTCATCTGAGAGATTTCTTGCAATTTCTTCATTTGAACTTCGTGCTGTTTATCAACTTCGTTAGCACGGCGATCTACTGCACTTTGCCGCTTATTTACTTTTTCTTCGCGCTGCTCCAAACGTTCGGCGCGCTTATCTTGCTCATCACGGCGGCTTTGAATCCTGTTTTCTTCCTGATTAAGCTCATTTCGCCGATTGGCTATGCCCGTCTCAGATTCTCTTGTTACCTTCAGGGCACTATCACGTGCCTGAATCTCGATTAAACGTGCTTGCTCGGTTGCTCCTTTGATAATGTCATCACTTGTTGTTTTCTGGTGTTCCATCTCACGTTTATTGAGATAACGGTTGACCATAAAGCCAATCGCAGCTCCCAAAAGTAGCGCTATGCCTACTGTTATAAAGGGTCCCATATTCATCATTTTCCTCGTAAGTTAAGTAATATCTTTTTACTAAAATAGGTAGAGATGGTCATCATCTCTGAAATAATCCTGTAATTGCAATATGTAGAGTATTATTCGTTTTTTTCGTCTTGCACTTCTTCCCATAGTTGTGAAAGTAAGGGAGAAAATATGCCATAATTAAAACCACGTCTTGCTAAAAATGCGGCAAGTTTTTTGCGAAAATCTTGCCATTCAAGTTCGCGCCTTGCTAGTTTTCTCGCTTTTTTGATGCCAGCCTGATAAACCAATTTCTCTTCGTCTACAAGCTCGTCTAACGTTGTCTGAATTGTTTCGTCTGAGATTCCTTTTTGACGAAGCTCGATGCTTAATGCTCGACGTCCACGTGGGCGAAAGGTGTTGCGATTCTCAACCCAGTTTTGTGCAAACTCTTTGTCGTTGAGAAAATTCTTTTCTTCCAGACGTTCTATAACAGGCTCAATCAGCGGCTCTGGCACTTCATATTTGCGTAAATTCTGCCTGATCTCTCTTGAAGAACGTGAACGGTAGCTTAGAAAATTGATCGCTCTTAAATAAGCCATCTCCAATTCGTCGTCATTTTTTAACGAGGCTATTTTTTCTTCGCCGAGAATCTGCCCAACTTGCAACCAGCCAGCTACTGCACGAGTGAGTCCGAAGGCGAATTCGCCATCCAGAAAAACACTCACTCTTTGGGTGTTTTTTCTTTGCGCTTTAATGGCAGTGATTTTTTTCATTCTTAAAAAGAAAGAGCCGTGAGCCTACCAAGAGGCCACGACTTTTAAAAGAGTTTCTGTTTATGAATACCTATTAACGATAAAGAATTATAAATAGGTAAATATAGATAACCGCAGTTACCAAGGGCAAGATGTGCTGTTTAGCGCATATTCAATTGTTCGACTCGCTTATTTCACATCACTGTCCATCATTTATAGCAGATGGACATCCCAAATAAAGTTTAGAGGGCGAACCCTAAAATTTGCCAGAAAATCTATTCGTAAGTTATGACCGCAATATGGCGGTAGAGAAAGTAATCTAATAACCCATTATGGATTGCATCTATTATACATTAAAAGAAGCAATTATGCTTTTAAAAAATAAAGTTGGAGAGTTTTTAAACTCTCCAACCACTAAATGCCCTAGATGGGAGTTGAACCCATAACCTATCGCTTAGGAGGCGATTGCTCTATCCTATTGAGCTACCAGGGCTGGTGCGCGTGATTATAGCATTTCTGAACTTATGCGCCAAGCGGATGAATGATGATAAAATTGGTCTACTTCTGTCACCATATCTAGGAAAAAGCTTGTGGATAAAACAATAAAATCTCAAAAAGAGCCTAAGAAGGTTGGACGCTATATAATCAAGTCTGAATTAGGGCGCGGGGGGATGGCAACTGTCTATCTTGGTTACGATGAACGCTTTGAGCGCGAAGTTGCGGTAAAAGTCTTGCCCGCCGAGTTTTTGCACGATCCCCAATTTAGCGTGCGCTTTAACCGTGAAGCAAAAATTATTGCGACACTTGAACACCCTGCAATTGTGCCTGTTTACGATGTTGGTGAAACAGATGGGCTTCCCTATTTCGTTATGCGCTATATGAGCGGTGGCTCTCTCGCTGATTTGCTTGCAAAAGGGGAGCTTAGCCTAAAGGAAACAGCGCGTATTATCAGCGCAATTGCACCAGCCCTTGATGAAGCACATAGCAGAGGTATTATCCATCGTGATCTGAAACCAGCCAATATTCTCTTTGGTAGTAGCAAACAACCCTACCTTTCAGATTTTGGAATTGCCAAAATAAGCGGCTCCCAAACCAATGTTACTGGTAGCGCAATTATCGGCACGCCAGCCTATATGAGCCCTGAACAGGCACAAGGCAAAGAGATTGATGGACGCAGCGATATCTACGCGCTGGGGGCAATTATTTATCGTATGTTGACCGGCATTCGCCCCTTTGAAGGCGATACCCCGATGAGCATGGCGATCAAACATATCACCGATCCCACCCCCGACATTCTCAGAGAGAATCCAGACCTGCCTTCATCCACAACAGCATTTATCTACAAAGCCATGGAAAAAGACCCCGATGGGCGTTTCCAAACAGCGGTAGAGTTAGCCGAAATTCTAAGTGCGCTGGCAGTGGGAGATGATACGATCGATTTTCAAACCCTTCTGGGCAGAACAAAACCCTCTCTCCCGAAGGCTGCTCCGAAATCGCTTCCTAAAAAGAAGAAATCAAAGATAGGTTGGATAGCTGCTGGCGTCGTATTGGTTGGCGTAGTGGGGATGGGACTTCTCAGCATCTTATTTCCTCCACCCAACACTGCGAAACGCTCGCCCACCCCAACGACAAGTGTGGCTTCAATATCTACTGCCAATCAGCCTGCTCTGCCCATTTCATCCCCAACAGTGGATGTGACTCCCAGCATCGTTCCATCTGCTTCCTCCCCAACAGAAACACCCATAGCTGATGGATTAGACAGTCTTGGCGGTGCAGATAAAATCGCCTTCATAGCCAATAATAATGTCTGGATGATGAATATAGATGGCAGCGATCTGCTCCAACTAACCACAGATGGGGCGACGAAATCGAAGTTACAATGGTTGCCTGATAATAAAACATTGATCTATGTTGTTGGGAAATGTGTCCAGACAATGGATACCGAAGCCGACCGCGTTGATGTGCTAACTTGTTTTGATCAGGCAGAATATTTTGAAGCCTTCCAGATTTCTCCAAACGGCGAGCAAATTGCTGTCAGTTTGAATCGAGAGCTTTTTATCGTCCCTCTTGATCTTGAAAAGTTTTCCGAAGCCCGTGACAGGAATCACCTTGCTGCGATGGGTGGTTGTTTCTACGACGAAGTGCCAATTAGAGATGTGCGTTGGTCGAACGATGAAAAGCAAATGGCAGTCATTTTTTTAGATGTGGCTGGCAGCAGACACATAGATACGATTCGTGTAATGGATATTACGAAATGTAAAAGCGCGCTTCCCGATCGCCTGGATGAGTTCCCGGCAGAACGTTTTACGATGAGTGGCTATAATAGCGCGCATCCTGTTATCCCTGATTTTGACTGGGATGGCGGTAACTTATTTCTGATGAATACCTTTAAACGCAATGATGGCTTTGGGTATTTTTACACCTATAACACCAGTTCTCATAAAGCTTTGGCACTAAACCCTGCCAAGAGCACATGCTGCTATCGTGACGCTCGCTGGAGCCCCGATAAAAGCCATTTCATCGTTGCCTTTCAGGATATTGCTTTAGGGGCAGAAGCGAAGATAGAGCTTTATTATCTGCTCTATGGCACCTTGGGGACAGGGGCAACCTATGCGCCAATTACGATGCCCGAAGATTTCTTTGCCAATCCAAAAGAAAGCCCGCAGTTTGCCTTAAGATCTGCGCAATAAAAAATCGTTTTTCCAGATGCCGAGTATTTTTTCATGCTCGGCGTCTTTTGTTTTTAGCTAGTTATGCGTTCGCGACACTCTTTTCTTCACTATACCAATAACTCGAACAGACTCAGGAGAATCTTATTATGAAACGAATAGTTTTGATTCTATCCATTCTTTTGGTACTTAGTTTGGCGTGTAGCGTGGGTTCAACACCTCCTAAACTGTCTGATATCGATCAGGTTGCCACTATTGTTGCGGCCACAATGAGTGTGCCAAATGGTATAAGAGCAACTGAGCCACCACCACCGCCAATCGACGAAACCGCGACAGTTGTAATATCTCCACCACCAACTGAGACCGTTGGCGAGCCAACTGGCGTAAAGGTTGCCTATGTTCGGGATGAAAATATCTGGTTATGGGAAGAGGGAGTTGGCGCACGTCAGTTGACAAATACGGGGGGAGTGTCAAATGTGCAAATTTCAGATGACGGTAGATTGATTGCCTTCACAGAGCAAATTGACTTATGGGTTGTTTCGACCGATGGCGGAGATCCTGCTCAATTGGTGGATCAAGCTTATCTGGCATCTGTTCCGCATAATAGTGATGTTGTGGGTACACCCCATTTCGCCTCTTATGAATTCATCCCGGGAACACATACCTTGTTTTTTGATCTTTTCATGGATACGGATTCATACCCATTTTCCTATGGCGGTTTACATCGTGTGAATGCTGATGCGCCACTGCCGACACAGGTTTTGCTTGAAGGTCAAAGTGGTGATCGTTATTATTCACCAGATAAGCAATGGGTAGCACTTTCTCAGCCGAACCATATTGCCATCATGCGCGTGGATGGCTCAGACTATCGGGTGTTCTTTGATTTTGATCCGATCCTGACCTATAGCGAGTACTTTTTTAAACCTGAAGTAATCTGGAAGAGTTCGTCTGATGGGTTTTATCTTGCGCTTCCACCTCCAGATTTTCTCGGCAACCCGAGTGAGCCTGGTCGTTTTTGGTATATTGGGCTGGATGGTAGAGTGGCGCAATTGGCAGTCTTTCTGTCAGGTCCCGTTTGGGATGCTATTCCGCGTGTTTCTCCAGACGGCACTAAAGTCTTATATGTTAAAGAAGTAGGGGAAGGGCGCGAAATCCACATTGTGGATGCCAGTACAGCCGACACAGTTTTCATCGCCTCGGCAGATGACAGTGTAGGCATACTGGGTTGGGCTGATAGTGATCACTTCGGATTTTGGTATGGCAATATTGACAAACCCTGGTATGCAACAGTCTCTGAACACAGCCAACAAGACCTGACGGATATATACCCAACATTGGAGTATTCAGTTTATTGGCTGGAAGATGGACGCTTGATCTTCAAATCTCAACAGGAGTTACGGATTTCAGCACCAGGTGGTCCCAGCATGGTTATTGACGCGCCCCTAATCTCTCTGGATTTTGATGTGGCTGAGTAAGGGACGTTGATTTAAAACGAAGCGACCGAGTGTGAGCACTTGGTCGCTTTTTTGATTTTAGTACACAGATTTATAATGCTCCACCCTTGGAAAGGGGTCATAAAAATGATGCAATAAGGCTTTCCATTCCTGATATTCTTCGGAGCCTCTAAACCCTTCGGTATGATCTTCCAAGGTTTCCCAATTGACAAGCAGAATATATCTGCTCTCATTTTCAACACATCGCTGTAGCTGATGCGATAGATAGCCATTCATTGAAGCGATGATGTTCTGCGCTTTTCCAAAGGCTAGCTCAAACTCTTTTTCCAAATCTGGTTTCACGTCAAGTATTGCAACTTCGAGAATCATTTGAATACTCCTTGAAATTCTCTTTTTGTATCCCTACGTAAGGAGAGCAACTTTTCTCTTTTATACTGATTGCGGTGCTAGCCTTGCCATAGTTTTTGAATCAAATATGTGGCAAAATAAAACCCTTTCACAACAATCTCAAGGATATCTTCAGACAAAATCCCAATTATTGTCGCAATGGCAAGGTTCATGCTGAAGCGCCCCCACTTTGTTTCGGGGCGTTTTCCAAATATATCTTCAAGCCATGACCAAAATATGGGTCCAAACCAAAGCAATAAGAAAAAAAGGAGCGTGACAATGGGGATAACAAACAACATATTAGAGATACTATATAGCAGGGCACCAACAGAGAGACCTGCCACAATAATACTCAAGAACCGCCAAACAGGCTTTTGAAGCCGTCCTTTTGGGTTTTCTAATTTTTTTTTGGGGAGAATATCTTTTGTCATTTTAATTTTATTCCTTCACGATTTTGACAGATATAGGGATTGTCATAATCTTTTTAACTTGTGAACAGTTTTTTTTGAATCCGCATTTCCTGTATTAACCGTTCCTTTAGGCTCAAACAGAAGAATATGAACTTCCTTTTCTGCTACAGGCATATGCTCTATTCCTCTTGGAATAATATAGAATTCCCCTTCGTTTAGTTCAATTTCATCATCACGCAATTTGATGAGTAGCTGGCCCTTTATTACTAAAAATAACTCATCTTCGTTTTCATGATGATGCCAAAGAAACTCACCTTTGAGTTTCGCTACTTTCACATATTGATCATTTAGTTCACCTACTATTTTCGGATCCCAGTAGCTCTCAAAGAGAGTCAGTTTCTCTTTTAAATTTACTTTGCTCATCTTCGTTTCCTTTCACGTTTTATACTCGATATGATGTGTATGCAACAAGGGATTATACGGTATTAAATCTTTTAGGTTATAGGATTTTAGTAGGCAAAAAATTGGCAATAGGCAAAGCGTGGCGCGGGTTGCGAATATTTCTCCCATATTTCTATCCCGCCACGCAAGCTGACGACAGAAGAAAAGCCTTCGTCTTCCCCAAGAATATCGGCGGCTACTTTATTCATAAGCCCATGACCGCAAATCAGAATCATCGCTTTGTCTTTAGCATAATCTTCCTTGACCAGCACCTCGTGCATAAAATCATCAAAGAACATATCTGCACCAGTAGGATTTGTGGTAAAGTTGGCTCAAACCAAGGATTTGAGCTTATGGCAAAGAAAAAACAATGGATTGATATAAGTAGCCAAGTGCGTGCTGAAGTTGAGCCGGGTGTTTATAGTGCCTCTTATACGATGCGAAAAATGGTTAAAGGTGGGGTGATTTCTGCTCAAGAGTTTAAAAAATTTCAAAAAAAAACATTATTAGATAATCTATATTGGCGAGCGTATTGGCGTAGAGGGGATGTAATTGCCGCTGGAGGGCGTACACATCTCCCTCGAAAAGTGGGAGCGGTTGTTGTCTTTATGCATGGATGGGATGGTAGTGGTGAGATATGGGAAAATCTACCAGCGCGTGTATTAGGGAAGGAACAGAATCTCCTTATCCTTGTTCCAGATGTCAATGGTTTTTTGCGTTCCCCATTCCAACAACCTGATGAATTTGGTTTTAAACATTGCACTCCTGCTGCCGACATGCGCGCTATTGAACTTTGGCTAGAGCTAATAGGGATATTTGGTGGACGACGACATACGCCGGTGGTCTTTGTAGGGCATTCAATGAGTGGAGCAGCATTATTCTATTTGAATAAAAATCGATGGCAGCAACATCGCATCGGGCGAGTAGCTTTGGCTCCGGCATTATTGATGAATGATGCCTTGAGAAAAAGCTTTTACCGCACCTTGGGGTTAGGCATCTTCGCCAGCCAAAAACTTTCGCTGGAGCAAATTACAAATAAACTTTCTCCTGTCATCATCAACCAACTAATCTCTGGAGCAAGTAAATCTGTACAAGCTACGCACAAGAGAGTTTTCAAAGCAACTGCTAAAGAAACACTTTCCTACACCTTCTATGCAATGGGACGCGTGAAACAGCCAAGGCATGGTAAAAAATGGGAAGATTTTATGGTTATTTTAGGTCATGATGATCGCTTGGTAGGAATATTGCCAATGCTTACGCTCTTAGCCAAATTCGGCTTTGGCTCACGCCAAATAAGAGCAGTTTTAGGAGATCATTATTTCTTTTCAGTTGGGCAGCACAGCCGCGGCCTCCATCAAGAAAGCCGTGAAATAACCTTGGAAGAGATTTGCAGGATGGTTAAAGCCTGTCGCGATGGATAGCTTCCAAAAAAGATTTTTGAAGAGATAAATTTATCTGCCCTATATCCATTTGAAGTCAGTAAATAAAAAAAGAAAATCTCCTGTTCTCAAAGAGAATAGGAGATTTTTTATTTAGCACCCAAAACTTGGGCAACATCTAAAGTGTGGTGCGGGTTGCGAATATTTCTCCCATGCTTCCATCCCGCCACGTAAGCTGACGACAGAAGAAAAGCCTTCGTCTTCTCCAAGAATATCTGCAGCTACCTTACTCTTAAGCCCATGGTCGCAAATCAGGATCATCGCTTTGTCTTTGGCATAACTTTCCTTGACCAGCACCTCGTGCATAAAATCGTCAAAGGGGAGAAAAATCGTCCCGGCAATATGCCCTGCTTCGTAAGGCTCTTTTTCTCGTAAATCGATCAATAGTGGGGCATTGTTTTGGAGAGTAATAATTTCCTGCAACTCTGAAGGCTCAATATCACGAAACGCTGCGCCACTTCTCATACGTCGTACAAAGTCAAGGAGAGAAACACTTTCTATCTCACGGAGCTTTTTTCGAGCGATCAACATTGCCATAGCCAAAAGAGCAAAGGCAATTCCTATTGTAAAAATGTCCATATCCGTATTCTAAGCTGGCTTACGAGCCGTAATTTTTGCACTGAAAACGGCTTTGTAGATTGCTTCTTTTGGCAAGCCATTCAATTGGATTTCTCCTCCAAGTTGGCGGATGGCATCGTCAACTTGTTCTCGGTCTAAGTATACGGGGACTATTTCGACATCTTCGAAACCTGCGTGTTTTATACCTGAGATGTACTCTTCAACATCCAGCGCACCCGCTACGCATCCTGCCCACGCACTCAAACTGGACTTGATTCCATCTGGGAGCGGACCATCCGTGACCATATCACTGACCGCCAATTTGCCGCCGGGTCTCAAGGCTCGGAAGGCTTCACGGAAAACCTGCGGCTTATCGGTGCTGAGATTGATGACGCAGTTTGAGATAATCACGTCAATGCTTGCATCGGGGACGGGGAGATGCTCAATCTCGCCCAAACGAAACTCGACATTATCCGCGCCGATTTTGGCTTTATTGGCGCGTGCTTTTTCAAGCATGGCAGGGGTCATATCTACACCGATGACGTGGCCTTCGGGTCCGACACGCTGACCGGCGAGGAAGCAATCGATGCCGCCACCAGAGCCGAGATCGAGGACAGTTTGCCCAAGCGTTAGGGCAGCGAGGGTGATCGGGTCGCCGCATCCGAGTGAGAGGCCGGTCACGTCTTCGGGGAGGGTAGCAGCATCGGATTCTTTGTAGAATTTCTCGATAGCAGAGATATTTACGGCTTCTGCTTCTTCATCGCCACAACAGGATGATACGCTTGTGTTGCAGCCACAATTGGCTGGGGTGCCAGCTTCAAAGGTTTCGGCGATTTTGCTGTAGCGGTCACGCACAGCGGTGCGGACGTCGAGGGTTACTTTTTCTTGGGACATTTTTTATTTTTCCTTATGAGTTAGATATTTTCTCTACGCTTTAGCCACTGGGGACAGCGGCTAGAGCATAGAGTGGAGATGGGGGGGGGTGGCGGTAAAAAATTTTTCTTCGGCACGATGCTTTTTTTACAGTAGCAAGCCTAAATTCACGCGCGTCGCGGTTTTTCATCCACTTAATCTGTGGCGCACTCTTTGCTCATCTCTGCGGCATCCATCCCGAAGTATTTTTTCTGAATCCAGAAGGCGACTGAGACTAGACCAATCATGACAGGGACTTCGATGAGTGGCCCGATGACGGCGGCGAAGGCTTCGCCAGAGTTGATGCCGAAAACCGCGATGGCGACGGCGATAGCAAGCTCAAAATTATTACTGGCGGCGGTGAAAGAGAGGGTGGTCGATTTTTTGTAGCCTGCGTTGATTTTGTATCCCATCCAAAAGCTGATGAGGAACATGAGCACAAAATAGATGAAGAGGGGAATGGCGATGCGAACGACATCCATTGGGATGGCGACGATCAGGTCGCCTTTGAGGCTGAACATGACCATGATGGTGAAAAGCAGGGCGATGAGGGTGAGCGGGCTGATTTTGGGGATGAATTCATCGTGATACCAACCTTTGCCCTTTTTGCGGATGAGGAGAGAGCGGGTGAGAAAGCCCGCGATAAAGGGGATGCCGAGATAGATAAAGACGCTTTTGGCAATCTCTCCGATGGTGATTTCGACGAGGCTGCCTTTCATCCCGAAGAGGGGTGGGAGGAGGGTGATGAAGACGTAGGCGTAGACGCTATAAAAGAGGACTTGGAAAATACTGTTGAAAGCGACCAAGCCCGCAGCATATTCGGTATCACCTTTGGCGAGATCGTTCCAAACGATGACCATCGCGATACAGCGCGCCAGACCGATCAGGATTAGCCCAACCATATAATGGGGCGCATCTTTGAGAAAGATGATAGCGAGGCCGAACATGAGGATGGGGCCGATGATCCAGTTTTGGACGAGAGAGATGCCGAGAATTTTCCAATTGCGGAAAACATCGCCCAGCTCTTCGTAGCGGACTTTGGCAAGGGGTGGGAACATCATCAGGATTAATCCGATGGCGATAGGGATATTGGTCGTGCCCACAGAGACAGCGGTGTTGAAGTTTTGGACGGTGGTGGGGAAAAAGAATCCAAAAGCTACACCGATTGTCATGGCGAGGAATATCCAGAGGGTGAGGTAGCGGTCGAGGAAGGATAGGTTTTTGTTCATTTTTGGTTCTCCTTTTGGTATCCGTGCTGTGGTTTCGATACGCCGAAAAGCACCGGCTACTCAACCACCTTCAAGAATATGGATAAATAGATGATCTTCGATACGTTTTTGCAAAAAAAGAGACCTTTTATTTTTGTGTTAGCGCAAGTTCTAGCTCCGGAGCAAAATCTCCAGCTAGTTGGCAGCAAGCATCTACAATTTGCTTCTGATTGAGCGTATAAAAAATTTGCTTGCCTTCACGGCGCGAATCCACTAATCCCGCTTCTTTTAAGATGCTGAGGTGGTGCGAAACGGTCGGTTGCGAGACATGCAAAGCCTCGACAATTTCGCCGACGCTGAGCCATTTGCAGCAGCAGAGACTCATTATTTTCTGTCGGGTTTCGTCAGCGAGTGCTTTGGCAAAATTAACTGTGTTTTTAATCATATTGACAACCTTCTATTTGTTCAGGCGCAATACTAATAGATATTCATCTATATGTCAAGAGAAACACATGTAAAGCACCCTTGACACAGAACGGTTGATATTGTAGAATGCGCGTGTAAAGTGAGCTTTACATATACAACATATCAAACTAGGAGAATATTATGATTGGGAGAATGAAAGAAAGAGCTAAGTTAGTCCGCCCATTGCTGGTGCCACTCATGTTTTATATAGGCTTTCTGGCTTTTTCCTTCAGTTGGCTGGAAGAAAATCAAGGATCATCTTGGCGTATCACAGTTGCATTGCTGCCCATGCTTCCCGGGATTTTTATTGCGTTAGGGATTGGCAAAGCGATCCAGCAATTGGATGAAATGGAAAGAATAATTCTGCAAAAGGGGATGGCGATTAGTTTTGCAGCCACGCTTCTCTTGCTTATCACGATGGGTTTGCTGAAAACGGCTGGCATTGAACAATTGGGAAGCACTTACATCGTACTGTTCATGATTATTGTCTGGTTGCTCGCAAAGCTGTGGGGACATTGGCGGTATCAGTGAAGAATAAACTTCGTGTGCTACGCGCGGAACGGAATTGGTCGCAAGCTAAACTCGCGGAGGAACTGAATGTTTCGCGGCAGACAATCAATGCCATTGAGACGGGGAAGTATGATCCCAGCCTGCCTTTGGCGTTCAAGATAGCAGAGTTGTTTAAGAGCAAGATAGAAGATATTTTTACGCCTGATAGCGGGATTAACTGAGGGGAGAATTTCCAGGGAAACAAATAATCAGGAAGAATGAAAGAACTTCAGTTTTCCTGATTATTTCTCATGTCTTTTGCTTTTTTTTGCAGTTTCTTGAAATAATCTGTGTCTGTGATGGAAGCGACTTCTGTTGCTCGTTTTGCAGCATCTACCTCAATACGTAATTCCCGGATCTCTTTTCGTAGACTCTGTTCCTGAATATATCCTATCAGAGCGGCACTTGCCAGAGATGAGAAAGACTCCATTAATTGTTGTAGATTACTGTCAAAAGGAATAAGAACTTTCTTTCTCGAGTCCAAAGCATTAATGAGTTGCAATACCCCTAGCACCTTCCCCTCGTTGCTTTTTAGAGGAATGGTCAAAAAAGAAATTGACAGATATCCAGTGCGTTCATCAAATTCCTTCGTGCCAGAGAAATCGAATTCGTCAGTTTCGTAAGCATCCGCAATATTGACTGTCTTGCCAGTCAGAGCCGTATAGGTAGCAATATTTCTATGATTTACTTCACCAGTAGTTTCATCATATAAGTTCAGAGAAGGTAAAGAAATTTCTACGTTGGTGGTGCCTCCCATAGCAGTTTTAAGCGTATCATTACGGACTACAGCAAACTCGAGTTGCTTGTCTTTGACCAAATATAGCGACCCGGCATCTGCATGGCAAAATGATTTGGCTTCAATCAGTACATTTTCCAATAGGCGGCCAAAATTTTCTTCTGTGCTTAGTTCAATTCCAAGGGGGATGACGATTTCTAGCAGGCTATCTGCGCGTTTCTTTTCAGCACCTAGTTGAATGAGTATTTTGCGTAATAATCCTGCAACGTAAAGACCAACAAGCGTAATTCCGCCAATGCCAAAGGCGGCTGGCAGGAAATCTCCACCAATCTCGTAAAATACAAATATTTTATAGAGTGCGGTGTATCCGATACCAGCACCCAATCCACTTAAGAGAAGAGTGGTGCGGTTGGTTCTGTGGCGAAAATAGAACTGGCTGATAGCAATGCCAATGATGCCAGAGGCTGTAGCATAAACAAGCGAGACAGAGATCGCTTTTATCACGTTCAGCACGATATTCTGTTCTAAAAGAGTAAGGCCATTTTCAATATTCTCATAAGCAGCATATCCGAGGCCGGATGCAAACCCGTATACTGCCCCGTCTATCAGATTATCTAATTTTTCGCGATAGAGGACAAAGAAAACTCCCAGACTTATCAAGCTGTGTTGCATCAAGGGGGAGATGATAATGTTAATTGCCTGAGGGTTTAGCCCCATCTCAAGCAGTTGTGGTTCTAATAAGTTAAATGCACCGTAGCTAAGTGATCCCCAGACCAGACATAGTGCTACCCAACCAAAGTTGCGATGGGTGTACAGGCCAAAAATATACATGACCAGTATCACGATAACAGGAATTCCCACGCCAATTATTAGATCCATTTTTTTATCCTATCCTGTAGAGTTTATCCATTATACCCGCTAGGGTATCTGTCATTTGCAGCAAACTTTCCAAAACGCCGATTAAAGGGAAGTACCCGAAAAGGCATAAATGCCTTTTGAGTGCAGGCAAGCCCAAGGTCAGGAGCGTTTCGGCTTTTCATCCAAAAAAACACTAATCCCCTCAAAAGGGGATTTTTCTTTTAAATAGAACTTGACAATCATTCAACTTGCTAGTATTATGAACTTGGTAATACTATTTAGTAATACATACAATAAACTAACGATTGGTTAGAAATGAAAGGAGACTGTAAAATGCCAACTAAAAAGTTCCAAAAAGAAATGAACTCAGGCACAGCTTCATTGGTTTTGCTGAGCGTTCTTTCTAAAAGCGAAGAGCCGATGTATGGCTACCAGATCGCAAAATTGCTCGACGAAAGCCGAGAAGATGCCATCGCCATGAAGCAGGGAGCTTTATACCCTGTGCTGCGCTCGCTCGAGAAAAATGCACTGCTTTCCAGCAAAGTAGAGCCTTCGGTCTCGGGTCCACCGCGCCGTTATTACACCATTACCGACGAAGGGCGCGAAGCACTCCCCCTCTGGTCTGGGATATGGAACCAGATGAAAAGTTTTGTAGATAATATCCTTGAAGGAGAAAGCCATGTTTAATACAGTTGAAGAATATCTCGACGCCCTAAAGCAAGAAATGCAAGGCGTTGATAGTGCCACCATCCAGGATGCGCTGGTGGATGCAGAAGAACACCTGCGCACCGCCCTGGAGACCGCCGACGAAAGTGCGGATGCCCTCCCCGCCATCATCGAGCAATATGGAACACCTGAAGAAACCGCAGCAGCCTATGCGGAAGTGGAACGGCTCACCGCTCCTGCGTTATCTGGCTCGGCAACCAAGAAGCAGGGTTCTGCAATTGGACGTTTCTTTGCCATCTACGCCGACCCTCGAGCTTGGGGCGCGTTACTCTACATGCTGATCGCCTTCGTGACAGGTGTGGTCTACTTCAGTTGGGCGGTGACCGGAGTTTCCCTCTCAGTTTCACTTGCCCTCTTCATCTTTGGGCTACCTGTGGCTTTGCTCTTCCTCTTGTCTGTACGTGGCATCGCATGGCTCGAAGGCCGTTTAGTGGAAGCATTACTCGGCGTGCGGATGCCGCGCCGCTCCTTGCCCGCGCCGAAAAACACCAAATTGCTCGAGCGCATCAAAGCACTTTTGGTAGATAAACATACCTGGTTCTCGATTGTATATATGCTCATCCAGTTGGTGCTAGGGAATATCTACTTTATCGTGCTGGTGACAGTATTCGCCGTCTCCCTCTCTGGGGTTGCGATCCCGATCTTGCAAGAAGCTTTCCATCTGCCAATAGTACAAAATTATGATGTGTACTACTATATGCCCTCATGGGGATACCCTCTGACAGTTTTGGCAGGCATCTTCCTCTGGACAGCGATGATGCACCTCGTCAAACTGGTCGGTGGCTTGCACGGACGCTACGCTAAAGCGATGCTGATCGCTGAGCAGGACTAAATCTCTGGCAGTATAATAAAAAAATCCCCGACAATTTGTCGGGGATTTTTTGTTTAATTAGCAGTAGAAAGCTCCTCATCCACACGCGTGGCGGCGAAGCGTTTTTGTCCACCCAACTTGAGATGGAGAGCGTAAAATCCCAGGATAGAGATCAGGCAGAGAATCCCGCCTATATACCAGAGTAGGTTGGGGTCGTAGTTTTTATTATCAAGAATTACACCAGCCAAGCCGGGCCCGAACGTTGCGGGGATCGCCCAGGCGAGGCTGTAGATCGCCATATAACGTCCGCGCATTTCTTCGGGGGCAAAATTCGCTGCAAGGGCTTGGCTAACGGGCATAATGATCATCTCGCCGATGGTGATGATCATGACCGCCCCCATAAACCACAGAAAGGTGCCTCTCAGAGAAATATCCCAGCTATAGAGTTGAAAAGAAGAGCCGAGGGCAGCTAAGGGATCGAAGCCAAACATCAGAAATCCGATCCCGTAAAAGAATGCGCCGAGCGCCATCATCGTAAAAGGGGCACGGAATTTGATGCGGCGCGTTGTCCAGAATTGAAGCAGGATCACAGTGATCGCACTCGTTGACATCAAAAGTCCATAGCCTTGAGAGTCGATACTGTGATTATCGCGCAAATATACAGAGAGAGAGTTATACATTTGCAGGTAGACCAATCCCATCAGGATCGACGCAGTGATGAAAGCCATATAGGCCATATTTCGCAAGACTATAGAATAGCCCTTAAAAGTTTCGAGCATACTCTCCGCTTCTGCCTCTACGCTGGCTTTGGGCTTTGTCTCGCTGATCAGGAAGTAAAAGAGGAGGGCAACACCTGTGCTAATGACGGCATCTGTAATGAAGAGTGCAAGATAGGAGCGGTTGGCAACAAATCCGCCAATGGTCGGGCCGATGATCCAGGAGAAATTAGCAACAACGCGTAATATCCCAAAGCCCTCAGCGCGTTGCTTTTCGGGCAGGATATCAGCGATCATTGCCTGGCGGGCAGGTCTCCCGATATTAGAGAATAAGCCAACAATAATCGCTAGCGGATAGAGCGTTGTGAGATTATTAGCCAAGCCCAGCGAAAGGGTACTCAGCGCGCTGGAGACGAGGCCGAAAACAATCAGGTTGCGCCGCCCCAATTTATCTGTCAACGCGCCGCCGATGAAGTTACCCACCATCCCGAAGGCAGAGAAAATGCCTAGGACGATTCCCGCTTGTGTCATCCCAACATCGAATTTCCAGGTGATATAGAGGCTAAAAAAGGGAAAGAGCATCGTCCCGCCGATACGGTCGATAAAAGAGACCCCAACCACGAGCCAAAATTGAGGGGAGTATTCACGATAAGTACTTCTCAAACGATAGAGCATAATTTATCCTTAAAGATGTAGCGGGACATTATAGAAATTTTGCCAATACTAGCCCCTCCCAGCCTTCGCGAAGCATACTCAAAGAGTGCCCCCAAATGCGACGAAAAGATGTCGAATTTAGGGGAGGGGCTTGACTTCATATAGTGGTGTTTTTCTTTGAAAAACACCACTATATGAAAATTCCCCCTATTTTTGTTTTTTAAAATGGGGGGATGCCCGATAGGGTAGGGGGGCAAAATGGTCAGAACAAAGAAAGTGCGCAACATCAGTTTTCAACTTAGATTATGTAGCTATACAGCCCTTTTATTGACAGGGCAATTCTACTCGCGCTGGGGAATTTTCACCAAAGGCTTCAAAAACGGGAATCCCGTCCCAGATGGATGGGATCGGTAGATTCAGGGCGAAGGCGGCTGTTGCGCCTGTATCAACAACACCAATCGGACGCTGGATCGCGCGTGGATTTAGGCTTGCTCCCGTTAAAATCCAGGGGACGGTCATTGCCGCAGGGTTTCTGCCACCGTGCTTAAGAATAACGTCTCCACCATGGTCGGCAGTCACGATGATCAGCGTCCCCTCACGCAATCCCGATTCATCCAGCGCGGCGAGAATCATCCCAATCGCTTCATCTGCACGAAAAGCACCGATGATATAGTTCGGAGACATCCAGCCATGCTCATGCCCGAGTATATCTACCAGTGGGAGGTGGATGAACATTAAATCAAATCCCTCGCTAATGATTGGGGCAGCTTGTTCGGCAACAACACTGTCACGGTCATTAACAAATTCAAAAACATCAAGATTTTCGGGAGGCGTAATTTGCTGGAGCTTTTCTTTGCCAACGATCAAGACTGTTTTTAAGCCGGCATCGTGGGCTATTTTGAAAAGGTCGGGACCCTGAGCAAAGCCGCGCTTGGGAAGATAGTCGTTCCAATCTACGCCGTGTTTGTCGGGGCACATACTTGTGAAGATAGAAGCGTGCGCGGGGAGCGTTGAACTCGGGAAAATGGTTTGAGCGGTTAGAGAGTAGCTGCCCTCTTCCATCATGGCAAGCAGATTGGGCATCGGCGCGAGGGGGATCACGTCGGGGCGTAAGCCATCTACGGTGATGATCAAGACGCGTTCAATAGCTGGGCGCGGCGGTGTTGCCGTGAGCGGTGCGAGTGTAGGGGGAGGAGATGTTTGGGTAGCGGTAGCAGGCAGAAATGGAGTCGCGGTTTCGGGCGGCGGTGTTTGAGATGCATCAGGTATTGGAGATGGGATGATGCTTGAAGGTTGGCACCCGCTAAAGAGGAGCAGAGCCGCCAATCCCAATAGAAATAATATAAAGGCTCTTTTAGCAATGCTCTGCGTTGCGGTATATGCCCTTCCAACGCAGAGCGTTGGAAGTAGGTTATATGAGGTTTTCACTCTGGGAATTCAATTTCTGTAGGGCCCGCATAACCATGCTTTTCAGAGAAATAAACACGCCCATGCGAGACTTCACTGCATCCTTTTTGATCTGTGATGGTCAGATTTTCTTCCCAGAGTCCATAAGGGGTAAATTTGATTTCCCCATTTTTACATGCCCAAATTTCAACGAGGTAGAGAGGGGCATTCTCAAACTCTTCATCACCGGCTGTCAGGCTTTGCCCATACCAGCGGATAGTGACTTCGTCTTTCTCGCGGATTACATCAAGCAGCGTCAATGGAGCGTAATAGGGCGAAACGATTAGTGGTGTTTTGTCAGGATAGACAGGTGCAACGCTGAAAATATCTCCCTTTACATCCATTAGTGATGCTTTGATCCAACAAGGATTGTTGCCACCTATAGCTTGGACATATATCCAAGAGGCATCATCAAGGCGTCCGATAATTTCAAGATTACTACCCTTGACTTGCCCGTAAAAGTTAAGATAAGGCGCACCGGGACCATAACGACAATTTGTGCGCTCTAAAACTTCGCCACGTAAAACAGCGTAAGTTGGGGCGATCGTTGGGGTTGGTGAAGGCGTGAAAGTTGGCGTAGCCGTAGGTATCTGCGTGGATGTTGCTGTAGGCACCGGAGTCTCGGTTGGGATTTCTGTCGCCGTCTCGCTCGGCGGAGGCGGAGTCTCCGTTGGCGGGAGGGTTTGGGGTAAGGTACAAGCCGAAAGAAGGATGAGTGTAAGAAGAAGAAAACTGTGTTTTAGCATAATATTATGGGTAAGCAAAACCTGCAAAAATTCCTTGCGCGATCAATCTTGATGTCTGTGCGGCGATATCCACGCTAATTAGCACCGCGTCATCCCAGTGTTCGCCGCGCGCCATCACGATGAGCGTATTATCATCAAACCAGCCCACAGGCTCCACGCGTTGCACCGTGCCCAAGCCAGATGTTGCCAGAAAAATTGTATCTGCATATTCGGCGATTATATTTCCGTTCATATTTCCGACGCGCACAACAGAGTGGAAATTCGGCGTTTCAGCCATCTGCCAACCGCTTCCCTCCATCCAAGCGAGATATTGATTATTTGGAGAGAAGGATGCCTCGCCTGCGCCGCGTTGGTCAATTGCATTTTGTAGCGGATAAGAGAGATTTGCCCCTGTTTCGACGTTGCGGATCGCCATTGGCCCTGAAGCTGATCCCACGCTGGAATCATTTGTGTACGCTAGCCATTTTCGGTCCGCAGAAATTGCCGAGGGGTTTGCTTCGGTGCCGAGGAACTGGGAGCTTATTCCCGTTTTAAGATCAAAATATGAGAGTGTCCGTCGTGGGTCGAAGACAATATCCCCGCCGATGCCCCAGGGGCGTTTGCTATACCATACGCCCACAGGCAGCCCACCTTCCACATCTACCGCCAAAGCGACCAATGCCCAGCCTTGTGGATCGTTTTCAGTCAAAATCGGTTTTGTTATTGGCAGGGATTGGATTGCATCCACGAATAAATTGCTGATCAAATTCTCGCCAGCATATTCAACTGTTGTGTAGGCTACAACTGGCACACCTTGTGCGCCTGCCAGCCCCGAGAATTCGGGCGCAGAGATTAGCGTAGTGATTTGACCCTTATCACTAATTAGTAATGAATTGTTATTCTCAAAAGAAAAATAAAGAATAGGGAGATTTGTGCCGCCCGATAAAAAAGTGCCCGCAATATGGATATTGCTTTCGTCAGCGTAGGAAAGTCCTGGTACATTTGCCTGTACCAACGTATATCCTTCATCGTCAAAAAGAGATAGAACGCCATCTTTTTCGACCACAACGCCCGTTGGCAAGACAGCAGAGAAGGTGCTTGGTGCAGGAAGCGGCACGACTTCTTCTTGTGGGGCAATTTCTGGGGTAATGGGAACAGGCTCTATTGGGGGCGAGGAAAAAAGAGAGCAGGCAAAGGTGAAGAGGGTGATGAAGATTATTCCTAAATACGGTTGATATACTTTTTTCATCAACTACTCCATATAAATATCGGTATCGTCAATTTGCCCTTCTTCCCCTTCGTCATCTTCATTTGGAAATGCTGGAAGATCGGCGGCACTTTGGTGATATGCCAATATCCAATCGATCATTCGATCTTGTTCTTTTTTCTGTTCAGATTTCTTCTGCTTGGTAATGCTCGCCATACGGCGATTATCAAGGTCTTGTTGCACTGCACCAGGATTTAAAACATCTTCAAAGGCGAAATCAGCGGTACCGATTTCCATATAAACCGTTCCGTAGTTAAAAAGATAGCCCATAACACCTTTTCGTTCGTATTTTATGCTGTGGATATTTTCCAGCGGAGCTGAACGACTTTGGATATTTCCCAAAGGTGTGCGGTCAATATCAAAGATTTTATCTTCAGTAACCTGAAAAGTGTCATTGCTCCAATCGATATATTGATAGATTGCCCAAAGAGAAAATGGTATCACTGCTACAAGAAGCATCGTAAGCAGAGAAAGAGACAGTAAAGGAATACTAAATTGTGGAAAGAAGATACCTATTCCCTGATATGTTAAAAACGCCAACAAGATAGCTGTCACAACTCCAGGTATTCCAGCATTTCTAAACAGAATGATCCAATGTTTACGATAGATAATTGTTTTGCCCTGCTCAAAGCGTAACTTCAACATATTACGTTCTTTTTTAGGGAAAAGCTGTTCACGCCAGATTTTCTTCTTCTCAGGTTCTTTTTTCTTTTTAGTCTCAATTGGGTCGGGGTTGTTGAGTCGGTCAAGCATTGCGGCTTTGAGTTCAGCTTTTTCAATTCTGCGCTCTACTCTTTGAGCACGCTTCCATAACTCTTCAATGACATGCCGTACCTGATAAGGGTGGTTAACATGATTCAAGTGAATATTCCCCACAAAGGTACGTATATTCACATTGCCGAAATTAAAAATTTGCCCAGTGAAATCAACATTAGCACCTACAGACAGAATTTCTGCCAAGGGGGCTTCTTGCCTGCTATCGTGAATCCCAATGATTTTCTCTATCCAGATCACACGCTGATTCGTGACAATATAATAATCATTGCGCCAATCTTCCCAACGCCAGAGAGCCCATAAAAATATTATGACACCAAAGATACCCGCCAATATCATAGGTGAGATGGCCGCAGCGAGACTTGAAAGCAAGAATATTCCAAAAATAAAAAATAATGCTAAAGCAGGGAGTATCATAGCTTGCCAAAATATAATGGCATGTTTTCTACCTAGAAAATAAATCACCTCATCTTCGCGCACCCAATCGAAATGAATTTTCTTCACCAAGCGACGACCAAAAACAGAAATTTTCAGATTTTCATTTAGATAAGGAATGCTTTTACCTAGTTCTTCAAAATCTTTGGGATCAAGCATCAGCAAGACCAAATCTCCTTCGGCAATTACCTTTGAATGACGTTTTTCTTTGGGCAGTATAGCCTCTGCGCCAAAATAATCCCCTCTTACAAAAAGAACATCCTTTTGCCCTTGTCCTTCCCGATGTAAACGCACCTTCCCGTGATAGATAAGATAAAAATATTCAGATTGCGCGCCACGCTCAATAATTATTTCCCCATTCTTATATGAAACTTCCTTTAACTTTTCTGCAACATTAAATATCGCAATATCATCCATGCGCCGAAAAACATGAATTCTATCTATAAAAGCAGCGTATTCTTCTAATTTGGACATAAGTCAATTCTCTATCGTATTTTTTTCGGATTAGATTAATCCATCCGCACGATCGTACAACCAAAAGGCGAAACGCTCGTGACCTGTGGCTTGCTACCCTTTAATAAACTTTCTACCGCATCCCGAAGATAATTCCGTGTGGCAACCCGTTGACGGAACGCCACATCGTCATAGGCACCATGATATTGGAGCACCCCTTCTGCATCGAGAATATAGATATGGGGCGTATTCGTTGCTTCATATAAATCAGCTACTTTATGATCGGCATCATGCAAAATGGGATTTGCTCCGCGCTCATCAGCTACGCTTTTCAGCATCTCAATCGGTTCGTTGCCATTGGACGCAATTTGCAGAAGATGCACATCGTCACCCCACTTTTCCATCAACGGAAGCAAGCCTAAATCCACGCGCGCGGCGTGCGGGCACTCTGCTGACCAAAAGTTGATGATGACGACACCTCCGCGATAATCGGCAAGACGATGTTCGTTTCCCTCCAAATCATTTAAACTAAAGTTTGGAGCAGATTGGTTGAGTTTCATGGAGAGATTATACCGTGATAAAATCGCCCTCATGGAAAAGTTGAAAAAGAATTTACCGATGATTTTTGGTGTGGCGATTAGCGCGCTTTTTTTGTGGTTGGCGTTGCGCGGATTGAAGCTGGACGAAGTGGGCGATGTGGTTGCTGGTGCAAATTATATTTGGTTGGTGCCGGGCGTGTTGGTCTACTTTATCGGCGTTTGGATTCGCTCATGGCGATGGCATTTTTTGTTGAAACCCTTGAAGGAAATTTCCACGAAAAAAATGTTCCCGATTGTGACGATTGGCTATATGGGCAACAACATTTTTCCCGCACGACTTGGCGAAGTTCTGCGGGCGGTCTTTTTAAAGCGGCGAGAAAATGTGCCAATTTCTGCCTCCTTGGCAACCATTATCGTGGAGCGAATTTTCGATGGCGTGGTGATGTTGGCTTTTGTCTTTTTGAACTTGTCTGAGTTGGCAAAGTTGACAGGAGATTCTGGCTTTGTGGGGAATATCCAGCAAGTGGCAATTATCGGGACGAGCGTTTTTATTGGCGCGTTGGCAATCTTTTTGCTGGCGGCGATGTTCCCGAAAATCACGGCAAAAATTGGGACGTGGTTTATCGTGAAATTGCTCCCTTCTTCATTAGAAGAAAAAATGCTCGGGATAATGAATAAATTTCTCGATGGGCTCATTTCTTTACGCTCACCAGCAAATGTGCTCATGGTTTTCTTTACATCGACAATTATTTGGTTGCTCGAAACCGGAAAATACTGGTTTGTGATGCACGCCTTCAACTTCAAAGTCTCATTTTTTGCGCTCATGCTAATGAACGGCATCGTCAATTTGGCGACCACAATTCCATCTGCGCCGGGGTATGCTGGGACTTTTGATTTGCCCGGTATCGCCGTTTTAAAGGCTTACGGCATCAATCACGCCACTGCTGCGGGCTATACCCTCGTGCTACATGCCGCGCTCTGGCTGCCAATTACAGTTTTAGGTTTATATTATTTCTTTGCTTATTTAGCAAAAGAAGATATGTCTTGGAAAGAAGTTTTTGCATGGAAAGAGGAAGTGGAAGAAGAGAAATAAGAGTAACCGCCAAGGCGCAGAGAACGCCAAGGTTTTCTTTGCTTTTCTTGGTGGCATTGAAAAAAACTTGGCGCACTTGGCGTCTTAGCGGTTCAAAAAAGGACTGATATGAATATAGCAATTATTGGCGCAGGTTATGCAGGGATGTCTGCCGCGTTTGATTTGGTAAAGGCGGGGCACGAAATCACCATTTACGAAAGTGAAAACTCTACAGGCGGATTAGCGCGTGGATTTCGTGACCCAAAATGGGATTGGTCAGTAGATCGCTTCTACCATCATTGGTTTGCCAGCGACAATCACATGCTCGGAATTATCGAAGAATTAGGATTGAGCGATGGTGTCATTTTCCCACGTCCCTACACCGTTTTGTTGCATAATAAAAAATGGTATCCTTTTGATTCGATTAAAGAAGCTCTCCTTTTCCCCGGACTTGGATGGGGCGTAAACAAACTTAGATTTGGCTTGGTCGGCGTCTATTTACGTTTAACCAAAAATTGGCAGGCACTTGAAAAAATCACCGCCGATACATGGATGCGGAAGTGGGCAGGCGCGCACGTCTACGAACAGATGTGGGAACCGATGCTGATCGGCAAATTTGGCAAACATTATAAAGATGTGCCTATGTCGTGGTTTTGGGCACGCATCCATGCACGCACGACAAAGCTCGGTACATTCAAAGGTGGTTTTCAAGCTTTTGCCGATAGCTTCTCTGAAAAGTTAGGCGAAATGGGTGTTGAGATTCGGCTGAATGCAAAAGTAAAGTCAATTAAACAAAATCAAGATAAAAACGTGAGCGTAGTGGGTGAAAATGGGGAAGAAAAGTTTGATAAAGCGCTCGTGACCACATCCCCAAAGGTGATGGCGAAACTCACCCCCGATTTACCAAAGAATTATTTAGAGAAATTACTAGAGCTGAAACAGATGGGCGCAGTGGTTTTAGTCGCGGCATTGAAGCATCAGCTTTCAGAGGAAGGCTATTATTGGTTCAATTTGCCAAAAGACGATGGCTTCCCCTTTTTAGCGTTGGTGGAGCATACGAATTACGTCTCATCAGAACATTTTGGCGGCGAGCATATCATCTACGGTGGGGATTATGTTGAAGTGGGGCATGAGTATTTCAAGATGGATGCCGAAGAATTGATGGATAAATTCGCCGAGAGTTTTGCGCGGATCAACCCTAAATTTACACGTGATTGGGTGCGAAAAGTGTGGGTCTTCAAAGCCGATTATGCCCAGCCTGTGCCGCAACTAAATCATTCTCAAAATATCCCCGCGATTGAAACGCCGCTAGAGGGAATCTACTTTGCGAGCATGAGCCAAGTCTACCCCTGGGATCGGGGGACGAATTTTGCAGTCGAGATTGGCAGACGAGCGGCGCGGTTAATGATGGAATAAAAAGATGAAAGGGGGAGATGCTCGTCGAAGGCACGCAAGCCTAAATCACGGGCGTACCGATTTTTTGATCATCTATATTACGCGCATGAAATCCATTTGCTATCCGCATTGCTTGACCTGATCACCGCATCCACAAAACGTACGCCAAGCAGACCATCTAGCGAATTCGGAAAATGAAGAGCCAAAGGGTTTGCCTTTTTACCAGAGATGCGTGCCGCAATCGCCTCGGCTGCGTCAGTGTATAGATTGGCGAAACCTTCATGGAATCCTTCGGGGTGACCAGCAACAATGCGGCTGGAACGCGCGGAGAGGGGGAGAGTGCCCGCACCATTTGGCGTGCGGATTTGAGCGGGTGCGTTGAGGGGCTTAAATACTAATCGTTGGGGGATTTCTTGTTCCCATTCCAAAGTGCCTGTTTCTCCACTGACACGAATACGCAAACTATTTTCTACACCTGTTGCGGCTTGTGTGACCCAAAAATTGCCCCGCGCACCATTTGTAAATTTAAGAAGTGCACCTGCGTAGTCGTCTATTTTACGACCAGGAATGATTGTGCCTATATCAGCGGCAACTTTTTCTATCTCTAGTTCAGTGATAAAGCGAATTAGATTATGGGCGTGCGTGCCTATATCGCCCATTACTAGAGAGGGGCCACTTTTTGCGGGGTCATATCGCCATGAAGATTTTTCAGAAGGTAGGGGATCTTTACTAGCATCTGCTTTTCCACCTTGTACATATTCCACCTGCACCAAACGGATTTTGTCAAGTTGCCCTTCCTGTACCATTTCTTTTGCCTGACGCACCATCGGGTAGCCTGTATAATTATGCGTTAGGCAGAAAATCAGCCCAGTTTCTTCCACTTTTTGATGCAGAATTTCTGCTTTCTCTATAGTATTGGTCATGGGCTTATCACAGATTATGTCAAAGCCATGTTCCAGTGCGGTAATCGCGTATTCAAAATGACTGTCGTTGGGTGTCATGATGGCGACAAGATCGGCGCCATCTTCGCGCTCAGATTCTGCTTTGAGCATTTTGCTTACAGATACGTGAATACGATCGGGGTGTAGCCCAATCTCTTCCCCAGCCTTTTTAGCGCGTTCAGGATTAGATGAAAGCACGCCAGTAACTAACTCATATCTATTGTCAAGACGTGCGGCTTGGCGGTGCATTGCGCCGATAAAAGAACCAGGGCCTCCGCCGATCACGGCTAAACGCAATCTGCGTCCGAGCATGGAAATAACAGGATTTAATGACATAAAACATATCCTCATCTAGTAGTTGAAAACGATTTATACATCTCTGATACATTACTGGTTTTTTAGCCCAGTGTCAAATATTCCTTTTAATATAAGCTCAGAGCCTGTCTCTCAAATCGTGGCAATCTAGAAAAAATATGGAGAACTATCTTGACAGGGGAGGGGCACTATGCTAATATGTTACCGCTCACATGTGAGCGGTAACATATTGTTTGTGTTTTTCACTTTGGAGTAAGCCATTGCCTCGCTCTCAAATAACTATTCGTGATGTTGCAGATAAAGCTGGTGTTTCTCATCAGACAGTTTCACGTGTGATCAATAACAGCAAAAGAGTCTCCCCTGCTACACGCCTAAAAGTTGAAAATGCAATTAAAGAACTTGACTACCGTCCCAGCGCAATTGCGCGCTCTATGGCTAGAGGGCATACCTATACCTTAGGATGCATTTCCCCCAATCTAACAAATTATATTTTTGCTCGAATGATAGAAAGTGCCCAGACAGAAGCTCGGCGGCAAGGTTTTTTTATTCTTACCGGCAGTGCCCCTTCTGTGGATGAAGTAGAGCCTCTGCTAGACGAGATGCTAAATAGACGTGTTGACGGTTTCCTTGTCCTTAACCCTCGCGACGATGAACGTTATCGTTATTTACTTCCGTTGATCAAAAAGGGAATGCCTGTTGTTTATTTGAAAAATACCCCCAAAGATGAAGATGTATCTTCTGTATCTTTGGATGATAAAAAGGGCGGTTACTTAGCTACTCAATATCTTTTAGAACTTGGGCATACTTCCATTGCAATGATTACGGGACTCAAAAACGAAGAATGTTCTCTAGACAGGTTTGATGGCTATCATCAGGCTTTCAATGAAAGCGGTATAACCCCAAATGAAAAGCTGTGCAAAGAAGGTGATTGGTCTGCTGAATCGGCGGGGAAAATTACCCAAAACCTATTAGCCTCAGGTGAGCCTTTCACTGCCCTTTTTGCTCAAAACGATAGAATGGCGGTCGGTGCTATTCGTGCCATACGAGATGCTGGCCTACGTGTGCCAGAAGATATTTCAGTTATTGGCTACGATGATATTCCCCTTACTTCATATTTTGATCCCTCTCTTACAACCATCCATCAACCTATAGACGATTTTGGTCGTCACGGGGCACAGCTGCTTATCTCTGCTGTGAAAAATAAAGACCTAAAAAGAAAACAGGTGCGTCTTGATGCTCAACTTATCAAACGTGATTCCTGCGCACCCTTAAATATACATAAAGGAGGTGATGTGAAAGCATAATAAGATATTCTAATTGGGATGGCCTAAATGATATAAAAAAGGATGAAAAGCCGAGACACACGCGACCTTAATTTGCTTAGCGTATATCAACATCGACTTGGCGTAGACATCTTCCGCTTAGGCCGCGAATCTGCTTGTCGAAACGGCACTCAAGCCAAAATCAAGTATGAAGCGGTGCGGAGCGCATTTATCCCACAAAGCAATCCCATCAATCGCTCTTTCTGTTCGTAAATAACCATATAATCTAATTTAGGAGAAGTAACTCATGTCTAAAAAAGTCTGGTATAGCCTATTTGCTATATTCATCTTAACCGCAATGGTCCTCACCGCCTGTAGTGGTGCTGCACCTGCAGAACCTGTTGCTGAAGAGCCTGCTGCTGAAGAACCTGCCGCTGAAGAACCCGCTGCCGAAGAGCCTGCCGCTGAAGAACCAGCAATGGCTGCTCAGGTTGAAGTTTTCTCATGGTGGACAGGTGGCGGTGAAGCCGCTGGCCTCGATGCGATGATTGGCATTTTTGATGCCGAGTATCCCGATATTGAATTTGTAAACGCCGCCGTTGCTGGTGGTGCCGGCACAAACGCCCGCGCCGTTTTGGCAACCCGTTTGCAAGCTGGCGATCCCCCAGATAGCTGGCAAGGTCACGCTGGTCAAGAATTGATCGGCACCTATGTTGCTGGTGGTCAAATTGAAGCATTGAATGACCTATATGACGCTGAAGGCTGGGTAGACGTTATGCCCGAAACGCTCATTCCGCTCATCTCACATGAAGGCAATATTTACTCTGTACCTGTCAATATTCACCGCGCAAATGTAATGTGGTACAACCCTGGCGTTTTGGATGCCAATGGCGTAGCTGTTCCCACAACAATGGATGAATGGTTTGCTGCTATGGATACCCTCCAAGCTGCTGGCGTAATACCACTTGCTTTAGGTGAACAATGGACTCAATTACACCTCTTTGAAACCGTCTTGCTCGGCACACTCGGTGCTGATCTTTATGATGGTCTTTGGGATGGCTCCACCGATTGGGCAAGCGCAGAAGTCACCGGCGCTCTCGACAACTTCGCCAAAGTTTTGACCTACACAAACTCTGATTCTGCTTCCTTGTCTTGGCAAGATGCCGCTCAATTGGTTGTAAACGGCGATGCCGCTTTCAACGTTATGGGCGACTGGGCTGCAGGCTACTTCATTGAACTCGAACAGACCCCAATGGAAGATTACGGTTGGGCTCCTGTTCCTGGTAGCGTTGGCGTATTCCAATTCTTGTCTGATTCCTTCACCTTGGCTGTTGGTGCACCGCACGCTGATGGTGCAGAAGCATGGCTGAAAATTGCTGGCTCCAAAGCTGGTCAAGAAGCCTTCAACCCCGTCAAAGGCTCGATTTGTGCTCGCACAGATTGTGACCCCGAACTTTTCGGTGTTTATCTCCAATCCGCTATGGAAGACTGGGGTAGCAACACTGTATCTGGCTCATTGACTCACGGTGTGGTTGCCAACGATTCCTGGAAATCTGAAATCGACACAGCTCTTGGTCTCTTCTTGATTGGTCAAGACGTGGAAGCTTTCCAGACTGCATTGGGTGCTGCTTGTGCTAGCTCTGGTCCCTGCCAATAAAGACTAATTGATGTACAATGGTTCATTGAGGCTCTGCAATACAGAGCCTCAATGAATTTTTTATTTTTGAAACGAGGTCTAAATATGTTCAAAGACAAGGACAAATACCTTTCCGTCATCCTTATTTCTCCATCCATTTTGGCAATTTTAATTTTTGTATATGGCTTCATAGCTTGGTCTGTACGTGTTTCTCTGAGTAGCTGGAAAGGTTTAAATCCAGATTTTACCTGGGCTGGGTTTAAAAATTATGTGGCATTATTTTCTGATCCCCGTTTTCATATTGATATTCGTAATACCCTTATTTTTACCGGTGTATTTGTTATCGGAAGTATTATCCTTGGTTTTTTCATGGCAGTAATGCTTGATCAGGGGCTAAAAGGGGAAGGGTTTTTCCGCAGTATTTTTCTTTTCCCAATGGCAATTTCATATATTGTTACCGGCGTTGTTTGGCGTTGGCTCATGAATCCAGCTGAAGGCACTCGAATGAGCGGATTAAATCTCCTCTTCACTTCGCTTAATTTAGATTTTCTCGTCAACAAATGGTATACCACGCCAACCTGGGGCATGGCTGCAATCGCGATGACAGCCATTTGGCAAATGTCGGGGTATACGATGGCACTATATCTTGCCGGTTTACGCGCTGTTCCAGACGAATTGCGCGAAGCCGCTCGCATTGATGGGGCAAGTGAAGTACAAATTTATCGCCGTATTATTCTGCCTTTGCTTGCACCGATCACCCTGAGTGTTCTTATTATTTTGGGGCATACTTCTCTCAAAGTTTTTGATTTAATCATCGCTGTTTCCGGGAAACAACTCCCCTTGGATGTCCCCGCTATTTATATGTGGCAAACGACCTTTGATGGTCTCTTTTACGGACGCGGTGCGGCAATCAGTATCCTTCTCTTGATCAGTGTGGCGGTATTAATTATTCCTTATATCCGCTATACCTTGAAGCTGGAGGCAGAATAATGAAAAGCCTCAATCTAAGAAAAAACTGGCTATATATTCCCCTCATCGCATTAACACTTTTTTATCTACTTCCCATGTACGTCATGCTGGTGACTGGTTTCAAAAGTTTCGCAGAAATAGATCTAAAGACAATGTGGAACTTACCTCAAGGCATTGCATTTGATAATTATATTGAAGCCTATAAGCAGTTAGCCCCCTCGTTAAAAAACAGCTTCATGATGGTTATTCCTGCGGCACTCATTTCATCCATGTTGGGGTCGTTGAATGGCTTTATCCTTGCCAAATGGAAATTTCGTGGTGCAGACATCATCTTCCCCTTTATTCTCTTTGGCATGTTTATCCCTTACCAAAGCATCATCATTCCCCTTGTCCAATTTATGAACGCCGCTGGGTTTACAGGACTGCCCGGTTTAGCCTTGGCGCATATTATTTACGGCATCCCCATCACGACACTCACTTTCCGAAATTATTACGCCAGTCTGCCCCAAGAACTTCTCGAAGCCGCCAAAATTGATGGCGCAGATATGCTCGGCATTTATAGGCATATTTTGCTCCCCATTTCCATTCCTAGTTTTGTTGTTGTTCTTATTTGGCAATTCACTTCGGCATGGAACGATTTTCTCTTCGCCGTTATTCTCACAGGCAATACCGAGTGGCCCATTACGGTAGCCCTCAATAATATGGCGGGCAGTCAGATCATTTCGTGGAACGTCCAAATGGCAGGTTCACTTTTAGCCGCACTCCCCACGCTGCTCGTTTATATTTTCTTAGGACGCTATTTCTTACGCGGATTAATGGCAGGCTCACTTAAAGGATAAATAATCTCAACTTCCCTAAAAGCATAGGATCCAAAATTCCCTTTGAGCAGTGCTCTGCATTACGGGTGGATTTTAATCCTGTGCTTTTTTTATAGGATATGAAGATTCGCTTCGCTCTTATTTTTGGCTTGATCGTTGCACCCCAACAAATTCCTGGCGTGAACAGGATAATGCTCACGCAGAGAAAAAGTTGACCAGCAGCACGCAAGTCCAAGTCAAGTGCGAAGCGGCACTTCATCCAAAAAATGAATATGAAAGAAAAACTCATCTCTGCCTTCCAAAAACGCTTTAACCAATCCCCAAGCTTCATCGTGCGCGCACCGGGACGTGTCAACCTGATTGGTGAACACACCGACTATAACGATGGTTTTGTGCTCCCCATGGCAATCGACCGCGCCATCTGGATTGCGCTGCGCCCTCGCACAGACCGGCGCATTTTGCTACACTCGCTCGATTTTGAGCAGCCCGCCGATTTTTCACTTGACGATTTCACACATAAAAAAGGCTGGACAGAATATGTGCGCGGCATTGCCTGGGTTCTTCAAGAAGAGGGTGCCACAATCTCAGGTTGGGAAGGCGTCCTTGCTGGCGATGTGCCCCTCGGTGCGGGACTGTCGTCCTCAGCCGCCCTCGAAATCTCTCTGCTGAAAGCTTTTTGGGCTGTATCCGATTTCAAATGGGATGGTGCGCCGATGGCAGAACTTGCCTGCAAAGCCGACCATGATTGGGTCGGGATTCAATCTGGCATTATGGATCAAATGATCTCTGCCCTCGGGAAAAAAGATCATGCTCTACTGATTGATTGCCGCTCCCTTGATTTTGATTTACTTCCGCTCCCTGAAGAAGTCGCCGTTGTAATCCTGGATACTGCGACCCGCCGCGGACTAGTGGACTCTGCCTATAACGAGCGTGTAACGCAATGCCAAAAAGCCAGTGATTTCTTTGGCGTATCTGCTTTGCGAGATGTATCTCTCTCATTGTTTGAGAAGCAAGCAAATCAATTAGACCCACTCATCCGCCGCCGTACTCGGCATGTCATCACTGAAAATGACCGCACCCTCCAAGCCGCTGCTGCCATGAAGTCAGGAGATGCTACCAAGTTGGGGCAATTAATGAACGCCAGCCATCGTAGCTTACGAGATGACTACGAAGTTTCGAGCAAAGAATTAAATATGATGGTTGAAATTGCCAATTCTCAAACGGGATGTTTTGGCGCACGAATGACGGGGGCAGGGTTTGGCGGCTGTGCTGTGGCACTCGTGAAAAAATCATTAGCAGATACTTTTGCTGATAAAGTTGCGGTTATGTACCAAGAGAAATCGGGTGTTCAACCCTCCATTTATATTTGCACACCAAGCAATGGAGCGGAGTTGGTTGCTGATTTTTCAAAAAGGTGAAAAGAAGGGTGGGGGGAATGATGAAGTAAAATAGCCACAGATTTGAAACTTTTTTCTTGCTAAACAAAAAGGCGACCTAAATATTGCGCTACGGAACGTGGCGCGATATTTAGGTCGCCTTTGCCCTTCAAAACATTCGTATAATTCGCGTAATTCGTGATAAATCTTTAATTCTCGCATACCTAAAAGAAAGAAAACCCATGAACCCAAACTTCGTCAAACCCCATTACGATTCAGGCGGATTCGCCCATTTACCCCAACGCATTCAAGAGATTTTTAAGAAGAAAGAATACGAAACTGTGATCTTCTTTTTCATCGACGGATTCGGCTGGCGCTTTTACCAAGAATTCAAAGAGCATCCCTTCTTTGTAGAGCTTGCCAAGCAGGGCAGTGTTGAAAAAACCACATCCCAATTCCCTTCCACGACGGCGGCGCATGTCACCACCTGGCATACGGGGCAGTCCGTCGGCGAGAGTGGTGTCTTTGAATGGAATTATTTTGAGCCAAAGCTCGATGCTATTTTCTCCCCTTTGCCTTTTTGTTTTGCTGGCACAAAGGAAGGTGAAACGGCAAAAGCGAGCGGCATCTCCCCCAGTGAGCTATACCCAAAGAAAAATATCTATCCTAATCTCGCTAAACTTGGCGTTGAGTCGCATCTCTTTCAGCATAAAGAAATTGCAGACTCATCTTATTCCAAAACCCTCACAAAGGGCATAAAATTTCATCCCTACAACACCATTTCCGAGGCAATGGTCAACTTAAGAATTCTGCTCAGAGAATCGCAGAAGCCCCGTTACATCGGATTCTATTTTGGGGATGTAGACGGAATCTTGCATAAATATGGTCCCGTCTCTGAACATGCTCGCGCCGAGATAGAGACTCTGCTCGATACGCTCTTGCGCCAGTTCTTGCTACTGTTAAATCAACATCTGCGCGGCGAGACGCTTTTTCTGCTCACCGCCGATCATGGTCACGTCGAAGTTGATCCAGAGACAACGATCTTCCTTAACCGCGACTCAAGATTTTTTGGCATAGAAAAGTTCTTTAAACGGAATCAAGCCGGAAAAATGCTCGTCCCGGCGGGGTCTCCCAGGGATATGTTCTTATATATCAAAGATGATTTGCTCGATAAAGCGCAGGATTTCATCCAATCCCGCCTCATGGAAAAAGCAGATGTGATCAAAACGCAAGAGCTAATTGATGAAGGTTATTTCGGAAAAATAATCTCAGAGACTTTTCTTTCACGCGTGGGGAATTTGGTGATTTTGCCTTATCGCCACGAATCGGTCTGGTGGTATGAAAAAGATAAATTTGAGATGAATTATTATGGTCATCATGGGGGATTAACACCAGAGGAAATGGAAATTCCGTTAATTACTTGCGAGTTTTAGAGTAAAATACTCTTTCATTGCAACGCCGTGCGAATGCGGCGTTCACGAACCCCTTAAGGAGATTTTGATGTATCAGAAAATAACAATTGTAGGTAACTTAGGACGTGACCCAGAAATGCGCTATACCCCTGGTGGGCAGGCTGTTACCAATTTAAATATTGCGACAAATCGGCAGTATACGTCAAATAGCGGCGAGCGCGTCAAAGAGACAACTTGGTTTCGCGTTTCGGTTTGGGGCAAACAAGCAGAATCCTGTAACCAATATCTAAAATCTGGCTCGAAAGTTTTGGTCGAAGGGCGCATGAATCAAGATAAAGAGACTGGTGGACCACGCATTTGGACAAGAAACGATGGTTCACCTGGCGCATCTTTTGAGATAACGGCGCAGACCGTTCGTTTCTTATCTTCTCGCCAAGAAGACCAAGCGATGAGCGGAGGTGGTAGCGGTAATAGTAGCAGCGGTAGCAATTATGGTGCAGGCAATGCAATGGAACCTCCGCAAGAGGATGAAATTCCTTTTTAGTTAATTAAAAGCCTTCGAGAGTTTGAAACTCTTGCAAGGCTTTTTTGAAAATAATTCTAGAGAATAGGGAAAATAATGACCAAACCAAAACAGCCCCCTCAACCTAAAAAAATAGCGATGGACATATCCCCAGAGCTTTCTACAACCTATGCCAATTTAGCGCGGATCGCCCATTCTCCCGCTGATATTGTCTTGGAGTTTGCCCATCTTTTGCCCGGGTCAAAGAAAGCAAAAGTTGGTGCACGCGTAGTGATGACGCCTGTTAGCGCAAAATTATTGCTCAAAGCACTTAATGATAATTTGGCCCGTTATGAAAATGCCTTTGGCGAAATTTCTATGCCCAAAGCAAATACGCTTGCGGATAACCTTTTTCGTCCTTTTTTGAAACCGGATGCAGATGATGGAGATGAAGAATAATGGATAAACTAGAACTTATCGCCGACCAAATTCGCCAAAAATTTGATCTACAAACAGCTGCGCGTGATAAAGCCCTTTCGATCTCGCGCACTTTAATTCAACATTGCTCAAAAGCAATTCGTGCAGTGCATCGAAGCGATGATGAAGGGATGAATGAGCATCTTAAAGAAGCTGCGGTCTTGGCAAAAACACTCAAAAATGATCTCCTTAGAGAGCATCCCGATCTTTATCACACCGGTTATACACAAGATGCGCTTAAAGAATTTGTAGAAGCAGAAGTGA
>Ga0233431_1000357_pt1 | contig 104569 bp, 106 predicted proteins | sample SI_118_April2016_FD_179867 | JGI IMG/M metagenome (GOLD analysis project Ga0233431, IMG submission 179867) | Seawater microbial communities from Saanich Inlet, British Columbia, Canada - SI_118_April2016_200_MG | ecosystem: Environmental > Aquatic > Marine > Inlet | place: Canada: British... | reverse complement strand
CTGCAAAGCAATGAATCTTATGACTGGGCTAGGTATGCCCAAAACGTGCCCGGTAGCATAAAACAGGATTGAAAAGAGAGGCAGTGACACTCTTTGGCTCTGTTTGATTGAATTATGCAACAAAGCCATTGCAAGCCCTAAATGTAGGCAGTGATTGAGATTATTGGTTAGCCCTGGCCTTTTCACAATGGTTCACCAAAATGAAGACAAAACTTAGCGTCGTCCGCAACATCCTTGCCACATCCCGAGCAGGTGTGCCCAACCACATCAGTCAACGGCTCATCACAGTGACGACAGAAGCTCCAGTCGTCCGCAACGTATTTATTACAACTCGGAGATCATTGCTGTCCAAGATAAATTGAAAACTTGATTTTGGATGGGTTTTTCGTATTTGAGAAATAGCTCCTTGTACGATTTTCGTTTTCCACCCCTCCCTTTAAAAGTGTTGGTAGATTGAAATAACGGATGCTGTCTAAAATACCCTGCTGATCTGGGGGTCAGGCAGTTTGGGAGGAATTTCAAAGGGATTATTGAGCCAATCCCAGAGATTTAGGTAGGAAAACAGGTTCAGGCGAAGCAGAGCCACGAGACGGCAAGGCCGTCACTGATCTCCCGCAGGCTTCTTGGCCGGAGCCACTTGGCAAAACAGCATGGCAACGAATTGGTGCCAAGAGGAGAATCCCTTGGCGTGGCGTTCCGCCCCGCATTTGGGGCCCAGTCTTGACAGAGAGACTCGGGGCATGACTTGGGGTATTTGACTGAACAAACTTGTGGCAAACTCCATGGTGGAGACTCCTTCAAAGTATTTGGTGATCGGGTTTCACTTTCACCTTACTACTTTGAGGAGTCTCTTCTCAAATGCTCAGCCTGAAATCAATTTTGACAGGTATGAGTTAGAATGCCTGTCCCCATTCCCTGCAAGCATCCATATCAACATCGTCATAAAGAGCCATGATCCAATTCATCCTCTCTCCTTGTGGTGGTGAATCAGTCCTGTTTAGGCGATGATCTCCACTTCACTTTGCCCATTGTCGGATTGCTCCACCTCTTACTCCTCGTCTTGGGAGAGGAAGCGGACGGCAGTCACCATGCGCCCAAAGCTCTGGGCCAGGTCGCCGATCTCGTCATCGGAGGTGACGTCGACGTTCACATCAAGATCACCCATGCTTACTTTCTCGGCTACATCGCTGAGTTGTTTCACGGGCTTGGTGATACTCTGACTCAACCAGTACGCCACTCCCGAAACGGCGAAGAATACGGCTAAGATGACCACTCCCATCGTGATCAGCATGGCGCGCGTGCTGTCCGTCAGGTCGTCCTTGAGGGTCTCCAGGCTAGCCAGGGCGGCGAAGGCCGTTTCGCCCGGCTCTTCAACCATCACCGTCCACCCCAGCCCTTCGAATCCTGCTACACGCATACTCGCGGACATGTTGCTGGCCCGAGCGTATCCGGCCACCACATCCTCGTTTACCACGTAGGATGGCTCGATAATGCTGTGGTCGCCTGTGAATGCCTCCATAATGCTGGCCTCGGCCGCTGTCCACTCCGGCTGCTGATCCAGGTAGCGGCCGCTATCCTCGGAGTCCACCATGATCTGGCCCCTGGCATCCCAGATCGCTAATCGACTGCCGGGTACCTGCGCTCCGTACCGTTCGCCGAGGGCCATCGGTGACATATTCATCACGCCGACGATAACCCCTAATGGATTCCCGGCTGATCCGAATTGCCTGATGGCGGCGGCGACCTCAACCTCGTAGGAGGACAGAATGCCTTCGTTTATGACAGTGCCCTCGCCAACATAGATGCCCATACTACTGTCCAGCGCTGACTGCCATGTGGAACGTCCGGAGAAATCGGGTCTGGGATCGTCCTTACTGTACTGGGCTAATACCTGCCCCGACATATCCACAAGATAGGCAGCATTGAACTCGCCGCTCCCCAGCAACTCTTTCAGAAAACCAATCTCCTCGCCGTCCGATCCGGAATAGTTCTCCAGCGCATCGATTGCGGCGGGACTTTTGGTCCAGTCCATGACCTCCCGGATCCGTTCCGTGGCCCAGTTCTCCATTTGTATGGAGACGATCCAGGCTTGATTGGCCTTGCCTGCGCCGACGGTTTGCTGCTCAAGCGCCGTCCGGGTCTCTTCGACGCTGTCGTCTGCCTTGTCCTCAGTTGTAGACATGCCATAGTAAACCAGTGCCCCGATCACAATTAGCGGAACCAGGCTTACGGTCAGCATTTGCATTGTGATCTTGCCTTTTAGACTCTTAAGGAAGGACCTTTTCTTTTCCATTGCTTCCTCCTATTTTAGTTGATTTGGTAGATTCTGTAACGGTCACCAGATATTGGACATCCAATAAGGATTGATTACACCGAAACCGGGACAAGGCGTCTCTGCTCCTGCCTGACTTGAGCAGGCGACCTGTGCCCATGGCGCTCGATAAGCCAACATATGTGTAGGCAGATTCCCCCTTCATGATTCCCTTGTACTCTCCAGTGTCCAACTTAACTGTAGACCGAAGGAAGACCGGATTGCCACTGGGCTTGCCCCGGTTTTTTGTTCAGGCTAGCCCTCAATTGCCCCAAATGGCCTACAGTACGAAAAGCGTGTTCTCCGCCGGAGTCCTAACAGAGTCTGCAAAGTTGTGTTAACGCTCTATTGGACAGCCAGGAATGAAGGAAGTCCGGATACCTGGCCGGCACGATATATGTGGCCATAAGGTGAGAGTTCCCCATCCCCGGACAAACGGTAAAATAGAGAGATATCATCTCACCATCAAGGGGAAGCTCAATCTGGTACCCTATGATACACCGTCTGAACTTGAAAGAGCGATCAATTCTTTCGTCAGATACCATAACTACTACCGGTATCACGAGGCTTTGAAAAATGTGGCTCCATTTGACGTATATTCAGGCCATCAATCAGAAATACTGCAACGCAGATGGGAGGTGAAAGCCAAGACCTTTGAGGAAAGAGAGCGCTATAATAGCACCAGCAGCAGGCAAGACGTGAGCCCTGAAAACGTCCTCTAATTATTGGGCCAGTTTGCCCCGCTTTTGCTGACGACGCACACTTTGGCTATAAGGAAGCTATGGTTTGTTCTTCATAATGGAGTTATGTGCCATATCCACATCGATGAAACTTGGGCCTATTATACCAGAGTCTAAAATTGAGGGAGACTATACAATAGAATTCAAAAGTAACTCATAGAGCCGGCGAAACCGAACCAACCTACAAATCCTCGCAAATCGATCCTATGATGTTTTCGAGGTACTCTTCGTCTCTCTACGGCGGTCAGTTTCCTTGAGGAGCCGCTTGCGCAATCGAACCGATTTCGGGGTAAGTTCCACCACTTCGTCCCGCTCGATATATTCGAGCGCTGACTCTAATTCAGGCCGCCAGACAGTCTTTAATGTAATTGCGGCATCTTTGGCAGCGGCTCGTATATTGGTGAGCTTTTTCTGGCGAATGATGTTCACTCCGATGTCCTTATCCTTACAATGTTCACCCACGATTTGCCCTTCGTATACATTATCGCCAGGTTTAACAAACGGCGTCCCTCGGTCAGCAAGCTGGTCGAGGGCGTATGCGGTAACACTACCTGATTCGGTGGCAACCATAACCCCGTTGGTTCGGCCAGGAATACTGCCTCGAAAGTCCCCATACTCGAGGAAACGATGGTGCATGATTGCCTCGCCCTGGGTGGCGGTTAACAGATTCGATCTCAAACCGATCAGTCCACGGGCAGGAACTCTGAATTCGATGTGGGTATGCGTATCGGAAGTTTCCATATCGACCATCTCAGCACGCCGGTCTCCCAGGAGTTGCATCACGGCTCCCACGCTCTCGTTTGGTACATCAACCACCAGGAGTTCTAGCGGCTCCTGCAGCTTGCTGCCTTCGTGTCGATAGATGACTTCAGGTTTGCCGACAGTCAATTCGTAACCCTCGCGACGCATGTTTTCCAACAGGATACCCAGGTGGAGAATCCCTCTGCCGGAGACGATGAACTCGTCGCCTCTCTCTTCAAGCCTGAGGGAGACGTTGGACCTCAGTTCTTTTCGTAACCGCTCCAGAATTTGGCGGCCAGTCACGTATTTTCCTTCGCGGCCACTGAATGGTCCATCATTGATGCGAAAAGTCATGTGGATTGTCGGTTCGTCCAGAGCCACAGTGGGCAGGGGAACTGGTTGATCGATATCTGCGATTGTATCCCCGATATCGAACTTGTCCAAACCTACAATGGCAAACAGGTCCCCAACTTCGATGCAGTCAACTTCTTTACGGCCCAGGCCATCGAAACAGAAGAGCTGGCTGATTCTCTGTTTTGAATGGTTGCCTTCACGGTCGATGACAATAACGTCTTTCCCGGAATACAACGTTCCAGCGAACACACGCCCAATGCCGATTCGCCCGACGTAGTCGTTGTAATCCAGTGTAGTGATCAATGCCTGAAGTGGTGCGTGGGCGTCGAATTGTGGGGTGGGTATGTGTTCGATGATGGCATCAAACACATCGTGAATATTAGCCGATTCCGTATTGTGCGGATCGGTTGTTGCCCATCCATCACGTGCGGAGGTATAGATAACAGGGAAATCAAGGGCGTGGTCATCCGCTCCCAGATCAACAAGAAGGTCAAAAACCTCATTGAGAACATTGTGGGGTTGGGCATCCGGGCGATCCATTTTGTTAATAACTACAACGGGCATCAGGCCCATTGCGAGCGCTTTGGAAAGTACATAGCGGGTTTGTGGCATGACGCCTTCAAAGGCATCGACGAGGAGCAGAACGCCGTCAGTCATCCTGAGTACTCGCTCGACCTCACCGCTAAAATCGGCATGTCCCGGTGTATCGACAATATTGATATGGAAATCTCGTCCTTTGCGGTCAGTGTAGTTTATAGCACAATTCTTGGCCAGGATAGTGATCCCGCGTTCACGTTCGAGCGGATTGGAATCAAGGATCAAATCTCCGGACAATTCACCCTGATAAAACTGACCGCTTTGGCGCAAAAGCTGGTCGACCAGCGTAGTCTTGCCATGGTCAACGTGCGCTATGATCGCTACATTTCGAATATTCTTACTGGTCATGGATTTCTCACATAACGTACGGAGCTCATTATTCATGCAAGCCCCAAAGTAACAGCGTTTCTCCGAATTCGATATTTACCGGCCTTGGCCAGTGTCTGGGCCACATATTCCTGTGGCACATCAACCAGAGTATGTTTATCGAGGACGCTTATCTCGCCAAGGGTAGAACCGGGAATATTTGCAAGAGAGGCTATGGTACCTACCACATCAGCAGGACGAATACCTTCTGTTTTGCCTGCACCAATAGTCAACCGCACCATCCCCTTCTCATGAGAACTGTTGGTAACGTTATGACCATTCCTTTTCTTGCCCCGTTTATTTTCACGCTGATCTCTCTGTGGACGCGCTTCTTGCACCTCGCTAACCCGTGCAATCGGGCGTTGCTTCTCCTCCGAACGGGACATTTTCAGAGTTGTTGCAGCAATCTGAAGCGGGTCGTGTCCCGCTTCTACCAGTTCGGTCACCATCTGTCGTTCTTTCTGGCAGCGACCTCGGTTTAGCCAGACCATCAGTTGTTCCAGTAATTGCGCTTCCCGGTGCTTTTCGATTTCCTCCACCGTAGGAATATTCATCCTGGTAATCTTCTGTTTGGTAAAGCCTTCAATCCGGCGCAATCGCCACTGCTCCTTCGCTGTCAGCAACGAAATGGCAATGCCTGTTTTCCCAGCACGTCCCGTGCGTCCGACACGATGCACATATAATTCCGGGTCCATCGGTAAATCATAGTTAAATACGTGTGAAATATCGTCAATATCCAATCCCCTGGCTGCCACATCCGTAGCCACAAGTACGGTGCTTTGATTACGCCGAAAGCGATTCAAAACCTGTTCCCGAGTCTGCTGGTTCAAGTCTCCATTTAAGGCTTCGGCAGGAAAGCCACGTCCCATCAACTCAGTCACCAGATCGCTGGTACCAACACGCGTACTGACGAAAATAAGCGCGCTGGTTATAGCCTCAACCTCAAAGAGTCGCGTGAGAACTGCCAGCTTGTCTTCCTTGTTGGCCAGACAATATTTATGATCTACGGTATCCACCGTGAGCTGTTTGCTTTTGATGGTGACGGACTGTGGAGAGTGCATATATTTATCAGCCAGTCTGCGAATCTCCGGCGGGATGGTAGCGGAAAAAAGAGCGGTCTGACGTTCAGATGGGGTTTTGCTTAGAATTTTTTCAATATCGTCGATGAAACCCATGCTGAGCATTTCGTCTGCTTCATCGAGGGCAACGGTGCTTACACAACTAAGATCGAGTTCTCCCTTCTCTATCAGATCCAGTAAGCGCCCAGGTGTTCCCACTACGATATCCACACCCTGTCTGAGCCGACTGATCTGCCGACTGTATGGCTGCCCACCATATACTGCCAGTACACGCACTCGCTGGCAACTGCCGTATTCATGTGTAGCTTGTGCTACCTGGTTTGCCAGCTCGCGGGTGGGAGCCAGCACAAGAGCCTGAATACAACGCTGGTCTTGTTTCAGCGCTTGCAGGATAGGTAATGCGAAAGCAGCGGTTTTACCAGTGCCTGTCTGAGCCTGACCAATTACATCATGGCCAGCCAGCATTAATGAGATAACCTCCGATTGGATAGGGGTTGGGGTAGTATAACCAAGATCAGTCACGGCCTGCACCAGCTGCGGATGCAGACCCAATTGGGCAAATTCGTTTGTCATTAAACTCCTACTTGCGTCGTTAAAAGTCCACTGTTGTACCTGATCCTCGCGGACCAGGGTCCTCCGTTGCTTTCAACAGCTGACCCCTTTTTGCAAGTAAGAGTCTGCTGTCACAACAAAAAACCGCCTATCCCTCGTAGAAAGGGCGGGCGGCATCTCTGCAGCGCATATCCTCGGTTTACGTGGCTAACGTTCATTATAACACATACTGTTATTTACTGCCTGGAATAGAGGTCAATGGTTTATTTTTGCAGGCACGATGGGCATACTCCCTACCAACTGCAGGAGGGGATCTGCGCTGTTTTTGCTGGTTTTCTTTGTTGCCAGCAGGGCTTTCCTGCAACTGTCTCTTCCCAGAACCAATCAAGGAAAGCCACGTTCGCAATTGAAGCTTGATCCGGTTGGGCTGTGATAGCTTCACAATAATATGATTTCAAATCATCGGCAATCAGGATAGGGGCATAGGGTAGTGAGATGCCTTCAGTCGTGTTTTCTGGAACGTTGCCTTCGAGCAAAGAAAATCGGGGATTGTATCCAGGGTGTCACTGGTGGTTACGGTAGTTCTTCCCCGATTCTTGAAGGCGATGTCATACCATGGACGAAGCGATGCGAACTCTCGTTTGAAAGCTTTGCATAGCCGTTGTGTTTCGTTTAGGTCAATGGTTCCCTTGGGGAAATCTACCGGACAGGCCATCACAATGGCTTCACTTTCCACTACCGGTGCATCCTCCGGATAGTCTTCTATTACCGGGCCGTTTGGTGACTCAAACAACTTTAACGCCGCCAGTAACACCCGTTTTTGAAATGCAGGGTCACCAGGAATCCCGAGAGGTCGACCCAGTTCAAAAGGCACCCACAATGCTCTGGGAGGATTTGTTTTTTCTGTGTGTATGCGTATCAGGCTTACTTGTGTGGTTGCCACCCATTCTTCTTCGATGAAATGTGCTAGCACGCCGACGGCACGCGTACACAGACGTCACACTGGCAGAAGCACGACGGCATCGACTTTGTCTTTCTTTAAAAGACCGGCAATATTGCGAGCTTCCATCTCCATGCTTAAAGGATCTTGTGCGCCCATAAACGAATAGTGAAAGTCGGCCACGCTCCCGATGATTCCTTCACCGGCAAAGTCTCGCAATCGATCAAGCGGAAAACTACATTCCCATCCTGCTGGAATCCGTCTCGATCCAAATTCGGTGATACATGGCTCATGACGAGATCGTTTGCCGGTATATCTCCCGGTATAATCCGATAGTAATCTCCGGGGGCCAGCGTGAACGGACGATCATCACGTCTATGCAATCCTGCCGTAGAAACGATAGCCACACGCCTTTGATTTAGAGGTGGGCCTTCAACCCACGGATGAGTCTTGAACTCAGGGCAGGGGGAGTTCTTCGTAGAGCTTCCTTTCACCTTTCGGGATTCTATCGAGGCGGACCATAGATGCCTCCCTGATTATTCAAAAATGTGCCCATAATTCTTGCCACTCTATTTTGAGAAGCTAAATGGTTCTTCTCTTCTGTTTGGATCGAATCTCCTTGACTTGGGCGACGAACTCATCAACGCTCATCGAAGCTATAGCCTTGCCAACTAGTGGGAGGGGGAGGTCTTCCAATTTTTTGAATCGCACGCACGATTTACCGACGTCAAATCGTTTCCCGGTTGACTTGTATTCAGCTACAAATTCTTGTTTTTTCTTATCTGATATGTATATCCCGGTTAAATACAATGCCATATGGTTTTTTTGTGAAGCGAGCGCTGCGTACATGAGAGGCTTCCGATTGTAGGTATCCGGATAGATTTCCTGTGGTACTTGATAGGTGATCATTCCCCAGTTCATCACCTCTTCATATCCTTCTGGGAGGTTCTCCAGAATTGTTTGACGAATCGACTGGATTGCCTCCCTTCGAGAATCGGGGAGTCCGTATAAATATTCCTGAACCGTGGTGGCATCAGACTGCATGGGTCAATCCTTGTTCGATCAAAACACGCTGACATGTATTTGTTAAAATTCGAATGTCATTTTAATCCGAATGCCTGAACTCAACCACTAACCTGGGCTCAGCTGACCAGTTTGTTGAGACGTAACTGTAGCTATCTTCCAACTGACCGTTGCGTGTCGTCTGGTCTTCTTGCTCAATTCTTACCACATGCTTTTGCACATCATCCCCATAGATCCAAGTCTGCTCTGAACACTCGGGAGGTCCGCTGGCGGGATACCAGCATTCAAGGGGAATATCGGCAAATTCCATATCGATAGACCTAGTCGTAATCCAGTCGGTACCCTCGTCTCTGTAACGATATGAGGTAACGATACTGGTCACCACCGTACCATCTGGCGATACGGTGCCCTGAATCGTGTCTAGTCGGCCAATCGTTTCAGGAGAGCCACTCCCAAGTTCACCATAAAATGATATACCATCCCAGGTTACGGGGAAATCCGACCCCGCCCAGGCTGCAGGAGCTTCCAAGCCATAGGTGTTGGTTGCCATCTCCTCGCCCAGAGTAACGTGCCACTTATGGTATGTATTTTCCGTATTGAGAACGATCCGTGCCATGTTCTGTTGTTGAAGATAATCCAGCACGCTGCCCGATTGATCCCTGATGAGAACCTCCGCAGTGGCCCGGCCATGGATCTCACCAGTGTCTTCGTCATAAACCGTCAGTGTCACATAGTACTTTCCATGATCGGTGAATTGGTGACTGATCTGATCCGAACCGTCCTTCTGCAACGGACTTCCGTCTCCCATATCCCATTCGAAGCGGACATTCTTCGACAGACTTTCGTCTTTGGCGACGAACGTATGGGCCTCTTCTAAACTCCCTTCCAGAACCGCCGGTTCGATGGTCAGGGTATCGCGATAGATGGTGTAGTATTTGAAGTCAACATATTTGTATCTGTTGTTTGCCTTGGCATACACAACAACGCCCAGATTATTTGCCCCCGGATCGAGGTCATAACTACCATCCGCATTCCATTCGAGCCGAACACCATCCCGAAAGACGTTCGTGGTCCAGTCGATATTCGCTCCGTTCACCGTGGAAGCAGCCTCGACCCAAGCCACTTTTGCATCGGTGCTCAGACCCTCTTCAAGCAGAAACCTCTCGTTGCTGATGGTCACAAATTCCAGCTTGTACGGGGGAAACTTGTCACTGCCGATGGTTCCGTTTTCGAATTCAGCCCATCGCCTGCCGACCTGATCCCAGTTGATGAACGTTGTTTTGGCCAGGTAATCAATCTTGTCATATGCCTCCCCTTCTCCCCGTTCAATGGCTTCAGCATTAGCGCCGGAGTTGTACGGTTTGAAAGTGTCATTGATCATCTCTATTTTTCGATCTGTATTGGCGGCGTAGTTGGGATCAGCGATGTAAAGGACGTTGTCCTTAGCCCGGTACACTACCATGGCATGGACACTATTGCCATTGCTCTGCCGAATCCTCACATACTGAGGCTCGCCCGTGAGCAGCATGGTATACGCAAATGATTTATAGGTCAGCGTATCATTGGGGGCAACGAATCTGCTGATATCATAGACAACCCTGTTGGTCTTTTCGTCCTGCTGGACAGTGGAAGCCAGCCGGTATCCAAGGCTGTCATCTTGCCATATATCGGGTGTTTTCTCGTTACCATTGTTGTCGTAGCGGCCATAAAGCGAACCTTCGCTGGCTGATTTTTCAACGTAATACCACATGGCCGTTGTGCTCTGTCCCCAGCAGTGGCCCCCTGGTGAAATGTAGGAACCCCTGTTTGTGAACTGCCAGTCATCGACACCGGGCTTGAAACCGGTATCGATATCTCCCATCAGGAGGTAATCGTCGATCATGCTTATAATGAAGTAACTAAAGTGACGCGTGGCAACGGTGATAGAATTCTCATCGAGATAAACAGTTGGTACTCCCTCCAGCGTGCCGGTTACTTCGTCGTAGATAAAGGCCATGGCGAACTGACCCTCGGGTGCTTCGACCGGGATAGTGACGTGTATTAGCTCATCCGAGTAGCCTCCGCCGTTCTCGATCGAAATCAGTGGAGAGATGGGGTTGAAGTCATCGCCAAAGGAATGGTCAGAAATGGGAGAGTAAGAGACATCGAATTGCCTGGGATCGGCATAGGCGCCGGCAGGCACTTCAATCTGAAAACCGTCGAGCGAATCTCCCGGCTGATCAAAAATGATAGTCCCGCCGGATGGGTCGATGGTTTCGGTGACCAGATTCATTTCATCCCCGAAATCGATCGATCCTGTTACGGCTTCGGTCTCGGAACCGGCATCGTCCCCGCCGCCGGATGGCCAGGCTACGAATATGACTATTATCAGGGCTACGACTGCCCCGATGATGGTGAGAAGTTTTTTGTTCAGGGCAGGTATTTGTGACTTGCGGGAATCCTTTGGGCTACCTGCATTCTTCGTTTGAGAACCGCAGCCCGTGCAAAAAGTGGCTTCATCTGAAATTTCTTTTCCACACTTAGTACAAAACATATATCCTCTTTTCAGTTATTGATTTGCGTCAGAAAGAGTTTATTCCAGTTCATTCCCATATATCTACTATAACATTTGTTAAATTTAAGATGCTAATAATAAAGAGCAGGTTGATCATATTTGATCGACCTGCTTAAAGTTTTTGCCAAATATTGCTTTTTGTTATCCTGATTTGTCAGTGGAAATAGATTAGATAGTGATTCAGCTAGGCTTTTCTAAATTTAAGGATTTTATCGTCTCATTCATGTAGAGAAAATAAACCTGTACTAGTTAGTATTTTCATGCTTTTTTCAGGTTTCCAAGCTCCGGGCTCGAATCCTGCATGAGGTTCGAACACAGACAGTGTGCCATCGGATTTGAGGATACGATGCATCTCCCTCAGGGTATCGTCAATATCAGTTATATCGGATAACACATCGATACAGAAAATCAAATCGATACTCTCATCATCCAACCCCGTATTATTCGCGGTAGACGTTATTGTTTTGACGTTCTCCAATCCGTGCTTTTTCACTTTTTTCTTTACGTTCTTGATCATCAAAGGGGATAAGTCCAAAGCATACACATTGCTGTCTTCAGCCATTTTTGCCGTTGGAATAGTGAAGTAACCGGGGCCACAGCCGATTTCTAGTATATCAAGACCTCTGTGAACGCCCATTCTGGTTAGGATTTTGAAGGGATTCATCGTCAATCGTCATAACGGATTGCCAAGAATAAAAGCAGCTATTGTGTAAACAAGGTTTGATTGCGGTATTCGCGTATGTTTGTGTTTTTCGGTGATCATGGAATATCCCCTATATGCATGACTTAATGACCTATGTCCACACTGTTGTTGGATAGTTTAGTCATCTTCTGAGGCAATCAATCCCAGTGCCCGTGCCCGCCTGGCCCATTGCCGACGAGCCATTGCTTGCATATCGATAGTGACATCGGTCTCGTCCACAATCTCGATTCCCAACAAAGTTTCCACGATATCTTCCATGGAGACGATGCCTTCAATCCCCCCATATTCATCTACCACAATCGCGATGTGTTCGCGTTGATTTAAAAACTGCTCCAGGATTAATATCAAAGTGGCGACTTCCGGGACTACTTTTATTTTCCGCTCAAGCGAACGTAACTTGGTATCCGAATGTTCGCGGGAGGCTTCCATTATAATATCGTTTTTCAGCACAAAGGACTGTATGTCTTCATGGCTTGAATTGTAAATCGGAATGCGCGAAAACTTCATCGCTGGATGTTTTTCCATAACCTCTCCCACCGTCATGTCTGCTGGTAACGTAAACATCACAGTGCGTGGCGTCATAACGTCTTTTACCTTAAGTTTTCCAACTCTCATCAAGTTTTTCAGAATGCGAGATTCCTGCTCGCTGAATACACCTTTTTTCCGGGCCAAATCGGTCATGGCTTGAAGTTCTTCCCGATTAACTACGTAAATGTTCTTATCAGAAGATATCCAACCGGCTATTTTTTGTGATAAGAGCACCAGTGGGTATAGCAATAAGATGAGGATGGGCAAAATACGGACAGTAACTTTGGCTAACCGTTGCCAGTAGTAAGCTCCCAATGTTTTAGGGATAATCTCAGAAAATATTAGAATCAGAAATGTCAGAATGGCCGAGGTCACGGCTACGTATCCACTTCCGAATATCACCAATGCTTGCGCACCGACTCCGGCCGCCCCCACCGTGTGGGCAATTGTGTTTAAGGTGAGTATAGCCGCAAGCGGACGATCGATATTCGATTTTAGATCACGCAAGATAGCGCCGGTCTTGGGAGATTTCTGTTGCAGGGACTCGACGAAACTCGGGGTGATAGACAGGATAACAGCTTCCATTATGGAACAGAAAAATGATACCCCAAGTGCAAGAAGTAGGTATAAAATCAGCAAAAACATAGTGGATCGTAGTTTTTATCCGTATCAATACTACTCATTAATCTCATGCTCTAGCTTTGGCATGGATTATAACAGATTATCTCCTGATAGGACCATTCTCTTTTCGGGTTTGTAAGAATTTGTTTTGGTTCATTTGCCTAGTTTTAATATCCTGAATGCTCCTTGAATTACCAGAACAAACACCATAGCACCTATGATCAGGTCAGGTTTGTTTGAATTCAGAAAGTGCACCAGAAGCCCTGCCGTTATGACACCAACATTGATAATTACATCATTGCTCGTGAAAATCATGCTGGCTTTCATATGAGCTTCCTCACTCTTTGATTTTTGCAGCAAATACAAACACGTTCCATTGCCTATTAGTGCAAATGTGGAAACAATGATCATAGTCTCAAAGTTTGGCAATGTTTCGATTCCTATAAATCTGCGGATTACTTCAATGAAGCCTAGAACCGCTAAGAATATTTGGAAGTAACCACTAGCTTTGGCAATTCGTTTTTTTAGAGCGATCGAACCGCCAACGGCAAACAGGCTTAATCCGTAAACGATGGAATCAGCCAGCATATCCAGGCTGTCTGCAACTAAACCCATTGATCTTGAAACCAGACCGGTTGTAATTTCAATAATGAAGAAACCAAAATTGATCAGCAGGACAGTCCACAATATCTTTCGTTGGTTTGAACTTTCCGATACGACCATTTGGTCAGTCTGCCCCGTTTCCAGAAGCTTTGAGTTGAGATTGAGCTGGTGTAGTGCTGCCTCAATTTCATCGAGTTGTCCAACGTGATATACTGTCATGTTTCGGTTTTCAATATCAAAATCAAGGTTTTGGATCGATTGAATATCGGCCAGTTTTATTCGAATAAGATTCTCTTCAGAAGGGCAATCCATCTTGGCGATTTTGAAAGTTGATTTGTCCATGGTTCTATCGTTGGATTTGAGGTTGTGCACGACCGATTACTTAGTGGTTCAAAATGTACATGCCATAGTGTTCTGTAGCAATGCCGATACGCCAGTTGAAATGCGGCGTGAGAAATGATTCGATCAGATACCCGTGCCCGGCATGGATTTCGCCAAAGTCAAAACCCGCCTTCACGCCGCGCTCCGTAGCGGATCCAAAAGCATCGACGAATTCCTCGATATCCGCGCCCTGGTGATTTCCTTCACTTCCAGTCCCATCTCAGCGAATTCGGGCGGGCTGAAGGGCAGTACGCCGGGTTCGGCAACAAAGTAAGCCCACCATGATTTATCTGCGCGCCGAATTTGACTCCGTATTGATGCACCGCCTTGACCATTTTCTCCAGCCCGGGTGTTACCCGATCATCCCAAAGGTAGACCGATTTCATTTGGCAAGATGGGTGAGCTATTCCGGATGGATGGGCATAAGCGGCACCGGAAAGCATCATGCCCGGTCTGCTTTTGGCGCGTTCCGCTATAAATTCAATCAGCTGATCAGTGACCCGTTTTCGTCAGCACCGAAACCCACGCCCATCGCGGATACAACCAAACGGTTTTCGATCTCCATCGTCCCGACACTTATCGGTTGGAACAGATGTATAAGTTGCGGCACCATTCACCTCCGTCTTATAGTATTACGTGTCCGGCTAACGCTTATCGTCCATTACGACGCTTGATCCAATGACATATTTGATGACGCCCATCGATAAGTCCCAGCGCAAACCTCGGCAAACTTCCGATTGCGACTATTAATACGTCCGAGCGGAAGTTGTCCAGCAGCCGTTCATCGACCTCAGTGTTCAGGTGTATCTCCACTTTGGAGCACTTGCACTTGATGTCCAGTACTCATGAACCGAGCATCATGAAGCCGCCATCGACGGCAATGGTCTGTCCGGTGACAAAATGGGATGCGTCGCTTGCGAGGAATGCAATCACCGGTGCCAGATCGTGTAGCGGATGCCCCATTCGCCCACCGAGCGGAATGGCGCGACTCAGAAACTGCTCCATGTCGGTCTTGGCCGCGTCGTTAAGGTTCTCACTCATGCGTTCCGCCAGACGTGTGTGGACGACCGGGGCGACGCAATTGGCCCGGATGTTGTAGCGGCCCCACTCCAGTGCAATGCTTCGGGTCCACGACATCACGGCTCCCCGCGTGGCAGCATAGCATGCGTGGTCTGCGGAGCCTCGGATGCCTTCGACCGAGCCCATGTTGACAATCGAGCCGCCTGTGTTGCGCATATGCCGGAAAGCGGCCTGGTTGGTGAACAGAGTGGCCTTGCCGTTCAGCGCGAACATGTCCTCCCATGCTTCCGAGGTCAGTTGATCGGCCGGACAGGCGCCGTGCGCCCCAGCAGCATGGATGAGGACGTCCAGGCCGTCGAGCTGGCGCGCAAAGCCATCGAAAACCGCATCGGTTTGGGATTTGTCGGTGAGGTCGCAACGCTCGCTCAATGCTCCTGCTGGCAGATCCGGGTGCTCTGAGTGGAAGGTGCAGGCAATGATGGCACCTTCCTGGTGGAAAAGGTGCATGGCTGCATTGCCGATGCCGCCGGCACCTCCCGTGATGATCACGCGCTTGCCATTGAGAATTCCCATCCTGTTCCTCCCTGTGTTGTCTGTTGCGGTTGGATTGGTGTCGGGGCTGTTCTGTGCAAATGCCGGCAGTGACCGGCATGTGGGTAGGTTGAAGGCTTCGTTTGGGCCGGTCTGGGTTGTAGCACGGTCATTTGCTCCCTGGATGACTCAGTGCATCGGGGTCGGGTGCTAGTCTCTGCTGGGGGGGGTGCAGCGCCCAAGAGTAGGGCTTGACTTCCTGCGCAACCACGGCTGTTTCATAGTTCAGCACGCCTGGGACCTGAGATAATTCATGCACCAGAAAACCGGTCATAAGATCGGAATCTTCGAAGGCCGCCTCGGCAATCAAGTCATGCGGCCCGGTGAATACCGAAACGGCGCGGATGTTTTCATATGCCGCGATCTTCTGTGCGGCGGAGTTTATGTGGCTGGGTTCGGTCTGGATGAATATCGTCGCGTGGATTCGGAAATTGAGCCTGATCGAGCTGGCGATACCGACGATCCTGAGCGCTCCTTCGCTGAGCAGGGTTTCAAATCGGGAGATCGCGGTGGGTCGACTGATACCGAGTGAAACGGCGAGCTGGGATAGCGGTTGCAGTGGGCTTGTTTCCAGTTGCCAGATCATGGCGATTTCTTCCGGGCGCAACCGCCGCCGCGGCGCGATTCGGAGGGTGGCCCGTTCATCCCCCAGGAGCCCCCAACACCATTTAGCGCTCCTCAGCATGATTGCCGTTTCAACCTTTGCCACGCCTGGTATGGGAGAGACCGTGTCCAGCACGAACTCGGCAAGAGCGAATGAGTCCGTGAAAGCGGCATACACAATCACGTCATAACGTCCGGTGACCAGCTGGACGCCGGTGACCTCCGGCATTTCCGATAAGCGAGAGGCCGTCATGCTGGCCTTTCCGGGACGGGCTTTGACCCCGATGGTGGCAAAAAGGCGAGTTCCAAGGGCCAGGGGATGGACGACGGCCTTGAATCGAAGGTGGTGCTCACGCTGGAGCCGGCCTATCCTTCTGCTCACGGTACGCGGGCTCACCCCAAACCGGACGCCCAGTTGGGCTATGCTCTGCCTGGCATCGGCTTCCAGCTCTCCCAACAACGTCAAATCCAACGTGTCGAGGCTTCCGGCTGAGGTTGGCCCCGTCATTTCCGGATAATCGTCCCTTCAGCCTTCCGAAAAGAACTCTCTGTGAGGGGATCGAAGTGTGCTGTTGTTAAGACGCGCTCTAGTATGGATTTGATGAGCATACTATAATACTACAATAGTATGGATCATTTGTCAATTATATTGCACATGTATTTGACAAAAGGTGACACGCATGATATCTTTGTGCCATACTCAACCTATGGTTTTTGCAGGCGTATCATGTCAGACGAAACAGGGAGCCCAGTCATCCTTCCGCCGGTGCAGCAGGTAGGCATTGTGGTAAAGGATATCGATCAGGCAGTGGATTTCTACAGCCGAGTTCTGGGGTGGGGCCCTTTCACCATCTCGGAATATCCGATGAAAGGGGTGATCTTCAAGGGCAAACCGACTGATTGCCGCATCAAGGTGGCCGACGCTACACGCGCAGTATTAACTGAGGTGCGAAGATGATCCGAGTAACTGTTGAGGAGTAAAAACCATGAATGAAAATGAAGTACTCTGTAGCTATTGTCCATCAAAACCGTGCATTTTTGCCGAGTTGGATAAAGCGCCAAAATTCTGTCCAACGGTGAATCGAACCGAGTTGATAGAAGAAGCCAAATCAAAGCTTCAGGACAGTGAAAATCGGAAGATGGCTTGTGACGTGGCTCGAACATGGAAACAATTGGGCAAGCTCACCCGCGTGGAAGAAACGATGATGTACGCGAAACTGCGGGGCTATAAGAAACTCGGATTGGCCTTTTGTGTAGGTCTATCGGATGAGGCTCGGTTATTGACCAATGTCCTGCTGAACGAGGGGTTTGAGGTTATAGCCGTATCCTGTATGTGTGGCTCACTTTGTTCAGATGATGTGGGCTTACCGGAAGAAGATAAAATCGTGGCAGGATTTCGACAAGCCATGTGTAACCCAATTGGGCAGGCAATGGTGCTTGATTCCGAAGGGTGTCAACTCAATATTCTTTTGGGTTTATGTGTGGGGGACGATACACTCTTCATTAAACATAGTCAGGCTCCGGTCACTGTTTTAGCTGTCAAAGACAGGGTGTTGGCAAATAACCCGCTGGGTGTCCTGTATACTTCGCGGAATCCTTTCAGTCGGATGAACACAGAACGAACCAAAAAAACTGAGGGTTGATCCCCTCTGGAGGTGATGTTATGGCAGAAGAAAAAAAGGGCACTATCAATCTGCCACCGGTCGAACAGATAGGAATCATCGTCAAGGACATCGATAGGACCGTGGAGTACTATGAAAAGGTGCTCGGCTGGGGTCCCTTCAATATCTCGGAGGTCAGTCTTGAGGGGTGCAACTATCGCGGGAAGCCCACAGATGTCAAGCTGAAGATGGGCATGGCACAATCAGGGCCGATTGAGATCGAGCTTATTGAGGTACTGGAAGGTGAATCGATTCACTCCGAGTTCCTGAGAGAAAGAGGGGAGGGGATGCAGCACGTCCGTTTCACGGTCAACAACCTCGATGAGATATTGGCTGAATGGGCTAAGGACGGTATCGAGCCGGTGTGGCAGCACAGCATGCCTGAGATTGGTGTGTCATGGGCGTACGTTAACACTGATGTGACTGGTGGCGTCATGACCGAACTTCTTGAATTCAAACAAGTCTAACACTTAAATCAGCCTGTGCTGTTATCCGCTCACTCTTCGACGAACTGAGGGTGAACGGGGTTGAACCGTCAAGTCGTTCGTATTGAGACCGTCAAAGCGCGGACAATTGTCTGATAGGAGGAACAAATCATGGTAACAGAATCTAATACAAATACTCGAAAAGGCACCTGTCCGGTTTGCGGCACGTTTTGCCACATTGTTACCCACATTGACAATGGCAAAGTGGTCAAGGTGCAACCGGACAGCGAAAGTGTTCTGGGCCACCTTTGCATTCGCGGTGTAAACGGCGTGGAATACCACGACCATCCGAAGCGCCTGAATTACCCATTGAAAAGGGTAGGTGCGCGTGGAGAGGCAAAGTGGGAACGAATCTCCTGGGAACAGGCGATGGATGAGATCGCAGCAAAACTGGCCAGTATTCGCGACAGATATGGTCCGGAAGCCGTCCTTGCTCTTGGCGGTTCTCCACATGGACCGGGCGATCCGGCGGCTTGGAAATGGTGCAATCTTTGGGGAACACCGAACTTCTTTCATCTAGGCAAGAACTGTGGTGAAGCGGAATTCCCGGTAGAATGTGCTATGTATGGCTATGATACCATTGCAGCCTGGGCCACTTTCTTGGATCCGAAGAAAACCGAGGTGCTTGTCATATGGGGAGCAAACCAATCAGAATCGCAGCCCAGGCTTTGGGACGGATACAAGTACTCACAAAGTCAGGGGCTGAAGATCATCGTGGTGGACCCGAGACCTACCACCTGCGCCAAAACGGCCGATCTCTGGCTGCAACTCCGTCCCGGCACGGATGGTGCACTGGCCCTGGGCATATTAAACGTAATCATCAACGAGGGTATTTATGATAAGGAGTTCGTCGAGAAATGGTGTCTGGGATTTGACGAACTCAAGGCTCTCGTTCAGCAGTATCCCCCGGAGAGGGTTTCGGAAATCACCTGGGTACCCACCGATAAAATCATCGAAGCTGCCCGAATCTATGCCAACGCTTCTGCGGCTGCCCTCACCTGGGGCGTTGCCAACACGCATCTGGGTAACAAAGCCGGACTAAGTGGGGTGCTGGGGAAGTGCTGGCTTCGCGCCATCACTGGCAATCTCGATAAAGAGGGGGGCCAGGTATTCAGCACCCCGCCGAATTACACAGCATTCTATGATGAAATCAACTGGGATAATCAGATCAATCATCCACTGAGAACCCGAGATACCGTCAGCGCCGATCAACAGTCGATAGGATCGGTTAAAGCCTTGGTGCTTTACCAAGAGGCAATGAAGCGCGTCTATCCCAAAGGATGGGGAGCGGCGCAATACTTCATCTACCCATCTCCCCATGCATGCTGGGAAGCCATCCTGACGGAGAAGCCCTATCCTATAAGGGCAGTGTTCAGTCAGGGCACGAATACGCTCTGTTCCATAGGTGATTCCAAGCATGCATATAACGCATTCAAGAGTGACAACCTGGAGTTGCATGTGTCCATGGATCACTTCATGACGCCAACAGGGGCACTTGCCGATTATGTCTTACCTGCCACCGATGCCATGGAACGTCCCACCATCACTAACTTGTGGGGCATGACAGGCTCCGAATTTGCACGCGAAGCCGCCGTAGAACCCATGCATGAACGAAAAGACGACTATCAATTATGGGCTGATTTGGGTAAACGCCTTGGGCAGGCGGAGCATTGGCCGGTAACTCTGGAAGGATGGCTTGACAAACTGCTGGAACCAGCCGGTGTCACTCTTCACGAACTTGCACAGACCCCGGGTTACTTCCCGGTTAAAGAATACAAGAAATACGAAAAAACCGGATTCGGTACATTTTCCGGCAAAGTTGAGTTGGTGCCAACTTTACTGCAGCAACTGGGATATGATCCGTTGGCAGGATATGAGGAACCGCCACAGAGCCCCATATCCACGCCGGAGCTAGCCAAAGAATACCCACTGATTCTGATCAGTGGTGCACGAGTCAAAGAATTTCATCATTCTTCCCATAGACAGCTTGAGAAGATCAGGAAACGCTATCCCGACCCGATCATGGAAATCAGCCCGGAAAAGGCTAGGGAGTTGGGCATCAGCGAAGGTGACTGGGCATGGGTGGAAACACCGATGGGGAAAGTGAAGCAGAAAGCGAAGTTTTTGGAAGGAATGCCTCCGCAAGTGGTTCATGCGGATGGATACTGGTGGTTCCCCGAGAAAGAGGAAGCAGAACCGAGCCTGTTCGGCGTGTGGGAATCGAACATCGATGCCATTGTTCCGGATGAGCCGGGATTGTCGGATTATGCTGGGAACAGTTATTTCCGAGGGCTTCTGTGCAAAGTTTACAAGGCAACATAGGAATAATGCACCAATAAAGAGAGTCGAGATGATGTGTACCTGTCAATGATGTAATGGGACGTTGTAATACGGGGTGGAGAGTAGAAAAACGCAATGTCTACGAAATCACCTTCTTTTGAGATAGTTGAGATTCAACGAGGGCAACTCGATGATGCAGTCAGCATTCTGGCGCAGGCATTTGAAAATGATCCCACGACGTGCTATCTGTTCTCGGGGCACGAGGCATCCATTTCTGACCGGGCATGGGAACTTTACCTCTACATATGTGAGATGCATCTTGCCAATGGCTACGCTATTATGGGGGCGATGAGTGATTCACGGCTGGTCGGGGTGTCTTGTATCCAGCCACCAGATATCGAGTCACAACCGAACCCAGAGCCGAGCCAGTACGAAATGAGATTTGGCGCATTCATCGGAGAGCAGGTAATGCAGCGTGTGATGAAATATGCACAAGTGACAAGCGAGCATATACCGGATGAATCCCATTTCTACTTGACGGCACTTGGTGTTCATCCCGATGAACAGCGCAAGGGTTATGCTAGAGCATTGCTCAATGCCGTACATGAACTATCCAATGCGTATCCGACGTCAATCGGTGTTAGCCTGGATACGGGGAATCGGGCAAATGTGCCGATGTATGAGTATTTTGGCTATCGAATTGTGGCCAAGACTAAATTGAAAGAACTCGATCTGTGGTGCATGTTTCGGCCAAACGAAGCGCAAATCACTAAAATGTAGAAGACATGCCCTTACACGTTACTGGATGAAGTGCCCTCTCCAGGTAGTTTTGATGGTATCATAGCTTTACTGAAACGAGAATATACCAGTCGGGAATCCTTCGTGGTAGCGCTTCATTAATGCAAAAACGGTAATGGTAAGGCGGATTATGATATGTCATTATCGAAAGACTTCAAACAGAAGTATGGGCCATGGGTGCTGGTAACTGGAGCTTCATCGGGTATTGGGGAACAGTTCGCACATCTTATCGCAGCTGAAGGGCTAAATGTGGTGCTCGTTGCTCGCAGGACTGATCGTCTGCAAACTATTGTTGAGGATCTTCGCAACCAATATGGAGTGGAAGCTGAGCATATTTCACTTGATCTCTCTGATGCCAACTTCCTTGATTCCTTGTTGAGTGCCTGCGAAGGAAAAGATATCGGGTTGGTGATCAGCAACGCAGGATTCGGATTGAAAGGACTCCATCATGAAATCCAGCTAGAGAAGCTTTCGCAAATGCTCGATGTCAATTGTCGCGCTACTCTTTTGATTACACATTCTTTCATACCAAAATTAATCGAAAGGGGCCGGGGTGGCATTCTGCTCACAGGTTCGATGGAAAGTTTCTTTGGCGTACCGTGGTCCGCCACTTATTCGGCAACCAAAGCGTTCGTACTGTCATTGGGAGAAGCTCTGGGAAACGAATTGCGAAGAAATAACATTGATGTCCTCGTACTGGCCCCCGGATCAACAGATACTGACACCCACATTGCTCAGGGGATTGCGAGAGAAGACCTGCCTGGCTTAAAATCCCCTCAGGAAGTAGCCAAACTCGGGCTCGAACAAATGGGGAGAAGGTCAGTGTATGTCTCAGGTTTTCTCAATCGTCAGGCGATTCGCATCTTAACTAAATTACCGCGCAAGTGGGCAGTAACCTCTATGGGTGCCGGGGTGCGAAAAACTATCATGAAAAACCGCAAACGAGGTCGGAATTCAGAACCTGATATATGAGTCAGCCTGGCAACAATCCACTGTAGCCAACCTCCTGCTAAATCACGAGAATAAATAGGTATAATATTGCTATGGCCAAACACAACTAACATGTTTAAGGAAAAGAATGGATGAACAATACTAATGGTTTTGGTAAAGGATTCCCTCCGAGAAATATCGCTATTGTTGGGGTCTCAAGGACCGATCATCTTCAACATCCCGGCTACACCGGGTATAAACTACTGAAAATCCTTCAGGAAGGCGGATTTCCGGGAAACATTTATCCGGTTAATCCGAAAGCAGATTTTATCGATGACCTTCGCGCATACCCGACTGTCAGCGCAATCCCTGAACCAGTGGACCTGGTTACCATCACAGTACCGGCTCACATCGTTCCGCGATCTGTCGAGGACTGTATTGCAGCCGGCGCGAAAAATGTTCAGATATGCACTTCCGGCTTCGCTGAGACCGGTCAAGAAGAAGGTCAACAGCTAACCGACCAAATTTCACAGCTCGCTCAGGGAGAGGATATTCGCATTATTGGGCCCAACTGTATGGGATTTCATGTACCTTCTGCCAAGATGCAGATGTTCGAAGAGATGCCAATGGATTCTGGTCCGATGGCTTTTCTTTCCCAGAGTGGCGGACATGCACGCGTCTTCCTGCTGAATACTGCACATGTTGGCATCGGGGTCAGCAAGGTAATCAGCTATGGCAATGCACTCATGCTGGATGCTTCTGATTTCCTGGAATATCTAGCCGATGATCCGCAAACCAAAATCATCGGCATGTATTTGGAAGGCATCAAAGATGGTCGACGATTTCGCGAAGCAGTAACAAGTGTAACCCGTAAAAAGCCGGTTATCATATGGAAAGGTGGGCTGACTGAAGCAGGGGCCAGAGCTGCCAGATCACATACAGCATCGCTGGCTGGTGAAAAGCAAATTTGGGATGCGTTCTTCAAACAGACAGGAGCCATTAAGGTTGGCTCTATCGAAGAGATGATGGACATTGCTGTATCGTTTTTGAATTTGAATCCGTCAACCGGGAAGCGGGCAGCGGTGGTAGGTGCCGGTGGTGGTGACACTGTGGCTGCGGGAGATATGTGCGCTGAAGAGGGCATTGAGGTCCCGCCACTTTCACTCCAAACTCAAAACAGGCTCCTTGAACATGTGTACCTGATCAATCAGGGTATCATGAATCCGCTGGACTTACCAATTCTCATGCATGATCTTTCAATCATGCGTCAAACTATTCCCATACTGGCTGCTGATCCACAGGTCGATGTCATCATTCTACGAATTGGCTCTTTACTTTTTAGTATCGGCGATCCGTTCCCAACGAAAGATGAAGTTATTCAATGCTTGCTGGAAATACAACAGGAGATCGGAAATAAACCAATTCTCATTCCTATAACAAATGATACCCAGGAGGAACCTGTCGATAAGCACGTGCGCGATCTAAGAGACGCGGGACTGGCGGTATATGCATCGTTCCGTGGCGCATGTCGGGCCTTTCGACGGTTTACCACGTATCATCGGTATGTTTCGGAGATTAGTGTCTAAAATGCACCGCGCAATGTGCTCATGCATTATTTCAATACCTCATTTGGTGATGCATCACCAGTGGTATCGCCCGGACGTTTCGCGTGTTTCGGCATAGTGATGTACTGAAGACAACGAGTGTATAAAAGGACTGCCAGCATGAAGTATATGCGGAGGATGTGCAATGGCTGACGGATATATGGGCAAAATCTTGTTTGTAGATCTTTCCACGGGTACTTTGACAACCGAAACCCCGGATGAGAAGCTCTACCGAGATTACATGGGGGGCTATGGATTGGGTGCTCGAATTCTCTGGGATCGTCGGCGCGGGGGAGTTGATCCCCTGGGTCCGGAGAATATGCTTGGATTTGTTACCGGGCCGTTGACTGGTATTCCGGGTTTCTTCGGTTCCAGGTATACCGTCGTAGGAAAATCTCCCCTCACCGGAGGTTGGGGAGATTGCGCTTAATGATGTACTCCGCTTTCCCTTATCGGCATACCTTGATGTTGCCGAGGCTATCATTTCCGGAGTCCATGCGTACCAGCAACGGCGCATCGGTCATCAATCGGGTATAGCCTAGCGCTTGACCAGGGAAGTCCTCCGTTCCTTTCTGACAATGGTCACTTCCCGGTCGCAACTCCAAATGCACCAGACAGCCTTCTTTCCCCAGATAGGCAAAAATGGGGGCATAGCCAATGCACTTCTTGCAAGTCCAGCTTATCCCCTCCTTCTTCGTAACGGAATTATCAAATGGGCTGACATCGATGTCCAGCGCCACAAACCTACCGTGACAGGGCGTGACCACTGGAGCAAGTTGCCCGACCATCCCAGCAGATTTCTCAAGGCTGGCATCATTGAAAGCCCCTTTAGCACTGTCTATCCGCTGCCTCAATGTCGGGCTCGATGGTAATGGTTTCACTCCCATCTATTGAGTAAAAAACTCGTCTTCTCTAAACGGTTCAATGGCATCGAAATCCGGCTTCCCTAAACACAACAGACCGATCATCGACATAATCACATCGCTATGTCGAATTTCTGGATACTTGCGCTCCGGCAAAACTATCTCGTCCAACCGCTCCCGCAAGCCGATCCTATCAAGCATGGCCCCGCCAGCGCAAGGCCCGAATGGCTGGAAATCTGCTCATCGCTCTGGACTATCTCAAAACGCATCTTTACCCCTATGCAAACAAAAAGTCCTGAATGTGAATTTCATACTATCGAGCAGAACAGGGCTCAGATACCAATCATACCCCTACTATTCCTGTTCACCCTCAACTCTCCGCGTAACTCAGCACCTCCATCGTGACTGCACCCACTGGGTGAGTCTTTTGAATCTGACTTCACGGATTCAGGTGTGATATAGTGGCCTGCCTTGACATAAACAAAGTATAAACACTTTGAAGTTTGTACTAATCGGGGGCATGTCAAGAGTCCCAAGGAGATCACCATGAAGAACGGGAAGCCAGCTACTCAGGGTGTTTGTTCCAAGTGTGGAACGAAGGTGTTTAGGATCGGGAAGAGCTAGAGCGGATACTGCGTAAACATTCAGTTGGTGCCATCTCGTGCCAACTCACTCGCTCCATCCTAGCGGCAGTTGCCCTGTTTGCGTGAGCTGAATACCAAGCAGATCAGAGAGCTTTCGGGCATTGACGATCCCCTGGTCCTGAAAGTTGGTATTGAAGAGAGCATGAACACAGCTTGCCTGGGAGGCCAAGCGATTGACTCTCGTGACCCACTGCCCGAGTTCACTGTCGTCGTAATAGTAATTGAACTGGTCAGAGGCCTTGGTGCCCGGTTTATCCCAGGCATCGCTGTTTCTGCCATGGAAACGGACAATGGCAATATCGGAAGTGGCCTCAGCGACGGCTGGCACGCTCGATTTGAATCCCTGCGGCTCATCAACACAGACGAAGGGGAGATTGTTCTGTCTCAGGAAATCCAGCGTACCGGCCCGATTGTTTTCTCCCAGCCATGAGCCATTGCGAAACTCCACTGCCAGCCGATACTGTTGCAGCCTCTCTTTGCACGACAGAATGTAGTCCATCTGGCTCGAACCGGCATGAAACCACGGTGGGAACTGCAGCAGCACCACACCGAGTTTGGCCGTGCTGTCCAGAGGCAGTAGCGCTGATTCAAACCGGTTCCACAGTTCGTCGACCATCTCCGCTGGCAGATTGTTGTGATAAAGGTTCTTCTTTTCTTTCAGCGAGGGAGTCAACTCATCCCGGATATCCCGCGGCAGAGCAGAAGGCTGGGTGGGATGCTGAGTGAAGATCCGGAAGGCTTTCACATCGAAGATGAAGTCATCGGGGGTGCGTTCCACCCAGAGGCGGCTGGTCTTCTCCGCCAGCATGGCATAGTAGGTGTTGTCCACCTCCACGATGGAGAACTGGCTGGCATAGTACCGCAACCGGGACTCAGCGTCCTTCGCAAAAGGCGGATAGAACGTGCCACTCTCAATCAGGGTGGGATCGGTCCAGGAACAGGTCCCAACTAGTATCTCGCCCATGGTGCGCTCTCCGGATTTGATTCTAACATCTCCATTTGTTCCCGACAATTTTACGATCAAATATCCCCTGACCTGGGTCCTCAGAGGGGCCGGGGACGTACTCCACAGGGCCAAGCGACTCAGCTATTATATTGATAATGCTGTCCCGCTTTTGAACGATACCTCCTACCACTACCACTGGTGCCAGCCGAAAAACCTGTCTGTGCTGATCATAAACATCCGGCTTTATGATCACGTTTATCATGCCCTCCTCATCCTCCAAAGTGAGGAAGGAGAAGCCTTTGGCTGTTCCGGGCTGCTGCCGGGTGACCACATATCCGGCAACCCGCACCTTTGATCTTTCAGGAAATACTTCCAGTTGCGAGCTCATGATGATCCCATCATCAACCATTCCCTTCCGGAGCACCTGCATGGGATGGTGGTTAGTGGAAAGCCCTTGTACTTCATAATCGAATTTCATTTCCTCCATCTCGCTCAACGTGGGCAGAGATACTCTCGTCTCGGTTAAGCCCAGAGGCAATTGTTCAGGACCGGTTTTCTCCAGCAGGCCTATTTTCCAGACTGTTTTCCGTTTGGAGAGGCCAAAAGCGTTGAAGGCATCCACCATGACCAGGTTCTCAATTGCATTGGTTTCCAGTCGGGTCCGATAATAGAAATCATCGAAGGAAGAGAAGAGAGCCTGATTTCTGGCCCCGAGTAGCAGATCAATGGCCTTCTCTCCCAGCCCTTTGACATACATGAATCCCAGGCGGATACTGGCGTCTTCAACCGTACACCGCTTCTCGCTCTGATTGATGTCCACTGACAGCGTTTTCACCCCATGCCGCTTGGCATCGCTGACGATCACGTCCGGGGTATAGAATCCCATTGGCTGGTTGTTGAGCAGCACAGCATAGAACTCGGTCGGATAGTATTTCTTCAGCCAGGCTGATTCATACCCAAGCAGGGCAAATCCGGCGGCATGACTCTTGCAGAAACCATATGCAGCGAATCCTTTGAGCACTTCGAAGATGTTATTCGCTTTCCGCTCCCCGATCCGGTTTCTCTTGGCACCCTCAACAAAACGCTGCCTCAAGCTCTCCATAGCCTCCTGTGATCGCTTGCGGCTCATGGCCCGCCGCAGTGTATCCGCTTCTCCGACGGTGAATCCGGCAATGATGGTAGCCACCTGGATCACCTGCTCTTGGAATAGGATTACGCCGAGAGTCTCTTCCAGAACCGGCTGTAAAATGGGATGAAGATAGGTGACCTGTTCCAGTCCCTTCCGTCGCCGGATATAGGGATGGACCATGTTCCCCTGGAGAGGGCCGGGGCGAATGATGGCTACCTCCACGGTGAGGTCTTCAATGGAGCGCGGTCTTGTCTGGGGGAGGGTCTGCATCTGGGCCCGGCTCTCGATCTGGAACACTCCGATGGTATCGCTTTCACAGATCATGTCGTAGACTTGCAGATCATCATGTGGGATCTTGCCAAAGTCGATCCTTTCCCCCCTACTGTCCTCTACAAGCTCACAAACCTCTTGCACCAGCGATAGCATCCGCAATCCCAGCAGATCAACTTTGATGAGCCCCGCATCGGCCACACCATCCTTATCCCACTGGCAGACCACTCTTCCCGGCATGGTGGCATTCTCCAATGGGACGATATCGGTCAAGGGGCAAGAGGAGATCAACATCCCCCCCACATGAATGGAAACGTGGCGAGGAAAACTGGAAATCTGGCGGCAGAGAGAGGTGAACTCCTCCCAGAGGTGCGAAGTCAGGTGAGGGCGAAACTCCTCAAGTTTCTGAAGATCCTCATGAACCTCACCGGCATGGTAGATGGATACCGATCGGGCCATCCGGTCGAGGATCTGGGCGGGTAGTCCTAATACCTTGCCAACTTCCCGAATGGCGTTTCTCGCCTGGAAGGTCACGTAGGTACAGACCATGGCTGTTTGCTCTTGTCCGTATTTCTGGTAGACGTATTGAATAATCTGCTCACGATGATTGGTGGAGATATCAATATCGATATCCGGCAAGCAAGCCATCTCTTCGTTGATGAAGCGGCCCACGAACAATTTGTTACTGATGGGATCGACCCGAGTGATGCCCAGGATATAGGCCACGATGGAGTTGGCTGCTGATCCCCTTCCCTGTGCTGGCAGGTTATTTCCTCGGGCATACTCCATGATGTCCCAAACAATGAGGAAATAGCCGCAGAGGTCCAGCTTCCGGATCAGGCTCAGTTCGTAATTGATCTGGTGTTCTACTTCTGAGGTGATCACGTCATATCTTGTCTGAACTCTCTCCCGGCAGATCTTGGTCAGATAGCTGTGGGTGGTCTCTCCGGGGGGAAGTGGGAAGTCTGGAAAACGGTAGGCGGAGAAATCCATATCGACATCGCATTGTTCAGCGATCAGCAGGGTATTGTAAATCGCCTTTGGTTGATCCCGAAAGAGCGCTGCCATCTGTGCGCCAGACTTTAGATAAAACTCAGAATTGAGCCTCAAGGTCTGGCACTCATCGAGTGTGGAGCGGTTCTTGATGGCGGTTAGTACGTCATGGAGCCGGTACCCTTCTTCGTGGGCATACTGGACATTATTTGTGGCCACATACCCAATTCCCAGACTATGGGCCATTGTAACGAGGGTATGTGTCAATCGTTTGTCTTCGGGATAGAAATTGTTCTGAAGCTCTATCCAGAAGTCGTCCTTGCCAAAGATGTCGATGAAGTTTTTGGCTGCTTCGCAGGCTTGTTTGGTCTTGTTCCCCAAAACCAAGCTGGCTATCTCCCCATTGCGACAACCGGAAAGGCAGAAAAGCCCATCAGTATATTGACTCAATGCCTCTAACGGGATTGATGAATTCCCCTTGCCATGACTCAGGTGAGCCTGTGTGATCAATCGACTGAGGTTGGAATAGCCTACGTTGTTTTTTGCCAGCAGGGTAATATGATGACCGCTTTCCAGGGTAATCTCTGCTCCGATGATTGGCTTGACCCCTGCCTTTTTACATGCCTGGTAAAATATGATCGCTGCATACAAACCATCGTGGTCGGTGAGAGCTAAAGCGGGCATCTTGAGTTCGGCTGCTCGTCGAGCCATATCTTCGGGATGAGATGCCCCACCAAGGAACGAATAGTTGGAATGACAATGAAGCTCAACGTATTCGGGCATCGCTTCCGGGTTCAATCGTGGATGCGCTGCAGGTACCAACCGCTGCTGAGCAGGTCCTGGTAGATCATGCAGGCAAATTTTGGGGTTTCAAGTTGGAAATACTCCCTCTCGACCTCATTGCGCCACCAACCTTCTTTGATGCGCCAGTGGCTACAGATCTGCTTGACTTTGCTCAGATTTCCTCTATAGAGGAATCCTGCTGGAGTACCATCGGGATTCTCTTCCACTTGAATCGGAATAGCTGGTCGAAATAACTTGGTCATAGCTCACCTCAAATATAATCTGTGAATGAAAAGGTTCCCTCGGGTAGCCTGGTGTTCGAGTTTGATTTTGTAATTCTCTTAATGACTGAGGGACCGTATCTTGCCTGGAGCCATTTAGTTGCTGTAATCAAAGCACCGTCCTCTCGGTGATGATCGTACAGAAGGCTTGCCTGGTAGCCTGTCTCAGCACAAATATCGGATAGGATTATTCTGATATCTGCAACTGGCGTGTTGAACTTGTTGTTATCAAAGCGGTGTTTAAGGTATCTGAGCATGTCCTCAGCTGAAGAAATGGGGGACTTAAAGCTGATTACCCCCTCAGCGGTACCATTATCAGTAAAGTCAAGTTGTATAGTTAGCCGCTGGCAGCATTGCCAGCGGGTATTTAACTGGTAGACTAACCGACAAAGTATAAGACTGGCACCGGACATCAGTTGACTGATAGTGTCGGCAGGAGGGTCAAAACAAAACTCATCTTCGAGCACGACCTCTCGCCGTCCACGTATTACTTTCCTTGCATCGATACCGTTGACGAGATCCCACAACTTTTCCCCATCCAGGCCAAATTGCAGTCCTATAGCTTCCCTGGGAAGGTCTGCCAGTTGCCCCATTGTTCGAATGCCGAGCAACTCCAGCCTATGGAGTATCTTGTCCGATCCTGGGAGAAAGTCCACGGATATGTTCGCAAGGAAATTCCTCTCTTTCTCCGCTGGAATAGATATAATTTTGCTAGGTTCTGCGATTTTGCTGCCAACACGAGTCGCAAACTTACTCGAAGCGCATGCCATCGCCACCACGTATCCTTCTCGTTCCTCGATTGTCTGTCCGATTTCGTTGACCAAATCAGCTTCCCAAGATGCATAGGGAATCTCGATTAGAACTTCACCGAGAGCAGTTGCCTCCACTTTTGGGGTGAAGTCGGCAATCAAGTCAAGTACAGAGTCGAAGGCTTCCTTGTATGTCTCTTCATCCAAAGGTAGGAACAGTGCATCGGGACACAGGCTGTGTGCTTGACGTAGAGGCATCCCCAACTTGATACCACACGCCATCGCCTCGTCTGAAGCATCAAATACGGGTCGTCTTTCATGCGGAAATCCACCGATGACTGTTGACTGGCTCATAATACCCGTATTTACTCGGGATTCGACTTGGAGGGAAAAGTGAGGGAAAAAGATAGATAGAATTCTCATGGTTAATTCCTAAAAGAGGGTGATTAGCTACGCAGGTCTCTGACAAGGAGGAGGGGTTTGCCCTGAACTTCAACATTGTCAGGGCTGGTGAAGATGGGGGACATCTCCTCATTTCTAGGTTGTAGCCTGATCATGCCCGAGTTGTGATCACGGTACAATCGTTTAAGGGTCACTTCCTGTTCCTCTTTGAGCCAGACAGCCACAGATTCGCCATCATTTACTGTCTGTGCTGGTTCCATGACTATGATGTCACCATCACAGATGCCATCGTCTATCATGGAAGTTCCTTTTACGTTCAACGCAAAGACGTTTTGCTTGCCGTGGAGCAAGGCTGTGGGGAGCCTGATCACCTCATCCGAAATCGTTTCCCAGCTACCCGAATCCGGAACTGGGATAGGCTCTCCAGCAGCAATTGCCCCTAGGAGGAACACGTCGATGAAGTCTTCTGGAATGGTCTCATCGGTAGCATCGCTTTCTACGAGTTGTATACTCCTTGATATTCTGGGATTTCGCCGGATTTCCCCCTGCTCCTCCAAAACACCAAGGTGGTGTTGTACCGAAGCCATGGAGTTGATGCCACATCCCTGCATGATCTCTTGAAGGGTAGGAGAATAGCCATTTTGCCCGGCGAATTCTCGTATAAATCTCAAAATCTTTTGACGTCTTGGTGATGGTTCTGTCATGAGCCCATTTCCTGTATAGTATATTATTACCTGGTAAATAATTACCATATACCGCAAGTTTTGTCAAGGGGGTTTTGGGGTTCCCCGTTTCAAAGCAGTGTCTTGGTATGGCTCATCATCCATTTTTATTGGTATTTCACTGGCCACCCCAGTTGGTTGATTCTACCCATTCTCCCTCAAGATACAACCAACAACAGAAATCCTTGCCATATTGCGTGCAATATAGTATCATTTCCCAAAGCTAAATCACAGACAATCCTTGCAGTTAGGGACGATATTGAGGAAGCATCCGGTGTGCAAGATGCATCCATATACTAATTGTTGGCCCCGGAATAGAGGGGGGCAAGGCCATAGCTGACCTGAAGTCGCCCTCGCGGCGAAATGTAACGGACTACACCAGAAAGGAGTCATCCCATGGGCGACAAGAAAGGCAAGAAGGACAAGGCTAAAGGAAATCGGCAGAAGGATGCCAAACAAGCGAAAACCGAAAAGCAGCAACAGGACAAGCAGAAGGCCGGACCCCCTAAGCCTGGAGGCAACAAGTAAATCAAGAGGATGGCAAAAAGCGCCGCCGCTTATTAAGAAACCTCTGATTGAGCCCCGATTCGTGAGATAATAAGAATATTTTAGGAAGAGGACGAAGAGAAATGATCAAAACCTCGTTTGCCAGCCTGGTCTATGACAGCAATAAAAGGAAAACCCGTCGGGAATAATTCCTGGAACAGATGGACCGGGTGATCCCCTGGGAAGAACTGCTGAAAGCCATTCGGAAGCATTGCCCGAAGGCAGGCAACGGGCGACGGCCAATGCCGCTGGAGAGGATGCTACGCATCTACTTCATGCAGCATGGTACGGGCTTTCCGATCCGGGGATGGAGGATGCGCTGTATGATAGCGAGTCTATCAGTCGATTTGCCATTGCATATCCAACGATCTGGCCGGTGCAAAGATCCTTGTGACTGGCCAGATACAGCCAGCCTTCCCCTGTCGGGATATCACTGATTCAATAAGTTCTCTGCCACGGGCAGGGCATGCTTTGAATCAGTGGTGATCTTGAACTTCTTCGTCTGTTTACAGCGTATGCGCAGCCTTAATCTCAAGTTCCAGTCGCGCATCCTTTCGAGCCCGCTTCGATAGCGGTCTCTCACACCAGGCGTAGTAGCCGCCTGCTGATACATCATAAATGCGGCACCGTTACCAGCTTCACCGCTTCTTCCCGAAACTCCTTCGTGTACCTTCCCTGGGGAATCCCTTTCATCGGAACACCTCCGCCTCTTTATTTTATCCGACTTTGGTGTCCACTTTCTTCAGCTTACCTCACTAACCGTATCCCCGAACTCAGATACGGTGATGATACCCACTTGTTCAATCGAACTGGCTTCGATTTCCTTATCATCCCCTGAACAAATCAGGATCGGAACTATGATGGCGGTAACTCAGACTATAACAATCGACAGTATTGCTAACTTTTTCAATTTTGAACCTCCGCAAAACGATGGTTAAGAAATCTTGAGTTATTTACATGGCCTTTTCGTCTGATGATGACGGTTCCTTTGTCTCATCGGCCACCAGTTCACGGCGCAGGAGTTTACCTATAGTGGATTTGGGCAGACTCTCCCGAAATTCTACATGTTTGGGAATTTTGTAGGCCACCAGTTTCTCGCGGCAGCAAGCGCGGATATCGTCTCTATTGGCCTGCTGATCTTCTTGCAAGACCACCCATGCTTTTACCGATTCCCCTTGATAGTCGTCCGGTACGCCTGCTACGCAAACTTCGGCCACAGCCGGGTGTGAAGCAATAACCTCTTCGACTTCACGTGGCCAGACCTGAAATCCACTGGGTTTAATAACGTCCTTTTCTCGATCCACAATAAATAGAAATCCGTCTTCGTCCATGTAGCCGAGGTCGCCAGTATACAACCATCCGTTACGTAGGATGTTATCGGTTTCTTCGGGTTGGTTCCAGTAACCCTTCATGAGCTGGGGGGCCTGTATCAGAATTTCGCCAACTTGACCCGGTGGGAGATCGTCTTGGTGGGTCAATTCATCGGCTATGCGGATATCCACATCAGGAAGTGGGACTCCCACTGAGCCGGGTTTGTAAGTTCCGCATGCAGGGCTGATAGCAGCGCCCATCATCGATTCTGTAAGAGCGTACCCTTCAACCATTCGTCCGCCCGTAAGGGCTTCAAATCGATTCTTGGTCTCGGCCAACAAAGGGGCTGCCCCGGCGATGCAAAGCTTCATGGATTTGAAGTCCACTTTGCCAGACTGTACATCCGGGTGTTTGATAAGCGCCAAAAACAGAGTCGGTACTCCGGGAAGAAAGGCTGGACGAACTTTGCGAATGGTTGCAAGCACATCATTCAAATCGCGCGGATTGGGCACCAATGCCAGCGGATTTTGCCCGACGATCCCTGTAGCCAGAACAGCGATGTTGCCATAGACATGGAACAAGGGCATGAGTAACATGAGCACATCATCGCGGTCCACCAACACACTCCCGAACCATGTTTTAATCTGCATGCCGGCAATGAGTAGTGCATGGTGGGTTCCTATCACAGCTTTTGGGGTGCCGGTAGTGCCCCCGCTGAATAAGAGAAGCGCTGGATCTGATGGATCGATTGGCACATTTGGATGGTCCTCTTTGGCATGTTGCCGCAGTAGGTCATTTAGCCATAAATCGCCCCGTTTCAACTTTATACGATGGCCCTCTTTTTTCTCCTTGAACAAGCTGAACAGAGGACGCAGATGGGGTGGCAAGTACTCTTTGATATTGGTGGCGATCACAAGCCGGAGACTGGTTTGCGGCTGTATCGATTTGATCTTGTCATAAAACGGAGTCAGTACCAGAATTGCTTCTGCCCCACATTCCGTTAGAGCGTGTTGAAGTTCATATTCGGTGTAGAGTGGATTGATCGGTACTGCGATAGCCCCGGCTTTCCATGTGCCTAATTGTCCGATAATCGATTGCGGACAGTTGGGCATTAATAGTGCCACCCGGTCCCCTTTCTTGATGCCATGTGATACCAGTGCAGCTGCAAAAGAGTTGCTTAGCTGCTCAAGTTCTGAGTAGGAGAGACGTGCACCTTTGAAAAGCAGGGCGGTATGGTTCGGTAGTTGTCGGGCTGTTTCGTTTACGACAGTCAACAGAGTGCTTTGAGGATAGGGCTGGAGGGTGTGAGGTACACCTTCATCATAGTGTTCGAACCATGGTTTCGTTCCCATCACATGTCTCCTAATGCGTATTTTCGCCGAGTCATGTACAGCGGAACGCGTGCAGAACGCCCAAGTTCATCAGCTGCAAAAACCTATGCTATTAGTTTCGGCAGTATGTGCCTGTAGTCGTTTGGAATATGGTTTTTGGGTATCATCTTTAAGTAAATTTCTGCAATATCTGTTGTTGCCAGTTTACACTACTACGGAACTTGGTCTCTAAGAACCATTGCCGGATTATACCTGATTGCAATCCAAATTCCAAATATCAAAAGGTGGTGTAGTTTGCTTTGTTAAGTGGTGATGATATTTTTCTAACCAACTGTATATGTGCCGGTTCCCACTGCAATGAGTTCTTGTTGATCGTTGTGTAATTCCATTCGAGTAACCGATACCTTGTTGCCAGTTCGCAATATCCAGCCTTTGGCGGTGAAATTCTTGCCTGTGCCCGGTCGCAGATAGTCAACACGCAAGTCGATCGTTCCAACCTTGCTCAATCTCTGCATTTGCTTCTCAAGAGGTTTTCCCTTAACTTGCTTGAAGACGCTAACAAACACGACGTGCCCGCCAACTATATCCAAAACTGTGGCGATGACGCCTCCTTGTAGGGTGCGATATGTAGGATTCCCCACGATAGCATCGGTCATTTCAAAAGTAATGTATCCCGTATCCAGATCCGGAGAGTCGATTCTTATCCCAATAAATTCTTCGAATGAAGGGCTGGGTCTGCCTTGGAGAATGACATCGAATATGGCCTGGAGTTCATCGTCACAGACTTTCATGGTAATGGGCATCAGATACCTCCCAGTTCGTGTTGTGTTGAGTTGCTATTTAGAGGTTGGCTTTTCTCCGTAATATTGATAGTAATTAGCCGGTATTCTGCCGTTATAGAGTTTTCTTACCCTATCAGGCTTTGCTCGTTTAAAGTAATTGGGAAACACATCATCAGCAGTCAGTATGTAAAGAGACCAGCCTTTTTTCTTCTTGAATGTTTTGTGAAAGGAAATATAGATTTCATTGATTTCCTTGAAATCAGCCATTCTTATTCCGTATGGGGGATTTGAAATGACTATTCCGTATTGTCTATCGATCCATAGGTCTTTGATATCCTTTTGCTCGAAAACTATATCTTTTTCAACACCTGCATTTCGGGCATTGATTTTGCAGGCTTCGATGCTGTTTCTATTGATATCATAACCAAATATCTGGAGTTTAAAGTTGGTAATTATAGCATTTTGAGCAGAGCGTCTCGCTTCGGTCCAGGCCTTTTTTCTTATAGCCTGCCATTTTTCAGAAGCGAATTCTCTCTTGAGTCCCGGTGCTATATTCCTGGCGATCATGGCAGCTTCAATTAAAATCGTTCCCGAACCACACATGGGATCGACCAGCAGTCTCTCTTTGTTCCAGAAACTTAGGAGAACAAGGGCCGAGGCGAGCGTTTCTTTCAGCGGAGCTTCCACGGCTTCTTCTCTGTAACCTCTTTTGTGAAGCCCGATCCCGGAAGTGTCAATGGTGAGAAGGGCCATGTCTTTGAGCATCGATATCTGTATGGTGAATTCAGGCCCCGTTTCTTCGAACCATTCCACGTTGTATTTATCTTTCAATCTTTCAACTACGGCCTTTTTGACGATAGACTGACATGCTCTGATACTGCCGAGTGTAGATTTCACCGCTTTTCCTTTTACGGTGAATTTTCCATCTTCAGTAATCCAGTTCTCCCACGGCAGCGCCTTTGTTTGTTCGAAAAGCTCTTCAAACGTAAAGGCTTCGAATTCCCCCATTTTAAGAAGTACTCGATCGGCACATCTGATCCACAGGTTTGTCTTGGGGATATCTTCAAGCGTAGCTTCAAATTCAATCCTACCCTCGGAGACTTTGATGTTTTCGAAACCAAGGGCTTGTACTTCGATTTTAACAACCTTTTCAAGCCCGAAAGTTGAGGTGGCGATAAGTGTAATATTATTCATAGCGTTCTACTGTAGTTTGACAGCTTAGGGATAGGAATACAATTCTTGGGCCTCAGGCATACAGACTTTTCTGATAATGAACTGTCCGTGCAGAATTTATTAGACTCAGTTCCCAAAAGTAAGACTGTTTGATAATATTGGGGGTACAGGAAGAGGTTTGGGAAAACATGTCCAATAAACGCTGGCAATACATAATAGGAGTATTCCTTGTAATGGCCGTGCTTGCCATGAGTGTGGGGGGATGCCAGAGACAGTCGACCATGAAGTCAACTGCTCGAAAGACCGATGCTTTTGTCACTGATAATGTGGTGAAAGTTTATCTTTATATGAAGCCTGAGCTGTGGAAAAACCTACAGTCCAGGGCAGAAAAGGAACAATACTATCAAACGGATTTCTGGTTTGATGGTGAACTGGTCTCCGGTGTAGCGGTCCGGGCAAAGGGGAGTTCGTCGCTCAAATATGTTCTGGAGGACGGGAGCAATCGGCTTAGCCTCAAAGTGGATTTTAATCTGCTGAACGATGCGCAGACATTTCGAGGCTTAAAAAAAATAAATTTCCATAACGGATTTCGTGATCCTACCCTCATGCGCGAGTCACTTGCCTATGAACTCTTTCGTCAGATGGGGGTACCCGCTCCGCGCACTGCCTTTGTGGATCTTTGGGTAAACGATACCCATTTAGGCCTGTATTCCCAAGTGGAGCAATTGGACAGATTGTTCCTCATACGCAATTTTCTCCGGGATGATGGCAATCTATACAAACCGATACCCCCGGGATCGTATCTGAACTGGGATGAAGAAAAACTCGAAAAACAGAGAGCCGAGATGGCTGCCACGCCACCGGATGTCACTGACGATGATGCTGAAACAGGCGGTGATTCAGATACATCTCAATATGAATATCTTGATTACATGAAACTCAAGAATAATGAAACAAAGCCCGATCATTCGGCGCTGCTTCGCTTTCTTGACGTTTTGAATAACGAGCCGGACGAGACGTTTACGGTGGAAATAGAGAAAGTGCTGGACGTTGATGAGGCCCTTCGATTCCTGGCTGTTGAAACAATCCTGGTGAGCCTGGATAGCTATCTTGGTCGAGGGCTGAACTACTATCTCTATGAGGTCGATGGCAAGTTTAGCGTTATCCCGTGGGATTTGAACGAAACGTTTGGCACCTACAAGTGCGATATTCCCTGGCAGGGCATTATTGATTTCTATATCGACGAACCAACATGTGGTCCAGTGGCCGAACGTCCTCTTGTTGATCGTCTTTTATCTCAACAACAATATCTCGATGCATACCACGGATATCTGGAGGAATTGCTGGGAGGACCTTTTTCGCCTGAGATAATGGGAGCCAGAATCGATGAGATTGCCGATATGATACGGCCATATGTACAAGCAGATGATCTCAAGTTCTATTCCACTGAAGAGTTCGAAAAAAACCTCTCTGAAGATTTCGGGCGCTATTATGGGCTTAAATCGTTCGTGGTGGAACGGGGAGAATCGGTCAGGAAACAGCTTGATGGCGAATTGCCCAATACGGGTGACGGATATGGCAATGGTGGCGATCCGGACAAAGCTTGATAGCACCGGTTCATTTTGAATTCATATTTGTTCGGTAAAATCCAGTACTGCAATCTTTTCTCCTAGGCACACATTGTATCTGTATTAGTGTTTCAAGATAAACGAAATGGCGAAGATCGAAATTTGGCAGGAAAACAGGTCGGCGGTTCTGGGGATGGTATCACTCATCATAGTGTGTGTCATTTCGATGGGGTACATCGGAGTATCGGCGGGTCAGGGGTATGCCGGTGATCCGGAACCATTTATAACGGATCGCGTTGTTGAAGTGCGTATTGTTATGAGTGACGAGGATTGGGAGACCTGTCAACTTGATGCTCTGGAAGAAGAATATGTTCAAGCGGATTTCTGGTTCGATGGTGAATTGGTGTCAGATGTAGCGGTGAGGCCGAAAGGGAACTCGTCGCTCAATTCAGTTGTTCGTACCGGCAGTTCTCGGCTCAGTTTGAAAGTCGACTTCAATTTCTTCAATTCTGCCCGAACATTCCGGGGTCTAAAAAAGCTTAATTTAAATAACGGCTTCAATGACCCGACACTTATCCGCGAACATCTGTCGTACGAAGTGTTCGAACAAATGGGCTTGCCCACTCCACGAACTTCGTTCGTCGATCTCTGGATAAATGATACTCATATGGGTGTATATACTCAGGTGGAGCAAGTTGACAAGACGTTCTTGAGTCGCTATTTCTCCGATCTGGGAGGCAATTTGTACAAACCCGAGCCGCCGGCAGGCTATCTGAACTGGGCCGAAGAGAATCTTGAGGCGCAGCGATCTGAATTGGGCATCGCGGAACCAGAGGACGAAGAAGTAGTTCAACAGATCAACATGGGCGGAGCGAAACTCGTCGATATAATGAAGGCGCTGGAAGATGAGGAAGAGGGAGTGGTTGAGGAACCTGATAACAGGCGCGCCCACCCTTCTGAGAAAGAGTCCGTGGACTTCACTGAGAAAATGGGCCTCAAAACCAATGATGAATATCCCGATCACTCAGCCTTGCTTCATTTCCTCGATGTTTTGAACAATGAACCTGACGAGACCTTTGCCGAGGAAATCGAAAAGGTACTGGATGTGGATAGCGCACTTCGATTTATTGCGGTGGCCGGTACGATCGGATACTTCGATAGCTACCTCGGGGTGGGTCACAACTACTATCTCTATGAGGTTGATGGTAAATTCTTTATAATTCCATGGGATCTGAATGGCGCTTTTGGCGCTTTTAGTATGGGTATGATCCGCGATGATATTATCAATTGCTATATCGATGAGCCTACGATTGGCCCTGTTGCCGATCGGCCGCTTGTAGACCGCTTGCTTTCGCATGAGCCCTATCAGGAAAAATACTATGAGTATCTTGAAGAACTATTGGATGGTCCTTTTAGTATTGACAGGATGACCTCTCGCATTGACGAGGTTGCAGATATGATTCGCCCTTATGTTTATAAAGATGATCTCAAATTTGCCTCCAACGAGGATTTTGAAACCGGTCTCAGCGAAGATGTGGTGCGTTCAGGGCTGGGAGGCGCACCACCAATGGGGTTTCCCGGCACTGGTGAACCTCCGTCTGACGGTTTCCCTGTACCGGGAGAATTGCCTCCTGTGGGGGGAGACCGACCTCCTTTAGCTTCAATTTCGTCTGACGCTCTTTCTTGTCTGAAAAATAACTTTGAAAAGGACACTCTGGATGAGTTGCGAACGCGCAGGCCCAGCCTGGAGGAGCTCGATAAATTGAAGTCGTGTTTGAACCGTGCCGAATTGGATGTTTTTCTTCGGCGTGGGCCGAGCTTGGTTGCACAGCCGGAAGAATCGGTGTTCATCGGGCTGAAAACATTTGTTGAAGAACGTGCAAAGTCAATCAGGGAACAGCTTGAGGGGAAGAGACCGAGTACCAATGACGGCAATGGAAGCGGAAGTGGTGGGGGGAACATGGGAATGCCTGTAATGGGCGAAGGGATCAAGGGTGGCCCTTAGTGTATAAAATGAGTTAATATATTGGGAAAGATATGCAGTTGGAATCAATAGCAACAGAGCAGATAGCAGATTCGTCAAATGTTGAAGGTCAGTTCAGGCAACGATTTGAGCGGAAGTTTTTTATAATTCCTCAGAAAGTGGGCTTTGCCCATGCCCTGTTGCGCCAGGTTTGTCGATCGGATGTCGAGTATCCTCACAGTCGAATCAATAGTCTGTATTTCGATACTTCCGATCTTGACCAGCATGACAGGTCGGCCTCGGGTGAGTTTGTGAAGGACAAGGTTCGCATTCGCTGGTATGGCGAAAACGGGACTCTCCCTGAAACTGTTTCCGTATTTCTTGAACTGAAATCGCGGCGAGGATTTGCCAGCAGTAAGAAAAGAGAAAGGTCCTTGGTATCATCGGAAGCACTCCAGTTGAGTAATCTCGGAGCTGGTATTATTCAACGTACTGTGTTCAGCGATACAGTCCTTCAGTTCGGGCATTTCACTGAATTGCCTCTGCAACCGATTATTAACATATCGTACTCGCGGTATCGATTTACAGAGATGTTCAGTGGTGTTCGGGTATCTCTGGATTATGATATCCGTTCCACATTTGTGGCCAAAGGTTTTGGTAACGGGGAGCATGAACTGCCGCTCCGTGGTGCGGTTATCGAGGTGAAAGGGCCAAGTATGGAATTACCAAAGACCTTGAGGCGTATGAAATTGCTCGATACTGACTGGAGCAGGTTTTCCAAGTATAGTCACTGTATCGATGCACATTTGGAATCCCCGGGAGCGATGGCTCGGCAATGGCCTTCGGGCAGGGTAGGCTATGCATAAGCAACAAGGAGGATGATCTGTGTGGGAAGAATTTGTTGATCATATTGAAAATTTACAGTCTCCGGTGTTCTGGGATGAGGCGGTCGTATCTCTAGGGTTCTCGTTGATCGCTGCGATAATCATCTATTTTACGTATCAAATATTTTACGGTTCCAAGCACATTGGTGCCGGAGTGCATCGGACATTCATCCTTGGCGGACCATCGATAACAGCCCTGTTTTTAGCTATTCAGACTTCCATCCCGCTTTCGCTGGGATTGTTGGGTGCACTTTCCTTTGTTCGCTTCAGGACACCGGTAAAGGACCCTGCGGAGATCGGATTCCTATTGCTACTGATTGCCACCTCCGTTCTTTCGGCAACCGATAACTACCTGTTGGCAATTATCCTTTTTGTTATAGTGTTTATTGCCTTATCTTTTCAATGGTTCAGCCAGAATAGATTCAGTCTTTTTGGACGTGGTAATCTGATGATTTCGGTAGAACAGTCTGCTTTCGATGGGCTGGAGCCGCAACTTACTGCATTTCTCAACCAAAGGTTGCGTGGACTAAAATTGCAGACCCTGTCGGTCATGGATGATCGTGTTAGTCTGCATTACCAGTATCGACAGCAGTCCAATCTGAATTGGGCGACCTTTACCACTGAACTCAGCCAGATCGATGGTCAGGCAAAAATCGAGGTGTTTGTCGGTTAACCGCAGTTGGTGGTCCATCCATAGTCGCAATAGGGCGACATGATGGCAAATACTACAAGATGGGCAATGAAGAATCCCAATATGGGAATTCGTATTGCCCATCGAATTCTCTCGTCCTCTCTCTTGGATGATAGTGTCCACAAATGATATATCCCTACTCCAAGGACCAGACATATCGCTCCAATGGTAGGATAGAAGTAGAATTTGAACATGATTCTATCGGTGATAAGATCAATCGCTATCAAACTAACGTATGTGCTGATGAACCAGAGAATCGCGAACAGAGACAAAGAGCTGCGTTTGATCGTTGCATATACTGCGTAACAAAGCGAGGGGATTATCAGTGCGAGTATTGTCCAGCTTGGACTGGCCCAGTATGTGGGCTTGTACCAGAAGCACATGGGTTTGAAGGATACTATCCACGTCCACGGATGGCTCATTTGATCATGGGTTGTATTGGAAAAAGTTAGAACTGAAAGGTTCTCACGCATGAAACCAATCCGATCCCACGGGCATTCCAGCGAGCCTATAGCTAACCAGTCCAGTGCAGGCATCAGCAAAATAAATGCGAGAGGCGAAACTATCACAAATTTGAGCCCTTTCCATTTCTCATTTCTTCGCACAAGAAGCCAATGCCCTATGATAGCCACTACTCCGATCACACCCGATAATTTAGCCAACACGCTTAGGGCTAATACTATGCCTGAAGAAATATAATTACCTCGGAGGTAGAGCCAGAAAGATGCTAAAAGCAACGTAAGCCCATACACATCGAGCATGGCTACGCTGGATTGAACGAAGCTCTGATTTTCGAAGGCGAAGATGAATGTAGCGATAAGCGGGATGTATCGATTTGACGTCAGGTTCTGGCAAATCAGGTAAAACAGTATGATGGAAGCTACACCAAAAAGAACAGAGAAAGTTCGCCACCCCCAGGGATTATCACCAAATAAATCGATGCCAGCTGCGATGAACAACTTGCCAAGGGGAGGGTGCTCAAGGTTGCCCAGTTCTCCTCCTTCAAGTATTGCTTTGGCTTCTGGAATGTAGTGCGCTTCATCGAACATATTCCGGTCAACTTGATCGATGATAATGAGATGTAGCACCAGAACAACTAATGCAATACAGAGGGCGAGGATATTCTCCCGTTGTTTTAACCAATCAAATAACATTTTCTCAAAGAGGAAAGTTCAACTTCTCAATAGTATACAAAAAACTGTAAGCGAGAGGAAGGGCTGAGCGGGTATGGCCATTCATTTTAGATTTGGGTATACTTAGGCATATTTGGGGACTGAGCAAGGAGGTCCGGATATGGAGCAGTCCGTAAGAACAGCGACTATAAATAGGGAAACGAAAGAAACCAAGATTGTTGTTGAACTGGCAATCGATGGAACCGGCGCCTGTGAGATCAGCACTGGCATTGGTATGTTTGATCATATGCTGGAACAGCTGGCCAAGCATGGCCGGTTTGATTTGAAGGTGCAGGCAAAAGGCGATCTGCATATAGATGAACATCATACTGTGGAAGATGTGGGGATGGTTTTGGGCCAGGCGTTTGCCCAAGCTCTGGGAGAACGCAGGGGGATTGTGAGAATGGGGCATGCGGTGGTACCTATGGATGAGGCAATGGCTATGGTGGCAGTCGATTTTTCGGGGCGTGGTTATGGCGTAATAGAAGCCTCATTTGATAAGAAATACATTAATGAGTTGCCGACGGATCTGATAAAACACTTCATCGAATCATTTGCCATGGAGGGTCGATTGAACCTGCATGCTCGCTTGATATCTGGGGACAACGACCACCACAAACTTGAGGCTCTGTTTAAGGCGCTTGCGCGTGCACTGGATGATGCCACAAAGATTGATGAACGAATTTCCGGGAATATTCCCAGTACCAAAGGGGTTATCAGCTAGGGGCAGTATCTCCTGTATATGCTTCCGTTCATCCTGAGTTTATCGAAGGAATGAACGGAAGTTTGAAGTTGCATTTAGTCTTTAATCGCTTCTAATTCGAACCTGAAATCCTCGATAATGGGGTTGGTGAGCAGTTGTTCGCACATTCCTCTGACTTGTTCTTCTGCCTTAGCGCGATCTGTTTCGTTAACGTTGATTTCCATGTATTTACCGGCACGCACGCTATTAACGGAGTTAAATCCCAGATTATGCAGTCCGCCTTTAATGGTCAGACCCTGCGGATCGTTAACACTCGGTTTTAAAGTGATGTATATTTTTGCTAGAAACATTACAGCTCCTTTCCGGTGAGCCATCGATAAGCTTCACGATATCGGTTAGCCATTGCCTCGACTATTTCGGGGGGCAGTTCAGGTGCCGGGGGCTCCTTGTCCCATCCCGAATCGGATAGCCAATCCCTGAGGGGTTGTTTATCGAAACTTGGCTGGGCGCCGCCGGGATTGTACTTGGCCATATCCCAGAAACGGCTGGAATCGGGAGTGAGTATCTCATCGATCAGTGAGAGCTTGCCATCGATCATACCGAATTCCATTTTGGTATCGGCTATTATGATACCCCGCTCTCGGGCGAATGCCTCAGCGAAATTGTATACCTCCAGAGTCTTTTCCTGAATCTGTTTGGTCAGATCAGCACCGACTATGTTGGCCATCTGCTCAACGGTGATCGACTCGTCATGGCCTTCGTCCGCTTTCGTTGTAGGAGTAAAAAGTGGCTCCGGAAGTTTATCGCTTTCTTTTAGTCCTTGAGGCATGGGCTTGCCGGAAACCGTTCTTTTTTTCGAATACTCTTCCCAAGCGGAGCCGGAGATGTAGCCTCTGGCAATGCATTCAATATCTACGCGATCTGCATTACGTACTACCATTGAACGGCCAAGGAGGTATTCGGGGAATTGAAATCCCTTTCCATAAGTATCAAGCGCTTGGATATCGTTTACCACTGTGACTACGTGATTGGGGATCAGGTGTTTGGTTTTTTCGAACCAAAAAGCCGAAAGCTGGCAAAGGACACGGCCCTTGTCCGGAATACCATTTGGTAAGACCACATCGAATGCCGAAGCGCGGTCGGTGGCGATCAGAAGTAATTCCGTTGCACTGAGTTCATAAGTGTCTCTAACTTTGCCCTTGTATAAGATATCGGGTAAATCTGTTTCAAGTATTACTGTCACCAAATCGCTCCTATAAATCCAGTCTTTGGAAGATCGCATCGATGTTTCTAAGATAATAATTGTAGTCGAAAATCGCTTCCAGCTCTTGATATGAGAGTGTCATTTCAGAATCGGCTTGCAGCAGGTCGATAAAGTTACCACCCTCTTTCCAGCATTTCATCGCATTGCGCTGCACTATCCCGTATGCTTGCTGACGGCTCATGTTTTTTTCTTCGATAAGTGCGGTGAGCACTCTTTGGGAGAAAGTCAGACCTCGCGTGATTTCCAGATTGCGCTGCATATTTTCCGGATAGATTTGAAGGTCTTTCATTACATAGGTGAAAATGCTGAAGACGTAATCGAGAGCTAGGCAGGGATCGGGGAGAACGACACGTTCATTGGATGAATGGCTGATATCCCTTTCGTGCCAAAGGGCGATATTCTCCATTGCCGTAAGAGAATTTCCGCGGATGAGTCGAGCCAGGCCGCAGACACGTTCGCAAAGTTCCGGGTTGCGCTTGTGTGGCATGGCCGATGATCCCGTCTGACCATCCTCGAATGGCTCTTCCGCTTCCAGCACTTCGGTGCGTTGCAAAGCCCGGATTTCCGTGGCGAATTTTTCCAGTGAGCTGGCGATGAGAGCCAGTGTTGTCACAAACTGGGCGTGTCGATCTCGCTGGATGATCTGGCTGGAGACTTTGGCCGCTTCCAGTCCAAGATTTTTACACGTAATTTCCTCGACTTCCAGTGGCACGGTGGCATGACTTCCCACTGCCCCGGATATCTTGCCTACCGAGATGATTCGCTTGGCTTCTGCAAGTCGATCTCGATGTCTCAGTAATTCTTCGTGCCACAAGGCCATTTTTAGGCCGAAGGTGATGGGTTCGGCATGGACGCCGTGAGTGCGGCCCATCATGATGGTATCTTTGTGTTGTTTTGCTTTTTCGCGAATGACTGAAATGAGTTCTTCCAGACCTTTCTGGAGAATATCCGAGGCCTCTATCAGTTGCATGCTGGTAGCGGTATCGATAACATCTGAAGAAGTGAGCCCGAAGTGAATCCATCGTGATTCTTCCCCGAGGCTCTCGGAGACCGATTTAGTGAAAGCCGTCACATCATGGTGGGTAATTTTAAGTATCTCGTACATGCGTTCGAGATCGCATGTGGCTTTTTTTATTTTGGGGATATCTTCTTGCGGGATTACTCCGGTTTCGGCCCAAGCTTCACAAGCGGCGATTTCAACTTCGAGCCATTTGGCAAATTTATTTTCGTCCGACCATACCTGTTTCATCTCCGGTCGGGAATATCGTTCGATCATATGTCTACCCTTTCGCTAAACCTTCGCGGTAATCGTCGTAGGCTGTTCTGATATTTTCGTATTTCAATCCCAGAATCTGGGCGGCAAGGAAGGCGGCGTTCTTGGCTCCGGCAGAGCCTATTGCCACGCATGCCACCGGGATTCCGGGCGGCATTTGCACAATGGAAAGCAGTGAATCGACTCCCTTGAGGTCACCTGCAGCCAGGGGAACACCGATAACGGGAAGGGTGGTCCAGCTGGCAAGAACACCGGGGAGGTGGGCTGCCATCCCGGCTCCGGCGATGATGATCTCGATTCCGCGCTCACGAGCCGTTTGGGCATATTCCTGAGCTTTCTGGGGAGTACGATGTGCGGAGATTATATTTACTTCGTATTCGATCCCAAGCTGTTCCAGCACATCCGAACATGGCTGCATTCGTTCTATATCTGATTTGGATCCCATAATTACGCCGACTAGTGGCATTTGACTTCTCCTAACTTTGGCTCTTTATGATAGCAATATCTGTGCGGTAACGGCAACCCTCAAAGTTAATTCGAGAAATATTCTGATAAACTTTCTCTCGGGCTGACGAATAATCCTGTCCTTTTCCAACTACGGTGAGCACGCGGCCACCTGAAGTTATCACTTGCCCATTCGTGTCACTATCGGTTCCGGCATGAAATACCAGAGCATCTTCATCCACATCGCTTAATCCACTGATAGGAAATCCTTTCTGATAGCTTTCAGGATATTCGTCTGCGGCCAGAACCACCCCAACACAGGCGTCATCGCTCCATTCGATATTTATCTGAGATAGGTTATCATCGATAACCGCTTGCATGATATCTACAATATCTGTTTTGAGCAACGGGAGAATAACCTGTGTTTCAGGATCACCGAACCGGGCATTAAACTCCAGCACTTTTGGCCCGTCAGCGGTCATCATCAGTCCGGCATAGAGTATGCCTTTAAAGGGGTATCCTTCTTTAGCCATCGCTTCGATGGTTGGCTTCATTACCGTTCCCATGACCTGTTCTCTCAATTCCGGGGTGAAAAACTCCGATGGACTGTAGCACCCCATGCCTCCTGTATTCAGCCCTTGGTCTCCATCGAGCGCTCGTTTGTAATCGCATGCCGGAACCATAGGGCTCAGGGTCTTTCCATCAGTGAAAGCCAAAAGACTGGCTTCCCGGCCAACAAGGCATTCTTCAACCAGAACTTTATCACCTGCTTCTCCGAAAGCTTTCTTCTGCATGATATCAGAAAGAGCCTGAATGGCTTGCTCTTGAGAGGTGGCGATGATGACGCCTTTACCTGCTGCAAGTCCGTCAGCTTTAATTACCATGGGGATAGGTTGCTGTTTGACGTAGTTGAGGGCTTCTTCGAAGGAAGTAAAAGTAGCACTTCGGGCGCAAGGTATGCCATATTTGAACATCAGTTCTTTGGCGAAGACTTTGCTACCCTCTATCTGTGCCGCACCCTTTTGAGGGCCGAAAGTGGGAATGCCGATCTCCGTGAGCGCATCGACGATACCTTTTGTGAGAGGCACTTCAGGCCCTACCATTACCAGATCGATCTTGTTTTCCTGTGCTGCCTTGGTTAGCGCCGGGACATCTTCGGCTGATATAGGAAGGTTTTGAGCTAATGCTGAGGTTCCCGCATTGCCGGGGGCAACGAACAGTTTGTCTGTTTTTGTGCTTTGCGATATTTTCCAGGCTAACGTATGTTCCCTGGCTCCGTTTCCGATAATTAGTATATTCATGGTTGACCTTCAGTACGAATATAATGTGAACGGTGTTACCATGCAAATCCTATCTTGCCTGTCTTTTTCCTGGATTCCTTTCGTCACGTTGCACTAACTGGCCTTTGGTACGCGGAAAATACGTAAGGAGACTTCAAAGTTTTATTCCCACTCAATCGTTGCGGGGGGTTTAGAGGAGATATCGTAGACCACGCGGTTTACGCCTTCCACCTCGTTTACGATACGATTTGATATGGTGGCCAGGAGATCGTAGGGGAGACGAGCCCAGTCGGCGGTCATGGCATCTTCAGAGGTTACGGCTCGGATGGCTACGGTGTAATTGTATGTTCGGTAATCACCCATCACTCCCACACTTTTAAGTGGAGTCAATACTGCAAAACTCTGCCATAGCTGACGATAGAGATTTGCCTTCTTAACTTCCTGCATCACTATCCAGTCGGAGGCTCGCAGCATCTCAAGCCGTTCTTTGGTAACTTCACCGATGATGCGGATCGCAAGCCCAGGACCGGGGAATGGTTGCCTCCAGACCATTTCATCAGGAAGGCCCAAGGCTGTACCAACTTCACGCACTTCATCCTTGAACAGGTAACGGAGTGGCTCAATGAGCTTGAGGTTCATGACATCGGGCAGGCCACCGACGTTGTGGTGAGTTTTAATGGTTGATGCTGCTCGACTGACAGTGGCAGTACTTTCTATCACATCCGGGTAAAGCGTCCCCTGTGCCAGGAAATCAACTTTCCCGATCTTGTTGGCTTCTTCTTCGAAGACTTTGATAAATTCGTTGCCGATGATATGACGCTTTTTTTCGGGATCGGTAACACCTTCGAGCTGTTCCAGGAACCTGTCCGTAGCATCTACATAGATGCCATTCAATTTGAGGTTCTTCTTGAAAGTTCGGATAGTACGTTCGATCTCCTCACGACGCATCAGCCCGTTATTGACGTAAATCGCCGTTAGTTGATCCCCGATCGCTTTGTGCAACAGGGTGGCGACAACGGTTGAATCCACTCCGCCGGATAGGGCGCAGATGACCTTGCCCTTTCCTACCTTTCGTTTGATTTTTTCGATCTGCTGCTTAACGAAATTCTTTGAGGTCCATGTGCCGTCAAAGTCGCACACTTTGAACAGGAAATTCGAAAGTATCTCTTTCCCTTGAGGGGTATGAACAACCTCGGGATGGAATTGGATACCGATAATATTTTTATCGTTAGCAATAGCAGCGATAGGCGCGTTTTCTGTATAGGCAATGCTGGTAAACCCGGGGGGTATCTCCATAATTCGATCGCCGTGGCTCATCCAAACCGGTATGGCATCATCCAGGTTATCGAAAAGCGGGATGTCTGTTTCATTCTTGTAGAGCATCGCCAGGCCGTATTCACGTTTGTCGGACGGGGCGACTTGTCCGCCCAATTGATGGGTCAATGCCTGCATGCCATAGCATATTCCGAGCACGGGAAGTCCACTTTCGAAGACATAAGTTGGTGCCATGGGAGCGTCGGTTTCATATACACCGGCAGGTCCGCCGGAGAGGATGAAACACTTCGGGTTGAGGCGGGCCACTTTTTTCCATGGGGCGTTATGTGCTACAACCTCGGAATAGACGCCGCACTCACGCACACGACGTGCGATGAGCCAGCTATACTGGGACCCAAAATCAATGACTACGGCAGATTGTTCAGCAGCTTTAGGACGCGATTCTTTTGCAGGCATTTGAGGCTCCGTTCAACAATGTATCCAGCTTATCATTATGGTATAGTTGAGTCAAGTTCCGGTAAAGGGCCTTTGATCCCCCGTTTTTGTTATGGAACAATTTTTACAGCAAGCCGTTTCAATTCTTCAAGAGGGTGGCGTTGTTGTTTATCCCACAGATACGGTTTATGGCCTTGGCGCGGATGCTTTCAATGAAAAAGCTTCAGCCAGAATATACCGCATAAAACAACGGCCACTGACTCGGCCATTTCCCCTCCTGATTGCCGATGAAAGCGAGTTAGCCGATCTCGCAACCGGGATATCCGAAACAGCAAAAAATATGATGGACCACTTTTGGCCTGGAGGATTGACGCTGGTTGTTCGGAAGTCACCTTCTTTGCCTGATTGGCTCACAGCAGGCGGAAATACCATAGCGGTTCGAATACCCGATCATCCTCTGGCATTAGCATTAATCCGAGGGCTGTGCAGTCCACTTATCGGGACCAGTGCTAATCTTTCCGGATTACCCAGTGTCGCCAGTGCTGAAGAAGTTCGGGCCCAATTAGGGGGCGAAGTCGATTTTGTCCTTGATGGGGGCATTTGCCCGGGAGGGATCGAGTCCACAGTAATTGATGTTACAGGCGAAGTCCCTACCATTATTCGGGAAGGCGCTGTATCTGGCGATGAGATTGCCAGGCTCTGCGGCCCTTGCATTCGGCAAATTGAAGTAACTGAATCGGGAAACTAAAACGAGCTTATGGCAGCAACCAGAGGATGGCGCACGACTCTTAGTTCACTTCAGATCCCCAATTATCGATGGTATTGGTTCAGTGCCACATTTGCCGCTGCAGCTATGAATATGCAGTTGTTTGCGCGTGGCTGGTACATGTACGAACTGACCGATTCGCCTCTTGCTCTGGGATGGGTGAGTTTTGGCGCCGGACTGCCGCTTCTTCTGCTTTCTCCTTTTGCCGGTGTTTTTGTTGAGCGATGGGAGAAGCGTGATCTCATGATCGTTACTCAATTCCTTACAACATTGATGCTATTATCCGTTGCAGTGCTGATTACAACGGATACAATCGTCTGGTGGCATCTGGTTATTGCTTCTGTGGTTAACGGAATAATACTTGCTTTCAATATACCCAGCCGCCAATCAATAGTGCCGCAACTTGTGGGCCATCAGCAAGTCATGAATGCCGTCGCCCTTTCATCGGGGACAGAGAATTTGAACCGGGTTCTGGCGCCAGCCTTGGGAGGAGTGCTAATAGCTGCGATTGACATAGACGGCGTTTATTTCCTGATGGTGGCTTTGTCTATAGTTGCTACCTCGTTGCTGTTTTCAGTTCCTCGGGTAGGGAAACGGACTCCTGACGCATTGGCAACTGTCCGCAGTGAAATTTCGGACGGTTTGAGCTACGTACGGCACAGCCCCGCATTGCGTGAATTACTCGTCATGGCCTTTGTTCCTATTCTGTTTGGAATGCCCTACATGATGCTATTACCATTGTTTGCCAAAGATGTGCTTGAAGTGGGGGTTGACGGCCTAGGGCTTCTCGCAGCAGCGGCAGGTATAGGTGCTCTTTTTGCTTCAGTTACACTGGCCTCGATGGGTAATTTCAGACGCAAGGGAGCGCTTCTATTGATTTGTGCCACCTTGTTCGGAGTATTCCTAGTACTCTTCGCAAGTTCCAATACTTTCTATCTTTCCGTGCTGTTGCTGGTGGTGATTGGAATGACCCATAGCAGCTACATGTCGGTCAACAACACACTACTCTTGTTGAACAGCGAAGAGAAAATGAGGGGGCGAGTGATGAGTCTTTACATGACCAATATTGCGATCTTCCCAATAGCGGTTTTGCCTATCACTGCAGCCATTGAGTTGCTGGATGCGCCATTGGTGGTTGGCGTCGGTGGTGCTATCCTGGTTGCATTCAGTTTAGGGATGGCCATATTTGCGCGTACTTTGAGAAAGCTGTAAATATCCATCTGGTGCAGATTGACTTTTATTGGTGATTTTCGTGTGTTAGACTACGCTCAAATACGTGTGTCAGAGAACATCTGATTTGCTCGCTCATTACTCAGGAGGTTAAAGAAAATGCAGATTGCCATCGGTAGTGATCATGCCGGGTTTGTTTTGAAAGAGGCTGTGAAAGATATCCTCGCAGAAATAGGTCATAATTGTGAGGATTTCGGATGCTTCGATACTAATTCAGTAGATTATCCCGATATCGGTTTCGAGGTAGCGGATGCAGTGGTTCAGGGGCGTTTTGATCAGGGTATCCTCGTTTGCGGATCGGGGATTGGAATGAGCATAGTTGCCAATAAGGTCGATGGAATCAGGGCTGCACTCTGCCATGATACGTTCAGTGCCAAAGGGGCCCGAGCGCACAATAATGCCAATGTCCTCTGTATGGGTGAAAGAGTTATCGGGCAAGGACTTGCCAGGGAGATCGTCGTCGCTTATCTGGCTTCGGAATTTGAGGGCGGTAGACATGCTCAACGTTTGGAGAAGATGCATGCCCGAGAGCAATAAAGTATGAATCCTAAAGACCTTTCCTCTCGATATCAACCCGACCTCGATACAGAACTCCGTTCAATGATCGGGGATTCCTCGTTGCCTCTTTATCACATGATGCGCTATCACCTGGGGTGGGTTGATGCTTCCGGTCAGGCCAGACCAGCCAAGGGTGGAAAGCTACTACGTCCTTCCCTCTGTCTTTATTCGTGTGAATCTGTGAAGGGTGATTGGCGTGTGGCGCTTCCCGCTGCTGCTGCCGTTGAACTGCTCCATAATTTCACTCTCATCCATGATGATATTGAAGATGGAGACCATGAGCGCCGAGGTATACCGACAGTGTGGCACATTTGGGGACAGCCACAGGCCATAAATGCCGGTGATGCCATGCATATATTGGCTCGATTAGCCTTGCTTAAACTTGAAGAGAAGAGGGTCTCTGCTGAAAAGGTGATCCGTGCTGCACGGCTGTTGGATGAAACCTGTCTTAGGCTGTGTGAGGGTCAGTACCTGGATATTTCATATGAGGAAAGGCTTGATATTGGAATAGACGAGTATTTGGAGATGATTAGTGGGAAAACGGCCGCCCTTTTTGAGTGTTCGCTGAAACTTGGTGCCATGCTGGGTACGGATGATGAGGAAACGATAGAGCATTTGGGGCAGTTTGCGAGAAACCTGGGTTTGGCATTTCAGGTGCAGGATGATGTGCTTGGTATATGGGGAAAAACCAGTGTCACCGGGAAGTCTTCCGCTACTGACATTATGAAAAAGAAAAAGACCCTTCCGATAGTATATGGGATGGAAAAGGCCGATGCGGATCAGCGGGCATCATTACTCCGAATCTATGGTCAGGAATTAATTGCTGAAAGTGACGTACCTGATGTTTTGAATATCCTGGATGGTTTGAATGCTAGACAGTATGCCGGAGATGTTGTGCGCCAGTATTGCGAAAAGGCCATGGAAAAACTGGACCAAGCCCGAATATTCTCAGGTGCAAAAAATGATCTCACACTGCTGACCGAATCGATGATTGGGCGGGAGTATTAAGGTGAGGTGTCGCACGGAACGTATCAGTACCCGCAAATTGGTTAATTAGGATGGTTCAACCGATTCCCCGAGAAATCCTTGCTCCACTCGATGAATTGCTCGACTGTACCTGTTGTCCGCGTAATTGTCATGCCCAACGAGATTCCGGCAAGTTGGGCTATTGTCAGAGCAGTACAGGCTTTAGCATTGGGTCAATTGTTTGCCACAAAGGTGAGGAACCGGTTATCTCTGGCGCTGATGGGATTTGCAACATATTCTTCACTCACTGTAACATGCAATGTGCATTTTGCCAGAACTATCAAATCAGCCGAAATAATCGTCATGCGCCGGATCACGAGATAGGTCTCGAAGATGTTGTAACGCAGGTTGAGAATATCCTCGATACAGGCGTTAATGCGGTGGGATTTGTATCGCCTTCGCACTGTATCCCACAGATGGAAGTGATCATCCGGGCGCTGGAAAGTAAGGGCAGGAAGCCGGTCTATGTGTTTAATACCAATGCCTATGATAAGAAGGAAACAATAGAATCTCTTGATGGTATTGTCGATGTCTATTTGCCCGATTTGAAATATATGGATAGCGATTTGGCCCGTCGATATTCTGACACTCCAGATTATCCAAGTATTGCCGCGATGTCAATTAAAGAGATGTTTCGTCAAAAGGGATCGAATGTAGTTTTGGGAGACGATGGGATTATCGAATCGGGACTGATCGTCAGGCATTTGGTTTTGCCGGGGCAGATTGAGAACAGCAAGCAGTGCTTGAGGTTCATTGCTGAAGAGCTTTCCACCACGGTCTATGTTTCCTTGATGGCCCAATATTATCCTACAGCGGAAGTGTCCGGCCATTCCGAATTGGGGGGATTCCTGATTCAAGAAGAGTACAATGAGGTGCTGGAAGAATTCCACAGGCTCGGTTTTTATCGTGGATGGGTACAGGAATTGGAAAGCCAAGTGTACTTTCGACCGGATTTTGAACATGCAGATGTTTTTAAATAGGGATTCAAAATTTCACACCCCTACTTTTTATCACTATGGGTGTATTTGATTACTTGAACTTTTTCAACGGTGATTAGTCCCTCTTCAACTACTTCGTCCAAAAATGGCCATAGTTTTTTTAGATTCTCTTCGGTATCTACTATTTCGATAATAACCGGCATATCCTCGGAAAGGCGTAACACCTTTGCGGTATGTAGCCGGCTGTTGGCGCCAAATCCCATGATTCCCCGCAGGACTGTTGCTCCGGCAAGGTTCAATTCCCGGGCTTTAAGCACAATCTGTTCGTAAAGGGCTTTCCCTTTGTAGTGATCTGTCTCACCGATAAAGATTCTTAGTAAGTATCCTTCTGAAGGCAATTTCATAGTTTAAACCTCCCTGTGGCACTACTCATCTGAAGAGATTAGCCACATATCTTGAACTCGCAAATCCCAGGAAGCAGAGGACAATGCATCCGATATTGCTGATTAGAATGTTAGTAAGCGCAAGCTTTATTTCGCCATCACGAAGCAGGTTAAGGCTTTCAAGGCTATAGGTGGAAAACGTGGTAAAGGCACCCAGAATACCGATGAAAAGGAAGGTTTTGATATTGGGAGAAACGGTTGTTCTTTCGAAAGTGCCCCACAGGAAACCGATAATAAATGAACCGAGAAGATTGACTGTCAAAGTCCCCCAGGGGAAAGTGCCATTCAGGTATCGATGGGGAATGCCGGAAATCCCGTATCTTAGGAGCGCTCCGATGGCTCCGCCAAACGCGATATACAATAACTTCATTGTGATCATGTTCTCTGCCTAAACTATGTTACGCAGTACAGGGGCGGATTGTCCACTTTTCCTTGATCATTGTGGGAAAAGCTTGCCAATTGTCTGTTCAACATCTTTCAACCATGAATTTCGGTCTTCTTCAGTACTGGTAACAACAACACTGTATGTCCTTCTGTGAAAATCTGTGATGCCACACAAGCCAAAAATACAGTTTCCCCACAATATCTCAAGCGGATCGCCGAATACCTCCTGTTCCCTTCTTTTCGAAGTATTTGCGGTGTTGAACACCAGTGCAACTTTCGCCTTCAATAATCCCACGGGAATGCCCTCACCGGAATCTCCCTCGGCGAATTCATAGGCGATTCCCGGACGCATTACTCTATCGATCCATCCCTTCAGGATCGCCGGTGGTTGTCCCCACCAATTGGGGTGCACGATGATGATCCCTTCAGCAGATGATATCTCATCGCAGTGTTGCTGAATCATATGATCCAATGTTACATCTCTGGGAATTTCTGCGCCGGGAAGGATCGGGTCGAACCTCTCATCGTAAAGATCGTGGAAAACAGGCGTATGCCCATTTTGTTTCAGTGACCGGATAACTATCTGGGCAATGGCGTGGTTGAAACCTCCTTTTCGAGGGTGTGCCAGGATTACCAATATGTTCATTGTGTTTGCTATGCCTTCTCTTTGCCGAACAGTTTCTCTGCCGGACAACCGATTTCCCTTTGTTTGCAGTACTTGCAGGCAAAGTTACCCCTGACAATCGCATTGCCCCCAAAAGAGAGGGCGATCAAAATCAGGAGTAATACCAGATAAAGTGCTGAGAAGTCGGTCACCGCAATGAAAACCCCTACTGCTATGGGAATAAGCGAGACCAGAAAATCGGGTAATAATTGAACCCAGGTTATTTTATCGGCAGCGAAGTTTTGAGGGTTTCCCTTCTTAAAGAACAAGGCACAAAGCTTCCCTTTGCCAAAGGCACAGACTTTGCCGTAATAATAGCAATTCACGCAGCTTCGCCTCAGGACTCTGGCTTCCAACCATAGAACATAGAGCAGGTACGGAATGATTAGCCAAACGAACAACGATGCCAGTATATAGGCTCCAATACCATAGATGGATAGTGACATAAAGTTGGAGAGAATCACTATCTGTATGGGGTAATTCTCATGGCACTCGACTTCGGACATGGTTTGCTATTTCCCGCATTACTTTAGGATTGAGTCCGGTGGTTCCAAATGAAACGAAGTTTGTGTTTGTGTTTAAATATCAATGCGGTAAGCCAAAATGCCATGCCGATTACAATCGCTCCAGCCACAGCATCAAGGATGAAGTGGTTGGCTGTTGCGGTGATGCCGAAAAACATGGCAATTGGTAATATTATTGCCAGCGTCCGACCGAAGCGTGATCGGGTCATCCACAGTATTCCAGCGCTGACCATTACAGTCCATCCGAAGTGAAGGCTGGGCATAGCCGCAAATGGGTTGTAAGTATTCGGGTCCGAGGATTCGTTTATGTGCCAGTGTTCGGCGATAGTATCCACGAAACCGAGGTCTTGGGTAATAATAGTGTCCAGTTCACGGCCATCAAAAAATCTGGGGGGTGCAGTGGGGTAGAGAGCAAACGATATAAAAGCGATCGCGGCTGAAATCACAAAGACTGTTCGCATGAATTTGAACTTTGAACGATGTCGCCAATAGGCCCAGATGGCGAAAATAATGACCGCTGGATAGTAGCATATGGTGTAAAGAATATTAGCGAAGTGGGTCATGGCAGAATTATTGAGAAACCATGACTGGATATCCAGTTCAACGAAGATGTGCAGAGTCTTTTCCAGATCTATAATTTCCCTGGCGTGCTGAAGGGCTGTGATTTCCTTCGCATCGATGCTTCCCCGAGAATATTTGTAGATAAAATATACTACTGCTAATATCACGATTTCCATGAGAATATCGAGTATCAGCTTTCGTTGAGGCAAATATTTTTTCAGGGTTACCCCATTACTTGAAATGAACTGTCTCATTTGTTAGTTATCAATTTAGCGTTTGGTCAGCATGTCTATTAAGTTATAACCATGTTCAATGTACAGGTTAGTTTCTTTGCCGGATTGTTCGGAGAACGACTCAGCTCCGTTACTATCAAATCCCGGTCCCCAAAGGACAAATGGTACGGGATCTGGCACATGGGTTTTTATCTCAATCGGTGTAGGGTGATCGGGCATGATTAATACTCGAAGATCACCCTCATTAGATGAGCGCAATCTGGATATTATGTGTTCATCGATTTGTTCAATCGATTTGACTTTTTCATCGATCAGTCCCTCGTGGCCGGATTCGTCGGGAGCCTCGATGTGAACGAAAACCAGATCGTATTCCTCCAGGGCTTTGAGTGCCCCTTCGCCCTGTGCTTCATAATCATTATCAATATTATCGGTGACGCCGGGAATTTTCAGTATGGCGACATCGGTTAGCCCGGCCAACCCCTCGAGCAAACCTACGCCGGATGTCATCGCCGCATTCACTCCGAATCTCTGTTTAAATGAAGGGAAATCCGGTACTCTTTTGCCGCCCCAGAAAAGCCAGATCATGCTCGCCGGAATTTTCCCCTGTGATTGTCGTTCCAGATTAACCGGATGTTTTTCAAGGATTGGTTTTGATCCCTCCATCAAATCAAGCAGCAACTGGCTGCCCGGACCGTGAGGGAGGAATTCTGCGATAGGTTGATCGGAAATATCATGGGGTGGTGTACATATGGCTCCCAGGCTGGCTTCGCCGTCTTTGACAGTGCAAATGTGCCGATATCCCACACCAAGGTGAAATCGAATACGCTCATTACCCAGTTCACGATTCAGGGATTCGACGATCTGGTGAGATTCGGAATCGGAAATGTGGCCAGCGTTGAAACTCCACATGGTCCCATCGCGAACGGCAATGGTATTGCAGCGAAAAGCAACTTCACCATCTGTGAGTTCCAAGCCCATACTCTTGGCTTCGATCGGTCCCCGACCACTGTAATAGGTTTTGGGATCATAGCCCATAATGGACATACAGGCACAGGCGCTGCTCGGTTCCATGCCGTCGGGGACAGTTCGAGTCAATCCAACCTGTCCCTCTCTGGCCATAGCGTCCAGATTAGGTGTTCGGGCTAACTCAAGGCATGTCTGATCGCCGTGTCCTTCAAGCGGCCAACCCGCAGCTCCATCGGGAATTAGAACGAAGTATTTCATGTTGGATTCCTTACATTTTAGCAGATTTGCAATCGGGTAATCCAATCATTTTTGAGTGACGCCGCTGAGATGAAGCCTATCACCCCGATTATTATGAGTGCCATCGAAGCAATTTTCATCACGCTCACCGGTTCCTTGAAGTGAATTATGCCGATTATACTGACGAGGGCTATACCCAAGGTTGCCCCAATAGCATAGGCGATACTCAGGTCCATTCGTTTAACGACGAAGGCTATGGCGGCAAAAGACAAACCATAGAAAACAAATATGAGAATAGAAGGAACCGGTTTTGAAAAACCATCGGATAACTTAAAGCAAGTAGTTCCGCAGACTTCCAGAACGATCCCCGTGGCTAGCAGCAACCATTGCATGGATTAACCTCCGTGAGATGAGTTGGCATTTAAGGCTGGACCTTGTTTTTCGGGCCTGACAAATGTGAATAATGCTATTGATGCTATTGTGAGAACTAATCCATAAATGAATGTTGTCTCTGGGTTTATGTTATCCCACAATAGCCCGGCGATGAAGCCTCCCGGGAGTGCGACCAGCCCGATAGCAGTATGGAACGTTCCCAATGCGGTAGCTTTCAAGTGCGGCGGGGCCAAATCCACCGCAAAAGCTCTTTGAGCGCCATCGATCATGGCAAAGAAAATCCCGTAGGTGCCGAAGAACATAAGGAGAACGTAGGTGCTGGAAGTGAATATCAGGCCGAAAGAGGTTATTGCGAATATCGAATAGCCAATTATCAGCACGGGTTTCCTTCCGATTTTGTCGGATAGTGTTCCTGAAGGTATGGAGCAAATAGTATAGATAACGTAAAAGAATACGTATAACAGGATTGCCCGATGGTCAGCCAGTCCGATATCTTTGGCTTTTAGTAACAAAAAAGCGTATCCGAAGTGGCCAAGGGCGAATACCGAAGATACGATAATAAATAATCGCAGATTCCAGGGTAGCGCTTTCATGCTGACTTTGATGGATGTTGGTGCCGGATCTGTTACACACGTCGAGTTGCTTTCTTTGATGAACAGGATCACGAAGACAGCGATAATTCATGGAATGAAGGCAAAGAGAAATATGTCTTCGTAGTCCATGAATGAAAGAAGAGAAAAAGCAATGACCGCTCCAATCACAGATCCCATGCCATCGGCGGCTCGGTGAAATCCGAAAGTTTTACCCCGGTCAGCTTCATCACAGGATTCTGCCACGATTGCGTCACGGGGAGCTGTTCTGAGACCCTTACCGATTCGCTCTATGACTCTGATGAAAAGAACAAATCCCCATATATTGGCGAACGCAAATAGAGGTTTCGTGATAGTTGAGAGGGAGTACCCCAGCAGAAGGAATGGTTTCCTTCTCCCGATCTTATCTGACCAGTATCCTGATACAACTTTTAGCAGGGAAGCGGTTGTTTCCGCTGCACCCTCGATAATACCCACAGCGTATGCCCCTGCACCTAAAACAGTGGTCAGGTACAATGGAATCAATGGGAAGACCATCTGACTGCTGAGATCAGTGAAAAGGCTGACTATTCCTAGAAGGAAAACATTCCTGGTGATCCCTTCGAAAAATTTGAGATGCGGTTTCATTCTTCCAGCAGCTCCCCGAACAGTTCTCTGATCTTTGCTTTGGCCAACTCCAAAGCCCGTTCTCCTGCGGGAGTGATTGTGTATACGCGACGTATCCGGCTATTTGAGATTTCTTTGGCGGAGTGGAGGTATCCCTTTTTCTCCATGCCGTGGAGCAATGGGTATAGCGTCCCCGGACTCAATTTGTATCCGTGACGAGCCAGTTCATCGATGATCCACAAGCCGAAAATCGGTCCCTCTGCAGCATGATGAAGAATGTGGAGTCTAATGAAACCGGAAAACAGGTCTCGTTCTTCCAATACAATTCCTTGAAAACGAATTACGTTATCGAATATCGATATAATATCTAAAAATCTGGCTGAAGTCAAATGCTTCAAAGATCGGATTGGTTTGGGCAATATGAAAAATATGATGAATAACACCCTTCCCAATTCAAGCCGGACCATTTATAATTTGAACAATATTTACATTCTAAAATGAATCTGGGGGGCTCCCGTAGTGGTTTGGGAATCGATCCTGTTAATGTTCTGCATATCTTTGGGCACTGTTCAAATAGCTGCTTCATGGGCCGATTTAAAGGGCATTAGTTTCTTTAAAAATGAGATCGCAGGGTATGTCTTTGGAGCATTGTTGGTGATCGGATCATTTGTTTGGTTTTTTGCCACAGTGAAATTCGGTCAGGGCGGCCCCAAGGGGCAACATGATGATCAGGCTTTGTCCGTTGTTCTGGGCGGGGGTTCAGCCTTATTGATCACATTTGTATTGCCTTCATTGATGAGACTCAGATCATTTCGTCAGCCAAGCGAGGATGGATTAAGCGTGGACGGCTTAGAGGCCCTTAAAGAAAACACGCTTTTTGAGTTGATCCGTTATAAACGGAGCAGTCATGAGAAGGGGAAAGAATAGTGCCTCCTGATTGGGAATTATCGGGTTGGATAACGGACCTGTATGGCAATTCGGCATTTCTTGATGAATTGATGAAGGTTCTGGCCAGCAACTACTTTGCGCCGAAAGTCGTGGTATTAATTGGTCTTTTCATCTGGTTCGGTACCCGTGGTTCAGTTCACCGAGAGCGCAATCAAAAAGTGATTGTTGGTGTTGCTGTTGGTACCATGTTAGGTTTTCTCATTGCCGAATCATTGTGTTTGTTTCAAGATCACGTGGGTGATTTTTGGACACGCCCGTATGATAATGAACGAATACCTCAAGCATATGAAGCAATGAATGCTCTTTATTTCCCGCTTTCTGATTCATCCTTCCCCTCCAATGCGATGTGTGGGCTTGCGGCTATCGCTGCCGGGATTGGATATGCTACGCGGCGGGCTGCGGTGGTTATATGGGTATTGGTGATTTTATGGGCTTTGGGGCGAATGTATGTGGGAGTCCATTATCCCATAGATATCGCGGGAGGAATACTGATTGGTTGTGCCGCTGCTTTTGTTGGGAGAAAGCTGGCGCTGGCTTTTGATCCTGCGGTTACCTCGCTACTGAGGTGTGCACGGAGATTCTATTTGGCGTAGGTGTTGCCTACCGTTTTTCAGCTTTGTGAATGGCGGCTACCCCTAAAAACATATAGTTGATGCTGACTTCAGGAAAGCCTGCCTCACGAATGATTTCAGCCAACTCTTCGGCACTGTAGAAGCGTCTGATGGTATGCGAAAGGAAGGCATAAGCAGTATTTGAACCTGAAATCATTTGCCCGATTGGCCGCACCGTTAACTTGACATAAGAATGAAACAGACGGCGAATCAATCTGGACCTGGGCTGGCTGGTCTCCAGGTTTACGAGTACTCCCCCCGGTTTGAGAACTCGGTGAAATTCCCCAAGACATTTCAAAAGATTAGCTTTGCTGGTGTTAATGTTGCGGGTGGCAAAAGATATAGTGATTAGATCGAAAGAGCCATCTTGAAAGGGCAGCCTACTGGCATCGGACAGGGCGAACTGTATCCGTTTCAATTTTGGTTTCTTCATGGCCTCAAGTATCATGGGGAGAGAAAAATCGGCTATTACGATGCTGGTGCTGTCTGGTGACAATTCTGAGAGATAACCGGCAGTTTCCCCCGTTCCACCGCATGCATCCAGCCATCGATTTCCTCCGGCTGAAGCAGCAATTCTGGCCGTTTTTTTGCGCCAAATGATATCCTGTCCAAAGGTCAAAAGATGGTTCAGAAACTCATAGGTCCGTGGCACCTTGGTATAGATATTCTGAATGCTGCTGCTCATTAAGAAGTTCCCCAAAAAAAGACTATTTCTACGAGTAAAAAGGCATAATTCTCGACGGGTTGTTTATAGCATTGGCATGGACCGATGTCAATAGCAAGTGATCTTATTCATGATCAGTTCACAGAAGTCTTGACAGTTGATTTGCGGTGGTTTAGCATAGCACTGAAGTCCCAATATAGAAAAGGCGATTGCGTAGTATCGGTTTTGCGCCGCCAGATAAGGAGGAAGCATGTTTTGTAAGCAATGTGGTTCAGAAAATCCTGATGATGGGGGTTTCTGCCAGAAGTGTGGAGGTGCCCTGGGTTCCTCTGCACCAGCGAAAAAAGGCAAAGGTGGGAACAAGGCGGCAAAGAAAACTGGTGGCGCTTCAGTAGCAGATATTGGCGGTATGATCTCTGGATTACCTATTGCCACGATACTTCTGTTGGGGGCAGCACTTGCGCTGTTCCTCGCTTTCCTTACCGGTATACTAGCTGCTGCCGGTGCTCCGGATTATGTAGAGGGTTCAACCCAGGCTGGCTACTTTTTTGATCATATGGTAACCGGGATTATGGTATGTGGTATCCTGGCCGGTCTGGCAGTTTTATCCAAAGGAGCCCTTCCTGAAATGGTTAAAGCGTTGCCTATAGGAATGATACTTATCTTTGGGGCAGTGATCGCGCTTTTCCTCGCATTTCTAACCGGTATACTATACTCAGCGGGTGCTGATGGGGCAGAGAGTGCATATAAAGGCTCCTTGTTCTTTGAGCAAATGGTAAACGGGATACTGGTATGCGGTATCTTGGGTGGCCTTTCACTATTGATCTCCAAACAGTAACAATTAAACAACAGAACCGGCATCTTAAGATTGGAAGGCTTTGGCTTATGGTTGTCTTAAACCAGAGCTCTTTTGAGCATGCAAGGAGAAGGTATGTTTTGTAGTAAATGCGGTGAACAGAATAGCGATGACGGCAGCTTCTGCAAGAAATGTGGGGCACCCCTGAAGCCCTCTAGTCAAAAGGGGGGGTTGCCTTCTGAATCAGCTACAGGTTTGGAGCCGAATATTGCCGGGATGTTGAGCTATGGTCTTGGTTGGATAACCGGAATAGTCTTTTTCTTGCTGGAGAAAGAGGACCAGTTTGTTCGTTTCCATGCTATGCAGTCGATAATTGTCTTCGGTGCGATCACCGGGATTCAAATTGTCCTCGCAGTGCTGGCTTTGGCGACCGTCTTTTTCAATATATTAGGCTGGATTGTAAGTGTGGGAACATTTGCTCTTTGGATATTCCTTATGATCAAGGCATATCAAGGAGAGCGGTATATGTTGCCCATTGCGGGCGAAATGGCCGAAAGATATACTTAAAAATTGCTGGCGGACAAACCCAATGGATGTCTTTATTGTCCATAGATAATGGTTAGGTCTTTGGCATTTCTGGGGGTGTGTGCGCGTAAAGAGATTGATTTGGGTTAATTTCTAATGAATAGGTCTTGTCCCATGTCGCCCATATCAAAGTCGACGAAGCCGTCCATATCTGTGATTTCGTGCCTGGTAGCTATTTGTATTGCAGTCGGTATTTTGCTAAGCATAGCATGGCTGGCTGGATCGAGAATAAAAGAAAGGGCAGCTCCTGATTTTCAGGAGCTGCCCTTCAGCTCAGATTTCTTTGCAACCAATCCGGCCTAATTTGGCTCTTGAGTTCTCGTGAGCCAAATGGTAGTGACACCCACAGAACTCTCGATTGTGATCATCGCACCATTCTGTTCATTATCCTTGGTATATACGCCGTTCACCATACCTCCTGCCTGCATAAACATACCTTCAATCCAACCGTTCTCGGGCATTTCGGACCTGTAGAAGTCCGTGACATCATCCATACTGTCGCTCGTCGTATACGGGCGATCTTCCATTCTAAAATCCCCCGTATCTACGGAAGTCCAAGACATCTCATCCGTTTCAGCACCAGGATAAATAGGCATGTCATCCCAGGTGAATTCACCTGGCGTAGTATCAGAAGTCGGTTCTCCACCAGTCGGTTCCTCACCCTCGGTTGCAGGGGTTGACATGTCATCATCAAAGTCTTCGTCCAGCCCTTCACCACACATGATAATTATTCCGGTTTCTCCTTCCTCGTAATCACCAGCACCAATAGCGGCAATAGTGTCACCGTCATTCTTCATCCATATCGTCAATGAATAATCAGGGAAATTCGAGGACATCACTTCTTGCCAGCCATTATCAGGCATCTTGTCCTGATAATATTCGATGACATCAGTAGCATCGTCTTCAGTCGTGTAGTAGTACCACTCGGTGTATTCGCCGAATTGGCCGGCACCCCAATTCCAACTAGTCTCTTCTACATCATCGGCACCGGGATACTCCGGAACGCCTGAGCATCCTTCACCACTTGTGCCATCACCAGACGTTGAGGAAGCCTCATCAGACATGGGGGGTGTGTCATCTCCTGTTTCCTCAATTTGGTCACCAGAAGATGCTCCAGATGTCGGTTCCTCGTCGTCATCACCTCCACCACAGGCCGCAAGGCCCAAACACCCTAGCACCAGCACCATTACCAGCATTAGCGACAGTAGTTTTCTCATAATAGTAATCCTCCTTTTATCCGATATTTCCCATATCAAGTTTAAGTCATGCAATCGCCCCTGTTTGATACGTACCGACGATTATATTCCTGCCGCACCTGGCTGTCAACAACTTGTTCAGACCCTTGCAGCCGACCCATGGCATCCAAGAAGTTCATCACATCATTCAAAATCCCCCTTCCCAGGACTCCATCCATGGCCTTACACCTCGTAGGAGGCATGCATCTCCCTTTATTCCCCCACCAACCGGGTTTCTCGCAATGCGCGCCTAACTGGGAGATGGCTGTAGCCGACTCAGGCGCTTCAGGATAGCGTCAAACAGGTCTCTGGATATTGCCACCGCGGCCAACTGAAAGATAATCCGCCCCGCATGGCGCACCATCCGATCCCCCCGTCTTGATCAGCTTGACCTGTAGGCTGCGGCTATAATGAGCTACCAGCTTGAAGTTGTTGGCTCAGATACGATCGATGGCAAAAAGTGTATTATCGCTGAATATAATGTGGCAGGCGCAAAAACGAAAATGTGGTTATGGGAAGATAATGGTATACCTCTGAAGATGGAGACAGTGGCTCCTCAAGGGATAATGGTAGTCGAGTACAAGAGTGTTGATTTTGGCTGTGCTGCTGATAGCATGTTTGAGCTGCCGCAGGGTGTGCCTATAATGGATATGGGGGAGATTCCTGGCATGCCACAGCAGTAAACTAAATCGTAATTTGATCTATGGTATATCGAGAGGTGCAATAAAGAACCAATATCCCTGTTTTTGATTTTGGTGTTGATAGTTAGCGCTGAAGCAGCAGTCCTTACTTTGTGGGGCTGCTGCTTTTCTTTTGCGAAGAGCCCTTGTTTGCAACCGTTGGTCCTCTGAGCTATAATTTGAATACAATTGAATGAACCGGAACCGCTAGAGGTGCTCAAAGCTGAGACCCCGTTATTAACGGTGAACTCTTTGAACCTGACCTCGATAACGCGAGCGTAGGGAAGCGGTCGGAATTAAACCAAGAACCGATTACCTGCGTTCTTGGTTTTTTGTTTATTAGGAGCGTAAAAATGACTCAATTGGAGCTGGCGAAGAAAGGTACCCTCACTTCTCAGATGACGATCGTGGCAGAAAAAGAAGGGATCGAACCGAAAGTGGTGCTTCAGGGTGTTGCTGATGGTTCCATCGTGATACCGGCAAACATCAATCACAAAGGACTCGATCCCTGCGGTATAGGGAAAGGGCTTTGCACCAAGGTTAATGCCAATATCGGTACATCGTCTGATATTGGCAATATTGAAACGGAACTCGAAAAGGTGCAGGCATCACTTGATGCAAAGGCCGATACGGTCATGGATTTAAGCACGGGGGGCGATATCCCGGCTATTCGCCGTGCTATTTTGGAAAGATGTCCTGTTCCTCTCGGTACCGTGCCCATTTATCAGGCTGGAATTGCAGCTATCGAGAGACATGGGTCTATCGTTAAAATGACCGCCGATGACATGTTCGAGGCCATTGAAGATCATGCTCGTGACGGAGTAGATTTTCTTACCGTGCATTGTGCTGTAAACCAAAAGACGATAGCTCGGTTAAAGTCGGACAAAAGACTCACCGATGTTGTCTCCAGGGGCGGTTCGTTCCTTATTGGCTGGATATTGCACAATGAATGTGAAAGCCCTCTTTATGAGCAATATGACCGTTTGCTGGAAATTGCTTTGAAATACGATGTGACCCTGAGCCTCGGTGATGGATTGCGGCCTGGTAGTATAGCGGATGCCTCAGATAGAGCGCAGTTCGAAGAACTGTTAACTATCGGGGAGCTTGTGGATCGGGCGCGTGAAGCAGGGGTTCAGGTAATGGTCGAAGGTCCGGGCCACATGCCGTTGGATCAGATTGCAGCTAATGTGCAAATCCAGAAACGCACCTGCAAAGGCGCACCTTTCTATGTACTGGGGCCACTCGTCACTGATGTGGCTGCCGGTTATGATCATATAACTTCGGCTATTGGTGGGGCCATCGCTGCAGCAGCCGGGGTTGACTTCCTGTGTTACGTTACTCCTTCAGAACATCTTGCCCTTCCCAATCCGGAAGAAGTCAGGCAGGGAGTAATCGCTTCCCGTATCGCGGCTCACGCCGGAGACATTGTTAAGGGGATACCAGGTGCCTGGGAATGGGATTATGCGATGTCTACAGCGCGGAAAAACCTTGATTGGGAAGCCCAGTTAAAGCTTGCGATGGACCCGGAAAAGGCGGCTGAGATTAGGGCTCGCCAATCTACAAGCGGAACCGGTTGCAGCATGTGTGGAAACTACTGTGCTATGGAACTGGTAAGTGATTATTTGGGAACAGCAAAAAAAGGTTGTTAATAACGTAGCGAAAAATTACATAAACAGGAGAAAAATACCAGTGCTAGATGAAATCACCATATCCCGAGCTATAGCCAAGACTTTCATGGACGATTTTTTGGATTACATGGAAGTGGATGTAGCTATTGCCGGAGCAGGACCGTCCGGAATGATAGCCGCTTATTACCTGGCTAAAGAGGGTGTTAAAACCGCTATCTTTGAAAGGGCTCTTCGGGTAGGCGGCGGCATGCCTGGAGGCGGGATGATGTTCAACCGCATCGTTATTCAGGCTGAAGCAAAATTCATACTTGATGAGCTTGGCATCCAAACCAAAGAATATGAAAAGGGCTATTTTGTGGCCGATTCCCTGGAGACCGTCTCCACCCTCTGCTCTAAATCCATTCAGGCAGGCGCCAAAATCTTCAACGCTATCAGTGTTGAGGATGTGATGGTTCGGGAAAACGATCGGATCACCGGTCTGGTGCTCAACTGGAGTGCCGTCGAAGTGGCCAATCTCCATGTTGACCCGTTGACCATCAGGGCTAAGGCCGTCATCGATGCTACCGGACATCCCTGCGAGATCGCCCAGATCGTAACCAGGAAGCTCGGTCCCAATTTAAACTCGAGCACGGGCGAGGTCATCGGGGAGAAATCCATGTGGGCTGAAGTTGGTGAAAAGGCTCTGATCGATAACACCAAAGAGATTTTCCCCGGTCTGTACGTTACCGGCATGGCAGCCAACGCAGTTTACGGCTCGCCCAGAATGGGGGCTATCTTTGGCGGTATGTTCCTCTCCGGCAAGAAGGCGGCAGAGCTAGTGATGGAGAGCATTCGGTAATAAGGAATTCTCCCTCGGGCCCTTGACAAAAAGCCCCCTCCATGAAAGAGGGGGCTTTTTGTTTGCGAAAATGACGCTACACAGAACTGGATTGAAAAATCCGAAAATGCTATAGTGGAAAAGAGGCGAGAGTGCAGTTGCCTGATTTTTGGCGCCATACTGCTTTCCGGGAAGAAAGCAGCGTATGTTGCACTGTCTTTGTTAAGAAAATAGAAACCATGAAAGCAGAAATTATCTCTGTTGGAACCGAGATCCTGCTCGGAGAAATTACAGATACCAACGCGGCTTATATTGCCAGCGAGTTACCGTCGCTGGGCATTGATCTTTATTGGGTTACCCAGGTGGGCGACAACCGAGGTAGGCTGGTATCTATCCTCAAACGAGCTTGGGATCGTTCTGACCTCATTATCGTTTCCGGTGGGCTTGGGCCTACAGAAGACGACCTTACCCGTGAAAGCATCGCTGAAATGCTTGGCGAGGATATGGAAATAGATTCTGATCTGGAAAAGTGGCTAAGAGATTTGTTCAGCAGATTTGGCTATGAAATGCCGGAATGCAATCTCAAGCAAGCCAACCTTATTCCCTCGGCTAAGGCGATTCCAAATCCTAGAGGAAGTGCGCCGGGGTGGTGGGTCAAACAAGGGGGCAAAACACTCCTGGCAATGCCTGGCCCTCCCGGTGAGATGCAACGGATGTGGGCGGAGGAAATCAAAGATGAGTTGCGTCGATCGATCGATTCTGCGGTGATTGTATCTCGGACTCTCAAGATTCTGGGACTGGGAGAGGCCGGTGTGGATGAAATGATAAGTCATCTCCTTTCTTCATCGAATCCATCCATCGGTGTTTACGCCAAACCGACTGGTATCGAACTTCGTTTGACCGCTAAAGCTGAGACTCAACAAGCCGCCGATGGAATGGTCGCGCCTCTCGAAGCGGAAATCCGTTCCATATTCGGTGAAAATATCTGGGGTACCGATGACGAAATCATGGAAAAAGTGGTCGGCGATCTACTGCGTGAAAAAAGCTTAACTCTGGCTACGATGGAATCGTGTACGGGCGGGTTGTTGGCGAGTGTCCTAACCGACGTCCCGGGAAGCTCAGCTTACTTCAAAGGCGGACTTGTTTCTTATTCAAATGAAATGAAGATTGCGTTTGGTGTAGAGAGGGATATCATCGATGAACATGGTGCTGTTAGTCGCCAGGTTGCCGAAGCTATGGCTCGTGCGGTTAGAGATCGCCTCGGTGCTGATGTTGGGGTTGGACTCACGGGAATAGCCGGCCCGGAAGAAATAGAAGACAAGCCGGTAGGGACCATTTACATCGGCGTGACTGATGGAACAATAACCCGATCAACCCACACAATCTTCCCTCAACACCGTCCTCGAATAAAACGATATGGGGCTACAGTGGCCCTGTCTGAATTGAGACGGTTTTTAATCGATTCGCAAACGGATTCCAAATAGGTGTCCGCTGAGTTTGTTCCACAGCGGAACGACAGCACCCCCATTTTTTCTTAGTGATGTATCGTTATGCCTAAACCAAAAGTATTCTATGGCTGGTGGATTGTCATAGCCTCAATGATCATTGGGGTCTATGTTGCGGGATCATTCTATTATGGCTTCGCATTTTTTATCGGTCCAATAAGAGATGAATTTGGCTGGACGACAACCGTTATTGCGGTAGCAGTTGGCCTCCGAACGATGGAGATGGGGCTTGCATCACCCGTGATGGGCTTTCTTACTGACAGGCTTGGCCCAAGAAAAATTGTCTTAATTGGTGGGATGGTAGGTGGTCTGGGATTGATGCTGCTCAGCCAGATGAATTCCCTTATCGAGTTTTTCGTAGCGTCCCTCGTGATGTCAGTTGGCTTTAGTGCTTGCGGTGGCGTCGTGCTCACAACCGCTGTGGCAAACTGGTTTCATTCCAGAGTGGGGCTGGCTATGGGGCTAACGACCGCTGGCTTTGGATTGGGTGGCATAATGGTGCCGCTGGTAAGCTGGCTCGTAAAAAGTTACGAGTGGCGGACCGCGCTGTTAGTCTTGGCCGTAGGTAGTTGGATCATCTTTCCGTTATGTGCCATGGTGTTGCGCCACAAACCGGAACAATATGGATACACACCGGATGGTGTAAATCAGGTAGCTACTTTTGAGAATGCAAGTTTGGAAAATGCTGGGATGGAATACACTGCAAAACAAGCTGCAAAAACCAGGATATTCTGGATATTGGCACTGGCAACAGCGATTGGATTCATGGGCATGAATGCAGTGGTTACACTGGTGGCCGATCATCTTAATACAAGGGGGATTGCAGAAGGATCAACAAAAGAGGTCGTGGTGATCATGTTTATTCCATTGCTCAGTGTTGTGGGACGCCTGGGTTTTGGATGGCTAAGCGATACTTTACCCAAGAATCGTCTTCTGGCCCTGGCGATAATGCTCCAGGTAATCGGGTTGATAGTCTTCAGTTGCGCGCCTAATCTAGCGGCACTTGTTGTTTTCCTGGTTGCGTTTGGCACCGGATATGGGGGGTCAATTGCGCTGCGCCCTGCTATCCAAAGAGAGTATTTTGGGAGAAACAGCTTTGGTGCTATTCAGGGTTCGATGATGATGATACTTACGGTAGGCGGAGTTATTGGACCGCTTTGTGCAGGGTGGATATTTGATTGGAGAAGCGATTATCAAATGGCTTGGATAATATTTGCCGTAGCAAACGCGGCGGCGATTCCATTTACGTTGGCCATGAAGCGTCCACAACTATCTACCTAAGGGTACCCGGCGCTACAGATATTATCGAAGAACCGTTTCAAAATCCTGGCGGTTGCTCCCCAAATGACTTCTTCACCATAATGATAGAAATACACCGAATATGTGATATCCCCTTCGGTTTCCATTTCTTCCCGGAAATTGGCCTTATCGAGAAGAACGGAGATAGGAACTTCCAGCATATTTTGAACTTCATCTTCACTGAGCTTGAACGGATATGGGTATGGAATGTAACCCGCGAATGGCGTTACCAGAAAATTACTAACGTAAGTCAGCTCATCATCGAGTTCGCCTAAAACATCTACGGATTCAGGATCAAGCCCGATTTCCTCGTAGGCTTCCCTCAGAGCGGTCTGTAATAAGTCACTATCGGTGCTCTCTTTTTTCCCGCCGGGAAAGGATATTTGCCCTTTGTGATGTTCGACTGTATCGGTTCTTTTGGTGAAGAGGACGTGGTCTTCACCATTTTTCTCAAAAATAGGCATAAGAACTGCTGCCGGAACGGCGCCCGAATTCAGTATATGTTGTTTTTCACGTTGAATAAGGATGCGTTTGATTCTTTCCTTCACGGCTAACCTTTGCTCTCCTCCGCAATGCGTCTGGCCCAGTCTCTCACAAACGGGTTGGCTTGACGCTCCATGCCGATAGTCGTTTGCGGACCGTGCCCGGAATACACAACTGTTTCATCGGGGAGTATCATTAAATGTTCGAATATACCTGTCATTAGCTGTGAATGGCTGCCATCGGGGAAATCCGTCCGGCCGATGCTGTATTGGAATAGGGTATCTCCACTGAAAACTATACCATGGCCTATCAGTACAATTCCTCCCAACGAATGACCCGGAGTATGTCTGACGGTGAAACTCAAATCACCGATCTCGATTACATCCCCATCTTTCAAGGGTTGATCTACATCCGGGGATTTCCCGAATACGCCCCCTTTTACCGTTTCCGCTTCATGCATGGCGAAAGGTGCGTCCAGTTTTTCTTTGACCTGGTTCACAGCGGTGACATGGTCGATGTGTCCGTGTGTGGCAACTATCAGTTTTATCTTGAGTTCGGCCTGGTCCACAGCATTCAAAATCGTATCCGGCTCAGCACCCGGATCGATGATCAATCCTTCCTTGGTCGTTTCTGAACCCACAATATAGCAATTGGACATGTAGGGGCCTACGGACAGTGCCTTGAATATCAATTTGTGCCTCCTTTAGCTGTATAGTCCGATCTTTTTGAAGTATCTCTTGTAGCCGGCAACCGTCAGGTCAAGATACATGCGCTCGTAGTTCAGCTTAGCAGAAACGTTATTGGTGAAGTACTCGTTTAGGCGTTGTTCTATTTGTTTTGAATTCTCTCCTATCTTCAGAGCTTCTAGAACTATCTCACCGCAATCTTTTATTTCCTGAACGGCTCGTGTCATAAGGGTAGCGGGCGCTCGTCCCACCCCTTCGTGAGCATAGAATAATAACTTTGGATCGAGTTTTCTTAGTCGGTCGATCGTTTCGATTGATAGATCAAGATCGAACCCTTCGGGGCAGATGATTACCACACCGTCTTCTTCGGGATAGTACATACCAAGGGTATCACCGCAAAACAATCCGTGGCAGTTGTCATCGTAGAGACAAAAATGGTGATTGGCATGTCCCCGTGTGTATAAAACTTCTAACGTTCTACCGCCAATATCGATCCTGTCTCCTTCGCTGACTGATAATACCTGACTTTCCGGCACAGACAGTATATTTCCGAACTTATCGGCAAAGTTGTCACCGAAGGTTTGCTTGTTGGCGTCGATCAGCATCGCTGGATCGATCAAATGGCGTGCGTGCCGTTCGTTGACTACTACCTGAGTTTGGGGCAATTCTCGAGCGACGTAACCGGCACCACCTCCATGATCGATGTGCAGGTGGGTTGGGATTACATACTTGAGGGAATCAAGATCAACTTTAAGTTCTTCCTCAAGTGTCTGAAGGACGACTTTGGATTGAGCGGTTGAGCCGGGATCGATAAGGGTTGGTTTCTCCCCCAAAATCAAATAGGAGAGACTAAACATGAAGTTTAACTCGGGGTGAATTTGGTAGATATCCTCGGCTACTTCCGATACTCTGGCCATGGGTATTGTCCGTGACCATTGTAGCATACGAGGGGATTTACTGCAGAGTGTAGATGGCGGGGTCGGCTGATCGATCAAAAGCGATGGTTGAGCTTGTCACTTTGCTTCATATTTGGCCTTGCAGTATAATCAAAACACCAAATGGATTGGGTTTGGTGCACTTCGTTCCGGGGCTCCGATAATCCCTGTTGGTATCAGCGGGAGTGAAGCGTTCGAACACTCTGGCGCAATATTCAAACGTTCCAAAGTCACCGTGACCATCGGACAGCCTTTCTCATTTTCGAAGGGTGAGGGCAAGTTAACACGGGATCAACTGACGCAGTCAGCCGATCAGATTGTGGAGCGCATTGCTGAGCTATTGCCAAAAGAGTACCGGGGTGTGTATGGTGAAAGTGACAGTATTAAAGGTAATACAGGAGTGGTAAGTGGAAGTAAAGCTGGCATCTGAGAGGGGATTTTGCTTCGGTGTAAGGCGTGCCATAGATCTGGCGGAGAAAGCGGTCACCGAGTGTGGTTCGCTGGAGAGTCTTGGAGCCATTGTGCACAATCGGCAGGTGGTCGATATGCTCTCAGCCAGGGGAATGCGTATCATAGGAAGCCTTGATGAAATGAAAGGTGATACCCTGCTTATTCCTTCTCATGGAGTCAAGCAGGAAATTATGGATAAGGCTGAGGAATCCGGTTTGAATGTGATTGATGCTACCTGCCCTATTGTGAGGAATGCTCAGCAGGTAGCTCATAAATTGTACGAGGAAGGTTTTATGGTTTTGGTATTCGGTGATGCTTCTCATACGGAAGTCAAAGGCCTGCTTTCCAGAGCCGGAGAAGGAGCAATTGCTGTAACTGAAGTACCGGATTTCAGTAAATCGTTACGTCGAATTGGGATACTTTCTCAGACCACTCAAAGCCGGAAACAATTTGCCACTTTTTTAGCTCAGCTTATGGATTCTGAGCTTTCGTCATTAGCTGAAATACGGATATTTAATACAGTATGTGATGCTACAGCAAAACGGCAACAGACAGCCCTGGAATTAGCTTCGAAAGTTGACCTTATGCTGGTAATAGGTGGGCATGATAGCGCAAACACCAAACATCTTGCTGAAATATGCCGATCTACCGGGGTCAATACGTTGCATATCGAAACAGCCGGTGAGCTTAACCCCTCTGTTTACTGTGGGCAGTCCCGCATTGGCATCACTGCCGGGGCTTCTACCCCAGAATGGGTTGTTGAGGAAGTAGTTGGAAAATTGGAGCAGTCTTTATAAAGGATATAGACAACTATCAGGTAGTTGATTGCAATGCGCTGGAAAACATGCTATATTTTAGCCGTGACTGGAAGTGGGTGATGCACCCACTTTTTTAGTTTTTGCCGGGAACGATAAAGGGGTTTTTGGCGAAATGAAGAATGATTTTTTATTAGCGATTACTCAACTAGCGGCAGAGAGGAACTTGCCCAAAGAATTAGTTCTTGAGGCGGTGAAAGCGGCCCTGCTTTCAACGTACAAGAATTATGATGTGTCAATTGACATCCTCTCTACCAGTGGAGAGATCAAAGCGTATGCCACGAAAACCGTTGTGGAAGCTCCCAATGATAACTGGCATGAGATAACACTGTCTGATGCACAGAAGATACAAAAAGATATCGAGCCGGGTCAGACGATTAGTATTGAAATCGATCCGCTGGATGCAGGGCGGATAGGGGTGCAGACAGCCAAGCAGGTTGTCATGCAGCGCCTCCGCGAAGCCGAGCACGAGTTTATATTTGGCACATTTGCTCATAGGGAAGGGAATGTGCTGAGTGGTGTGGTACAGCGCGTTGACGCCAGGCATATCCTTGTTGACTTGGGACAGGCTGAGGGACTTTTACCTTTGGCGGAACAAGTGCGAGCGGAAAACTATCGCGTTGGGCAGAGGCTCAAGGTTTATTTAGTAGAGGTGAGTCAAACCAACAAAGGCCCTCGATTGTTGCTTTCCAGAACGCATCCCAGATTGGTGCAGCGGCTATTCGAACTTGAAGTGCCGGAGATATCGAACGGAGTCGTGGAAGTTAAAGCCATAGCTCGTGAAGCAGGATTCCGGACGAAGGTGGCAGTAGCAGCGAAACAGGGGGAAGTCGATCCGGTAGGTTCTTGCATTGGTCTTCGTGGTATCAGGATTCAGAATGTTACTAACGAGATACAAGGTGAGAAAATCGATGTTATCGAATGGGCCGCTGATATCCAGGGTTTCATCGCCAATGCACTGAGTCCGGCCAAAGTAACACGGGTGAAACTTGATCCGCTAGAAGGGACGGCTATAGTTATAGTGCCGGATGGTCAACTGTCTTTGGCTATTGGCAGAGAGGGGCAAAACGCCCGTCTGGCGGCCAAGTTGACGGAGTGGAAGATAGATATCAAGAGTGTCAGCGCAGCTGCGGATGAAGGTCTCCTTGTTGAGGAAGCCCCTGCAGTTGAAGAAGAAATAGTAGTAGTAGTTGAGCCCCCTGTTGAAGATGTTGGAGAGATAATAGAGGTAGAAGAGGAAATAATTCCCGGTGCTCCGGTGATTGAAGTGGAGTTGCCGGTAGTTAAAGGTCCTAAGATTCGATTTGCTGAGGATATTCTCCCTGCGAGCGCCAGAATTGGTGAAGATACGGACAAAAGCAAAAAGAAAAAATCTACTGTTGGAGAGAAGGCCAAAGGTAAGAAAAAGGCCAAGCGTAAAATAGTGGTGGAAGATGTGGTGGACGACGATGTAGATGATGCTGACTTGGACTTTGATCTTGGATTTGATGATAGTGATGAGGAAGATCTCGGGGACGAATCCTGATAAACATGTTCCTAATCGAACGTGTGTAGCCTGTCGGCAAACCGGACCCAAAACTGATTTTGTTCGATTGGTTCATTCTTCTGATGGGAATATAGAAGTGGACGAAAAGGGAAAGAAAGCAGGCCGCGGTGCTTATCTATGTAGAGCTAGAGAATGCTGGGAATCGGCATTTGCCAAGAATCGAAAGGACCGTTTGGGACGGGCACTTCGAGTTAATATAACCGCAGAGAATAGAGCAATTCTCTTTGATTATAGCAAAGCTCTCCCTTCCGTTAAAGCGGCGACAGAGAGGAACTGAATGAGGCAAAGATCGACGACAAGAAGAAAAACACACACAGTGAAGAAAAAAGCTGTCGCCCCAAAGGCCGCGCCAGTTGAAACAGAAATCACTCTCCCAAAGTCTCTTACAGTAAAAAACTTGGCAGACCTGCTGGGGATCAGTCCAATCGATGCCATCAAGCGCTTGATGCGAAGAGGAGTCATGGCCAATGTGAATCAATCCGTTGACTATGACATCGCTGCCGAAGTGGCTATTGAATTGGGCCGTGAGCCTCAACCTGAGCAAGAGGAAGGAATTTCGGTTGAGGTAAAGGAAAGCCCTGTTTCCAAGAAAGAAGCAAAGGCACTCAGACCCCGTCCTCCGGTTGTTACTGTTCTGGGTCATGTTGACCATGGTAAAACCAGTCTCCTTGATGCTATCAGACATGCCAATGTCACGGCTGGAGAGGCAGGAGAGATTACGCAGCATATCGGGGCGTATCAGGTAGTAGTTGATGATCATGAGATCACGTTTATAGATACTCCTGGCCATGAAGCTTTTACTGCAATGAGAGCCCGGGGAGCAAAAATAACGGATATTGCAATACTGGTAGTTGCGGCGGATGATGGAATAATGCCGCAAACCATTGAAGCTATTTCCCATGTTAAAGCAGCAGAAGTCCCGATTATTGTTGCCATTAACAAAATAGATAAACCCAATGCTGATGTTGATCGCGTAAAACAGCAGCTTACTGAGCATAACTTGGTCATCGAGGAATGGGGTGGTGACGTGATCGCTATCCAGGTATCAGCTAAGACGGGGGATGGCCTCAAGGAACTGCTTGAGCATATTCTCCTTGTTTCCGAGGTGGCAGAACTAAAGGCAAATCCCAGTGTTGCCGCTAGCGGTGTATTGCTTGAAAGCAAGCTGGATAATACCAGAGGTACCCTAGCCACTCTGGTTATCCAAAAAGGTACTCTTAACGTAGGGGATATAGTGGTAGTGGCTGGTTCCTATGCGGGTAAGATCAAAGCTATGTTTGACCATGAGGGGAAACGTATTAAATCTGCGGGTCCCTCTGTGCCCGTAGAGATAATGGGCCTCAGTGAAGTGCCTCAAGCTGGAGATCCTTTTGTTGTGGTTGCGGATGAGAAAAAAGCACGAGCTATGGTTGACGAGTCCCGAGTTCAGCAACAAGAGAACAAATCCAAGACTCCAACCCTGGATGATGTGTCATCGCAGATAAGAAGTGGGGAAGCCAAGGGTGTGAACCTCATCATCAAAGCTGACGTGCAGGGTAGCATTGATCCCATCAAAAATTCCCTTGAGAGATTGGAAAATGAAGAGGTCAAAGTAAGAATTATTCATTCAGGAAGTGGTGCGATAACTGAACACGATATCATGTTGGCCATTGCGTCAAATGCGGTAATTGTTGGCTTTAATACCCGTATAGAACCCAGGGTTATGCGCCTTGCGGAATCTGAAGGGGTTGAGATACGGAACTATCAGATAATCTATAAACTTATTGAAGATATCGAAAAGACTATAACCGGAATGCTGGAGCCTACTTACATTGATGTCACAGAAGGACACGCCGAAGTCCGAGTGTTGTTCAAAGTGAAGGGTGGAGCAATAGCCGGTTCGTATATCATCGATGGCAAAGCTACTAAAACGAGCTTGGCAAGGGTTCTGCGCAAAAACGAAGTCATTCATGAATCTGTGATTAACAGTCTGAAGCATTTCAAAGATAACGTCACCGAAATGATCTCGGGTTCTGAGTGTGGCGTAGGTGTAGAAGGATTCTCTGATTTTGCCATTGGCGATATCGTTGAGTTCTATCACAAACAAAAACAATGAGCAGTCGGCGGCAGAAGCAGGTCAATCAGACAATTCGCCGCGAACTGAGTGATATCCTCTCCCGTCATGTGAACGATCCTCGGATTAGCGGGATTATTTCTATTACAGAAGTTAATGTCTCCCCTGATTTGACCCAGGCAAAAGTGTTTATTAGCGTGATGGGCAGTGAGGAAGAGAAAGCCGAGATATTCGAAGGACTTGCTTCAGCAGCAGAATTCTTACGCCGTGAACTGGGTTCGCGTCTGAGATTGCGCCATATTCCCAGACTTGTATTTGAGAAAGATGATTCAATCGAAAAAGCGGAACATTTGTTCCAATTGATTGATCAGTCTGTGGATAATGATTCTGGCGAGTAGGGGCGGAATTGGGACGTGATGCCATAGATGGTCTTATAAACCTCAATAAACCTAAAGGAAAGACCTCCTTTCAGATGGTATCTTTAGTGAGGCGGTTGAGCGGGGTGCGGAAAGTGGGTCATTCCGGAACACTTGATCCTGATGCCACAGGAGTTTTACCTATCCTCATTGGCCGGCCTACAAGGCTGGCAACTTTTCTAACTGAATCCACAAAAGTGTATCGGGCTGAAGTCGAGTTCGGTATTAGCACTGATACATATGATGCGAGCGGAAACGTTGTTCAACGAGGAGATACATCCGCATTAGCCACTGAGAGAATCGAGGCAGCTCTGGATAGCTTTCGTGGTGTTATCGAACAAACGCCTCCCATGTACAGTGCGATAAAATACCAGGGCAAACCGCTGTATCACTTAGCTCGAGCAGGAGTGGAGGTACCCCGTCAGTCTAGAAAGGTCACTATTTCCCGACTCGAGATTACTGATTGGCAATCCCCGGTTCTTTGCATCGAAGTAGAGTGTAGCAAAGGCACCTACATTCGTTCACTGGCCCACGATCTTGGGCAGGTGCTGGCATGTGGTGCTCATTTAAAGAGTCTCGTTCGAACCCGAACCGGCCCCTTTCACATAGATGAATCGATATCAGTTGAACAATTGGAGAATGGTTTCCAAAGCGGGACCTGGGATGAATTCCTCTACCCACCTGATTTTGCCATTGCTCATTTGGACGCTGTGGTAGTGGATTCCGAGGGGGAAGAAGCACTTGTTCATGGGCGTGCCTTTTCTTCTTCTGACGATCAAACTGCACTGGAAGGCGAGCAGCGTCGAGCTTATTCATCTGATGGACGTTTCCTGGCGTTGGTTTGTTTTAATCAGGAAGATAATTTATGGCAGCCCAAGCGAGTCTTCGTATAACGTTTGGCATGTCTGAACAACAAAGACTATTGCCTTCCTTATATGCCCCATTGTATAATCTGGTTTGGCGTGTGCGAAATGCAATCAGTCCTAATGAATGATTCCTCTACTGCCACAGCAACAAGGCTTTCTGCTCAACGAAAGTCTGCTAATTTCCATCTGAAGGGTCGAACCCGAAATCCAGAACTCGTCTGATGAACTTCGCCTGTGGATTTGCACACATAAAGATCAATCTTGTTTCAAACAAAAAGGAGGTCGAAATATGACGGCAAAGATTATATCGGGAACTGAAGTAGCCAAAGAGATTCGGGCCGAACTCAAAATAAGAGTGGATAAATGTAAGGCAAAGGGTGTGACCCCCGGGCTGGTGATCATCCGTGTGGGCGATGACCCTGCATCCGTCTCCTACGTGACAGGAAAAGAGCAGGCAGCCGAGGAGATTGGTGTCTGGTCAGAAACTTTTGTGCTGCCCGAAACCGCAACAGAGGGAGATCTGCTGGCCAAGGTCGAGGAGATGAACAAGGCAGAACACGTCCATGGCATTCTGGTGCAACTGCCTGTACCAAAGCACATAAATGCAGACAAAGTACTCGATCTGATTGACCCGGCCAAAGATGTCGATGGATTCCATCCCATCAACGTCGGTAAGATGCTCATTGGCGATCCCTACTTCATGCCCTGTACTCCCTACGGTGCAGTGGAACTGATGATCCGCAGCGGCAATGCCCCGGCTGGCAAACATGTCGTGATCTGCGGCCGCAGCAATATCGTTGGGAAACCGCTGATGGCTATGCTGGTGCAGAAGAATGCGCGTGGCAATGCCACGATTACAGTAGTCCACACTGGCACCCCGAATATGGCCGAGTACACCCGTCAAGCCGATATTCTGGTAGCTTGCATGGGTGTCCCCGAAATTATCAAAGCGGACATGGTTAAGGAAGGCGCGGTCGTTATCGATGTTGGCGTCAATCGTGTTGGAATGAAACCATCAAAAAAAGACCCGAATAAAATGGTTGCCGACCTGCGTGGCGACGTTGAATTCGGCCCGGTCAGTGAAAAAGCCAGCGCCATTACCCCGGTTCCGGGTGGTGTCGGACCCATGACGATTACCATCCTGATGCAGAACACCGTAGTTGCCGCCGAGAGGCATGCCGGGGTCGCTTAGGTGTAGGTAATCCGTAGAGATTAAGTATGAAAGATACAAAAAGATACTCCATCATCGTAACTGTTCTCATATTGCTGGTTATGATAGCCACTGGTATTTGTGGTTGTGGTGGAGATGAAGACAAAGGTCAATTACCGGATATCAAGGTTGGTGACCTGTGGGAATACAAAGACATTCAAGACGGTATCGAGCATCAGTTGACAATGGAAGTGATTGAAGGTGATGAAGCGGGTGAATGGCACACTATCAAGATGACGATTGATCCTCCACTTGACGGTATGATCGATGAGGCAATAGCCGGATTCGATAAAGAACTCCTGCTCCCACTGTGGACTAAAATGTCCGGTGAGACGGAGGGGGAAGCATTCACAGTAGAAATCGAGGCAACCTACGATATATTGTCTGGCAGTCGGTGGCCTATTGAAGTGGGCAAGGAGATAACTATAACCGAGTCTACTACCACTAATATCAAATTAGGCGATGAAACTGACACCGAAACTGAAACCGAGACCAAAACTCACAAGGTGGAGGCAGTAGAAGAAATCACTGTTGAAGCGGGAACGTTCGAGTGTTTTAGGGCAGTGGAATACGATGAAGACGGTGAAAAGGTATCGACAAAGTGGCACTCGGATAAAGTTAAGGCGACTGTTAAAGAAATAGACCATGAAACAGGAGAGACTCAAGAGCTGGTATCATACTCAGTAAAGTAAATGTCACTTATGAACCGGATTAGGTAAATCTGCTCGGTTAGAGCAGTGTAAATTTTAAAGGAGGAAGATATATATGCCATACGATGCAACGAAAATGGCTGACTGGCAAATTTCGGAAGCTGCCGAAGCAAACATGCCCACCATGGATGCATGGGTAGAAAAACTGGGGCTTAAAAAGGACGAAATGCTCCAGATGGGGCGACTAGGGAAACTCGATTTCCTCAAGATAATGGATCGTCTCAAAGATAAACCTGATGGCAAATACATCGAAGTGACTGCTATCACCCCTACTCCACTCGGAGAAGGCAAAAGTACCACTTCTTTGGGACTGATCGAAGGACTGGGAATGCGTGGCAAGAACGTTGGCGCCGCCTTGCGTCAGCCTTCCGGTGGCCCGACGATGAATGTCAAAGGTACTGCAGCCGGTGGCGGAAATTCCCTGCTTATCCCGATGACTGAATTCTCATTGGGACTTACAGGCGATATCAATGACATCATGAACGCCCACAACCTGGCCATGGTTGCCATGACTGCCCGCATGCAGCACGAGCGCAACTACAACGATGAACAGCTACAAAGACTCACCGGCATGCGTCGGTTGGATATAGATCCCACTCGCGTGGAGCTGGGCTGGATCATGGACTTCTGCGCTCAGGCAATGCGCAATATCATTATCGGTATTGGTGGTCGAACTGACGGTTTTACCATGCAGTCCAAGTTCGGCATCGCCGTCGGCTCCGAGTGTATGGCTATTCTGGCAGTCATCAGAGACCTGGCTGACCTGCGAAAGCGCCTGGATGAGATTACCGTTGCCTTCGATAAGAGCGGCAAACCGGTAACTACCGGAGACCTGGAAGTCGGTGGCGCTATGACTGCTTTCATGCGCAATACCATTAATCCCACCCTGATGTGTTCAGCCGAGTATCAGCCGGTGCTGGTTCATGCTGGTCCATTCGCCAATATCGCTATCGGTCAATCGTCAATCATCGCTGACCGCGTGGCGCTGAAACTGTTTGACTATCATGTAACCGAATCCGGCTTCGCTGCTGATATTGGTTTCGAGAAATTCTGGAACGTGAAATGCCGCTTCAGTGGCTTAAAGCCTCATGTTTCAGTACTGACCACCACTATCCGTGCTCTGAAAATGCATGGTGGTGGACCGAAGGTTGTTGCAGGGAAAGCACTCGCTGACGAGTATACCAAAGAGAATTTGGGACTTGTTGAGAAGGGTTGCGAAAACATGGTTCATATGATCAACGTAATTCGCAAATCCGGCATTAACCCCGTGGTGTGTGTCAATCGGTTCTACACCGATACTGATGCCGAAGTCGATGTGGTCCGCAAGGCCGCTGAGGCTGCCGGTGCTCGCTGTGCTGCTTCCAAGCATTGGGAGCAGGGTGGCGAAGGCGCACTGGAGTTCGCTGATGCGGTCATTGAAGCTTGCGAAGAAGGGAACGACTTTAAGTTCCTCTATCCTTTGGAGATGAAGCTGCGCGACCGCGTGGACAGGATCGCCAAAGAAGTATACGGTGCTGATGGCGTAGCCTGGACTCCTGCGGCTGAATCCAAGGCCAAAATGCTCGAAGGGGATTCCAAGTATGATGAATTCGCCACCATGATGGTGAAATCGCATCTCAGCTTGAGCCATGATCCTGTTGTGAAAGGTGTTCCCAAGGGATGGACTCTACCGATTCGCGACATCCTGATTTACTCTGGCGCCAGATTCCTCTGCCCCATAGCTGGCGAGATCAGCATGATGCCGGGAACCAGTTCCAACCCGGCCTTCCGCCGCATCGACGTCGATGTGAACACTGGCAAGGTCAGCGGACTGTTCTAGATTAAAATATTTTAGGTGCCTTAAAGAGGTAAAAAGCGGGCTGTTCAAAACTGAACAGCCCGCTTTTCGTTCGATTGTAGCAGGCTGGTATTTCACGTAGGATTGAAATCTTCATCAATAGATGCTCGTACTGAGCTCGTCGAACGGGTGAACACTCAATTCAATTTGGCCAGGCATAATGAGACAGCATTCTGAAAAACCACCCAAAATAGGGCGCCACCCTATTGAAAGTGATAACCTGAGGTGATATAATACATTTGTTTCCAGGTGACTATGGCGAGGTGGAACCACCCGTTCCCATCCCGAACACGGAAGTGAAACGTCTCTGCGCAGACGATACTGCTCTGCATTGAGTGGGACAATATGGCGTCGCCAGGAAACTAAAGGGCTTCTCGATCTAATTGAGGAGCCCTTTCTTTATGCGGGGGTATCTGTGCCTTCGAACGTGAAGCTCACGACACGCAGTCCTCTAGTACGGATAACTGTTGGTATTCCATTGGCAGGGACAGCTTATTTAGAACGTTGTCCCACAAAGTCTCGGCACATGGTACAATGCTATTAAAATCCGCTCCGATCAAGGAGAAGGGCTTGTTACTTGAATTGACCGTCCGGAACCTCGGCATCATTGAAAACACAAATTGGCAGATATCACCAGGTTTGAATATCATTACCGGCGAGACAGGAGCCGGAAAATCTCTGGTGATCGATGCAGTGGAAGCCCTGCTTGGCGGACGGACCGGCGAGGAAGTGATCCGTCACGGAAGCGAAGAAGCTACTATCGAAGGTGTGTTCTCAATACCTGAGACAAATTCCGGCTCATCCATTACTTCAATCCTTGAAGAAAAAGGCATTCCCCTTGAACACGACACCTTGATCATCACCTGCGTTATCCGTAGAACGGGGCGGGCTGTTTTCAGAGTTAACACTCAGGCAGTGACTCGAAGTGTGGTTCACCAGATCGGCAGGCTCCTCATCGATATCCATGGCCAGAGTGAACACCTTGCGCTCCTGGACCGGAAATACCATCTCAAATTTCTGGATGCCTTTGGAGGTACTGAAGAACTGCGCCATAGGTTTGCTGCCGAACTTGCTCGACTCCGCGCGGCAGAGAAAGAACTGGATATGCTCCTGATCGAAGTAGTCGACCGGGCGCGTCGTGAGGATTTCCTTCGTTTTCAGATCAACGAAATTCAGGAAGCGAATCTGAAGGGGGACGAGGAGGAAGTGCTGGCGCAGGAGAGACAAATCCTCTCTTCCACAGAGAAACTGAAATCGCTCTCTTACGAAGTCCACAAGGCGATCTCCGGTGACGAGTCCCATCTCAGTTCGACTTTGGATGAGCTTCATCAGGCTGGTCACAGCTTGCGGGAACTGGTCAATCTCGATCCGAAGCTGGCTCAGCAAGCAGATGCACTGGAAGCGACTATATATGAAATAGAAGAGATAGCCAGGGATGTCCGATCCTATGCCGATGGTCTTGAGTATGATCCGGCGCGGCTTGCCGAAGTTGAATTGCGGTTTGACCTGATCCATAATCTCAAGCGCAAGTATGGCGATTCCATCGCCGGAATACTGGTCTTACTCGAAGTGGCCGAAAGAGAGCTGGAAGGGTTGTCATCTTCAACGGAGAGACAGGTTGAGCTCGAGGCGCGCTGTACTGCCATTAAAGCGGAAATGGGACAAATCGCTGTCGAACTCTCCAAAGAGCGGAAACTCACAGCAGAACGGTTGGCCTCTGCTGTGACAAAGGAACTGAGCGATCTCAACATGGAACAGATGACGTTTGAAGTGGACGTCACGTCATTTCAAGGTAATGAAACGATATCGTTACCTTCCGGGGAGGATCGTGTTTTTGGCAGTGATGGTATCGATTCGGTGGAATTCGTAGCTTCTACCAATCCCGGAGAGCCGACTAAACCCCTGGCAAAGATCGCTTCCACTGGAGAGATTTCCCGTTTTATGCTGGCGCTCAAAGGAGCACTAGCGCAGGTTGATGATATTCCGGTGGTCATCTTCGATGAGATCGATATCGGCGTTGGCGGCAGAAGCAGTGAGATACTGGGTAAAAAACTCTGGGCGCTGGGGCGTGGCCGACAGGTAATCTGTATCACCCATCTTCCTCAGATCGCTACCTTTGCCGATGCTCATTTTGGTGTTCACAAAGAATTTGCTGATGAACGAACCTCAAGCATCCTCAAAAAACTGGATGGTGACTCTCGAATTAGAGAGCTGGCTGCCATGCTCGCAGGTCCGGAATACTCCAAAATCGCGCTGGACAATGCCCACGAATTAATGGGAAGTGCCAAATTAGCCAAAGACAACTTTGAGCAGTGAACCGTATCAGAGCGGCGCTGCAGCTACCTGCTATGACTCCTCTAGCCCTTGCTTCAGGGAAGCGAAGTATGTAAAATTGAAGAGGTTGTGTGCTTTTCATAAAGATCCAATCTAAAGTCAACGCAGCAAACAACACAGGAGGAGTCTCGTATGAATCTCAAATTCAGTGCGGACGAAGAATCCTTTAGGCAGGAAGTTCGCGATTTCATAAAGAAGGAAGTACCTTCCGATTTCCGGGGGGCGGATACTGATTGCCAGTATGAGGAAGAGGCCAGAGACGATATTCACAAATTCGCAGCGGAAATGCGCAAAAAACTGGCCGCCAAGGGTTGGCTGGGCATGACATGGCCCAAGGAATATGGCGGGCAAGAAGCGCCGTTTATGTACGATTTCATTCTTGCTGAGGAATTGAACTATAACAAAGTCCCTGGCCGTGATCTCTACGGATGTTCTATCGTAGGTCCCACTATTTTAAGAATCGGCACCGAGGAAGATAAGAAAAAGTACATACCGGAGATTACCAAAGGTGAAGTAACTTGGTCAGAAGGAATGAGTGAACCGGAAGCCGGTTCTGATCTGATGTCCATGAAAAGCAAGGCTGAACTTAAGGGTGAAGAGTGGGTGATAAACGGGGAAAAAATTTGGTCGTCCGGCGCGCACGTCGCAGATCGCTATCTCTTGTTTGTCAAAACTAATCCCGAAGTACCACCCCACAAAGGGATCAGCTGTTTTATTCTCAATATAAAGGATACCCCAGGCGTCACTATGCAGCCCATCCAACATATGGACGGGCTTTTTGCTTTCAATAGTGTCTGGATGGAAGACGTGAAGGTTTCCAAAGACACGTTGTTTGGCGGCGAAGGCAATGGTTTTAAAGTAATTTTGGAGACCCTTAACTTCGAGAGACCCTTTAGCGGATCGGTGATGACTTATGCCACCGGCGTATTAAATCAACTGACAGAGTACTGCAAACAAACCAAAAGAAATGGTAAACCTCTGGCAGAGGACCAGGTCATTCGTCAGAAACTGGCCGATTGCGCCACAAGGTTGGAAGTGGGCCGAATGATGGCCTACAATGTGGTCTGGATGCAGAGTCAAGGCCTTCCCACCCCGAAAGAAAGCAATATGATCAAACTATATGGCATAGAGTCTACTAAGAAGGTTTACGATACTGCTATGCAGATACTGGGCCCCTATGGACAACTGGACGAGGAATCCAAGTGCGCTCCGTTGCGTGGGGAAGTTAAATATCTCTATATGAGAGCTATTGGGCTAATGAGTGCTGGTGGCACTCCGGAAATCATGAGAAACACCATTGCAGGCGCAGGGCTTCGCATGCCTCGCGGCTAAGAACGCGCATCTATTGAAGGAGGAAAAAGATGGACTTTCAATTCACTGAAGAACAGGATATGCTCCGAAATTTCGCGCGGAGCTTTATGGAAGATAAGATCACCAAAGAGTACGTCAATGAGATGGAGAAGGATGAGCTCGGATTTTCCGAGGATGTCTGGAAAGAGATGGCCGAAATGGGTTGGATGGGCCTGGTCTTCCCAGAAGAATACAGCGGACAGGGCATGGGGTTCTTTGAGCTGGCAGTTCTTTTGGAAGAGATGGGGCGAGCTTGCTGTCCAGGGCCTTTCTTTTCAACCGTGTTATGCGGTATGTCTATCATGGACGCCGGTTCCGAAGATCAGAAAAAAGAGTACCTGCCCAAGATTGGTGATGGCAACCTAAAAATGGCTCTGGCGTTGCTCGAACCAGCTGGTACTTTATCACCGGAAGGTATCGGTGCTCAGGCAACATCTGAAGGTGACGATTTTGTATTGAATGGCACCAAGCTCTTCGTTTCAGACGCTAATGCTGCCGATTATTTTCTAGTCGCAGCAAAAACAGGAAGCGGCATCACTATGTTCCTTGTGGATGCCAAAAGTGCCGGAATCAGCACAACTATGCTCAGGACTATCGCCTCCGACAAGCAAGCCGAGGTTATCCTCGATAACGTCAAGGTCCCCAAAACCAATGTCTTGGGAGAAGTGGATAAAGGCTGGGATGTGGCCCAGAAGATTATCCAGCGCGGTGCTATCGGCAAGTGCGCGGAAATCATCGGCGGGGCCCAGTTCGTTCTGGAAATGACCATCGCATATTCCAAAGAGCGGGTGCAGTTTGGCAAACCTATTGGTAGCTTCCAGGCAGTGCAGCATCACGGTGCTAACATGGCCACTGATGTCGATGGGTCCAAGTTCATCACCTACGAAGCTGCGTGGCTGATGGGTGAAGGCGAGCCCTGTGCTAAAGAGATTTCCATGGCCAAGACGTGGTGCAGCGATGCTTATCAGCGAATTCTGACCACTGCCCACCAGGTTCATGGTGCTATTGGATTTACCATGGACCACGATCTGCAACTCTATTTCCGCCGAGGCAAGGCAGCAGAACTGGCCTTCGGCGATGCGGACTACCATCGAGAGTTGATCGCTGAAGCGATGGTAATCTAGCAACCGGATATTTGTTATCGGTTAGGACAAATGAAAACGGGGTCCCCTAAATTGGGAACCCCGTTTTCTTATGAGTTTGAGACTGGTTATATGGACGCTTGTTTCAAACCGGCTGTACCCATGGATATCCTTCTGGATATCATAAACAGGGCTATTCCGGCCGCGGTGACGGCAAAGCCAATGACGAGCATGAAAACACCGGTGCCAATTATAGCCTGGGTAACGCCAAAGCCCATCACTGCAAGATACAGGTAGTTTTCCATGTTCAATGCCTGGTTGTAGCTCAAGTGTTCTGGGTTGGTTGGATCATAGCGGCCATCGCCCAGAAGTTCGTCGTAGGTTGGCGCTATTCCCCTGCGGTGGTCCCTGATTTGATTGGCAACATTTTCTGCTTCTTTGGAAGTGTCCACGACGTTGCCCTTGGCTATTTCATCCTCAGGTAATAGATAGGTGACCTTTTCACCTCGCATTTCCTCTTTCAGAAAGTTTGCTTTGTCCATACCAAGACCGACAAACACGCCTCCGAGGACAATTGCTACAACACCCAGGATCGTCACTGCTATTGCCATGATCTTTATGTACCGAGCCATGTTACTATCCTCCTCATCGATTTCATACACTTAACCCTTAATGTTGACCAGTATAGTCAACATTATCATAAAACAAAGGAACCGTCAATATTTTGATCGTGTGGAAAATGAATAATCCCTATGGAACGGCGGGTTGGGGCGATCAAATCCTGTGGGGTAAGACTATACGGATAGAAGATTTATGATTTCTGTCTGAACGCACTTTAAACTTCAGCCAATAACTGCTCTATCTGATCCGGGTCTGGTATTTGTCCTAACCACTCATCAGGAAGGCTCGGGGAAACCTTATATTCGGATACTCCGATGGGTTTGGCAGAGTCTCGAAGTGTGTATTCAACAACGGTCTTGTCTTTGCTTTTACACAGGATCATGCCAATCGATGGGTTTTCATCGGGAAGCTTTGCCATGTCATCAAGTGCGGCGAGGTTGAATTGCATTTTCCCTACGTGTTCCGGTTGAAACTCTCCAACTTTCAGATCTATTGCCACCAGGCATTTTAGCCATCGATGGTACAGCACCAGATCGATGAAGAATTCCTTATCATTGATTTGGAGTCGATAGTTACTCCCGACGAATGTGAACAGCCCTCCCATCTCGCGCAGGAATTGCTCCAGTTTCATGAGCAGCGCTTGTTGAAGCTGAAATTCGCTGTGATCTTCGCCCAATTCTAGAAAATCAAAGATGTATTCGTGTTTAACGGCCAATTTTGCTTGTTCTTGAACTACTTCCGGCAACACTTCGTTAAAATTTGTCTGGCTTAGCAACGTTTTCTCGTACGCTTGATCTTTGATCTGTTCCGTTAAAACATTCTTGCTCCAGGCGAATTTCTTGGCAGTGCGAAGGTAAAACTCACGTTGAGCATCATCTTTGCATTTTTCCATAATGAGGATGTTGTGAGTCCAGCCGATTTCTCGCACCAGTGGTGCGAGTATTGGGGTTTGGCTGTATGTTTCGTAGAACATCTTCATGCGCCACAGACCGGACGTGGAGAATCCTTTGATCCCCGGGAATTCTTTATTTATGTCTGCGGAGAGCTGTTCGACGATCGATTTTCCCCAGGTATCGCCTTGTTGTTTCTCGACGATCACCCGCCCGACATCCCAGCAAAGTTCGATGAGCTCTGTATTTACTGCTTTTAACGCGTCCTGCTGGGCGGTTCGAATACGGTTTTTGATCGACTGGATGAGTTCTGAATATTCGCTAACTGTTAATTCATTGCCCATACATTTGCTCCTTCACTTATATGGGTAGGGCTATGACTGTATTAATTATTAAGGGTACCATTACTTATATTGGAAACGCTAATTCTCGCACCATAGAGACAAGGTCCGCACAATCTCTTCAAGATTCTTCCCATTCAAGTTCGGCTTCTAACTGTTGTGGTTCAACTGGTCCTAATTCAAGTAATTCTACTTCGGGTAATGACGCGCCGATAATTCCTCTCATGGCCCCGTACATACTGGCTGTATTCAAAGTGATCCTTTCGATTTGTTTTTCTCTTTCCTTCCAAATTTTTGTCATTGCTCGTTTTTCGCGGTCCAGTTGCGCATTCATTATGGTGAAGGTTTCCACGATGGCTTCAATTCTCTGACGAAACTCGGGTCCGGAAAGATATTCATAGAGGACTTCCATTTTTTCGCCTTTACCAACTGCGCCTTGCCTGGCGAAAGTGACTTCCTTTGTTTGCTGTCTTAATGCAGTAGCCAGCCCGATTGCGAGGTTATATCGCGTAACCCATACTCCGTTTACAAGATCCAAGTTATCAACATCCTTGGGCATAGCTTCAGTGATGATTACTGCGATATCGGCGCCGATTTCCCGTTGGTCATCCTTGAGTTTTTGTATCCACGCATCACTCCAGTTCTTTGTTCTTTTAGCTTCCCATAGGATGATACCACATGGCTTGCGGGTGGAGTCATAGACCGTCTGGATTACATCTGCACCTCTGATCCCTTTGGGGACTTCTTTGATATCATCGAAGGGGAAAGCTGTTCTCAAGATGTTTTCCAAATCCAGTTCCAGCACTTCTCCCTGCATTTGCATTGAGCCCTGCTCAGCTTTGCGTTGAGCGTCTTGCAGTGCTTGTTGCAGGTCTTTTATGGTTTTCTCTCTCTCCGCATCTTTCAGTCGATGGTCTTCGCTGAACTGCTGTAGCGTTTCCTGTTTTATCTTCTCTCGCTCGATATCGATCTTGCGAGCAACCTCCAACTCCAAAGCCTTTTGCCTATCCTCCAGTTCTCTTTGCTGCTTCCTGAGATCAAGTTCGGTTTGTTGGGACTCGGCAATTTTCCTTTCTTTTTCGGTCACCTGAGCTTTCAAATCTTCTAATTCAACTCTGACATTCTCTCCTGCCTTCTGGGCTGCCTGAGCTTGAATTTTGGCTGTCTCTGCTCGTATTTTTGCGGCTACCTGTTCATCAATGGAGGCTTTTGCATGGCTTAGTCGCTTTTCTGTTTCCAGTAATTCTGCTTCCCTCTTCTTGACTCCGGTTTCTAATTCTGATTTTAAACCTTCGCGGATCTGATGTGTCAGTGCCTCGGAAATTGGAATGTCAAATCCGCAATTTGGACACTTGATCATGTCTTCTGCCATATGTGCCTCCACAACAATATCAAGTTCATTAAACTGGAGGGAACGTCATCATCTCACCCTCAACCGGAGGGCGAACCTCAATGTCTGTGCCTCTTAGGTTATCGACAAAGAAGCCCGGGTCCTCGGTGTGAATAGGAATTAATACCTTGGGATTAATTCTACGGATAAGATCGAGAAGATCCGCTCCGCAGGCGTGGCCGGATGAGTGGTATCCCTTTTCGTTTTCAGGGATATCCCAGTTCAAATCTTCTCTCGGCAATCCGATTCCTTGCATTCCGAAATGGTCGATCCAGTTGGCAAGCCGACGCATATCCATAGCTCCTTCCTCGTCAAAGACCTCACTGGAGGAATAGATGTAGGTTCCTCCTTTTGGCGAGATGTCAACCAGATCGAGAGCATCCCAGTAGCTAAGGCACAGGATGATGTTGTCGATATTTTCTCTAATCTGAGAGGCAGTGATGATTTTATCGCCATAATGTCTGTGAATTTCTGCTTCCCAATGGGAAAGCCTGGATTTGAAATCTTTGTATATCAGGATATCGGTGAATTCATCGATGGAAGGTATTTTCTCCGAAGTAAGATGCATCGCATCGAGTAAAAAGGCATCTTTGCCCATGATTACCAGATTACGGCCTGTCTCCCGGGCGATATTGTAAAACGAAACCAGCCGTTCAACATTTCTGGCGCCAAAGTCAGCGATGACCAAGTCGTTTGCCTGTTTAACTCCGTTTAAGCAATTGTTGAACGCTTCCTCTTCACTGGCCCCACGTTTTTCTTTCAGTCGGGTGCCTTCACAAAAGAGAATGTAGGGGTGTAATTTATTCATCTCTTCTATAAACTGCTCAGTTTGATAACCGTATTTCCCGTGGAATCTGAGATCACCGGTATATCCCACCCAGCCGGAAGACGTTTCCACCGCGAAAGCTGCCGCACCGGGAATGGAATGATCGACAGGGAAACATTTCAATTTCAAATTACCGATCTTTTCCGGCGCACACAGGTATGTTTCCGTACTCAGAGGTTTTTTCTTTCTGGGAGATGAATACCAGAAATCCTGGGCTTCTTCACTGAGTGCAGGGCAGTCCATAAATGCGAACGGCCGGGGTTTGTAGGTCCCCGCTGAGCGCAGATATCCTCTTTTGCTGCCTTTCGGTAGTGAGTAACAGACCTCTCTTTCAAAATTCGGGGGGGCGCTATCCTGCATGGCCTTCGAGATAAAAGCTGTGGTGATAGTAGTAAAGATGGGGATGTCATCGCGAAGAAACGAGATATACCCGCTATGATCTACATGGGCATGGCTGAGCAGTACACCATCAAGTGTCAACTCTCTGCGAAGCGGAGAGCCGGCGAATTTATCCCAGAGTGTTTTGGAAGTCAGATCACTCCGAAGTATTCCTTCGATAGGGGGGAGGAGCCCGGTTTCAAGCAGATCCAGAAGACCGGCACCCGGACGAGGGTTTAAGAACTCTTCGAAATATCTAGCCCGCTTCTTGAAAGGGAATCCGAAATCGAAGAAAAGATGGGTGTTCCCATCTTCGAGAAGAATCTTGTTCCCCCCGATCTCTCCTACACCGCCATAACAGGTTATAGATAACATAAATTCGCCAATAGCTAAGTAGTTACACCCTTGATAATCATTTCACCGTTATTAACGGCCAAACCTGTCAGTTCCACGGGAAGATCATTTTCGAGATCAATATGCAGATCATCGAGACTGATATGAGTGTGTGATTCATTAAATTTATGTTTGATTCTATCTGCCATCAATCCGGAGAAGGGAAGTTTACCTAGTTCAAAAGTCTCTAACTTCAAGGCTAGTTCGTCCTCATCTGCTTCTGCAATCAATTCTACGCCTGCCTCTATTTTTATTCCAGCCATTTCAACACCCACAATTGCCCGGATCATATCATCATCAAGGTTAACCACAGCGTCAATGATCATTTCCTCGGAGAACTCATCCGATGCCTCGGTGATAGCTTCTCCCATCATTTCCCCTAAAGCGATGCTGACTTCTGCTTCGGTGAGGATTAGGATTACCTCCCTTTGCTCCCCGGCTACAGCCGCTGCTTTGATCTCATTTTCCAGTACTGCAATTTTTCGATCGAAGCTTTGGATGTCCTCTGCATCTGCTTCTACTGGTCTGATCTCATCTTCCATTGATGGCGATTGAGTAAGAAGATATAATCCAATCCCCCCGAGGATGAACAGGACTACTGTTAAGACACCCGTACCGATCAGGATCTTTTTGATTATGCTCATGTGGCGGAAAAAGAATAGTGATTTTATGAGATATACTTAAGATTCATGCTCAGAGGGCCAGTATTTGAAGCATTTTCAACATACGTGTATCAAGTTCCTTGTGTTTGGTCCAAGTATCTTCGAGAGGTGTATGAGTGATCTCTGAACCGATCTTTCCGACCATGCACCCTCCCCCTCGGCCGTCCAATGCGGTCACGGCAGCTGCCCCCAATTCGCTGGCCAGAATTCTATCATTAGCTGTTGGCGATCCGCCCCTTTGCACATGTCCCAATGAAACGACTCTGTAGTCCTTGCCTACCAGCCACCCAACCTTATCTGCGATAGCCTGAGCTCCACCGGGGGCATCCCCCTCAGCTACAACTACCAGAGAGCTTCTTTTGCCAACCTCAAAATGCTTCTTTAGGCTATCAGCCAGAATTTGGAGGTCTGTATTGTGTTCCGGGACGAGTATCTCGTCAGCTCCACCTGCGATACCTACTGCAAGGGCAATGAATCCCCTGTTACGTCCCATTACCTCGACGAAGAAAAGCCTATCGTGCGATTCGGCCGTATCACGTATTTTGTCTATTGATTCCACCGCCGTGTTCACTGCGGTGTCAAACCCGATTGTATAGTCGGTTCCAAAGACATCATTGTCTATTGTGCCGGGTGCTCCCACAACCTTGATGCCCCCTGCTTTGGCGAGAGCCGCGGCCCCATGGAAAGTACCATCGCCACCTATGGCAACGAGCCCTTCGATGCCTTCTTCATTTAGTTTATCGACGGCTATCTGCAATCCTTCAGGGGTTTTCATCTCTTCGCAGCGAGAACTCTCCAGAAATGTACCACCATGTTCCAGTATGTGAGCCACGCTTCTGGGACCCAAAGGGATCATATCCCCGTCTATCAATCCCCTGTAGCCGCGTCTGATTCCAACAACTTCTATTTCCCTGGCAGTTGCACATCTGACGACGGCCCGGACACACGCATTCATTCCGGGAGCATCACCCCCGCTTGTCAATACACCTATTTTCTTCATAATTTACTTCGCTCTTTTCTTTTGCTTGATTATACCCTTGGTTTCGAGAGGTAGCAATGTTTTTTTAGAAAAGTAGTGGGAGGTTTCTTGAATTGGTCCTACCTTATTATTTCAATAGTTACTTCTCTCATTGCGCCCTCTTTAAGATTCCCTAGCCGCAGCTTTCCGATTCGCACGCGTTTCAAGGCCAGAACGGGATAACCCAACTCTTCGAACATGCGTCGCAGTTGCCGGTTTCTCCCTTCGTGAATAGTAATGCTATAGTTAAATGGTGGTTTGCCCTGTATAGGTTTGACGTGAGCGGGATAGGTCATGCCGTCGGAAAGTTTCATGCCTTTTTGCAGTGTTTGCTTGTCTTTTGCGTTCAGGGAACCGGGTATGCCAATCAAGTATTCTTTCTCATGTTCAAACTTGGGATGTGTTAGTTGATAGGTTAGGTCACCATTGTTGGTGAGCAGCAAAAGTCCCGTGCTATCCTTATCCAATCGTCCTACCGGATAGAGTCGAAAAGCACGATATCGTTCTGGAATAAAATCCAATACTGTTCTACGGTCCTTCTCATCACTTGTGGTAGTTATTATGCCTGCAGGCTTGTGAAACATCAGGCATATCGTCTCAGTAGCAGATGCCGACACCTGTTGTCCATCCAGTTTGATGACATCCTTGACCGGGTCTATCTTTTGCTTGAAATTCTCAGCCACAGATTCATTGACCTGTACCCGTCCATGCCGAATAGCATCGGCCAGTTTGCGGCGGGATCCGAGCCCGGATTCTGTGAGGTATTTGAGCAAGGTGGTCTCTGTGGACATATATGCGATTTTATGGCAAGGTGCTGGTGGAGTCAACTTGACACTCATATAAAATACTTAGTATAGTCGGTGCGGTGCCCCGAAACTCGGAACCACACGACCTTCAAGGTTCATGAATATTGTTGGTGTAGATCAGATATAATATGAGCCAATAAGACAACAAAACAGAAGAGGTTTGACGAATGGAATTTGAAACGATCATTCTAAAGAAAGAAGACAATATTGCTACTCTAACTTTGAATCGTCCCGAGAAGATGAATACCATAAATGGGCAGATGGAGAGGGAGATGGGTGCGGCATTGGCAGATATTGGCAAAGACCCTGAAATCAGGGTGATGGTTTTGTCTGCGGCTGGGGAGAAGGCTTTTTGTGCCGGTGGGGATATCAGCGATACCGATCCCAAACGTCTGGGCACAACGGCTCAAGAAATCAGTACCGGTCTGCGCAGGCTTTATCGAGATGTGATGCTTCCTCTTTATGAGTTGAGTGTTCCTACAATAGCGATGGTACAGGGAGCAGCTAGCTCATGGGGCTTCGATCTGGTGTTATCATGTGATCTAAGAGTTGGATCAGAAAAGGCCAGATTCAACGAAGGTTTCACCAGAGTAGGTCTTACACCAGCCACAGGTGGTGTTTGGTTGCTGCCGCGGGTTGTTGGCCTGCCTAAGGCGTCTGAGCTTATTTTTACTGCGGACATGATCGATGCGAAAGAGGCAGAAAGGCTGGGTGTGCTCAACAAGGTGGTAGCGCCGGAGGATTTGGAAATGGCAACGATGGCTCTGGCGACCAAGATAGCCAAAATGCCACCGCTGGCGGTGAGGCTTTCCAAGCTCCAGTTACGCAGGGGACTCCAGACTGACTTTTCGGCTGCACTGGACCTTGCAGCTCAATGTCAGGGTATTTGCATTACCTCGGAGGATTCCAAAGAGGCTATCGCTGCCATGTTTGAGAAAAGGGAAGCTAACTTCAAGGGGAAATGAATCCGAATGCTCTATGTAACCCGCTGACGCTCCACGTTATTCACGGAGAAAACTGTGCCATTTGGTCACGAAAATCAGCTTCAAGAAATCTAGTTCCTTAGGAGATTCACCTTCATTTAGCTACGTCCCTCTTTATCTGGTGCTATTTCTACTTACAACTTTGGCCTTATTGGGTTTAAATTCATAGTAATCATATTTATCCCGCTACAGGAAGTACAAGTTATCTGAATGCTGGGCAATTTCATTCGAAAGCATACACAAGTGACCTGTGTAAGTCAAATGCTTGCGGAAGTGAGGAATGCAGGTTAAACTCTATAATACTAAATTACCATGAACCTGAAACAGGGAGAAGACCAATGAAATTTATTGTTTCAATTGAGCAGGATGAGGATGGTGTGTTTATTGCCGAATGTCCATCGATTCCTGGCTGTGTCTCTCAGGGCAAGACGGAACAGGAATCTATGGAGAACATCAAAGAAGCTATCCGGGATTGTTTGATTGTTCGTGAAGAAAAGGGAATGCCGCTGACTATTGAAACGCGCGAGATCGAGGTTGCCGTTTAATGAAGCTGCCTGTGCTGTCCGGACGCGAGGTTGTCAAAGCTTTTGAGAAAACAGGATGGGAAGTGTCGCGTCAAAAAGGCAGCCATATTATCCTGACCAGGGAAGGACACATTGCTACTCTCTCCGTACCGAATCACAAGGAAGTAGCGAAGGGCACACTGAGGAAACTAGTTAATCAGGCTGGCCTCTGAGTTTTGAATATATAAATCTTTCTACTTGGGTGTATAAACTATTCACCGTAGAATCTTTCAGAAACCATTGACTGGACAACTGATGTTTTGCCTTGCTTTGCAGCAACATCCATGATAACTAGTTCAAGGCCTTTTTCATCTATTTTTGTGTCCTCATAAGCAGCCTTGCACATAGCTGAAATGCCTTCTTGCCCAAGAACCTGATATAAGTCATACAAAAAGATATGTCCCTGATTATATGGCTCTCCTTTTTCATTGCACTCAACCAGAGGAACATCAAGAAATCCATTCCTCTCTGCAGTAGAAACTGCTTTTTCATAACCAACATCAAAAATATGTTCTCCATTTTCATAAGCACGCCTTACAGAAGACCTTAGCTTTGAATCATTAAACCAGGGCTCATCCTTCACTTCCTCTGTAACATACCATTGCATAAACCTGGTGATGCCTTCACCTATCCATACAGGACCAAAGATGTTAAAACGATGTGAAATCTCATTATAAAAACTTCCAGGGCTTTCTGTATTCTCATCCAACGTTACCCGAGTTCCATACATTACTGCACCAGAAACACCATATGGCCCAAGAAGTATGTCTAATCTGTTGCTAGGGAAATCAAAGCCAATAAAATCCTCCTCTATTGGCAGACCTGTTTGTATTATGTCTGTTGCTTTGGAAAGCTTTTCTGGATTATTAGATAATGTGAAAAGAGATACAGAATGATTATTCATTTGAATATCCTCAAAGACACAGCTAGCAGGAAAATTATTAACTAGTGCTCTAACATAGTTTTTAGCTTCGTTTATATCTGGTGCTGAACCTGTTAGATTAACCGCATCACCAAGGCAATTAACAAAACGTTCTTCTTTATCAGATTTGCCATCATTATACCAACCCTTACTCATGACTAATCTGGCAGTTGGTTCATCCATTGAAGCGATAAACTGCAAATCAAAAGGTATTGGTGTTTCTGTTGGACTAGGAGTAGGCGTATATGTTGGACTAGGAGTTGGCGTAACTGTAGGAGTAGGTGTTCCCGGTATAACTATTGGAGTTGGTGTGCCAGGCGTTACACTTGGTGTTGGTATTATAGTCTCTGTCGGAGTTGGTGTTATCGGCGGTGGTGTAGAATCATTATTTGAATTGCAGCCGGTGAGGAGGGCTGTACTGATCGATGCTATCACTGTTATAGCTGTAAAAGCCGTCTGGAGGCAGCGGTTCATGGGGAGATTATGACACTGGGAGGCGAGGGAAGTCAATCTAGGTGGCTAGGGAAGGTAGATTCCGGCTCGTAGGCCGGAATGACATGGTCTATTCAAAAAACCCTTTCAACCCGGCAGACAGCACACTTGTACAAAATAGTAGGCTTTGCAGCAGGCTCATCAGAGGTAGCTTTCCAATTACTTGTAAATACAAAGACTGTTTCCAGAATATCGGGCCTGAAATCAGGTTTAGCCCTTTCCAAAAAGCAGCCAAATAATTCCAGAATCGTAGACCTGTATCGGATACAAAATATTGGGCCTGGCGGGTATTGTTGGTATGGCGTTTGCCAATTCCTAGGGTAAGTCTAACTACATTTTTACAATAGCTTTGGCGGGGCAAACGCGAAGGCATTTGAAGCAGCCCTTGCACGGCGCCGAGGTTGTTTCAGGGGGCTCGTAAGGGGCATCCTGATGAAGTATCTTGAGTTCGCATTCCTGGGCTGCCAGGCAAACTCCGTCCTTGCATAGTTCAGGATTGCACTTGTTATAGTCTACGTAAGCCTTGGGTTTTGGCATAGCTCTTATTCCATCCGGAAACTAATCTTGAGGGTTGGGTTTCACCAGGTTGTACAGTCGGCAAGCGCCGTCAGGGAAGTAATAACGTTCGATATCTGAACTTTTGCACCGTGGGCAAACGATAGGGCTTTCATTGGAAGGCATCTCTTCTTCCCTCATAACAAACGTACTATTGCATCCGTGACACTCGAATTCCTTTACTGGCATCTATCAGTTTCTCCCTGAGCTTTTCATAATTGAACAACGGTATCCAACGTGAAAGTGGGGGATCTGAACAAAATACGAAATCGCTCCTCGCACTACCTATGATCTATTAAAGTAAGGAACTCAGCGCGTGTAGCAGCACGTTCTCTGAGAAGTCCTCTCATAGCAGAGGTAACCATCTTGCTGCCGGGTTTTCTTATACCTCGCATGGTCATACAGAGATGCTCTGCTTCTACGATAACCGCTACCCCTTTTGGTTGCAGGACTTTGACCATTGTATCGGCAACTTGAGTGGTGAGGCGCTCCTGAAGTTGAGGTCGTCGAGCGAATACTTCTACTATCCTGGACAATTTGCTTACACCAACCACCCGTCCGTTAGGTATATAACCTATGTGGGCCGTACCATGGAAGGGAAGAAAATGATGTTCGCACATGGCGTAGAAGGGGATATCTTTGGCAATAACCATCTCCTGGTGACCTTCTTCAAAGCCGATTTTGAGATGCTCTTCCGGGTCCTCGTGAATTCCTCCGAAAATATCGGCGTACATCTCGGCGATACGCCGGGGCGTATCAACCAGACCTTCCCTGAAGGGATCGTCGCCTATGGCTTCGATTATCGAAATAACAGCGGTTTTGATTTTTTCCTGATCTATCAAATTGGACCTCGATTTATAATGGCCGAGAGACTATTTGGATGTCATGATACGCTCGACGGCGTCAAGGTCGGCTGGGACTTCAGTGAGCGGGTCTGACTGTTTCAAAGCGTTGTCAGGGTCTTTCAACCCGTTCCCCGTTATTATGCAAACAATCCGTTTTCCCTTTAGATCCAAGCCGTTTTCGACTGACTTGATGAGTCCGGCTACCGAAGCGGCAGAGGCCGGTTCCCCAAAGACTCCCTCTTCGGCGGCGAGTCTGCTATAAGCACTCAGAATCTGAGGATCGGTGACGTAGCCGATAACTCCTCCGGATTCATCGCGTGCGGCAACAGCGCTCTTCCAGCTTGCCGGATTACCAATTCGGATTGCGGTGGCTACCGTTTCCGGTTTTTCGATCACTCTATCGAACACAATGGCGGCTGCTCCCTCCGCTTCAAAGGCCATCATCTTGGGTACATTGGGTGATTTGCCTGCTTTGTGATACTCTGTGAATCCTTTCCAGTATGCTGTAATGTTACCCGCGTTACCCAGTGGAATGAAAAGATAATCGGGAGCCGATCCCAGTTCATCGACTATTTCAAACGAAGATGTCTTTTGGCCTTCGATCCTATATGGATTGAGCGAGTTTACTAGAGTAATGGGATGCTTCTCAGTCAGTGTCCGGACCATTGTCAGAGCTTCATCGAAGTTCCCATCGATACTGATGACCTGTGCTCCAAAAATCATCGCCTGAGCCAGTTTTCCCAAGGCAATATTTCCCTTTGGAACCAGAACAAAAACCTTGAGCCCAAAGCGCGCTCCGTAGGCCGCTGCTGCTGCACTGGTATTACCGGTGGAAGCGCAGGCAATAGCTTTGCTGCCTTCCTCCGCTGCCTTGGCCACAGCCATCACCATTCCCCGGTCTTTGAAAGAACCGGTGGGATTGCATCCCTCTAACTTGAAATATAACTCATCACAACCAAGTTCTTTCTCCAGTTTTCGGGAGCGTACCAGAGGGGTATTCCCTTCCCCGGCAGTTATTATGGGAGTAGAGTTGGTTACGGGAAGAAAGTCTCTGTATTTCTCAATTAAACAGACCATTTAATTAATCCTCAACTCGAATGAGATTGTTGATTTCCTTGACCACCTCGAGTTTTTTCATCTGATCGATAGCTTGTTGCATGGCTTGCTCTTTAGCAGTATGAGTCATTATCACTATCTCGGTGCTTTGCACTGTACTATCTACTTCTTTTTGAATTGCCGATGAGATGCTGATGAGATTGTCTCCAAACACTCTGGTGATCTGCGCAAGCACACCGGGTTGATCGGCGATTGTCATTCGAATATAATAACGGGTTTCGATCTCTGAAATAGGTTTAATCAGTTTAGGTGCATCAAGAGGTAACTCAGGCTGTAATTCTGTCCCAAGATTGATGCTCCGCGCGATGTGAATGGCATCTGCGACGACTACATTGGCGGTGGGTTCCGATCCGGCTCCACGGCCATAGAGGATTACCCTGCCGGTAAGATCGCCTTCGATTTGCACAGCGTTGAATACGCCGTCTACTTTAGCCAGTAGCATATCATCGGGGATGAATACCGGGTGAACCCGAACTTGAATAGAATCACCTTCTTTTTTTGCGATAGCCAGAAGCTTTATGGCGTAACCAAGTTCTCCGGCATAACGAAAGTCTTGTGATGCCATTCGAGATATACCTTCGTGGTAGACGTCGTCAGGACGAACATCAGTATGGAAGGCTATCGTTGCCAAAATTGCTATTTTGTATGCAGCGTCGAATCCTTCGATATCGCTGGTAGGATTGGCTTCGGCATATCCCAGGTCCTGAGCTTCTTTGAGAGCGGCGGAAAACTCTAGCCCCGCTTTTTCCATTCTGGTCAGGATGTAATTGGTGGTACCGTTGATGATAGTGTGGATCGAAGTGATATTGTTGACCTGAAGATTTCGTTTGAGGGGAGCGATTAATGGTATGCCACCGCCGACGCTAGCTTCGTAGAACAGCCCGACTTGCCGTTCATCAGACATTGCCAGGAGTTCAGGGCCGTACTTGGCTAATATTTCTTTGTTGGCGGTGACTACATGCTTATTCTGACGGATAGCTTCTTCGATGAAATCTTTGGCCGGTTTTTCGCCCCCGATAAGCTCGATCACAATATCGATTTCAGGGTCTTCGAGTATACTGCGTGCATCTGTGGTGAAAACGCCGGGGTCCGGGAGCGAGTCTTTTCTGGTGTCATCCAAGTCCGCAACCCTGCGGAGTACTAGAGGAATGCCTACCTGTTTGGTTATACTGTCAGCTTTGTCATGGAGGATTTTGGCTACCCCGCCACCAATGGTTCCCAGCCCGATTAAGCCAATATTGATTTTATCTTTCACCTCTATCACTCCCTACCTCAAGGGATTTGTCATAGCGCTTTTTCAATAGCCCATGCTATGTCTTCTGCATCAAGGTAATCATCTTTAATGGTGAAATCGTTGCTTTTTTCCGTGAACCAGTCATCGAATGCCTTGGATCTCAAATAAGTTTCGGTTGATTCTTCGAGTACCTTGGATTCCTCTTTTTCGATAACCTCTATGATCCAGAATTGAGTATTAGCGATGGTAGGGATTGGTGAACTCAGAGTATCCAGTTCAAGACCAAATGCTTCTGATGCAAATTCTTCCCCGCCATATAGAATCGCGATTTCCTCAGGCATCCAACCGAGATCGCCCACTTCCAGTTCAGGATCGTAACTAGTGATAGAGAATTCTTCGACCAGAATGGCGAATTCCTCTCCATCGTCCAACCGCTCTTTGATGGTGTTGTATATCTCTTCTGCGTTTGCTTTGATTATTTCATTGTTTGCAGCTGATGTTCCGCTGGTGACAGGACTTGTGATTTCATCCGGTGTCACTGTTGCAGATGGGGTGCCTGTTGTATCAGGGGCTGCTGTTGCTGCTTCAGTCCCGGCATCTATCAGTAATCCACGGATATGTACTTGTGGCATTTCTGCGGGGACTTCAGTATCACCGATGTGTTCCTGAAGTTTTACTCTGAGGAGGGCTGCGGCTATCTGCTCCCGGAATTCCTTTTCTGATGTGCCCCTGGTATCGAGCGAGTCAAGAAATATTTCGCGGAGATCTTCATCTGATGGAGTCGGTTGAGTTTCATCCGAATTATCGTCAGAGGGTCCTAACAAATCGATCTGTTCTTGCACTTTTTCTTCGATCTCTTCTTCAGTTACAGCTAATCCGAGTTCGGCTGAGATTTGCCGGTATTTCTCGCTTGCAGGCATGATGTCATGAAGTACGGTCCCAGCAATATCAGCCTGTAATTCGGGGCTTATTACTCGGATACCATTGAGCTGGAGCATATCGATATAGTCATTCATATCGAAGGACTTATCGTTTACTTTGAGGACTGTTTTGCTGTAAGGAGCTACTTGGCTATCGTAGATGGCATAGATAACGAGGCCAAGTACAATTGAAATGATAACACTGGATATGATGATGACTATACGCCGCCGCTTCTGCTCCTTTTGCCAGCGGGAACGCTGACCTTTGGTGATAACCCATTCTGAGTGTTGTTTTTTCTTGGGCACAGATAAGCTACCTTTCTCTATGTGCTAGAAGGCAAAGTGACGAAGGAAATGCTCGATAGTGCTTGATGCTGGAGGAAGCAACTATGAGGATTGGTGGTCCCTTCGCGCAAGGCTACTGCTCCAACGGATATGCTCTACTGTGTAAGGAAGGAGTGCGAGATATCGAGCTCTCTTCAGCGTAGCACTGAGTAACCGTTGATGTTTGGCACAGACACCAGTTCTGTGCCTTGGCTCCATCTTTCCTCGATCGGAGACGAAGCGCCGCAGTGAATCTACTTCTTTGTAGTCTATCTTTCGGGAACTGTCAACACAGAAAGGACAGACCTTACGTTTTGGGATGTATTTTCTTTTCTCTCTTCTTGTACCAGTTGTGTGTCTCACTCTTGCTCCATAATAAAGGGATTATCAAAAAGCCACATGGACCCTATTCAAAAGGGAGTTCCTCGGGCGTAATTGCTCCAACATATTCGTCAAACTCTAGTCCTTCACCTTCTGGCGAATCACCTGCTGATGGCCGACGGTCAAGGAATATCACTCTGTTAGCATTAATTTCTACTCTAAATCGTTTTTGTCCATCTTGGGCATCCCAAGTACGAGTTCTTAATCTTCCTTCAACATAAACCCGCTGCCCTTTGGTCAAGAACTGGTTGCAGCTCTCGGCCTGTCTGTCCCAGGTGACGACGTCAAACCACTCGGTTTCTCTCTTTCTCTCACCATCAGAAGTGGTAAAAAACCGATTAGTCGCCAGAGGGAAAGACGTTACTGGTTTGCCGTTAGGGGTGAAGCGCATCTCCGGATCAGTGCCCACGTTACCAATGACCATTATCTTATTCAGCCAAGCCATTCAGGACCCCCCTTTCCGCGTTTCTAGTCGCCTACTCTCAATAGCAAATGGCGTAGGTACTCTTCTGCGATGTTTAATCCGGTCTCGAGCTCCGTTGTTTTCTCTGGTTCGAGTCCTAATTTCATCAACACGTAGTTACCTTCCCCATGACGCCCTATGGGATAGCTTAGTCTTCGTCTTCCCCAGTGGTTAGTTTCTGCGATGTCGCCACCACTTTTGGCAATCAACGCATTAAGCTTGTCCAGTGCTTGGGGGACATCTTCTTCTGCGATGTCCGGATCGATTATAACAGTCAGTTCGTAGCTCCGCAAATTACCCCTCTCTCCTGATTATAATATATATACTTTTTCAGAGTGCCCGTTATTATAGCATGTAAGATAAATTGATGACAAGTACGGCACACTCTTCCCACTCTATTGGGGGCTAGGCTCAATCCTGCTGTATCTCTGGGGTATTATTATGTATCACCCCATATCAACCGCTAAAGTATTGTATAGGAATTATATCGAAAATACAATGTAAAGAGCAGGTACATAAACTCTATTTCATTTACCCGCAAAAGAGTCACTCTGTACAAGCATCTCGAAAGGTATCTCTCGGAGGTTTGCTATCGTTTCAATCGTAGATTTTGGGAACGATAGGCATTCCATCGCCTGCTGGATGCATGCGCTTCAACTACTATCATTACCCGTGACGAGTTAATGGGGACCAAGGCACGGTGAGCTAAGTCAATAATCTAGGGTAATATCTTAAAAAAGCCACCGAAATATGAGAGAATGGTGGTATGGCATACAAAAGAAGTTGTCCAAGATGCGGAAATATAAAGAGTTGGGCAGTAAGGAGAGATAAGAGGAAATGCTCT
>Ga0233431_1000355_pt1 | contig 104772 bp, 87 predicted proteins | sample SI_118_April2016_FD_179867 | JGI IMG/M metagenome (GOLD analysis project Ga0233431, IMG submission 179867) | Seawater microbial communities from Saanich Inlet, British Columbia, Canada - SI_118_April2016_200_MG | ecosystem: Environmental > Aquatic > Marine > Inlet | place: Canada: British... | reverse complement strand
AGATTTTGTGTTCCCACTAGATTTTGTGTTCCCACTAGATTTTGTGTTCCCACTAGATTTTGTGTTCCCACTAGATTTTGTGTTCCCACTAGATTTTGTGTTCCCACTAGATTTTGTGTTCCCACTATGAAGTTGATATTTTTTACTGTGAATTCTTTTTTTAATAAATCTTTCTCGTTATTTGTTATCCAGAGGATGTTTTTGGTTGTGTCTTTTCGGACAACAAACCAAGGGCCGTCTGGTAGACCAATCCCCTTTCTCTGACCAATTGTATAGATTGGGAGACCTTTGTGGGTGCCGAGGGTTTCTTTTGAATTAACATCTTTTATATCGCCAACATCAAACTTAATGTGGCGTTTGAGGAAATTTTCGAGGTTTCCATCTGGAATGAAGCAGACTTCTTGTGACTCGACTTTGCTTTTTGTTGGTAGGTCGAACTTTCGGGCTAGTTTTCTAACTTCTGACTTCTCGTATTTTCCGACTGGGAAGAGAATATGTTTTAGTTGGTTTTGTTTTAACTGATGAAGGAAGTATGTTTGGTCTTTTTGTTTATCTTTGCTGGTTGTTAGATTGAAAATGCCTTTTGACTCCTTAATATTGCAGTAGTGCCCTGTTGCGACGTAATCACAGCCGAGGGCTTTGGCTTTTTTGATGAATTCGCCGAATTTTATATATTTGTTGCATCTGACGCAGGGGTTTGGTGTTTTTCCTTTGTCGTAGGCGCCGACGAAGTCGTCGACAATGAGTTTTTTGAAGTTGGTTTGCATGTTCATTGTGTAGAATGGAATTTTTAGCTTTTGGCAGACTTTCTGGGCGTCATTTTTTGATTCGAGTGAACAACAGATGTTATCGCGGGCAGTGCCTTTCACTCTCTCGCTCCAGAAGGAAATAAAAATGCCGACAACGTCGTAGCCTTGTTTTTTTAGGAGGGCAGCGGTGACGGAAGAGTCTACTCCGCCGGAGAGGCCGACTGCGACTTTTTGTTGTGGTTTCGTTGGCATAAAGGGTTGAGATAGCAAGTTCCAATTTCCAAGTACCAATTTCCAAACAATTTCCAAATGAGGCGCAAATTTCCAAATAACAAGCACCAAAACTCAAGGAATTTCCAAGTTCCAAATAAATCGCAAATTTCCAAAGGAATCACAAACTCAAATCTCAATTAGAAACAATTTCCTTATTTCTATAATTTGTAGCTTGTTTGAGATTTGGAAATTGGAAATTTGCGATTCATTTGTTTGGAAATTGGAACTTGGAATTTGGAAATTTGTGATTATCCGTCTTTCCGCAACGTCACATTGACCTCCGGTACATACTTTTGATCATACTGGTCTACTACTTCGACTGTGTTGTTTTTCATGATTTCGTTCCACATTAGGTCGGAGAGCATCATCTTGGTGTCTTTTATGTCGGTTTTGACGTCGTCTAGATCGTTGTATTCACTAGAGTACTCGTTTCGGACGGCGCTGTCAATTTCTTTTTTTCGTACTTTTAGTTTGTCCATTTCGTCTTTTATGTCGTCGAATTCTTTGTAATTTTTGTGGGCATCTTTTATTGAGGTCATGAGACCTTTTTTCTTTTTTTCTGCTGCTTTTAGATCATTGTACATTTCCTGGATCCGTGTTTGTGTATCATTCATAAGTTAGAAATTTGAAATTGGAAATTAGAAATTAGGGGAATAAAAAAAATGACTAATTTATAATCACAATTCCAGTATTACTTTAGGTATTTATTTAAAAGGTTGTAGACTTCAACGTAGTTTTGGGACATTTTTGCGCCGAGGACGAGGGCTATGTATTCGTTTGTTGAATTTTTTGCTTGGGTTGAGAGGCAGTAGCCTGCTTCGTCGGTCCAGCCAGTTTTTGTGCCGGTTACGTAGAGGTCGCGGTCGAGGACCTTTGTGCTTGTGTTTCGAACTGGGTAGGTTAGGCCTGAGTTGATTGCTTTGGCGGTGTAGTTTTTGGTTGTGGTGGCTTTTAATATATCTAAATTGTTATAGGCATGACGAGAGATTTGGCTGAGTTCGTAGGCGGTTGAGACATTTCGTTCATCGAGTCCGGTTGGTTCGACGAAGTGGGAATTATTTAGACCTAAAATTTTCATTTTTTCATTCATGTACTTTATGAATGTATCATATTTGAGGCCGGAAGCTCGGACTAATGCCATGGCAGTATTATTTTTTGAGCCGACCATTAGAGAGTAGAAAAGATCTTTTACAGTAATTGTATCCCCTTCCTTGACCCAGAGACTTGCTCCGCCAACAAAATCGCTCTTTTCCATTGTAATAACGGTGTCCCAGCCTGGATTGTGATCGAGGAAGACCATTGCGGTGACAAGTTTTGTGATACTGGCGATTGGTCTGATCTCGTTAATATTCTTTGAGAAAACAACTTCGTTGGTGTGTTTATTAATAACAATTGCGCTACCTGCGGTTAGGAGATCGGTTGAAGTTGACGGGTCCTTGGCTGTTAAAACAATCGGAGCGACGGCCACTTGTTTCTCGGGAATGATTTTCTTTCCGGATAGAACGGCAACTTTTGTATATGGGAAAATAGTTTTGGCTTGAATTAGATTTCGATCCGCAACAATAGTTGATGGTAAGATTCGCCAAGACTGTTTGCTATTATCATAAAAATAAAAAGAGATGTCGTCGCCACAAGAATCATCAAATCGGTAAGACATTGTTAGGGCATATTTGAGAAAACCGGCGTAATTTGGTTTGAGATCTATTAAATAGTAAGGTGAGACGGCATTTAGGCCGGCTGGAAGTGGTTGAATATTATCGACTCGGCTGACTTTGGCGGAAAGATGATCTGAGAAAGTGTAAGGCAAGACAGGTAGCCAGAGAAGCTTGTCGACGCTCTTGACTGTGTAGCCACGGTCTAGAGTTTGGGAGTCTAAATAAATTATTTCACTATCAAAAATAGCTGCATCAGCTTTTGTAGCCTGAAACAGCCCAAAGATGAAAACGGAAATTGTTAGAAGTATAAATAAGGCTCTACCATTCATATGACGTACGAAATTATATTTGATTTCAAACGGGAAGAATGAGATTCCGGGTCCCCACTACGCTAAAGCTTCGAGGGGCAGGCGCCACCCGGAATGACATTTTTTTTAATTTATTGGATCTTTCTAATGCCCTGAGAAGTTAACTGGTAGCAACCTGGTTCTGTATATGGGGCAACTCCCTTTTCCAGATGAAATAGTACGGAATAGTCGTCGTCTGCGAGTATGGTAAAGGTGTAGTTACAACCGTCTTCTTGGCAGGCTCTGGAGCTATCACAAATGTTACCTGAAAATTTTGGATCGTTCAAGTTGTACAAACTGGGTAAATATGTTGTTAGGTCGGAATTTGGTTGACGAGAGCAGGTACTGACCATGCCGAGTTCACAGCTGGCGCGGAGGAAACTACCGGTTGAGGTTTTCATGACCTGCATTGCATTTCGCAGCGAGTCAACGTCGTTTATTCTTTTCAGATCTCGAATCTGAGCTTTTTGGCTATTAACCGTTAAAGCGAATATTAAAATAAGTAAACCGATGATGCCGATGAATATTATTAGTTCGATGAGTGTGAATGCTTTTTTCATATAAAGAAGAGGGCTAAAGAGGGCTAAAGAAGGCTAAATATCGCAAGTCTCTTTAATATAACTCCAGCCTTGAAATTGTCGTAAAATATATAATTGTTATTTTTCAATAGGAATGATGCCTGTGGGGGTTAGGATGAAGCAACCTGCGTCAAAGCCGGCTACGCCTTTTTGGAGGCGGAAATGGAGTTCGTAGTTATCTTTTTCTACTGTTTTGAAGGAATAGTCGCAGGCGATATCGGATTGGCAGGTTTGGGAGCATTTTAGAATAGAATCAGTAGAAGCTGGATCGCTGAGTATTCCGGTAAAGGGTAATTTCTGAGAGAAAAGATTGTCGCCGACACAGCCACTGACAAAACTGTCGCTGAGGCAACCGCTACGAGTGAAATCATTTGTTTCTTTGTTGATATCAAAGAGGACTTCTTGAATTGTGCCGATATTACTTAGTCGTCTTGTGTCGTTGGCCTTTGCCTTTATATTTGTAACTGCAAAAACGGCAATTAAGATTATTATTGCGATAATTATGATTATAAAAACAATTCTAGGGACTGTTACTATTCTATCCATAATTTATGTGATTAAGGTGTCCATTTGCTAATCCCCTGTGGGGTAAGTTCGTAGCACCCCTTTTTGTCAGTTGCAAGACCTTTTTCTAAATAGAACAAGACTTGGTAATCGTTATCTTTTGGTTCACGAACGAAACTGTATTGACAAGGCTCTGTGCAGTTGTCATGGCAAAATGTTTCTGACTTGAATGGTTCGCCAAAGAAATCAAAGTCTCGGATATTTTCTCGAAAAGCTGGGTAGGAACAGTCTTTCACACTACCAAGAGAGCAACTGTTGAAATTTTTCTGTGAATCAAAAACAAGAATCATCGCGGTTTGCAAGGATTTCATGTCGTTTAATCTTTTCATGTCTCGTGTTTTTTTGTGATAACCACCGAGCATGACAAGTGAAACAATTAATAAAATTGTAATAAGTCCCATTGCGACTAAAAATTCTATAATAGTACATCCCCTCTTATTATTCATATTAATTTGTTTTTATTAGTTTGAAAATGCCTTTTGAAGTTGTTGGTTCGACAGTTGTTTCGGCTTTTGCTGATTTTTGTTTTTTGTTCTCACTTTTATTTTTAGTTTTAATTGTTTTTTGCTTTTCTGGGACGACCATATCAAAATCTGGAAGTTTCATGTTTTTTTTGACTTCTTTTTGGGCTTGGGTTTCTTTTTCGTTGAATTCGTCTGGGAGTAGGCTTATTTTTTTGGGCATAGAGGATGAGAGTCGCAGTTAATCGGTTAACCCCCGAACTACAATCTATTACATGATTGAGTACGGGGCAAGCAGTTAATCGTCTCGGTAGATCGATACTTAAAACTAAAGGTTATTTAATCGCAAAAATTATCGGGATTACTCGATGTTGCGCATGGCTAGGCCGATTGCGGAGGCTAGGCGGGTTCCGGCGACGTCGAGGGTTGGTTGGAGGTCCTGGGGGTAGATTACTCGTGCCCAGGGGTTGCCGACGAAGGTTCTGACTTTTAGTTCGTTTGTTATGATCTTTGTTAGGTTGAAGAGGTTGGCTGTTCCGCCGGAGAGGATAATCTTTTCGAATTTCTTGCCTTTATTACTTGGTTGTTCGAGGTAGAAGTTGATTGAGTATTGAATTTCATTGATAATTGCCTGTAGGGGTTTCTTGATTACTTCTGGTAGATCTTCTTGACCAGACAGGTTCGTGCTGTTTGATTCTAGGTCACGTTTGAACTGTTCTGCTTGAGAGAGATTTACTTTTAATGTGTCTTTTATTTCTTTTGTAATTTCTAGTCCGCCGATGTTTACGCTTCTGGTCATTAGAGGGATTGCATTCTCAACTACACAGATATCAGTTGCGCCTGCGCCGATGTCGGCGATTAAAATTAGGGATTTGTCTTTGCCGACTAGAGAACGAGCCATTGCGAATGATTCCGTTTCGAGACTTAGAAGTTCTAGCCCTGCTTTTTTGAATATTTCAATATACTTGCCGACAACTTCTTTTGAAGCAGCTGTTAGTAAAACTTGGAGGTCGACAACTTTTTTATTTTCTTCGTCTTTGATTGTTTCTTTTAATTTTTCTTCGTCTTCTAAAATTTTCCAGTCGAGAATCATTTCTTCGATTGGTAGAGGTAGAACTTTTTTTGCTTCCCATTCTACAGCTTCTGCGATTTTTTTTGCAGAGCCAAGATCTTTTTTCTCAATTTCTGGTAGTGAGATAATTGAAGTATAAACTGCTTGAGCTGGCAGAGCGGTAATTACTCGTTTGCTGATAATTTTGCTTTTTTCAATAACTTTTTTGATCATCTCGGCTGTTTTTTCTGGTTGATCGATTAGTTTAGTTTTGTCTTCGCTAAGTGATCTTTCTAAATATCCATAGGTCACAAGTTGAGCTCGACCGTTATTATTGGCGAGTTCTACTGCTTTGATGCTACTGCCACCGATATCGATTCCGATATAGTTTGCGTCGGAGCTTTTGTTTGAGAGTATTCCCATATATTTAGTGAGTAGTAAGTAGTGAGTAGTGAGTAGTGAGTAGTGAGTAAACACTCCCAACTAAAAACTAACCCTAGTTTTCTTATTTCTAGTTTCAAATTTCTAATTAGATTATAGCACTTTTTTGGGTTAAATTAAATAAGTTGTGTGTATAACAATTGTTGGTTCTTTTGTTAAAATTAGGGCTAAATTTAGGCTAGGTCTTGACATTTTGTTAAATATGTGCTATAATGAGGAGTATTTGATTCAAGTTAGGATATTGTTTTTATTGTAAAATGAGATCAATATTGTAATTTGAACCTCGACAACCTACACTTTTAAGGAGAACGACAATGACGAAAGCTATCTTGGTCTGTACTTTCTTGGTGTCCCTTTTTTCAATCGCATGCGACATCCCGACCAAGGGATATGTCGATGGCATGATGCAGGAGACTAGTCAGGATATTAAAGATGAAATAGCAGGCATCATAAACAACCTAAAGGATGACGTGACAGCGCTGCTTCTGTCTGGACTCCTTGGCGGCGGGAATGATGAGCCTGAGCCTGATCCAGAGCCGGAAGAGGAGCCGATCTTTGTAGAACTGGCTGATCTGCCGAACGGAGCAGGAGTCTATTCTAACATGATCATTTTCAACAAAGACTGGCGGGATCGACCGCAACTGCTCATTCCCATGGCTCGTGCTCAGCGCGGAAGTGGAGATCTTGGTGGAGTAATTTCTCTAGATATGTCTTCGGGGGCTACGAATTGGACATATTTCACCGAGCACTCTGTTGATAATGACATCGTGGTCTATCACAACGAGGTATTTCAGGATGATGCGGTGTTGATCACTGACTACAAGCAACTCCACAACGTAAACGCTCATACCGGTGAGATGGACTGGACAATAAACTTTCCTGCTTCGATCATCGGAGTGAGTGCTACCAAGTATCAGACTTACACCTACGAAACCATCGCTGTATCGGCTGGGAAGACAGTGTATATGTACAATTCAGACAGGACTCTGGCCTGGAAGCATGATTTCGAAGACTATCCGTCCGCCCCACTGCTGGACCCGCGCAATGAGTCATTCGTATACGTGAGCGTTGGAAACTGCGTTCATTATATTCATGATGATACGGTGTACCGCGAGTATTGCGGTGATGGCAAACTGAGTGAAGTCATGTACAATAAGCCAAATGGTTACTTGTATGTAAAATCGGACAACGAAAAGCTTTGCTACTTACGACAAGACGATGACTCTGTCCGGTGCTTCTCTGGAACCTACGACGTGGTCAGCAATCTGAATTTTTCAGAGGAAGGATATGTTTCATACTCGACGATGGAAGCCTACTACGACGGAACGATTCATTACAAAGTCATCTCTTCGCAGTACTTTGATAGAGGATCCATCAATCACAATAGCATTGGCCAAATGGCGTTAATTGACTTGAACCAGTGGGTCAACCCTCCTGTCATGGACAAGAACAACATGATTTACATGACCGGCGATTACAACTTCGTATACGGTTATGACACCAGAATGGCTGGTTCTTGCGGTGGCTACTGCCTGTTGACGCTTGATTTCATCGGGAAGAGCTTTCGAAGTTCGCCGGTGATTGATAAGCACGGTTTCCTCTTTGTCGCGACCACTGACGGTATGATCTTACGGATCGACACGAATCGGTGGGAGTAAGACCTTTTTACCTTTTTTCAAAATTTACGCGGACAAGCATTGCTTGTCCGTATTTTTTTGGTAAAATTAGCCGATACTTGACAAAGTTGCAAATATGTGCTATAATGCATTATTGTAGTACCTTAAAACCCCTAGCCCCTTGAAAGGAGGCTATCCATGAAAACATTGGCAATTCTGGTTACTTTTTGCATTTCCTTGATTCTATCAGCCGGGTGCCAGCTGGCAAATGAGGAGTTCGATGTTCACGTCGATCTTCAGGAATGCACGCTGAGTAGCGAGTGCGGACAAGGTGCCGCCTGCACCGTGGACGGACTCTGCATCCGGGTATGGGAAGAAATTAGCAACGATAATTGCGAGAATGAGGAGACGACTGAGCTGACTGAGCCGGATGACCCGTTTCATAATGACTCATTCGGACACGCAGTAAATCATGGAATCAAGAATTTTCCGCTCGTTGTCACTGCTACCTGGGATCAAGGTAATACAACAGTTGACGTAGACCTGCATGCAGTGAAGTATCGGACAAACGGAACGTTTGCGTACCCGGTACCGTCGATCTGGTACAGTTGGCACGGAGTTCGTGTCAACGACATCCCTCGATGTGAAAAAAACACGGACTGTCTGTCAGGTGAGAACTGTCTGCAAATCAGTAACAGTGTATCTCTCGGGAAAACATGCGTTCCGTACTCCGACGACATGCTCAACGACAGTTGCGATGCTCGGATGCCGGAAAACAATTGGGCAAAATACCCTAGTGATCCCTGCTACGGCCCCGGTCCCGAAGCGGTTTTCTTCAAGGACCCGGAGCCCGGAGATCGTTTCCGAATCGTTGTCGAGAAGTTTGCAGAGTATGTCAATATCCCAAATGAAGGTAATGTGACAACGCCAGTCCCTGTGACTGTGTCGGTTTTCATCAATGGGCAGAAGTGTGAGCAAGAAGTCACATTCGATCTCATTTACCAAAATGAAATGCACAAAATCCTCGACATCACTTGGGCAGCACAAAGTTGTGACGACATCGAGATTCTGGCACTGCCAGCCGTGAAGTTCGAAGGCCGTCAAGAGGCGATCCTAGATCCTCTCAATAACGGCAAATCGATCTGGTGCGATTGGTGCGACCAGGAAGACGAATAATTTTCAATTATGACCTTTTACGCGGACGAGCCAAGCTCGTCCGTTTTTTTATTGATAAGATTAGCCAACACTTGACAAAATTATTAAATAGTGTATAGTAAAATATCCTACCAAGACGTTGGTTGGTACTGTTCATTTCACAATTCAAAGTGAAATGCCCCTCGAAAGAGGACCGAAACCATCAGTAGTTTTGTCAACTGCTGATACCGCCGGATTGAAATTATCCCATTCGGATAAAGTGATTAGGGACGCCTAGAACACTTCAGAAACTGAAAGGACAAGGAAATGGCAAGAACGCAGTATTACAGTAGCCCGCGTCGTAATGCTCTAAAAGCAGTCATTGGACCACGGGGTGAAAAAGTTCCAAAGAATTTTGATCCGAAAAAAGTACATCAAGGTGACGTCACTCTTGCAATGCATTTGAATACGAACAAGGTGACAGAAGAGATGACTCCGGCACAGAGAGAAAGTGTGATTGCACTTATTCACGAAATGAGTGACGATCTATTGCGCCAAATGGGAGTTGAGACTGACCTGGGGTTTAAGCCTGGGACTATCATTTCAGTAACTTCCCAAGAGTTTGCACAACAGTTTGAAAAATATTCTGTTTTAGCTTGTGTAATCAAGGACGAGAACGGTGAGCTGCTACTTTACATTGAGAGTAAGAATGGTCAGATAGTAAGGGCCAGAAGAAGTTCGACAAACTATAATTTCGAAGAAATTGAAACAAGCGAATTCGGACTTCAGGGATTCAAGGTAGAAATACTAAAAGAAGAGATAGCTGATAACCAGGTTTTTCCTCATGAGGACTTCAATCTTCCGAATGAAATAATCCATAAACTGATTGAGTCCGCTCTTGAAGAAGACAAAACATGTGCGGTGCTAGGCCTTATAAAAAAAACCGATAACGAAGAATATTTAAAAATGTTTGTTGATAAATACGCAAACATAAGAATTGAAGGGTCTTCCGGAGAATGGAAATACAAACAATCAATAATCACCGCACTTCTAAAAATAAAGGATCAAGAGTTTCTGAAAATTTTTTTCAAAAATTGGCGCAGCCAAATATTCGATTGGTCGTTCATGGCAATCGTGGAATCACTTTTACAGAACATCACAGACACTGAGACACTTATTTCTCTTGTTCTAGTTCGAGAACAGCGTCAAAGACGAGAATATTTATTGCTGCTCGATATTTTCAACAGATTAGAAGAACTCAATGCAGTCAAGTTTTTTCAAGGAATCATTGAGAAGTATAACTCTTACATGTTCAAACCGATCGACCGCCCAGATCTTTATCAATTATCTAAATCCGCAATGGAAAGACTGAAAGATTCAAATAAATAAAGTTTATGTCGGACAAGCCAAGCTTGTTCGTTTTTTATTTTGCAAAATGCGAAATGAATCAGAAATAAAATAACCGAGAATGTTCATCCTCGGTTATTTTGAAGTATATTGTATTATGTAGTTTCTTTGTCTAGGATTTCGTTTACAACCTTATCAGCCTCTTTATTCTGCTCGCGGTAGACATGTTTATAGGTCACTTTCTTGAAGTTGGATTGGAGGTTGTGGATCTTGAGGAATAGTTGGGCTAGGTCGGGGTTTTTGACTTTGTACTCGCGGTTGAGTTGTTTGACGATTAGCTCGCTGTCTAGGTTGAAGTCTATTTCGTCAGCTCCTAACTCGACTGCTCGCTCTAGTGCTAGGACGACGCCCATGTACTCTGCGTAGTTGTTTGTTTGGTCGCCTAGGAATTGGCCGAAGCGGTCGAGTTCCTCGCCTTTTTCGTCAACAATAACTATACCGGATGCTGATGGGCCGGGGTTTCCGCGGGAGCCGCCGTCTGTATTTATGATTAAACGCATAGTGGGTGTTTATGTTAGTTTTGTCGTGTGAGATGTTGGTGGAGGGGGAAACGAAGAATTTCCAAATAGCAAGCACCCCCGAACTACAAACTATTACATGTTTGAGTACGGGGCAAGCAAATAACAAGGAATTTCCAAAACTCAAATTCCAATTTCCAAACAAATGAATCGCAAATTTCCAAATTCCAAATATTTGCTCCGATTTACGACTATTTACCTCGATTCACTTTGATTTACTTCAGTATACTATTTTTCTTGGCGTTTGAGAAGGAAGGTTAGGATTGGAGGGGTTAGGAGGGTTGTTAGGATGACCATGATGACGATTACTGAGAAGACTTCGTCGGAAACTACTCCGAGACCTTTTCCGATAGTTGCGAAGATTAGGCCGACCTCTCCACGAGGTACCATTCCGAATCCGATAAGAGTTTTGTTGACACCTTTGCCTGCGACTAGACCTGAGACGTATTTACCGATGAAGGCAACGACCGTGATTGCAAGTGCAACGAGAACAACTCTTAGGTCACCAAGTGTTTCGAGTTTTACGGCCATTCCAGTTACGACGAAGAAGATTGGGATTACGAAATGTCCAAGTGGCTCAATTAAATCTTCGATATGTCTGTGTGCGTGAGGTTCTATTGCTTTATTTATTCTGGTTTTGATATCAATTCGAACATCTTTGATTTCATGTTTAATATCACGAACAATTTTTGCGTCTTTGAAATATCGGAAGTGAACTGGGTCTAGAACAAGTCCTGCTGCGAATGCACCTACGATTGGGGCAAGTCCAATTTTTTGAGCGATAAATGCGAAGATAAGTCCAAAACTGATTGCAATTGTAAATTTCATGGCAACGCCAGTATGAATTTTTGCAAAAAATTTGCCGATTTTTTTAGCTAGCAGTTGACCAAGGACGATTGAACCGACGAGGAAGATAACTGCTTTTGCTATAATGATACTAACAATACCAAGACTAACTGCACCAAGAGTAACTAGAGCGCTGACAACGGCTAGGATTATTAGGCCTAAAATATCGTCAATAACAGCAGCTCCAAGAATTATTTGAGCTTCTTTTAGTTTTAATTTACCAAGTTCCTGGAATACACGAGCGGTGATACCCACGGAAGTTGCGGTAAGTGCAGCTCCGAGGAATAGATAAGCATTTGGGTCAAGACCTGGCATTAGTAGTGGTCCGACTACATAAGCTCCAAGTGCAAAGGGAACAATAACACCGACAATTGCAACGAGAAAAGCTTTCATTCCAACTTTTTTCATCTCGTGAATATTTGACTCTAGACCAATTTGAAATAGTAAGATAACGACACCAAGTTCGGACAGAAATGTAATAATTTGGTTGTCTTTGATTGGTTCGAAAAAATTTATGCCAAGTAGGACTAAGTTTCCAAGTATCACACCCATTACAAGTTCGCCAAGAACTGATGGTTGTCCGATTCTCTCAACAAGACTTGATAGTTTGGCTGAGATAAGAATAACTGCGATCCAGAAAAATGTTTGAGCAGCTTCTGCTCCGTGTCCGGCTGCCTCATGTGACGCGTCGCCTGATGCCATGACGAGTGGGATAGTACAGAGAACAGCTACGAAAATAAAGAAGAAAGCGACTCTTTTTAGATTAATACGGTTCAGTTCAAAAAAATCAGAGAATCTTGAGAAAAGTGATGACATAAATTGTGAAAATTAATTTTTTAGATCTCTCCTTTCGACTCGTCCTCATCCTTCAGACTCGCTCAAGGTCGAGATGACAAAAAATTAATTAAACGTGTTATTAGTGATGAATACATACTATCATTAATATAAAAATTTTTCAAGATTAAAATCCACAAAAAAACACGGTAGTTTTACCGTGTTGGAGGAAATTTTAACAACGAACAAGTACAATCCCAAATTTTTCATGTTCAATATACTCAACGAGCATTGACAGAAGGCCTGCTCTTAAATTATCATAAGGCAAATTTTCTCCGGCCATCCACTCACTCAGAGTTGCTGTAGTGAGAGTTGGGAACAGGGGTTTCAGGATATCAAGATATTCAGAGTTAAGTAACCCCGATGCATGAAGTAATTTCGGGAAAAACTCAACAAATACCTCTTCTTCTCGACTTCCTGCGACGAGTTGCATACATCGTCCCTTATATAGATAGATTGTCTGAATTTGCTCAAGTAGTCGAGCAAATTTAACAGCTGGATCCTCATAGGCACCCAGAAGAATAAGCAACTGTTTGTGAATATAATTCAGAGCCTTGATAATGTATTCGCGAATTTTCATGGATTCCTCCTCTCATGGGTGATCAGTTATCGAAATATCGATATATAAATATAACAAGAAAGTAATTATTTGTCAACCCCTTTCAGATCAACGATCTTGAACTCGATGTCTCGGTTGCCGTTCCATTCGTTGATTGTGACTTCGACGACTGCGTCGATTGTGTGGCCGATATTGAGGTCTGGCCACTTCTCTACTCCGAAGAATGAGAGGAGTTTGAAGATGATTGGGCAGTCGGTTTGTTTAACCATGAGTCGGAGGTGGTTTTTGTTCTCGCCGATGTGGTCGAGGGCTGTTATGAATATATTTTTTAGGAGGAATAGTGGTTTCTTGTTTCCTTCTCCGAAAGGTTCGAAGTCATTTATTTTTTCGACTGTTTCGATTCGAAGACCTGAGAAGGTTAGTTCTGATTCGATGTCTAGGCATGGGCTGAGATCCATTCCTTTTAATTTTTCGTCGACTATTTGTGAGAGTTTTTGTTTGAACTCATCGAGGATGTCGGGGCTTGAGAGTGTGAAGCCACAGGCTTGGCTGTGTCCGCCGTAGCGGGCGAAAAGCTCGTCGAAGTTTCGGAGTCCGTCGATAATATTGAATTCTTCTATACTTCGGCCTGATCCGGTGATCATGCCTTGGTTGTCTGTCATTACGATAACGGGACGGTAGAGTTCATCGCTGAGTTTGCCTGCTACAAGTCCTACGACTCCGGCTGACCAGTCTTTGTGGTAGGCGAAGACGATGTTTGAGTCTTGCTCTGCGCCTTGTCTCCTGGCTTCCTCGACCATGACCTCGGTGATTTTTTGTCGTTTGAGGTTTATTTGGTGAAGTTCTTGTGCTAACTTCTCGGCCTCATCTTCGTCCTCGCTGACAAGCAGGTCAAAGGCTAATTTTGCATGTTCAAGTCGGCCGGCGGCATTTATTCTTGGTGCTAATTGAAAACCGATAGTATAGGAATTTATATTTCCATTACCAATAACTTTTAACAGTTGCTTTAATCCGATGTTTCGAGTTTTCTCGAGGACAAGCAGTCCCCATTTCACAAGGATTCTATTCTCATCAACAAGTGGTACGACATCCGCTACTGTGCCAATTGCAACGATATCGAGAATCCATTTCAAAAAGCCAAGAGCTCCACCGTAATCATAGAGTTCGTCTTCGTATTTTTTTATTTTTTCATTTGCAAAAACCCCTTGAATCAGTTTGTATGCAACGCCTGCGCCGGAAATTTCTTTGAATGGGTACTTTTCGTCTTTTACCTTCTGGTCGATCGTTGCGAATGCATCGGGGAGGACAGCTGGTGGTTCATGATGATCGGTTATGATGACGTCGACGCCGGATGCTGTTAGCTCGGCAATCTCGTCAACGTTTGTGATTCCGCAGTCAACTGTTATGATGAGTTTTACTTTGTCTCTGATGAATTTTTTGGCGTTTGTAATGTTTAGTCCGTAGCCGTCTTTCTCACGATGCGGGATGAATACATCAATGTCTGCTTCAATGTCGATAGCTGAGATGGCTTTGTAGATAATTGCGCTACTGGTCACGCCGTCAGCGTCGTAGTCGCCGTGAATTAGGATCTTTTCTTTGTTTTCGATGGCTTGCCAGATTCGGTCGACGGCTTTTGACATGTCGTTAAAGAGGAAAGGATCGTGGAGTTTTTCGTAGTCGGGAGAGAAGAAAAGTTCTGTATCACTTGGATTATCGAATTTTCTATTGTATAATAGTTGTGTTATTAACGGATGGAAGCCATCGAATCGTTTTTCGAAGTCCTCTGAGTATTTGTCGGCAAGGCGCCATTTTTTCTGCATATTAAAGAAGGCTAAATAGGGCTAAAAAAGGCTAGTCACACTAAGGAAGAATCTTATTTAGACAAATTTTAAAATTTATTTCTGTAATAATCTATATTTTACTATGAATAAAAGAAAAGTACAAAGAGTTATCTGGACATTCTTCTCGATTATCATTATTTTATCAATGGTATTGTGGAGTATGAGTATGGCGTTTTTGTTTTAAGGGGCCGATGCGAATATAGCTGGAACAAAGCTCCGAATAATAATTGGGAACAGGGAGGATGAGATTCCGGGTCCCCACTACGCTAATAGCTACGAGGGGCAGGCGCCGCCCGGAATGACAGTGAAAAAAGAAGGACCCGTGTGGGGATCCTTTTTTAGTTTTTGAAGTTTAGGTACCAGAGATAGGCGACTCCGCCTCTGTAGCATAGGCAGACAAGTAATATTACGCCAATTAGCCAATACATGGTTGTCTCCTTTTTGGGATTATTTTACTTCTCGGATTATTTTGGATTTGAAATATTGCTCTTGAAAGTTTGTGAGTTTGATAATTTGTTCGTCGGTGAAAGTTTGACCGTCTGGGACGACTATTAGTTTGTCGTCGTCATCGTTTTTGCGGTTGATTACGGCGATACAGGTGCCGACAAATTCATCGAGTGGTTTATCTACGCCGAGGACGTAGGCGTCTACTTCTGAGCCGTCTGGTGCGTTTGTGTCGGGAATGTAGCCGTAGTTAAGTTCGTATTTGAAATCCCAGTTTGGGTGTTTACTGCCAAGTGGGCGGTCCATTTTTACGGTTACTTTTTTGTTGAGGAATTGGTAGGGGTCAGTGTAAGGCATAGGTTAGTGAGTAGTTAGTGGTGAGTAATGAGTAAAGCGCAAATTTCCAAGCTCCAAATTCCAATTTCCAAACAATTTCCAAATGAAGCGCAAATTTCCAAGTCTGAACAAAAATCAAATCACATTATTTATAATTGGTTTATAAATTGGAAATTTGCGATTCATTTGTTTGGAAATTGGAATTTGGAAATTGGAAATTCCCGAGAAGTCTATCTTTTCATCACAGCCAAAAATGCCTCGGGTGGTATATTTACTTTGCCTTTTCCGAATTGCATCATCTTTTTTTTGCCTTTTTTCTGTTTTGTTAGGAGTTTTTGTCGTCGTGAGTAGTCTCCTCCATATAGTTTGGCTGTTACGTCTTTTCGAAGGGCGGAGATTCTCTCAGCTGCGATTATTTTTCCGCCGATTGCGGCTTGGAGTTTTATGACGAACTGTTGGCGAGGAATTGTTTCTTTGAGACTCTTTACTATCTTTTTGCCTGTGTTAAAGGCGCTGTCGCGGTAGACGATAGTTGAGAATGCTTCGATGATTTCTTCGCCGACGAGGACATTCATTTTTTGTAGGTCAGCTTTTTTGTATTCGAAAAAGTCATAGTTCATGGAACCGTATCCAGAACTGACTGTTTTTAATTTGTCGTAAAAATCGACTATTAGCATTGCTAGAGGTAGTCTATAGTGCAAAATCACTCGAGTTTCGTCTATATACTCTGTATTTAGATATTCTCCACGGCTGTCCTGGACAAGGGTCATGATATTTCCCATATAATCGCTCGGAGAAACAATGTCCAGATTCATAATTGGTTCCTCGATGTGCTCGACTACTGTAAAATCGGGAAATTCGTTCGGATTTTTCATTAAATAGGCATCATCAGAGAGGATCTGTTCAGTTTTGATTCCTGCGGGGAATTTATTGTTTGTTTTTAATAGAACTTTGTAGGCAACGCTAGGGGCGGTAACGACAAGGTCAAGATCGAACTCTCGACGAAGTCTTTCTGTGAAAATTTCTAGATGAAGCATGCCAAGGAATCCACACCGGAAGCCGAAGCCAAGAACTGGGGAATTTTCTGGTTCGTAGACAAGAGCGGCGTCGTTTAGTTTTAATTTACCAATTGCAGTTCGAAGTTCTTCATATTCATTGCCTTCTGCACAAAAGACTCCTGCGTAAACCATTGGTTTTACTTCTTTGTAACCGGCGAGTTGTTTTACTTCTGTTTTGATGTCGGCAAGCGTGATTGTGTCCCCTACTCGACAGTTTTCAATCTCTTTTAAGCCTGTAATAACGTAACCGATTTCACCTGTTTGTAGTTTATCTTTTGGTAGTAGAGATGGTTTTAGAACTCCGCACTCGAGAACCTCAGCTGGAGAGTCTGTTCCCATCATATGGAGTTTTTCGCCTTTTTTTATTTCACCATCGTGAACACGAATATAGGCAACAACGCCTTTGTATTCATCATAGAAAGAGTCAAAAATTAGGGCTCTGGTTTTTTCTTTTTCTTCAACGTTTGGTGGTGGGACAAGTTCGATAACTTTATCGAGAATAGCCTCTACACCCTCACCCGTTTTCGCGCTACAGTTTAGAATCTCTTCTTTCTCGCAACCAAGAAGTGCGATGATTTCTTTTGAGACTTTTTCTACGTTTGCTGCTGGTAGATCTATTTTATTTAAAACTGGAATAATTGTTAGGCCTTGTTCGATTGCTAGATAAAGATTTGCTAGAGTCTGAGCTTGAACACCTTGTGCTGCGTCGACGAGGAGGATTGCGCCCTCAACTGCGGCAAGTGACCGTGACACTTCATAGCTGAAATCAACGTGTCCTGGGGTGTCGATAAGGTTTAGCATGTGGTCTCGATAGTTCATTTGCGCGGGTTGAAGTTTGATTGTAATACCGCGTTCTTGTTCGAGTTCCATTGTATCGAGTATCTGGTCTTTCATTTTTCGCATATCGACTGTTCCGGTCAATTCCAAAAGTCGGTCAGCCAATGTGGACTTACCGTGATCGATGTGGGCGATTATGCAGAAGTTGCGTATGTTGTTCATAGTTTTTGTGAGTTGAGTAGTGAATGGATTCGTAGTGGAATCGCAGTTAATCAGTTAACCGGCCCGACTTGCCTTACGGCAGTCGAGGCTGGTTAACCGTCTCGGTAGATCGTTACTTGAAAGGATGAGTTATTTAATCGCATGGAAAATCAGGAGTTCAGTTGGAAGAAGGTAAAGAGAGGCCGGTTTGGGATTTTAGGACTAACTCCTCATTATTATAGTAATCTTTTATTCTTTCTACTTGTTTTTGGCTGGTGTTTGGGGGAATAGTTTGTAGGTTGAAGTATTTGTGTTGTTTGGCTTCGGGGGTTAGTTGGAGTTCACCGCCGGTTATTAAACACTTGAAATTAAAAACGATATCATTTTCATCGGGTTTGGTGTAGATGCCGAGTAGTTTTTCGATCTTGACGGTTAGGCCTGTTTCTTCTTTTACTTCACGAACGACGCATTCCCATGGTGATTCGCCGGACTCGACTCCCCCGCCTGGGAGATTCCATAGATCGAAATCATTTCGAAGACTGAGTAAAACTTCGTTTTTCTCATTTGTTATTATTGCAAATGCTCCGATTGTGAAGTTTGTCTTCATACTACTAATGCGAATATGCTACTTATCTACTAATTTATTTTAAATTTATTTTTTTGAATACTTCGTAGGCAAAAGAATGGAAATCTGATTTTTTGAGATCAGTGATTTTGTGCCAAGCTGGTTTTTCGGCTTCGTCGAATTCGGTGTGATTTTCGGATAGGTTGAAGGTCAACGGTTTGCATTTGAAAAATAGAGCCTGATTATGATATCCCTCATCATATGGTTCATAATAAAAAAATGTTTCTTTGTGAGTTATTAGATCTCCTATTTCAATTTTAATTCCGGTTTCTTCCCAGAGTTCTCTTTTTATACCGTCCGACATTTTTTCACACAAGTTAATCTCGCCACCTGGAAAGAATAATTTGCCACTGCTTTTTGTATTCACAAGAAGAATTTTCCCTTCATGAATAACAACAGCGTAACCCGAAACACGAGTTCTAAACTTGCTTTTTGGAACTTTGACGATATCACCGTTAATTGAGGTGGCAGTTATCATACAAGTGACAACATTATAGCAAAACTGGCTAAAATTACAAATATTGACAGAATTTAGATAATATTATAATATCTAATGATACCTTTTTAAGCCGAAAGGAGGCAAAACATGCGAAAGTTCTTTCTAAAGCCTTTTCTGCTTTTACTGCTTCTATGTGCGGGCTTCTTGTATTTTGCCCACGGTAATAGTGACAATAATCCATTAGAAAATGATTTAAAAATTGAATGTGTTACACATGACAATAAGGAGGAAACTTGCTATACTTGGCAATCTGAGTTGTCAGAATACAATTCAAAATCGACAAGCAATTGTAAACTAGCAAGAAGAAAAAGTGGGAATCACTACGAAAAGTGCATTCACAGTCATCGGTTTAGTCGTATTGGAGAATAGGAAAAAATTAGAACAACCGTCCAACATTTGGGCGGTCTTTTTGTAGATTAAGGATTGTAAGGATACTACGAATAACGAATTAACAACGAATTCTACGAATCACTTAAAAGATTAATTGCCTCCTGATTCGCGCATGCCTTCGCCTTTGATTTTGAAGAGTTTGAACATTTTGCGTTTGAAGGCGCTGGCGAATTGGTAGAATTCGTTGTTTTTTAGGATGATGCAGACAATGCTGAAAACTGCGAGACCGATTATGCCGGCGACAAATCCCTGGACGAAGACGCCCCAGAATCGTTCCATGTCAACAATGTTGCCGAGTGCTGATTTTACATATTGAATTGCGACTCCCATTGCAAGGGATGCGACTGAGATTTGGAATAAACTTCTGACGATTCCGATGAATCGAAGTTTGCGGATTTTGATTTTTAGCATTACAACGAGGAGGATGAAATTTATAATTGAGCTGATTGAGAAACCAAGGGCAAGTCCGAGGACTCCCATTTTTCTAATTAGATACCAACTGAGAAATACGTTAACAAGGACACTGACAAAGCTGGCGATGAAGGGAAGGACGGAATTGTGACGGGCATAGAATGCGCGGGCGAGAAGTGGGATCAGTGCTTGGGCGAATAGACTGAGGCAGAATAGGCCGAGTGAGTTTGCGGTTAGGATTGTGTCCTCCCAGTTGAACTGTCCAGAACCGAGGATTACTCGAACTATTTGGACACGAAGGATTAGGAAGATGACGGAGAAAGGAATTATAAAGAAAATAATTTGTTTGAAAGTTTTTACGAAGACAGAAAAGAATTCAGAGTCGACTTTGTCACTGAATGATTTTGATAGTGCGGGAAAGGCGGCGATGGCGAATGAAATGCCGAAGAGTCCGATTGGGAAGTTCTGAAGGTTATTGGCGAAGTTAAAGATAGATATGCTACCGCACACGAGGGTTGAGCCGAGGATTGTGATGACGATCAGGTTAATTTGTGTGCTGGCTAGACCGAGAATTCGGGGGCCCATCATTTTTACGATTTTTAGGAAGTTCTTATCTCGGAAGTTGAAGACAAATCGGTATCGAAAGCCAAGAGTTACAACTGGAAAGAGTTGGATTAGTAGATGAAATACTGCGCCGAGGATAACTCCGTAGGCAAGTCCATATATTCCGTAGTGGTTTGTTAGAAAAATTGCACCAAAGATGATTCCTAGGTTGTACATGATTGGGGCGAGTGAGAAGGCGAAGAATCTTTTGTATGATTGGAGGACTCCGCCGAAAATTCCGCTGATTCCGAGGATTAGGGGGCTGAAGAACATTAATCTGGTTAAATTTATTGTGAGTTGTAGTTTTTCGCCGGTAAAGCCGGGGGTAATTAAAGGAATTATTTTGTGGCTAAAAATTACAAGGATCGTACTCGCTACTATTAAAAATAATGCCAAAATATTTAAGACATTATTTGTGAGTAGCCAGGCTGATTTATTATCTGAAAATTTGTCGCTGTTTTCTTTTTTTATTAGAGAAATAAAAACAGGGATGAAGCCGGCGCTTAGGGCGCCAAGGACGATTAGGTTATAGACTAGGTCGGGAACGCGGAAGGCTGAGAAATAGACGTCGAGTTCGAGGCCGGCGCCAAATTGACCGGCGAGGACGCGGTCTCGGACGATTCCGAGGAGACGGGAAACTAAACCAGCAGCCCCGATTACTACGGCTGCTGAGGTTATTGAAGTGAATTTGATTTGGAGGAGGCGTTTGATCATGGGGAGTGGAGTCACAGTTAACCGGTTAACCAGTTAATCCTCTCGGCATATCGTGACTTGAAAGGATGAGTTATTTTTTTAGGAATAAATTGCCCCTGTGGGTCGCCCCAGGTTAAAACCATGGGGCTAGCATATACAAACCCCGTAAACGGGCTAAACGATTCTGAATTAGTCCCTTTAGGGAGTTCGTATCAATTAGCGTTGCGGTTTTAACCCAACGCTACCCCGGAGGGGATATGTTCTCCCAGTCTTCATTAAATAAGATTAAATTTGAGTGGCGATCATCAGTTCTTCGTTGGTTGGGATGACGAGGATTTTGGGTTTGTTGGGGAGGTCCCTAGTTATTAGGTTGCGGATATCGGCGTTTCTCTCGCCTATGCCGGCGGTGAAGACTATTGCGTCGACTTTGCCGAGGACGGCGGTGTAGGCGCCGATGTATTTTTTAACTCGGTAGGTAAACATTTGAAGGGCGAGTTTGGCTGCTTTTTTATTGTCTATTACAAAAGTTTTGCTTGGGTTGTAGCCTGGGATTTTGTATCCTGAGGCAATCATGATGTCGCGCATGTCGGACATTCCGCTGACGCCTTTTAGGCCTGAGTCGAAGTTTAACATTTTTTCAACAGCTTTTGCTGAGTTACCTTGGCCTATTAGGTAGAAGATGACGGCTGGGTCGATGTCGCCGGCTCGACTCATCATCATTAGTCCCTCTAGAGGGGTGAATCCCATGGAGGTGTCGACTGACTCCCCTTCTCTGACAGCTGTGACGCTACAACCACTGCCAAGATGACAAGTAATTAGGTTGGGTTTCTTTTTCTTTAGTTTCAAACTAGCAACATGCGAGACATATTGATGAGAAATTCCATGGAAGCCGTATTTTCTGACATGGTTTTTTCGGTAGTATTTCATTGGGATTGGATAGAGATGGGCAAAAGCTGGGATTGTGTTATGAAAAGCGGTGTCAAAAACTGCGTAGTTAGTGGCTTTTGGTAATAGAGATTGGCAGGCTTGGATACCGGAGAGGTTGCTGGGATTGTGAAGTGGGGCAAGTTTGTTGTATTTTGCGATTCTACGCAAAAAGTCTGAAGTTACTTTTGTGGGTTTTACAAATTCTTCTCCGCCATGAACAACTCTGTGCCCTATTTTTGTAATTTCAGTTAGGTCGATTTTATTATTTTCTAGTAATTTGAATATTTTTTTTAGTGCTTCCTTGTGATTTTTTAGTTGACCGGTTTCGATATCTCTTTTTTTGCCAATATTAAAATCAATGAAGGATGTTTTTTGTCCTATTTTTTCTGCTATTCCATCCGCTACAGTAGACAGGTCTGAATTGAAGAGTTTAAATTTCAGACTAGAGCTGCCGGCGTTAAGAACTAAAGTGTACATATATAATAAAATCTAAAGTCTAAGGTCTAAGGTTAAGGTCCCGCCTACGCTAAAGCTTCGGAGGGCAGGCTAAAGTCTAATTGCAAACTAATTAACTTTTAGAATTCCTTCACCGTGTTTGTCGATCCAGATTGCGTTGGCTTCGTCGGTGTCGATGTGCATTGCGCTTTCGAAGTCTTCGTGAACTCGGACTTCTACTTCTTTGAAAATAATTGCGCGTGGACCTTCTATCTCGACATCGATGAATGAACCATTTGAGACGCCTGCTTTGTGAGCTTGTTCTGGGTTCATGTGAATGTGTCGTTTGGCGACAATGACGCCGTCTTCTATTTCGAGCTCTCCTGCTGGGCCGATTAGTTTACCGCCACCTGATCCGATGACTTTTCCGGATATTCGAAGTGGAGCGTTGATCCCTAGTTTGTAGGCATCGGTCTTTGAAATTTCAATCTGAGTAAGATCTCTAATTGGTCCGAGGACTTTAATTGCCTCAATAGCACCTTTTTCTGTCTCGAGTTTGAGAGTATCGGTACTGGCGTATTGGCCGGGTTGAGAGATGTGTTTGTCGATTTCAAGTTCGTGTCCCTCGCCGAATAGGATTTCGAGATCCTGTTTATTTAGATGAATGTGTCTAGCTGAGACTTCGATTTTGATTTTCATATTATTTTGGTAAGTTTCTTAATTACAATAAATATTGTAAATTTCGCAAATTAAATAAAACTTTCATCGGATATGTGTCCGACTTAATTACAAATGTATTATAGCATAAATTATTAATTTTAGCTAAATGGTTGACAAAATTAAACAATTGTTATATCATAGGATCTTAAAACAAAGGAGGTGTACAATGGCAGAGCATCCAATCGAAGAGTATCCAAACAAGGCAAAATTCTTTGCAAAGGTAGAAAGTAAGATTACGAATGAGGATTATTTGACTGCGATTGATTTTGCATATAGATGGTCGAAAGCAGCATTCAAAGGGATTGTTCGTGACAGTGGTGTGCGGTACTTCGAGCACACCAAGGCGGTAGCCTGGCAGATTCTGGTTGATCTAGAGATTAACAATGAATTAAGATTAACAATTCTTCAGATCTGTTCGCTACTTCACGACTTACTGGAAGATACGTATGTTGCGGACGAAAAGATCCTGCGATTTGTCTACGATCGGACTTCCCCGAGTATTACGAAGATTATCTGTGATCTAACGAAAATCGAGGGAGACAAGGCGCGCAGCTTTGATCGGCTACTTGCCAGCACAAATGTTGACACCAAGATCGTCAAGGGGTCTGACAGGATTCATAATCTCAGCACGATCAAAGTGTGGAGCAGAGACCGAGTGATCAAGAAGGTGAGAGAAACAGAAGATATCATTTTACCTTGGATGGAAACATCAAGAAGCGATGCACATGTGAGGTTAATGATCAATAAGATCAAGCAAGAGATCAAGGTGATAAAGGCGGATTTCGAGTTTCAGACTTAAGGAAATTCAAAACGACTACATCGTAGTCGTTTTTTTCTATTTTAAAATATTTGATTTTACATGAACGGATTTAATCGCGATGAATATTTCTCCCTTCCGCCTTTCGCTCCGCGCAAGGCTTCTGTAGAAATTATACGGAGTTGGGACAAGCGACAAAAAGGAAATTGGGGGAATTTAATTTTACATGAGCGAGTTTAATCGCGACGCATATTTCTCCCTTTCGCCTTTCTCTACGTTCAAGGCTTCTGTCGAAATTATACGGGGAGGGAGATCCTCGGGTATTTTTATAGATGTAATATATTTATAATTTTATTTTAACTAGGCCATTCTGGGCGCCTACTTGGTAGAGAACGTTGGCGCTGTTTTTGATTCCGAGTTGGAGGGCTTTGTCGAAGTCTTTTAGTTTCACGAGTCCTGCCATTAGGCCAGAGGAGAAGGCGTCGCCTGCTCCGACGGTGTCGACGATTCTTTTTGTGTTGCTAGTTGATGGGTAGAGGAAGTAGTGTTGATTTTCATCAATTGCGATTACGCCTTTTGCGCCTTGAGTAATTACGACTTTTCGTGGGCCGAATTCTTGGATTTCTTTTAATAAGTATTTGGAATTATTGAGTTGTGTTTTTGAGATTCTTTTTTTGACGCCAGAAACTAGTTCAATGGCTTCGCTTTTATTCATTATTAGAACTTCTATTGAACTTAGGAAGTTAATTAATGTTCGCTGGTTGCGAAGTTGGATCTCTCCTGGGTTCCAGGCGATCTTGACTCCCCTCTTTGTTTGCCGAGCGATTTTATCGAATTCTTGTGGCCAGTCTTTGTTTGTTAAACTAGACACATAGAACCATTTTGTTTTGAATTCTCGGAGGCTGTGGACTTGCAGGTGGTTGCTTGCGTCCTTGAAGGTAAAGACGGTGTGTTCGCGGTCTCTTGCAGAGGAAAGGATTATTGAGAATCCGGTTTTGTATTCTTTGTCGACGTTAATTAGGGATGTTGGGATTTTTTGTTGTTTGAGGTAGGAAAACATTTCTTGACCGACCTGGTCGCGACCGACGTTTATCATTGGGGCTACATTAACACCGAAATTTTTCATGCCGACTGCTGTATTCATAGCACCGCCACCGTAATTTACGAAAACGTCTTCGATTGGGAATTTTGCTCCGTATTCCATCGCGAGAACTTCTGGCATTTTTACGTTTTTTTTGTTTTTTATAACAAAAACATCATCACTGTAGAACATGATGTCTTTTACGGCGGAGCCGAAAGTAACTACTTCGAACTGTTTCATAGGTCACAAAACACGGAACACGGATCACGGAACAATAGATAATAACAGAAAACGATTCGCTTATCGTGTCACATGTTTGACTGTATCTGAGAATATTATACCACAAAACAAAAATCGTCCCAAATAAAAAGCACCTTCGAACATGACAGAAACCGGGGGTGTGGATGACAAAACTAACCGAGGATGCGCATCCTCGGTTAGTTTCATTGGAAGTTCTTATAGTTTTTCTGTGAAGTATTTTTCTAGGTCGGAGAGTTTGACTCGAACTTGCTCCATGGTGTCGCGGTCGCGGACGGTGACTGAATCGTCTTTCTCTAGTGTATCGAAGTCGATTGTGACGCAGTATGGGGTTCCGATCTCGTCTTGTCGTCTGTATCGTTTTCCGATGTTGCCGTTGTCGTCAAATTCACAGCGGTGGTTTTCTTTTAGGGTCTTGTAGACTTCTTTGGCTTTGTTGACGAGTGGTTCTTTGTTTTTTAGGAGTGGGAAGACGGCAATTTGGACTGGGGCGATTTCGTTTGGGAATTTCATGACGATTCTTTTCTCGCCGTCTACTTCTTCTTCGTTGTAGGCGCTACAGAGTGCAACTAAGATTGCTCGATCAAGTCCGAAAGTTGGTTCTAGGACGTGAGGGACGAATTTTTCATTGTTAACGGGATCGAAGTACTCAATTTTCTCGCCGGACGCTTTGGCGTGAGCTGTTAGGTCAAAGTCACCGCGGTGAGCTAGTCCAAAGAGTTCTTTGAATCCAAAAGGGAATTTATATTCAATATCAACGGTTTTTTGTGAATAATGAGAAAGTTTTTCTTTTGCGTGTTCGTATCTTCTAATGTCTTCTTTTTTTGCACCGAGTCTCAAGGTGAAATCTTCTTGCATATCAAGCCATTCTTGGAAAAGTGGTTCCCACTTCGTCGCTGGATGGATGAAATACTCAATTTCCATTTGTTCAAATTCACGAACTCGGAAGATGAAGTTACCAGCCACGATTTCATTACGAAAAGCTTTACCGATTTGCCCGATACCAAAAGGAACTTTTACTCGCATGGTATCGGTAACGTTTTTGAATTCTGTGAAAATTGCGCCGGCTGTTTCTGGACGGAGGTAGACGTCTTCTTCGTAGCCATTCATGTTAGTTTTGAACATCATGTTGAAGGTTCGGACTTCTGTCCAGTCAAATCCGTCGCATTTTGGGCATTTGATTATTTCTTTTTTAATAATCTTATCCATGTCTTCTAGTTTTCCTTCTAAATCTTCACCTGTTGCTTCCTCGACAAGGTGATCGGCTCGGAATCGGTGTTTACATTTTTTGCAATCGATCATGGCGTCATTAAAACCATCAGCATGACCTGACGCGTCCCATAGCTTTGGGTGAAGTAGGATTGGTCCGTCAATTCCAACCATATCGTCACGGTCAGAGACAAACATTTTCCACCACATGTTTTTGATAAGATTCTTTAATTCAACTCCATAAGGGCCATAGGTGTATGAATTGGCGAATCCGCCGTAAATTTCGCAGGCTGGGTAGACAAAGCCTCGTCGTTTTGCGAGGGAGACAATTTTTTCCATATTGGTTAGTGAGTAGTGAGTGGTGAGTGGTGAGTGGTGAGTGTAATCACAACTATCAGCTCAATACCCTATTAAAAATAAAAAATCCCGTTCTAATAATCCAAAAAATAAATTTAGATTACTAGAACGAGACATTGATCCCGCGGTTCCATCTAGTTTTCCCGCCAGGGCGGGACGCCTTAATTTAATCACTGAGTGATGCAGGAGCCAAACCCTGGGAGTGATACTGGTTTAATTATATGCTTTTATTAATATTTGTCAATAAAAATCAACTAGCCGAGTTTACTGCCTACTGGAGTGTCCTTATCGGGAACAGCTAAAACGACTGTGCCGTCTTCTCTATAAAATCCAGCACAAAGGAATTCGGAAATAAATGGGCCGATTTTTTTTGGAGGAAAATTCACAACACCTATTATTTTTTTATTAATAAGCTCATCTTTTGAATAAAGATCCGTGACTCTGGCACTGGATCTTTTAATTCCAATTTCAGAGCCAAAATCGACTTTTATTTTGTAAGCTGGAATTTTTGCTTCGGGAAAATCGTTAACTTCGACAATTGTACCAACACGAATATCAACATTTTCAAATTCTTCCCATGTTATTTGTTTGTTCATATATATTAAAATTAATTTTTACCATCGACTTCTCTATTTAATCGATCGAAAAACTCGACCATGAAATCGTGACGTGATTGAGCTAGTTTTCTGCCTGACTCAGTTAGCATTCGTTCTTTTACTTTTCTGAGTTTGAACATGTACTCTCGATAGGCAGTATCTTCCCGCGAATATTCGTGTGCTCGATTGATATCTACATTTCTATCGTGTAGTTTTGCGCCGTGTTCGCCAGCAAAGAGAAAGGCTCGGCCGATACCGACAGCGCCTATTGCGTCGAGTTTGTCTGAGTCGAAGAGAACTTTTGCTTCTAGACTCTCTGGTGTTAATGAATTCCGAAATCGGTGAGTTGCGATACAGTGGATAATATTATCTTTCTTTGATTGATCGAGCTCGTACTCTGAGAGCAGATCAGTTGCCATTTTTGCACCCACTTCTGCGTGACAGACCTTCCCACCGCTAACATCCTGCGTATGTCGGCCAATATCATGCAGTAGAGCGGCGATCATAATAGTTTCTTCGTCAGCACCTTCGCTCCGGGCTAATTGTAGACAGGTATTGTAAACACGAAGTGTGTGGTCCCAGTCATGGCTGCCTTTTGACACCGAGAGGAGTTCTTTTGCTTTTTGTGTGATTTTTTCTATTAAGTTCATAAATAATTTAGAAGCTTGTTCCCCACTGAGCTTGTTTTTCTGGCAAACCATGATCAATTGCCCATTTTATTACTTGATCATTTTGTTCTTTGTTTTCTATTATGAATTTTTTGTTTTGAAATATTAGAACGGTCTTTTTTTCGGCTGGGTATTGGATATCTACGTAATTAAAAGGCGCATTTAGGTGGTTTTGGATAATTTTTGAGAATTCGTCGATTTGAGATAGAGGAACGATTACATTAACATGTTCTTTATTCTTTTCTTTTTCAAATTCAAAATCGTGATCTTTTAGCTGATCAAGTAAAAGAGGATAATCGTTCATTGTCCAGTCTAGGATGTAGGCGCTTGATTTCATAGTGACTTAATTATACTCATCTCACTTAATATTTCAAGTAAAAAGACATAGGCGATGCTATGTCTGACTTTTGTTATAGATTGAGACGAAATTCGTTTCCATGGTTTGTGAAGCCGAGATTTTGGTACAGTTTATGAACTTCTTCTCGTGAATGTCGGGAGGTTGCGATTATTTTGTAGCAGTTTTGAGTTGTTGCTAGTTTAATTGCCGGTGCTGTGATCTTTGAAGGTGATGAAGTCGAGATCGAAACGCTTATCTTTATCTCATTGGTATTCGCGGCATCAGCGGTGGCAAAGTTTCTCTCAATGTAGCTACTCTGTCGAAAGAGAGTACGACGTTGGTTCTAAAAGAACCACGTCTTTTTTATTATCATTTGACTTTCATTGATAATCATTTTACAATAAAGGTAGAAGCTTGGAGCAACGAAACTTTGTCTGGTAGGACAGGTTACAGGCTTATGTAATTCTGACTCGTTCAGGATCATAGCTATCAAAAAATACCCCCTGCAGACCCTTTTGAGCTCTAGGCTTCTTGTTTTTTTTGATTAATCGCTGTGCGAAACTCAGAACGCGAAACTCGAAACTCAGATCCACTACTGGAAACAAGGAGTGCAACATAGATCTCTCCCCTCCGATGACTTCCTACTACGCTGATAACAGCTACGAAGGACAGGTCGGTCGAGATGACAAGGGGGGAGGAAGGAATCACGAATACATGATTTTCACGGGGAGAATGAGATTCCGGATCGGAGTCCGGAATGACAGGGAGGAAAAGGAGAGAACAAAAATGGAGAGTGCTGAAACAGCCTCTCCGTTTTTTTATTCAAATTTTGTACTTTCGTAAAAATTACACAATCATTATTTCTTTTTTCGCCAACTACCCCATGGTTTATCTTCGTCTTCTTCGAATAGATAGTTCTTAATCACCGCTATTACATCAGGATGCATTCTGAACTTATCAGCTTCTGTAAAACACAGTTTTTTTGCATCTTCTGAAAGTCCATACTCAACGCACTGAATGATTTTTGTAATTAGCGGAAAACATGGCTCATCACTAAATTCATTCAATTCGTCGATTAAGTTTGATTGTTTTTTTGTTAACTCAACTTTTCTTAAGCCAAGCATCTCCATCTTGTCCATAAATTTGTGAATTATTATTTGCAAGTATTAAACACTCATGATTTCTTTTTCTTTTTTCTCGCTCAGTTCTTGGAGTTGTTTTGTGAGTTCTTGGGTTTTTTCGTCGAGCTCTTTTACGAAGTCGAACTTGTCGTCTTCTGTGATGTCTGAGTTTTTTTGAGCTGAGTCGATTTCTCCTTTGATTTTTTCGCGTACTGCTCGAACTGCCACCTTGGCTGTTTCGGTTTTCTCACCGAGACTCTTCACGATTTCTTTTCTGCTTTCCTCGGTCATCTGTGGAACTGTAACTCGCACTAGAGTACTCTCGGCTGAGACTGAGTAGCCGAGGTCAGCGATTGTTAGGGCTTTCTCGATGTCTTTTAGTAGATTCTTGTCCCAAGGCTCGACTGTCATGCTTCTTGCGTCTGGGACTGAGATACTAGAAAGTTGTACGAGTGGAGTTTTCACACCGTACGCATCAACTGTTAGATTTTCAATTGCGCCTGGGTTAGCTCGGCCGACACGCAAGTTGCTTAGTTCGGATTTGAAGTGTTCGATAGATTTGTTGAAATCTTCTTGGTGATTTGTTATGTATTGATTCATATCGATGCGAATATACGAATGGATGCGAATGATGCGAATATTAATTGGAAATTAAACAAATAAATTCGTAGATTCGTAGCAGATTCGTTATTCGTAGTAATTATTGGATTGGGTCTTCTTTGGCTCCCATGAAGATTAGGTTTGGTTTGGTTGGGTGAACCTCTAGGTCGGCGACAACTCGTGTTGTTGGCATTTTTTTGGTTGCCCATGATTCACCTCCGTCGAGTGACTTGAATAGTGCGCTGTTGGTTGCGTAATAGATGTAGTTTGCGTTTGTTGGGTCAACTGCGACACTATAGAAAAGCTCCTCGCCTGATTTACTGCTAATATTTAGTGGTAGCCAGGTTTTTCCGCCATCTTTACTACGAAGAATTCCGTATTTATTGGCATATATAATATGATCCCGTGGAGTTGTTGAAACAACAAAATCGTGATAGATATTTGAATTTTTAAATTCTCCCATAGCAACGTTTAGGTTTTCCCAAGTCTTACCTTTGTCAATTGTTTTGAATAGACCGTTTCCGATGACTCCGACGTAAACATTAACACTATAGTTTGGATCGATGATGATTTTGTTAATTCGAGATTTGAAAGTTGCTGCTTTGTACCATGTTTCACCAGAATTTTCTGTCTTCATCAGGGTACCATCTGTGATTCCTGCATATATGACTGTTGGCTCGTACCAATCGATTGCTAGAGACGCGACTTGCTTTAGTTCTTCATTATCAGAGTACCAAACTCTCTGCCAAGTTCTAGCGCAATCCTCACTCTTGTAAATGCCGGAGAGAACACCTGCGTACATCATACATTTGTCTTTTGGGTTGATCACGAGATCTCGGATAAAGCCTTTTGGTAATGTTTTTGATTTTGTCCATCCGTTACCACCAGAGTATGAATAGAAGAGACCGTTTTGTTTTGTTCCGACGTAAATTGCGTCTTCGTCACTTGGATCAAAACGGATAAAGAATGTATTAGTTCCACCGATTGAGCCTGGGACTTCACCTGGAGTCATTAGCGCTGAGATATGTTTCCATGTTTCAAATCGGTCTGTTGTTAGGAACATTCCGCCGAGGTTACTAGTAGTTACTGTTGTTTTTTTCGTAAGCGAAATACAACCAGTTAGTCCGACGACTAGAATGCAAATGATTGAAATTAAAGTTAGTTTCCTCCACATAATGTTATATTGTTAATAGTGATTAAAACTTAGCAAGTCGCAGTTAACCCCCGAACTATAACTTATTACATAGTTAAGTACGGGGCAAGCAGTTAATCGGTTAATCGTCTCGGCATATCGTGACTTCGAAGGATACATAATTAAGTGCAGAGCAATCGATTGAAACGAAAGCTAGATCATGAGGACGAGGTTTTCGAGGGCAAGCTGGGGATTGATGTTGCGTGCTATTAGGGTTTTGGTTTTTTCTGCTTCCTTTACTATAGCAGTTATTTGGAGAAATGAAAACCTATCTGTGAGTAATTTGAGGTCATTTTCTAGGTAAATATTGCAAATTAAATGGTTGTTGTAGGATTTCATGAAGTAGAGATCTCGAAAAACTGTTATGAGATAATTAAGCAAATTTTTGATTTTTTCTGTGTCGGCGTTTTTTTTGGCTAGTTTTTCTATGATTTTGAATCTAGTGACAGCGTTTTCTTTGATAAGTTCTAGCACTTGTCGATTGAAATCTTTTAGTTCTTCAAATTTTTCATTTTCATTGGCATACTCAAATGCTTTGCCGACTCGACCGAGGGACAAACGGGAAATTTCGTTGGCGGACGTTCGATCAATCCCCTTTTGGACTAGGTCGTTGTAAATGTCTGTTGAGATAATTGGTGAGAATTTGAATATCTGACATCTGGACAAAATAGTTGGGAGAATGGAGCTTTTATTATTGCTAATTAGAATTAAAATGGTTTTCGCGTTTGGTTCCTCGAGAGTTTTCAGTAAACAGTTGCAGGCTTCTTTGTTTAGATACTCTGCTTCGTTTATAATGACGACTTTGTAGGAATTATGAAAAGATCGTTTATTAAGTTTTTTTTGCAGTTCACGAATCTGAGAAACTGAAATGTTTTTCTTTTTTTTGCCTGTTTTTTCATTTTCTTCTCTCTCTACATAATACAGGTCAGCGTAAAGTCCTTTGTCAAACTGTTCACATGATTTGCAGATGTTGCAGGGAACGGGTTTCGCCCTAAATTCCTGGCAGATCAGACTCTTGGCGAAGGTTTTTGCTACTTGCTCCTTGCCTATACCGTCAACACCATAAAAAAAGTAGGCATGAGCAAGACTGTCATTAACGATACCTGATTGAAGGAATTTTTTGATTTTGTCGTGGCCGATGATTGGCCAATTAAATTGATCGTTCATAATGGTATCTTAGCAAATTGATTGATTTTGGCAACAAAAACCAGCTTACTTTGTAGCTGGTTCCATTCTGATTTCTAGTTTATATAGACGAATTTGGACATATGGGTACTTTCGCCGTTGCTGTTTATTGCTTCCTTCGTTTTTTTCTCCAAAGTGGATGTACGGTTCGTCCGATGGCTTCACATCCTCGTGAAAGTACAGCTCGGCGCACTTGAAGCCCTCTGATCTGAGTGTTTCGAGTAGCATGATCATTCGAAGAGTCAGGTCATGCATATTTTCAACATCCAGAATGTCTGTGTCAAAAATTGTACTTTGCTCTTCTGTTATCATGTCATGTTCAAAGACTTTTACTACAAATCCGCAGAGAGATCTGATTGATCGATGCAAGTCTAGGGACATTGACAAGTATTTCTTGATTTGGGCTTGATCTAACTCTATTGAATCTTTGTGCGGGAAAGGAAGATTAATATCACATGTTTCTCGCATGACACGCTCCTCTCTCTCTACTCTTTTATCGTTAATAAAAAGTCCAAAGTTTCTCGAGCGCATTTTTCCCAAGAAAAATAGGTTATACGTTCGAGTCCTTTTGTTATCAGGGACTCTGATACTGTTTCATTTAACACTACTTGCTCGATTCTGGCAACTATTTCATCCACATTCTCAGGATCAAACATTAGAGCAGCTTCACCAGCAACCTCGGGAAGACTGGTTGTTTTTGAGCAGATTACTGGACACTCGCAAGCCATGGCTTCGATAACAGGGATTCCAAACCCTTCAAACAGTGAAGGGAAGACAAATAGGTCAGAGGCGCTAAGAAAAGTTGGTAAATCATCATCGGGAATCCAGCCTGGGAAGATTATCTGATCCGCTAAATTGTATTTTTTTATTTGTTCTTCGACGAGTGGAAAAGTTAGGCCTTTTGTGCCAACGAGAACTAGTTTATGGTTGTCTTGGTTGTGTCTTTTTTTGAATTTTGCAAAAGCTTCAATCAGTCGAGGGATGTTCTTTTTTAGTTCTAGTCGACCGATAAAGAGAATGAAGTCATCGGTTATATTATATTTTTCTTTTAGTTTTGCTTTGGCGTTTTCGATTTTTTTGTATTTGTCGGAGTCATAACCATTCCAAATAACTTCTATTTTGTCTGGGTTAATTTTGTAGGTTTTGACGATGTCGTCTTTTGTGAATTTTGAGACGGCGATTATTTTGTCGGCTGATCGTTTTATTATTTTGATAATGAGTTTGTGATAGAATTTGTCTGCCCAGTGGTAGGCAGATGGGAAATGTTCAAAACCAATGTCGTGAATTGTGACGACTGCTTTCTTGGGGTTGATTAGTGGGAGCGTGTGGGATGGGACAAATAGAAGGTCTGGTTTATTCTTTTTCATCATTTCTAAACTGAGTCGACCGATTGTCCAACTCCGTGGGATTGGCCATTTTAGTAATTTTTCTTTGAAATTTTCTGGACAGTTACCTAGCTCCCCTTTTAATGGGACATTTGTATACAAAAAAAACTGATTTTCTTTATCAATTTTTTTAAATTGCTCAATCAAATGATAGGAGTACCATTCGACCCCAGTTTTCTTTTGTTTGTTTGCGCGTGAAGAGTCGATTCCTATTAGCATAATGTTTCTATATTAAAAAGTTTTATTTGATAAAGACAGAAAAAAGTACCAAATTACAAGTTACAAATCTCAAACAATTTCCAATTTCCAAATACCAATTTCCAAACAATTTCCAAATGAAGCGCAAATTTCCAATTTCCAAACTTAAAACTTTTTTTCGTTTGGAATTTGTTATTTGGTGCTTGTTTGCTATTTGGTGCTTATTATTTGGAATTTTTGCTTACTTTGTAGCTAGGATTGATCGTTTGTAGAGGTCTAGGTTATCTAGGGCGATTCCGGTTCCTTTTGCTACGCAGAGGAGGGAGTCGTCGGCAACGTAGACTGGGACGCCAATTGCTTTGGCGATTAGTTGGTCGATGTTTCGGAGGAGGCTGCTGCCGCCGGCCATGATTATGCCTTTGTCGATGACGTCGGCTGAGAGTTCGGGGGGAGTTTTTTGGAGGACCTCTTTGACTGATTCTATAATTCCTTGTAGATCTTTTTGGAGGGCTTCGGTGACGTCATTGGAGTTTATTGTGATGGTTTTTGGAAGGCCGGAAATCATGTCGCGACCTCGGACTTCGATAACTGATGGGCCTTCTGAATAGATTGCAGAACCTATTTCTATTTTGATATCTTCCGATGTTCGCTCTCCGATTGCGAGGTTGTATTTTCGGCGGATGTATTCTGAGATTGAGCTGTCAAATCGATTTCCGCCAATTCGAACAGACTGGGCGCTCACGATTCCACCAAGAGAGATGACAGCGATCTCGGAAGTTCCACCACCGATATCGATAATCATATGTCCGCTGGCACTACCAATCGGGATATTCGCACCAATCGCTGAGGCGATAGGTTCTTTTATAATGTAGGCAGCTTTGGCTCCGGCGGCAATTGTGGCGTCGATTACGGCACGTCGCTCGGTCGAGGTGATTCCGGCTGGAACGGCTACCATAACCTCGGGTCGGAAGAGTTTGATTCCACCAAGTGCTTTGTTAATGAAGTATCGGAGCATGGCTTCTGTTGTTTTGTAGTCAGCGATTACACCGTCTTTTAGTGGTCGGCTAGCAACAATTGAGTCTGGAGTTCGACCGATCATTTCTTTGGCTTCGTCTCCTACTGCAAGAATTTTTTTGTCGTTAACGGAGATCGCTACAACTGACGGTTCATTAATTACAATGCCACGCTTTGGTACGTGGACTAGCGTGTAGGTGGTTCCTAGATCGATTCCGATTTTGCGGATAAACATATTTTAGAAATTAGTAATCATACTACGCTTTTACTAACGTAAGCTATGTATGACAGGTTAGGGGTTAGTAATTAGAAAATAGTAAATAGGGAAATAAAAAAATTTTACACCCTCCACAGTATATTTGGTTTGAAAATAGTTTGAGGTGCAACTGTTATTTTTTGTGTTTGCGTCTTTTGAGGGTTCTTTCGCGTCGGAGTTTTTCGGCCTGGGTTGTTATTTTGGGTTTTCTCTTCAAGTATTTACAACGAATGCTTTTCAATTATAACTATCTGCATTTAATAGTCTCTAAACTGAAAATATCGTTTATTAAATAGAAAAGGGGTGATCCCCCAATTTTCTTTTTGTGAATTTTGCAAGTAACACCCTATGGAATGAAATTATCTTTGTCTTTTTTGTAATCTAGTAGTTTGGTTGCTTTTAGTTTTGATTCTTGTTCGAGAAAATATTTATTTACGCCTGGTAGCATCTTTAGCCAATTTCGAAGAAGGTCAACGATTTTTTTGACTTGAACTTTTACTCCTGACATTAGGATCTCGATTTTCTTGGCATTTTCTTCGCCTTTTTGTTTGAATTCTATCTGTCTATTTTCTGGTAGATTTTTGTAGAGATCTTCTAGTCCATGTGACATTATTTTTTCAATTTCAATTTGGTTCTCACTTTTTGCAGTAGGTTTTGAGTCTTCTTTTTTTGTTTTAGCTTTTGAAGCTGCTTTTCGGGCATTTTCTGTTAATCGGCTTTCTTCTTTTTGTTTTTCGAGGTCTTGTTCAGCGGATTGAACTGGTTTTTCTTGTTTCGCGCCCAGATCCTCGATAATTTCTTGATTTTCAATACCTTTTTGGTTTTCAACTTCAGCTTGTTCTAGTTGTTTCTCTCCTTCACTTTTTTTTGCTGGAGGAATCTGCATATTTTTATTTTTATATGTAAATCTTTTTATAAAACAAGTATACATCAAATTTATTTAATAATCCAGTGATATTGTTGACAAATTTGCATTGACATGATATAGTGTAGTGTTCAAATAACTGTTTAGGAGGAAAAATGGAAGAAATGCTTGCTCAAATGCTGATTGCTATTATGCTCTTGCTGATAATACCTGAGTCACTAGCAAAGATTGTTGGTTATAAAAAAGGAGTTATTAGGCCTTTTTTGAAATGGATTAAGGTTGGAGGGAAGAAAGTTTTGAAGAAATACTATAAGAAGTATAGAAAAATGGATTGGTATTATCAGGTTTTGATTGGTGTGGGGATTGTTCTTTGTTTTATTTACTTTGCTAAGTAAATGACCGTCAATATAATTGGCGGTTTTTTGTGTTACGAATTGTTTGAATCGAGTAATCGCAAAATTTTGAGCGGATTGGTTGCTTTGTATAGTGAGATTCTGAAACCCCAGAACTACAACTTATTACATCGTTGAGTTCGGGGCAGGCAAGTTCAGAATGACAGTTGGAGTGGAACAGGGAGTCGCCGAACTATAACTTATTACATAGTTAAGTACGGGGCCCGTGAACTGCAATCTGTTACACGATTGAGTTCAGGGCAGGCAAGCGCAACATTTTGAACGGACTGGTTTAATTCCGCACTGAAGTGCGGAGGAATGGGGATTTAGAATTTTTTGAAGGCAGTTTTGATGTCGTTGATGGTGGTGATTTGAACAAAATCTTTGCGGAGGGCGTTTGCGTTTGGGAGGCCCTTGAAGTACCAGCAGAGGTGTTTTCTCATTTCTATTATGCCGAACTTGCCTTTCATGTTGTGAGCGGCCTTGGCGTGTGCGAGTACGATTTTTTTAATAGTGTTGATATCTGGAAATTCACATATACCATTTTTGAGATAATCTTTTATTTGACTGAAGAGCCAGGGTTTACCATATATTCCTCGAGCAAGACCAATTCCGTCGACACCGGTTGCGTCGATCATGTGTTTTGCGTCTTCTGGGGTATTTACTCCACCGTTGCCGATAACTATACCGTTAAATTTTCGTTTGACGGCTTTCATGGTTTGGAAATCGATGTCACCTGTGAATTTCTGTTCGTAGGTTCGGCCGTGGAGCATTAGGGCGCTGACTGGGAGTTCTCTTATTTTGTCGATGAAGTCATAGACTGTGATTTTTTTATTATCAAGTGAGACTCGTGTTTTTACTGAGACTGGGAGTTTGGTTGCTTCGCAGACTGCCTGGACAAGTTCGTAGCAGAGGTCAAGATCGCGCAGAAGTGTGATTCCTCCGCCATGATTGACGACTTTGCGGGCTGGGCAACCGAAGTTGAGATCGATGCCGTCGAAACCGGCCGACTCAACAATTTCGACTGCGCGTCTTACTTTTTCTGGTCTTTTGCCGAAAAGTTGCAAGACAACTGGTTTTTCTTTTTTGTCGTATTTGAGCATCTCAAAAGTCTTCTTTGAGTTGTATGCTAGAGCGTCAATTGAGGTCATTTCACTGTAGACAACATCAGCTCCGTTCTGTTTACAGACTAGACGGTAGGCACTGTCTGTAATGCCTGCCATAGGTGCAAGGGCTAAGATTGGCCCTTTTTTGCTTAGTTTTTGCCAAAAGTTATTCATAATTTTGCTAAATTTAGATAGTCTTATCTATTGACATTTTATTAAAAACGTGATATAATGGTAAGTATTCAGTTCCTTGAGAATTGTTCTCAAACACCCCCCCATTCTCGTTGCATATCGGCGAGAAGAAAGAACGAGTGAGATCATGACGAATTCGAATTGTAATTGTGGAGAGAACTGCACGTGCGAGACCGGCACTCAGCAGAAAGCGAACCAGTACGAGTGCGAGCGGTTTGTTTCGAATGTGTTAGTCAAGTTGCCTCCGATCATCGAAGCTGCGCCGAAAACTGGTAGTCAGTACAATGCACCTCACGTGCTCGAAGTGCTTTCGAATGCCGGAGAGTGTGAGGAAGTGAATGTCCCGGAGTGTTATCATGTGGGACATCTGATCCAGTTGAACGAAACGCGCAAGCATATCGTCAACAAGAAGTTTTACGGTTTTTCGTCTGCTGACCTCGGTACGATGGTCGTGGCCGATGCGTACATTATGTGCAAGGTCATTCCCGCCCACCAGGGTACGGACGGTGAAGAGGTCGAAGAGCGTCGCTTTTATTTCATCGATTTCCACAAGTGCGAGGAAGGCACGAAGGCTGAGCACAAGCTCACGATCTCGCACCTGATGATGAAAAACAATCCGCCGATGGCCGATGACATCCGGATCGTCGAGGGATGGTCGTACTACTTCCGTGTAAGGGACACGGAGTACACCTACAAGTGCACAAAGTGCGGTAATCTCTTCACCTCGCCTCGAGAGTTGAAGGGGCGGATCGCCGAGAAGCCCATGTGCGTTAACTGTCGTCCGGCCGCGAAGCCTCGCGAGGAGCAGCAGCCGACACAGGGTGAGAAAGGTGCCGTGACTCAGTCACCGATGACGACATCCCTGGCGGACAAGGTGACGGCGGAGATAGAGAGGCAGAGAGCCAATAACAAGGCCAAGGCTGAGCGTTGGTAGTCGGCTGAGTAACAGTTCCTTTTTTGAAAATTTTCATGGGCCCAACAAATGTTGGGCCCTATTTTTTTATTTAAATAATGTACTCTATAGTTTTTTAAGTCTATAACCGCTTGGGGTATCCTCTACTTCCCATCCCATATCTGTAATCAGATCTCGGATTTCATCGGCTTTATCAAAGCGTTTATTGCCTCGTGCTGTCATTCGTTCGTCAGCTAGGTCTGTAACTTCTTTTGGAATATCTTGAGTTTCTTCTGGTTTGAGATCTTTTAGTCCAAAACCAAATACTTTATCAAACCGAAGGATAGTGGCTCGTTTATCGGAGTCGACAAGATCTGATTTTAGGATTTCTGAAGTTAGAGCGAATGCTTGTGGGATCGACAGATCTTCATTTACAAAATTTGTGAATTTTTCTAGGTAGCCTTTGTCTGGGTTACCTTTTTGTTGACCAAGGTCGAGGAATTTGTTTTTGAATTTTTTCCAGGAATGATCGGCATTCTCAATTGCTTCGTCGGAATAGTTTAGTTTGCTTCTGTAGTGAGAAGATAGACAGAAAAACCGATACGCGATTGGATCGATACCTTTGTCTTCTAGCGTAGTAAGTGTAGTAAAATTGCCTTTTGATTTGGCCATTTTTTCTTTATTCAAAACAATATAGTCATTATGAAGCCAGTAGTTTGCGAATTTTTTGCCAGTTACTGATTCGCTCTGGGCTATCTCATTTGTATGGTGAACTGGGATATGGTCAATTCCGCCTGTGTGAATGTCTAGCGTCTCGCCCAGGTATTTCATGCTAATAGCCGAGCACTCAATGTGCCAACCTGGGAAACCGACTCCCCATGGGCTCTTCCATTCCATCTGTCTTTTTTCGTCTTCTTTTGAAAATTTCCATAATGCAAAATCAGACGGATTATTTTTCTCCGCATTTTTCGTCATTCGGTCACTTTCTTCTTGTCCTTCTAGATTGAGAAGTGCAAGTTCACCGTATTTTTCAAATTTTGAAGTATCAAAATATATACCGTCATTAATTTTGTAGGTAAATCCTTTTTCTTCTAATTTTTTTATCAGATCAATTTGTTCATCAATGTGGTCAGTTACTTTGGCCCAAATTGTTGGTTCTAGGATGTTTAGTTTATGTAAATCGGATTTGAAGGCTTCTTCGTAGAATTTTGCGATGTCCCAGGCGCTTTTTGATTGGAGTTTGGCGCTCTTCTCGATTTTGTCTTCGCCTTCGTCGCCGTCACTTGTTAGGTGGCCGACGTCGGTGATGTTGATTACATTTTTTAGGTTGTAGCCGTTGAAGAGAAGGACTCGTTTTAAGATATCGGCAAAAATGTAGGCTCGGAGGTTTCCGATGTGGGCGAAGTCGTAGACAGTTGGTCCACAGGTGTACATTGTGACTTCGTCGGGGTTGATTGGGGTGAAGGGTTGGAGTTCACGGCCGAGGGTGTTGTATAGTTTTAGCATATGGTTGTTAGTGAGTAGTGAGTAGTGAGTAGTGAGTAGAATCGCAGTTAATCGTAGGGTTAACCGGTTAATCCTCTCGGCATATCGTGACTTGAAAGGATAAGTAATTTAATCGCAACGCCTGCCTGCCGGCAGGCAGGCTTCGCTCAACAGATCTCTCCGCTCCGAAGACTCCGGTCGAGATGAGAAGCGGGGGGGGGAGCTCGAGATGATACGGTTTTTGTGTTGCGAAATTTACGATATTTACGAAATTCACGATATTCACCATTTTCACCATCGTATCATAATTATTCGAAAGACTCTAGGGCTTTCTTTTGTTCTTTTGATAGTTTGGTTGGGACATCTACTTTTATTTGGATGTAGAGGTCGCCTCGGCCGGAGCCGTGGAGGTAGGAGACGCCTTTGCTTTTGAGGCGGAATTTTGTGTTTGGTTGGGTGCCGGCGGGGATTTTTAGTTCGATTTCGCCGTCGAGGGTTTTTACGTCTATTTTGTCGCCGAGGGCGGCTTTTTTGAAGCTGATTGTTTCTTCTTTTATAATGTCGTTGCCGACTCGCTCATATTGGCTGTCTGCTTTTACGAATATTCGGACGTAGAGGTCACCGGCAGTTCCGCTGTGCGGGCTGGCGTTTCCCATCTGAGATAGGCGAAGGGTTGAGCCGTTTTCGATGCCGGCTGGGACTTTTATTTCGACTCGTTCTGTTTCATTGCTTACTCCACTGCCTGAACATTTTTTGCAGGGAGTTTTTGGGACTTTGCCTTGTCCATGGCAGTCTGGGCATTGCGCTGCAGTTTCAAAGGCGCCGAGGAAAGTTCGTTGGACTTTTTTTATTTGACCTTGTCCGTTGCAGGGTTTACAGGTTTCTATTGGAGTCCCCTCTTCTGCGCCGTCGCCTTTGCATTTTGGGCAGGTTGTAGATTTATATAGTTCCACTGTTTGGTTGATGCCAAAGACGCTGTCCTTAAATTCTATTTGCAGGTCTATTTGGATATCGTCGCCTCTTTTTTCTTTTTTTCTGCCACCGCCAAAGCCAAAAGCTCCACCGAAGAGATCTCCGAGGTCACCGAAGTCAAAGTTTACGCCACCTCCTCCGCCTTGTCGTGCTTTTTGCATGAAGTCTTCCCATCCCATTCCCCCACCAAATCCACCTTGTTGGTCGAAGGTTGAGCCGTATTGGTCGTACTGTTGGCGTTTTTGTTCGTTACTAAGTACTTGGTAGGCTTCGTTGCATTCCTTAAACTTAGCTTCGTCACCGTCTGGTTTATCTGGGTGGTATTTATGTGCTAGTTTACGAAAAGAGCGCTTGATCTCGTCTTGAGAAGCGGATTTGTCGATGTCGAGTATTTTGTAGTAATCTTTGGACATGGGAAGGTGAGTAGTGAGTGGTGAGTAGTGAGTAGAATACAAAGCAACTCATCATTTACTGCTAAAGTTTATTTTTGAAAATTGTTGAATTCTTTTAGTTGGGATTCGACTTCGTCGTCGGTGAGCTGCGCGTCTGTTTCTTCGCCTGGGGCAGGTGGGAGTTCAGTCAAAGTTCGCAGGTTGAAGTCTTCTGATTTTATATGATTAATCTTTTTTTCTCGGGCTACGCGCAGGATTTCGCGGTCGGAAGTTACTAAAATTAGGCTAGATGCTTCGTATTTGTTCATTATTTCGATTATTCCGAAGTCGGCGTCGCCGGTGAAATCTACTTGAACAAGATTTGTGCTCATGTCGTCGTTGCAGTAGCCGTCGAAGACTATTTGGGCGCGGGTGTTTTTGTAGATACAGAAGTCATCAACTGCGTCGAGGAGTTGTTCTTTTGTGTCGAACATTTGAGCGTGGAGTAGGTTGTAGCCGTCAATTAAATACATAATAATCGCAGTTAACCGGTTAATCCCCGAACTACAATCTATTATATGATTGAGTACGGGGCAGGCAGTTAACCGTCTCGGTAGATCGTTACTTAAGACAATAAGTTATTCTTTCTCCGGTGGGAATACTTCCCAGTTGTTGATACCGCCTTGGTTGTCGGGTGATTGCTCAATTATACCATACTTTTCTTCGTACTTTTTGAGGTTGGTTTGCAGGGCGTTTACGATCTTTTTGAAGTGGCCTGGGTTTGTGACGACCTTGGCGACTGTTTTTCCGCTTGGTGGCATTACGTTTGCAAACATAAGCATTATCTCGTCTTTGTTATGACGGACTTGCATTAGGTTTGAGTACTCAGCTCCGGGGATGTTGTCTTGGATTTTGATTTCGTTTTTTTCCATAGTGGTTAGGGATTTAGGGATTAACCATAAGGATTGTAAGGATATTATTGTAGTAAACAAGAATAATCCGTAGATCAGTAGCTAATCCGTAATCCGTAGCTATTTCTTTTCCTCAAAGTCAGCGTCCTTAGCGTCTTCTTTTTTGTCTGACTCATTTGTTTGTTCATTCGCTTTTTCTGAAGTTTTATTTTCGTCGGTTGAACTAGTTTTTTGTTCAGCTTCGGGTCCGGGTTGTTCGCCGCCTTGTGGGGGTTGCTGGTCTTTATACATTGCTTCGCCGGCTTTCATAGCAATCTGGTTAATTTCTTCAAGTTTAGCCTTAATTGCTTCGATGTCGGCGTTGTCTTTGATGTCTTTTAGTTCTTGGACCTTTTTGTTTAGGTCGGTTTTTAGGTCTTCTGGCATCTTGTCGCCGGATTCTTTCATCATCTTTTCGTTGGTGTAGATTACTTGGTCGGCTTGGTTTTTGATGTTGATTGATTCTTTCTTTTTCTTGTCTTCGTCAGCGTGAGCTTCGGCGTCTTTTTTCATTTTCTCAATCTCTTCGTCACTAAGACCTGACGACGCTGTGATTGTGATCTTTTGTTCTTTGTTTGTAGCTTTATCAACTGCTTTTACATTCAATATACCATTTGCATCTATGTCGAAGCTAACCTCAACCTGAGGAACGCCTCGTGGTGCTGGTGGTAGACCGTCTAGGATGAATCGGCCGAGGGTTTTGTTGCCTTCTGCCATTTCTCGTTCACCTTGAAGTACGTGAATTTCTACAGTTGATTGGTTATCAGCGGCTGTTGAGAATATTTGAGTTTTTTGTGATGGGATTGTTGTGTTTCGCTCGATTAGTTTTGTCATTACTCCGCCAAGTGTTTCGATTCCGAGTGAAAGTGGGGTTACGTCGAGCAAAAGAACGTCTTTTACGTCACCTTGGAGAACACCGGCTTGGACAGCAGCGCCCATTGCGACTACTTCGTCGGGGTTTACGCTGACATTTGGTTTTTTGCCGAAGAACTCTTCGACTTTCTGAAGTACTAGTGGCATTCTTGTCATTCCACCTACCATAACGACTTCTTCGATGTCGCCGACTTTGTAGCCTGCGTCGTCAAGTGCTTTTTGGCATGGTTCTAGAGTTTTTGCGACTAGAGCGCCTACAAGTTCTTCTAGTTTTGCTCTTGTGATTTTTTTGACAAGGTGAACTGGGTTACCTTCTGGGTCCTGAGCGATGAATGGTTGGTTAACTTCTGTTTCCATAGCTGTTGAGAGCTCGATTTTGGCTTTCTCAGCTGATTCTTTCACACGTTGCAATGCCATTTGGTCTGCAGCTAGATCAACGCCTGTTTCGCTTCGGAATTCTTTGATTAGCCAGTCGATAATCTCTTTGTCGAAGTCGTCACCACCTAGATGAGTGTCACCAGTAGTTGATTTCACCTCTACAGTGTCATCAGACACGTCAAGGATTGAGATATCAAAAGTTCCACCACCTAGATCGTAGACAGCGATTTGTTGACCTTTCTTTTTGTCGAAACCGTAGGCAAGAGCTGCGGCTGTTGGTTCGTTTATGATTCGTCTAACCTTAAATCCTGCGATCTCACCAGCTGTCTTAGTTGCTTGTCTCTGTGCATCGTCAAAGTAGGCTGGGACTGTGATTACAGCTTCGTCAATTTTCTCGCCGATTTTTTCTTCTGCGTCAGCTTTTAGTTTTTGAAGTATCATTGAGCTGATTTCTTGTGGAGTTGATTCGTCACCGTTCATTTTTACCTTGATCTTCTCTCCCCCTTCACTGATCTCGTATGGAAGTGTTTCTTTGTCTTTTTGTACTTCAGCGTCAGTGAACTTTCTTCCGATTAGTCGTTTAACTGAAAAAATAGTGTTAGCTGGGTTTGTAACAGCCTGTCTCTTGGCACTAAGGCCGACAAGTCGTTCCCCTGCCTTTGAGATTGCAACAATAGAAGGTGTAGTTCTGTTTCCTTCTTTGTTTTCGATAACTTTTGGTTGTCCTCCCTCTGTGATCGCCATACAACTGTTTGTTGTACCTAGATCGATTCCCAATATTTTACTCATAGGATATTTTGTTCAGACTGAGTGATTGAATGGCTGTCCAAAGTCCAAGGTCCCCAGAACTACAACTTATTACATAGTTGAGTTAGGGGCAAGCCAAAGTCGAAGTCAGAAGTTTGGTCACTAATGATCTTGTTTGGATTTGGTGGGCAGGACATTTAATCTTTCAAATCTGTAGTTTATTTATATATTAATGTTGTGTTCTTTGGTTCTTTGTTAGTGCGAAATATCCCCTGGCGGGACGCGTCGGGTTCAAAACCGCGACGCTAAGGTTCTGCATGTTTACTGAAACCCCTGAAGGGGTTAGCGGGATATTATTCTTTTTTGTTGTTAACTACTACTTTTGCGACTTGGATTACTTTGTCGTTGTGGGTGTAGCCGGGTTTTTTTTCTTCGGTTATTTCATTGTCTGGATAATCTTTGTGTTCAGTTGACTCGATTGCTTCGTGATCTGAACAATTAAATTGTTCACCTACGGTTTTGATTGTTTCGACGCCGTTGTTCTTGAGTAACTCTTCGAGTTGCTTCATTATGTAGGAAAATCCGGTTACCCAGGCGCTATCTTGTTCGGAATCTGGAATTTGCTTGAATGCAGCCTTGAAATTGTCGAGAATCGGTAATATTTGCATTATCATGTCGGTATTTGCGTATTTTGTGAATTCGGTCTTCCAGACGGCTGTTTCTTTCTTTAAGTTATCATAATCTGCCTGTGCTCGTTGCCAGCCTTGAAGGTATTCTCCACATTTCTGTTCTAGATCACTCTTTTTATCTTTTTTTGTTGGTTTTTTGTCTTTTGGCATATTATTTTAATAATTTTGATGCTTCTTTCAGAAGCAAATAATTTTTTTGATAGTCCATTCTCTGGGGGCCGATTAATGCAATAATTCCCTTATACTTGCCGATTTTGTAGCTGGAAACGATCAAACTACAGTCTTTGCCCATTGGGTTCTCGTTTCCTACCATTATTTTGGGTTCTTGGGAGTCGCTGTGAAGTAAATCGATGATTTTGCTGTCCATGTGTTCAACTACTGTAGAAAGGTTAACGACTTGGTCTGAATTGTGGAATTCTGGTTGGGCGAAGATGTTTGAGAGGCCGGTGTAGTAGTTGTCGCACTCGGAGAATGCTACCATGACGCCCTGTTTTGAGAGGTCGGAGATTGCTTTGGCAAAATTTTTGATTTTCATTCGATCTTCGCTTTCTTCTTTTTTTAGCTCTTGCAGGATACTCTTTTCTTTGGCGGTTAGGGGTTTTTCTTTGTCTAGATAGTTTTCTATGTAGAATCTGTAGGCTTTCTCAGTTGGAATACGGCCAGATGAAGTATGTGGTTGGTAGATGAAGCCTTCTTTCTCAAGAGTAGCCATATCGTTTCTAATCGTTGCTGAACTGACTTTTTCTTTTATTTTGCCAACTAGAGAAGTTGACGCTAGAGGTTTTGCATCAATAATAAAAGTTTCAACAATTTTTTTAAGTAATGATTTTTTACGTTCTTCTGACATAAAAATAAGTTTAATACTAAATTCATTCTATCAAAAAAATTAGCAGTCTGTCAAGTAGACTGCTAAGTGTTGATTAAAGTATCGTGGGACCGTCTGGTCTTTTGATTTTTTGGCAATAGACTTTCTTTGTTTTTTCGTCGTATCTGTAGCGGATTTTCTTCTCGCGAATACCGCTGGTAAGAAAGAAGACAATGTCTTGCAGAGAGACTGATTTGTGTTTGACTGACATCAGATCCGAAATTTCGAAATCTTCATCTGGTTCATATGACATGACTTTTAGCCGAACTGACGAAAGTTCTTTCCAATACGACTTAATCCCATTGTCATCTTTCCATTTATATTTATAACCTGGAGACAGAGACTTGGAGAATGCATAGTGATTGGTTCGAATAGAGATCAGTGAAAGAGAAACCTCCTTGAAAGAGAAGTTCATTCTCAGGAAGATCTCTCTGGAGGTAAAGTATTGATCTGGTCTTGAATTGAGAATATCTAATATATGGTATCTGATTTCAAACATACACAAACGAGGAATTTGCAATTTACTTTTCTCTAATTGCTCGAAAATTGCTTTTTGAGAAAGAGCTGAATCATCGATATAGTAATATCGATATCCTCTATCCCCATAACGTGTCTGTACATTTGTTTTATCTCGAGATAAAAAACCCTTATTATGAAGACCTACCAGGGTACGGCTACACAGCTGAGGATCAAATTCGAGAGCAGACGATACTTCACCGACTATTGCGCCCTTTTTCTTTCTTTTCTTTACAAAATTCAGGACCGAATTGATTGCTGTATGAACTTCTACTGGGCCTGACATGTTCCCTCCTCTCTGAGATCAGTCCAAGAACGTTACAGAAAGTCTATCATGAAATTACTGAATTGGCAAGGATAAAAAGACACCCGCGTTGCGAGTGTTTGTGTGACAATTTAGTCGTCTGATAGAAACTGAATGAAACGAGCCTTGGTCATGATTGGATTCTTGTCTGGCAACCCCATTTTTTTCTCTGGAGTAAATTTGCCATGATTATCAGATCCGCCAAAACAGTACAAGCCATATTTTACGGCGAGCTGATGAGCCATTGCCTCTTCTAACTCATTATGCTTGTAGCACTTATCTTCTAATCCTGTTAGTCCAACACCGACTAAAGACTCGATTAAGGAAATCAATTCAACTCGAGCGTCAACTTCACCAAGAACTTTGACAAGCCTTCTCCAAAATTCACCGATATGAGCAAAAACTGCTTTTCCGCCATGGGCACGAATAAACCGTACGAGCTCAACTGGAGAACGAAGAACAGAGTTGTCGTATGGTTCGAAACCAGCGCCTGTTCTCTTGGTCAGAGATGCAACAGTTTCCATTGGAACACCGTACTTGATCACGAAAAACTGTCGAACCTGCCAAGTGCCTACATATGGGCCACAGGACTCAGTAAGCGCTCGAGCTTCCTCAATGTCTGGATTAGGGTAACCAAGTATTTTTGCAACTTTATTCAACATCCGCTGTGCCCGGAGATCGCGCATTGCAGTGATCGATTTCAATCCATCAATAAATTCAGGGCTTCGGTGATTCACATTATATCCAAGAATATGAACCTCTGCATCAAATGCGATTGCAGAGCACTCGACTGCTGGGACTGAAAATACCCCAAGTTCTGTTGCTGTTTGAATATACTCGTCCGTACCAGCGCAAGAATCATGATCCGTTAGACAGGCGACCTTGAGGCCAGCTGCGGCGGCAGCTCGAGCTACGTCAGCCGGACTGTCGCTTCCATCACTATAATGACTGTGCATGTGTGTATCTACTTCTACTTTCTTTCTCATTTTGCCTCCTCCTCTGGTGTTAATTCGTCATATAAGTATATACTATTTCTCAACATTTGTCAAGGTTAATAAAAAAGAAGGCTTCGAGCGAAACCTTCTTATGTCTTCATTTAATATAATATAATTTATTCTACAGCTCCATCTCGAAGTTTGCCTCTTTCATCGTAGATTAGCCTTGTTGAGATGTTGCCGAGGTTCTTCTCGATTGATTCGCCTGTTACGCTATCTGTGCCTGATATTGTGATATTTGATAGTAGCGTTGGGAAGGTTGCTCGCTGTGGTGCGGTTGGGATAATTGCTAGCTCAAAGGCTAGGCCGAAGTTTCCATTACTCGATGGGATCTTTGAGATCTGCCAGGATACTGTTTTGCTCGTTGCGTCGTAGGAGATTGCATCACCGACTGGGACGTTGCTTTTGTCGGTCCAGACTACGTTAAAGGGAAGTTTGGCTGAGAATTTCACATTATCAACATCATGAATGTCGTTTATTATTTTACCGAAAACCCAGTACTTAGTTTCTTCGCCAACGTATGGAGGAATTGGACCTCGACCGAGTTGGTCGCCGGTTTTTGCGAAATACATTGGATAGATCTGCATTGATAGGTTGCTGTTTAGCTGGCTTTTTCTATATGAGGTGTTAATTAGACCGCTGACTCCATTTACACGGTAGCGAAGCTGTACATGGCTTCTAAGGTCAAGATCTTGGCTATTTGCGTATGATTTTGTTTTGATTGAGAAATTTATTTGTCCTTTTTCATTTGGCTGAAGGAGTTTTAGCTTGGAGATGTCACTCGAGGTGAAAACGATTGCATTTTTGACTACTGTTCCAAGCTCTCCGGTGTATTTATTAATATCCCAGTAGTCGCCTTCGAAAAATACGGTGATAGTAACATCTTCGAGGCTGAAATCACCTTTGTTGTCGTAGGTTAGGGTGAAATCAACTGTTTCGCCTGGAGTTATTGCTCCCTTGTGACTGGGTGAATGGTTTACTTCGAAATTTGGTTGAAGAATCTCTAGAGTTTCTGAGTTTTTGGCTTGGAGGACATCGACGTCCTGAAAAACAAGGGCTTTTAGGTCAAGACTGCTCTCTTCTGAATTAATCTTTGCTTGAAGTTGACTGTCGACGCGCTCGCCCGGTAGGAGTTTTTTAATTGTAATCGTTTCTTTGCCGATTGGCATGACAGAGTCTTCGTCGAAGACTGGTTTTATTGTAATATTTTCAAAACTAATGTTTTCTGATTTTGAGCTGTTGTTAATGACGTACATTTGCCAGGTGAAGGTTTGATTATTGAGAACTTTGCCGATTGGTTGCCAACCGAGCTCGAGATAGCTTGAGTTTATTGAATAGTTGGCGAATCCGTTGGTGTCGAATTGGCCCCAGAGTCTTTCACCTCTTTTGTCTGTTTTGTAATAGTTGAGATTGACGTAGAAATTCTGTTCTTGATCAAGACTGCCGACAACTTGGCCTGTTACAGTGAAATTTCCGTTTGCTCCTGGTGGGAGGTCGCCGATTTTGATTATATTGTGGTCGGAGTCGAAATCTGATCGATCGACAGTATCTAATATAAAATTTTCGGGAAAATTGAAGCTTAGGACAACGTCTTCTAGTTGATAGTTGTTTTTGTTGTCGTATTTGACTGAGAAATCGACGGTTTGTCCGCTTTTGATCTCTGTGTTTTGGGTAGTGACTGAAACGTCTAGTTTATTGAAAAAATATCGTGCTCCGCCCATCCACCAGAATATGTTGGCGAAAATTAAAATGCCGACGAAGATTAGAAGAATCGCATCGAAGATGAGATGTTTTTTGTTGAATTTATATCGGACGTGCCAGCGGCGATGGAGGCGTTTGTAAAACCATCGGAATGGTTTGGTTAGATGTTTTTTCATATAATTTATGTTTTGTAGTTTTTCACTTCACCCGCATCTTTAGTGCGGAGGTAAAATGGTAGTTAGAAGTAAGAAGAAATTCGATACGTGATATTTTTGGCTGGACGGGGCTGAAGCCCGCTGGGAAAGAGAAAACACCTAAAAACCAGCCAACGTGAATACATCCCGAGTTAACGCTATAATTTCCGCTTTGCCGTCGCCGTCGAGATCAGCAGAGGCTACTTCGACGCCTTCGCGGGAAGATGCGTCAAAGGCCATGAAAGTTGGGCCGTCTTTTTGGCCGTGTCGGTCGAAGGATTTGATTTCTGGGGATCCGCCTTTGCCGGGACCGGTTATAATCTCGTCGATTCCGTCTCCGTCGATGTCGCCGGCGCTGACGTTGACGCCACCTCGGAAGGCTTTGTCGTAGGCGAAGAAGCCGGGGTTGATAAGGACGCCATTTGCGGCGAAAACTCGGACATGTGGTCCGCCGCCGACTCCGGCTCCGGCGATAATTTCTTGGATGCCGTCGCCTTCTAGATCGCCGACTGTGATATTGACTCCGCCTCGGAAATTTGGGGCGTAGGCGAAGAAGCCTGGATTGATTAGGGTGCCCTTGTTATTGAAAATACGGACATGTGGGCCACCGCCGAATTCTGTTCCTGTGATGATTTCCATTGTTCCATTGTTGTCGAGGTCGCCGACCGTGATGTTGACTCCTTTATCGTAATTTTTTGTGTATGGGTAGAAAGTGTGCTCGAGGTCGCCATTTGAACTGTAGATATCAACTTTATTGACGTTTGCGACGATGAATTCTTTTTTATTGTCATTATTAATATCTTGCTCGATTACTTGGTTGCCACCGCGGTAATCGTCATTATAAGCAAAAAAACCGGTTCTCATGACGTTTCCGTACTGATTGTAGGACTTGGCAAAGGAGCCGTTGAAATAGGTGGTGTTTACGATTTTATCGATTGGGCGGAGTAGGATTATGCCGTCGTTTGGTTTGACTGTGACTGCATTAACAAAAGTTCCGTCATTTGTGATTGAGTCTTGGGTGCCGTTTATTTTTTCGTACTCGCCTGAGAGTTTAACTCTCTCTGAGCTTGATCCTGAATTTACAATGACGAGTCCGTTTTTGAAATCTCGTTGCCAGAGGCCTTTTGAGAATGTACTGCTTGAGCCGTTTGTTTTTTCTGCGGGCGAGGCGCTGTCTCCTAAATATACTTCGTATTCATCATACCACCAAGTTTCGTTGTGGGACTGATCTCCATTATCAAAACTGTAGTAACCGTCGTCGAGAAGTGCACTAGTTAGACCAAAACGCATTTTCTGATAATCTGAACTATTACCATTATTGTTAACGTTTGTGTTGATTATTCCAACAGACGGAGTTTGTCCGTTGTCATTGATGTAGCGGTACTTGGCAAGGGTTTCGCTCCAGCCTTGGTTTGGGAAAGATTCAAAAAAAACTCCGTTTAGATAGTTTGAATAGAACTCTCCGCCATTACCAAAAACTAAATAGTTTGAGCCTAGTTTTTGTTTGGTTTTTGTTAGTATGTTTTTCATTCCTTCCTGCCATTTGCTATTAACGTAACTGAGACTATCTTTCTGGCCGTTTTTATCGAGATCGATACTTAGGTGTTGCATGAATGAGAGGTCGGACCAGACGTTATCATAGAAAACGCCGTTGAAGTATCCTGTGTCAATGAGTTCTTCTTTTACAAAGCTAGCAAGACGGTCGGCGTAGGTTTGGCCGGAGACTGACTTGGCAGTGGAAGTAATATTGACCATTGGGTTTCCTGGCCACCACTCGATTGTGTTTCCTTGTGAATTTTTTAGCCACCAGTTTGAGTCGATTTTTTTGTATAGTTTTTGTCTCATTGTTCCAGAAAGTGTGCCTGAATCCCCTCTTATTTCCTCAGACGCTAGGTAGGCAAGTAGAATTATGTCGGGATTTATCTTTTTGATCTGTTTTAGATTGTCTGGTGAATAGATCATGACCTCCATATCGATAATTAGAATGTCATAGCGAGCCAACTTGGCGACTTCGTCAGCGTTTATATGCCAGCGATAGAAAAGATTGGCTAATTTGGGATTTTCTGAATGATTTAGGATGACGGAGGAGATATTTAGGTCGTTATTTTCATTATGAGGGAACGCAAGATTTTGCGTTCCTACAGAGGCAGGTTTATCGGCCGAACAAAAAAATAGTGGTAATGATACGATTAGAATCAAGACTACTGCGAAAAGAATTATTTTGGAACAGCGAATATTAGACATGTTATCCGAGGTCTATTTTATTTTCTTTGTTTATGAGTTTATTGTAGGCTGAAATTATCTTTTGATAGTACTGGTCTTCGGAATTTGTTTTTTCGACTTCGGCGCGGGCGTTGCGTCCGTAGTTTTCGAGGTCGGTTGAGTTGTATAGTTGGGTTATCTTGTCAGTTAGATCGGGAACGCTGTGGTATTTGAAATGAAGTCCATTGTATCTGCTTATAATCTGTTCATTTAGCCCGCCGATGTTTGAGGCGAGGACAGGTTTGCCGAATGCTTCGGCTTCGATAACGGTCATTGGGTAGTTTTCGTACCAAATAGAAGGGACAACGACAAATTTTGAGTTGCGAATTGTGTCTTGGAACTGTTGGCCGTTTTGATGACCGGTGAACTCGACATTATTGATATTTTCTAGTTCAGTATATGTTTGTAGTTCTTCTTTTAGTGGTCCGTCCCCTACTATCTTTAAGTTTATGTCCGGAAGTTGCTTTATGGCTTTGAGTAGGTTGAGTAGGCCCTTTTCTGGACTTAGTCGACCGGCAAAAAGAATATAATCGCCTGCTTCGTATTTTGGTTTGTAGTTTTGGGTGTTAAGGAAGTTTGGGATGACTTCTATTTTGGAATTAAAGCCAAACTCTTGGAATTTTTCTTTTAGAAATTTGCTTGGAGAGATAAATAGATTTATTTTATCTTCAACTCGCAGGTATTTATAGAAATATAGCTCAAATGCACCCAAGATACTTTTGAAAAAGGAGTTTTTGACGCATCGGTGGAAAATACATTTATAGTAGTTGCCATTTTTGGTGTTCTCACAGATTTTGCCTCGACAGAACAGATGGTAGTTTGGTGAGAGTAGCTGATAGTCGTGAAGAGTCTGAACAATTGGGATATTGTGTTTTAGAAGTGGTTTTAATATAGAATAGGTTAGATGATGTGAAACATTATGAAGATGAGCGATGTCTGGTTTTTCTTGCTTGATTAATTGTTCTAAATTTTGTGCGGATTTTTTGTAATAGATAAAGCGCATGGCTTTTTTGAACCAATGTTTGTTATTTTCGAAATTAACAGTATCAACAAAGTATATTTCCTGATCACAGGGAAGATTTTTCTCGTCTTTCATTGAGAAACAGACGACTTGGTGTCCTCGACTCTCTAGAACTTCTTTTGTATTAAAATAGACGCGCTCGGCTCCGCCTTTTAGGTAATGGAATTTGTTGATTAGTAAAACTTTCATGTGATTTGCGAAACATGATCAACTGATCTCAACCCCGAACTATAACTTTTTGCATAGTTAAGTACGGGGCAAGCATGATACAACTTGATAACAATAATTTTGAATATTGTATTATTAAATCATGTTAGACATTTATCTCATCACTTTTATATAGAAATCTTCGTATTTTTTTATGACATTATTGATATCAAACTCATTGATAACTTTTTCCTGAAGTAGTTTTGCCATTTTGCTGGCATCTTCTCGATGTTCATCTGCCCAATTGATATGCGCGACAAGTTGTTCGATATTTTTTGGCGTGAAGAGGAGTCCGTCTTTTTTGTCGTCAATTATTTCAGGTACTCCGCCGACATTTGTGGCTATTATAAATTTACCGGCGCTGGCGGCTTCTAGTACTGCTAGACTGAGTCCTTCGCTGATACTTGGTAAGACAAAGATATCGAATTTGTTTAGATATTCTCGAATATCGTCGACTGAACCAGTGAAAACGACGCGTCCCTCAATCCCAAGGCTTCTTGTGCTTGATTGCAGTTCTCGGTCCATGTCCCCGTCTCCTACAAGGTAGAGTTTCCAGTCTCGGTTTTTTATAAATGGGCAGGCTCGAATTAGGTGTTTATGACCTTTTTCTTTTGATAGTCTACCGACTGAGCCGATTGTTAGGTTATCGCCTTTGAATATTTTTGTTTTTTCTGCTGTGAATTTTGCTGTGTCAATCCCGTTTTTGATTACGGAAATTTTTTCGAGTGGGAGTTTTTCGAGTTTTATCAGATTGTTTCGAATTGCTTCTGAAATTGCGATAATGCCTGTGAATTTTTTTCTTGTTTTTCGGGCGAGGTAGTTTCGGAGTAGACCTTCGTCTAGGATGTCGTGTTTTGTGCTTACAATTTTCTTGATACCCGCTTCACGAGCGCTTTTTGCGCCCCAGAAATCACCACCGAAGAGATGGGTGTGAACGATGTCGGGTTTTGTCTCCTTTAGATACTCGGTCATTCGATTGATGACGTCCATGTCGAATTTTTTCTTTTTATTGAAGACTTTGACGGTGATGCCTAGGTCTTCGAATTTTTCGACAAGGGTGTTGTTGTTTTTTAGGACTACGACTGAAACTTCGAATTTGGTTTTGTTGATTTTTTTGCAGATATCTAAAAGGAGGCGTTCAGCTCCGCCGTAGAGTAGGTTTGGGATGATGTGGGTTATTTTGATCATATGGTTAGTGAGTAGTGAGTAGTCATTCTTCGCTCTACGAGCTACGAATGAGACCTGAGTGGTCATTCTTCGCTCTATGAGCTTCGAACGACAAGTGAGTGGTGAGTGAGAATCGCGAGTTAAAGTGAGAATCGCAGTTAAAGGGAGAATCGCAGTTAATCGGTTAACCCCCGAACTACAATCTATTATATGATTGAGTACGGGGCAAGCAGTTAACCGTCTCGGTATATCGTTACTTGTAAGTATGGGTCATTCTAATCGCGAGTCTAAAGTTAGATTTTTGATTTTTGGGAGAATAGGGGGAGGGCGGAGAGGGAGACGCCGATTGGGAACCAGAGTTTGGCGATGTAGTAGGAGGTTGAGAAGAGTTGGAAGAAGAGGGCGCCGGTTATCATTATTATGAATATTAGGATTATCTTTTTGGTTTGATGAGAAGCACGTCTGTAGTATAGTATTAGTTTCTGGAATATTTTGTAGAATAGGAAGCCAAAGGTGAGTAGACCGAGAAGGCCCGTTTCGGTGATTATTTTCTGGAGGACTCCGTGAGAGTCTAGTGGATCGCCGAACTCTACCCAGTAGATAAATGTGTTGCCGACGAGATCGGAAAAAGAGTTGAGGCCGTTGCCGATGATTGAGTGGTTTGAGAAATGATGCCAGGCGACACTACTCATTAGATAACGACTTGAGGTTGAGCCTTGGACCTCGGCGACTTGGCCCCAGACGAGGACGTAGAACATTACCAGGACAATTACTAAGACAGTTATGATTATTATTTTGTTTTTAATGTTAATTTTTTGTTTGGTCAGGTTTAGGGTTGCTGTGAATAGGATTGCGAATTGGAGGAGGACGGAGAGCCAGCCGGACCTAGAGAAAGTGAACATTAGGACTAGTAGTAAGAACATTAAACCAACGAATAGGTAGTTTTTTGTTTTGTAATTTTTTGAGAGTAAATGGAAGAGTAATAGGAGCGGGATTGTTACAATCATTATTTCGGCGACTGCATTATGGTTACCGCCTAGTAGATTCTGGCCAAAAATTGAGAATGGGACAGCTCGACGGGCAAACCATGAGCCTTCGGAGAAAACAACAGACAGAAAACCGAGAATGGCGGTTAAAAAGCCTGATGCGATCATTACGCCAAGTACTCTGTAGAAAACTTTCTTGGTTTTGATTAGATTGACAGGGAGAAGGACGTACATGAGATAGAAGAAGAGAATTGGTCGGAGTAGGTACTTGAAAGCTTCTAGTTGATCTAGATTGTGAGTGATCGCGATAAAACAGGCGATGAAAAACAGAGAGAATTGGAAAATATGAGGGAATTTTTGAAGCGGATTTTTTACTCGTTTGCTTAGGAAATGATGGACAAAGACTTTCACTAGGACTGACAGAAATAAAAGTAGCGCTGCAATATCTACGTATGGAATATTGAGAGAGCCTGAGACAAACTCTAGTCCCCAGAAAGGATAGAGAAAGGCAATTAGATACAAGCCGATAGGTGGGAACAACATGAAGACGCCAATGATGAAAAACAGGATGTTTACAATTAGGATTATTTGCCAGCTCATGAAAAAGAGGGAAATAAAGCTAAAAATCGCTAGAAAAATTATTGTTCCTAAAATATTTTTTTTATTTTGTTTGATTGTGTTGATTATTTTTTCCATAATGTATTCATGACTGGGGGAAGGCGCATCGGGTTCAAAACCGCGACGCTCAGATTATAGATGTCCAAAACCCCTAAAGGGGTTAGCATCTATATAATATATTTATTTATAATTCGTAATTTTATTTTTAAATACCCAGTTCATGACTTTGAGGGGGTTTCTTTTGATCGCCGTTCTGGCGGTACAGACCATCCAGTAGTTGCTCTCAAAACCAGCGATGTCGTCTCTGGCTTTATTTGCTTCGTCACTAAACCAAATATTTTTGAATTTGTCTTTTGTAATATTTCCCATGACTACATTATCAATTACAGAAGGGTAAATGTCCCCTCTTGGGTCTAGGTAGAAAAAATCAATTCCAGCGTAGCTCTCAAGGGGGCGAGGACCGCCTGCTGAGACTCGGTAGAGACCGTCTACGAAATAGGCACGAGCCCAGTCCTTGGGTTTCATTGATTTTAGTAGTTTTTTGATAATGGACGCGAACTGTTCTTTGACAAGGTCTTTGTCGAGAATAAGGTTGCCGTGTTTCTCGCCAAAATAGAGCTCTGAGCTATGGGCAATTGCCATTGAGAAATCTATGCCAAGTCGGCGACTCCAGAGGAAGGCTTTGGCAAGTTGCTTGTAGTTCAGGTTGTTTAATGTGAAAGCCATTTTGACATCCTTAATATGCAGAACTGATCGGCAAAAATTGATTGTTTCGAGAACTTTTTCCCAGGCGTGAGGTACTCGTCTAACTTTTTCATGCATTGCGCCGATACCGTCAATTGAGATTGAGATTGAGATGTTTTTGTGGATCTTTTTTATTTCTGGCAGGACTTCTTTTATTTTGCTTGTTAAAAAACCGTTAGTTGAAATATTGATCTTGGCTTTTGGGCAGGCGATCTTAACGTTTTTGATAATTTCTAGCAGGTCATCGCGAAGAAAAGGTTCGCCACCGCTGATATTCACATCGCGTAGACTGTTTGGGAGTTTTAGATATTCTTTGGCTGGAAGTTCAGGGAAGTCTTTTATCTCCCAGATATTGCACATGACGCAACGAGAGTTGCAACGATAAGTGACGGCAACAACTGCGTCTAGTGGCATTTTTACTTTAGTTTTTTTCTGCCTCATATATTAAAATATCGGTCTTATTTTGCGATAAGCCAGGATTTGTTTATTTGTTGTTATTATACATGATTTTTGGGGAAAAGTGAAGAGGGGTGAATCCCCGAACTACAACTTATTGCATAGTTGAGTACGGGGCAAGCGGAGTGAGCCGCAACGCTTCGCTCGACAGATCTCTCCTTTCGACTCGTCTTCATTCTTCAGACTCGCTCAAGGTCGAGATGACAAAGGGGAATAGGAGAAATAAAAAACAATCAGGGTGGCTGACTGTTTTTTGGATAATATTTTAGCTGAAATTTTCGAATAGTTCTTCGTCGACAGACTCTTTTAGTTGTTTATTATTGAGATTGACGTTGAGTGCAAGTTTGATTAATGTTTTTTGGATTTTTACGAGTTGCTTGGTGGTTAAGATGATATCATAATCTTTTTGAAAATCTGCGACGTATTTATTCATTATTTCCTTATAGCGATCGAGCCAATCTTGATGATAGTCTTCTTTTTTAGCATTAACCATGAGAATCTGCTGTAGATTACTAAGCTGAAGATTTAGGAAGCCCTCATCTATTAACTCTTTTGTACCTCTTGATAAAATAGCGAAACGTTCAGACCAATTTGGATTAAAACCGAAATATTTCGAAATACTTTTAGCAAAACTATGTACTTTTTTCGAAAATGAATTTATGTAACCTTTTGCTTGGGACTCTGTCAAGGATAGATTGTCACTTGAGACTGTTGAAAGAACCTCAAACCCCCGAGTTGATAATTCTTTGATTTTATCTTTATTAAACAATTTTTCAATAGCTTTTTGCTCTTTTGGATCGTCTGATGTTGGAATTGGGGCTTTTTTAAATACTTCAATAACTACTTTGAAAATTTCGAGGTCTGCGATAATTTGTGCTCTTAATTCGTCAGACAATTCTGGGCTAATTTCTTTTTCTTGTGGCTCGGCTTTAACGGGTGCTGGAGTTTTTGGTTTTGGTTTTTCCTTTTTTTCTTTCATAACAATAGGACTGTTCTTGAAATCTCCGCTTGACTCTCTTCTTGCGGGAGTATTTCTAGCACGAGGAGCTTGCCTAGTGCGAAGTGATCGCTCGTAGGTTCGTTGGACGGTTTGTGCCTCGTAATCAGTTCTGTAATATGAAATACTGTGCCCTGTGAATGAAGATCTAATTGCGGGATAAAGATAGGCTGGTTCATCAAACAAATTAGTACAGAACTGAATTTTTGAATAACCGAGTTCCTCGGGTTTTACTGTTTTGTCTTTTGGAACATCAATCTTGCGAGTGACAAGCGTGTCCTGATTTTCTGTAAAATATTTATCGTATTGCTCATTGACATAGTCTCTGTCAGCGCTTCTCTTTAGCATTGAGATACTATCAGATGTGTGTTCCCAACCAAAATCTAATTTAAAATAAGGGCTCAGCTCTTCACCTGGTCGACCGACCTTGTCGATAAATTTATCATCATCGGACAATTTCAAAAGATCAGACATCTTACTAATAGTAAACTGAGCGATTTTTGTATCTGAACCGTAAAAACCATTTCGATAAGTCACTTGCAGAACTATTCCATTAACTGTAATTTCGCTTGGATAGTGTTTTTTGTGTTCTGCGATTTTTTCTTCGTCGATATAATCTGACAGTTTCAGGGTTAATTGATCGGTCATGTTCTCAATATCCTTTATATCTGTAACGTCTTTTAATTTTTCTGCATAAAAAGTACGGAGGTCGGGAAGATCAATCGATATACCGATGCTTGCATTTACTGATCTAATTTCATCGAGCGTTTGCTGATTTACTACTGCAAAGTCAGGACTTATATTTCCATATGACAGATCTGATATATATTCTTCAACTTCGGCTCGACCGGTCAGTTCCTCAACTCCATAATCAAGTTCAAACTGTTGTGGGCCAAGATAATAAAGATACTCAATCATCTTTTTGCCGGTTTCTTCATTGATAAAAGTTCGTTGTTTGGTTTTTCCAACGAGATGAGGTAGAATTTCGAGAATTATTTTTGGATCAACTGGGTGATTAAACTGAGCGTATCTTCGAATAATTTCTTTACCTCGAGATGTTCCCTTTCCTTCTGAGATTGAACCATAAACCATGAACGCAGAAGAACCACCAAAGGCAACTGACCCTGGATTAGCATTTACTTCACCATCCACCTTACCACTAGCAGAAGTAAATCCATTGAGATACCCTCCTGTATTTGTTAGAGCGAGGAGGTTGTCTCCATGAGCAGATAAAAAAACCTTACCTAAATCGTCTTCCTCTCTATTCAATTGTTCTTCTAGAATTTCGATAATTTTGCTTTTATCAAGTGTGATTCCGGCTGAGCGAGGATAGACATTTAGAACTTTACGTATAACTGTCTCCATTGTTCGCTTATTTAAATGTTCAGATTTGCACCACTGTTTAAAATTCTCACGAGCTCGTTTGATTCCTAAATCAAGCAGGTCAAGTTCTTTTTCAGATTGCTCGTGTATTTCTTCATTTGGATTTTCATCAAGCCACTTATCGTATTTATCCTCAACATCGTTATAATCTTGAATTTTCTGCATGCTTTCTATTAACCCATTCTTCATGGCTGCAATGATGATCTTTAGATTTGTTTTTAGATCGGACCCCTCAACCTTGTATTTATTATGTATTATTGCTAATTGCTCTCTAGCTCCATCACGACCTAGTTCTTTTACATCCTCTCGACGAGGTCGCAAAAAGAGCTGCTTATTTTCCGAGGCTACGCCTGCTACAACAAGGGCGGATTCTGTATTATTATATTTTTTTGATTCAATGATCATCCGAGAGATTCTTGGTTCAAAAGGCATTTTTTGCATGTCAGCACCCAATTGAGTTAAATTTTTATTTTCATCTAGAGCTCCAAGATATTGCAGTTCTTCAAACCCAGCTTCGACTGCTTCCTGCGTGGGTTGTACTGGAAAAGGAAAATTTTCAGGATCAATCCCATTGTATTTGAGAAGCAGAATAACAGATGACAAATTATCACGAAGGATCTCAGGCGTTGGATGATTATTTAGTTTTTCGTAATCACTCTCGCTAATTAATCTAATACATTCACCATCTTGTACTCGTCCGGCTCGCCCAGCTCGTTGCTCTGCTTGATCTTTTGAAATATACTCAACAACATTTTCTTTAATTCCAGTTTTTGGATCATATGGCATGGATCGTTGTCTACAAGAATCAATTACAAGTTTAACTCCCGGGACAGTCAGTGAAGTTTCGGCTATATTTGTACAAACAATCACGCGTCTCTTGTCTGAACTTCCAGCAAGAACTTCGTCGCGATCCTCTTCGTTTAGCGTGCCGTGAAGCGGGAGTACCTCTAGCTCCTCTTCAATTCCAAGCTCGTTGATATATTGCATTGTTCGCTCAATCTCACTAGCTCCTGGCATAAAAATAAGAATGTCTCCCTTTTTACCAGCCTCACAGTACTCTTGGACTTTTGTTGAAGCTAGCTTCATGTAATCAGGTGGGGTATATTCATTTTGCTTGTAACGTTCAATTTCTTCTTGATCTACATAGTTTTGCTTCACGTCATATTTCCGTCCCTCGATTTTGCAGTAGTTCTCATCATCAATTCCGTAGTAGTCTTGCATCAGTTCCTTGTTGACTGTTGCGCTTGTTAGCATTAGGAAAGGAGCTTTATCTTCTTCTTGTAATGTTTTGAGTAAACCGAGGACAAGATGGTAATGGATTGAGCTTTCGTGCATTTCGTCGACAAGGATAGCTCCGATCTCTTCTTTGTTGATTTTGCCTTGACTCAACCAGTTCAGGAGAATTCCTGGTGTGACAAAAACTACATTTTCATCACCAACAGAATGTTTACTTTCACCTGTCACAAAGCCTACAGAAGTGTTTTTGCCGTCACCTTGCGCGAGAGCTTTTACACCATACGCAATATTTTTGGCAACGTCTCGACGAGGCTGCATTACAATAATTTTCTTTTTCATGCCAAATTCACCCAGAACATCAAGTAGGGCTTGCGGGGAGAATAAAGATTTACCAGAGCCTGTCTCACCCTGAAACAGCAATGGTTGTTTTGACATTATTGCTTTTTCGATATGAGCTTTCAATTTATCCATTTCTTTTGGGACTGGTAGATCTTGACTTCGAATTGCCTTTTCCAGATTGCTTAAAAATCTTGGATCAGAAATTTTATTCAGTTGTTCAGACTGAGTTGGTTGATTTTGTATTTGCACGTCAGCACCTTCATTTCCCATATTATTTCAACTTGTTATCATTATAAAAAATCCGACTTGAACCAAAATAGAACCAGTCGTAGGCATAGAGCATGCCGACGATTTGGCAGGTTCCGGTGAATGAAACTTTTTCTTTTTTCTGGAAATGAGAACAGATTGTTTCGATAAAGACTTTTAGACCGCCTGATTTTTTCCAGAGGGAAGTGAAATCGATTTCTAGTTCTTTTTTGTCTTTGTCCTGATCTTGATTTTTAAAAATTTCCAGGACTTCTTCTTTTGTCCATTTGACGGGGACGGAGACGTCGCTGGGTCGGAGGTAATGAGGTGACCGGAGTGTGCTGAAGATTAGAAAACCTGAAGAGTCTGCGGACTCTCTATAGATAATTTCGGTTGCGGTGTTTCTGAGTTTTGAGAATAAAATAAAAACTAGCTCGGGGTGTTTTTTGCCGATTATTTCGTAGGCTAGGTTTTCTGGTTTGAAGTTTTTGACTGAAGTGTCGTTAACAACATCAACATCTATCGAGATGTACTCGATTATTTCTTCGGCTAATTTAATTTCGGACATAGGTTGTTAGCTAAGTCTTTTTGATGAGTTTATTATAACATTTTTGTGGGTGGAGAGGAACTGAGTTATTAACAAAGGGTGTGGGGAGGAGTCGCAGTGTCTAAAATCTAAGGTCTAAAGTCCCCAGAACTACAACTTATTACATAGTTGAGTTCGGGGCAAGCAAAGTCTAAAGTTGAAGCGCATTAATTGCAGCATTTTGAAGGGACTGGTTGATTAGAATGGGATTCCGGGTCCCCACTACGCTAATAGCTACGAGGGGCACGGCGGAGCCCGGAATGACAGGTCAGGAAAAGAAAAGCGGACTCGGTGAGTCCGCTGTGTGAGAAGGGATTTGTCTATGTATAAATGATTAGTTCGTGATAATTTTAGCTAATAATTCCCTACCCTGAGTGACGTAATCCGATAGGTTTTCGTATTGCATTTCGATTATGTACTGGGAGATGAGGTGTTCTTGTTGTTCGCGGTCGGTAAGGTAATCTATGTGGTTTTTTAAGATTGTGAGTTGGGTATCATAGCGTTGTTGGTCGTTTTCTATTTGATACCAGACTTGGTTTTCGTGTGCCCAGGAGACAAATTCTGGGTCGTTTATGTTTTTGTTTATTGAATCTATTAGGACAGATTGAATTTGCTGTTTTGATAGTTCGGAGTAGTCATCTTTACTGGAGAGATAGTTCTTGATTGGGTCGAGCATTTTGTGAAGGTATTCGTCTAGGTTGTCTTCATCGTACTCGATGTCTGAGACTTCGTAATAAACTTTTTCGTATGTCTTGCCGTTTAGTTCGATAAATTCTTTTTCTTCTTCGGGTTCATTGAGTTCATCTACGTCTTGATCCCGAGGATGCGGATCCTCGGGTAATTGGTCTTCATCCTCTGTCTCTGCACCTTGAGGGAACACAAGATTTTGTGTTCCTACGTCGTCTGGTTCTAGTGGTTCGACAAGGACTAATTTGTATTCCGGTTTCATTTGCAGGGAAATTTTATCGGGGTTGTTTTTTATGTCGATTTCAATTAGTTTGTCGCTGATGATTCGGGCTTCGCTAAAGGACATATCGGTGTTGAGGAAATTAAAGATTAAAAACTGCCAAGCAATATCAATGGCTGATTTTTCTTCTGGGAGGAATCTGAGTAGTTGTTGTTTAATAAAAGTTGAATGGTTATGAGCACGTTGAGGCTCCCCTACTCCATAGCCTTGTCTATGACGAAGCCATTGCAGGGTCTCGGTTGTAGGTAGATCGAGTTTACGAAGGATGCCGATGACTTCTGAGAAGCCTACTAAGACAACATAATCAGCTTTTTTCTCTGCGATTCTCTCTATTTGGTTTATACCGTACTCTAGACCACCGATTTCACAGGACTTTGATACATAGTAGTCACTTGGGAGATGTCCGGTTCCTGGAAGTGGTGAGTACGTGCCGCGAGGTACGGCTGTTATCTGAACACTTTTGTTGTTCAGGTTTATTTCAATGAATTGGATCGCATCACAGTGACCATTTTCCTCACCTACTCGACTATCTAGGCCGATTAATAGGATCCTTGCGATATTGTCGTCACCAAATGGGTCGTCTGTAGCGTCAATCTCTGTTTGAGCTTGTTTTCTTGTGTTAATTAGCTCATTTATCTTGATTTCTTGCTGTTTCTGGGCTTCTCGCTCTTCTCTACTGAGTCCGCTGCTGAAAAGTGAGTAAACTAAATATCCCAGGCACAGGATTATGCCAGTAACTATAGTAATGAGTATGATTTTTCGAAATTTTTTGTTCATGCGTGTATTATACTCGGATTTTATAAAATGTAAACTTGTAATAAAAAATCAGCAGACTTATTTGCTAATTTTCCTCTTATATTTACGCTTTTAGTGCGAGTAGAACTAGGTTTGTCAGTAATTTTGAATATGAAAGCCCTGACACTTCCCACAGTTTTGGATACATAGAGACTGGAGTAAAGCCTGGAAGAGTATTTATTTCGTTAATATTGATATTTAGTCTACTGTCCAGCAAAAAGTCTACTCTTGCTAATCCTTTGCAATTAGTTAATTTGTAGGCTTTAATCGCAAGGGATTGAAGTTCTTTGATCTTCATTTTTGAAAAGTTTACAGGAATTTCAAATTTGGCCAAATTGTTATTGTATTTGTCATTAAAATCATAAAACTCAGCCCCTGGAAGCACTCTGCCTGGCAATGACGCTTTTATATTCCCGTCATTATTTCCCATTACTGAAACTTCTACTTCAATAGCATTTTTAACTCCCACTTCAACCACAACTTTTGTGTCGAATTTTCTAGACTTATTAATATATTTTTCTAATAGCGATAAATCAGTAACTTTATAAACACCAACTGATGATCCGGTTCTTGCTGACTTTATAAACAAGGGCGGAGTGAAGTTTTTTTTGATGATTTGAATTTTTGCATTGATTTCATCATTATTCTCATATTCATAATCAAGAAATTCAAATTTTGATTGCTTAATTTTGTTTACTGCCATTATTTGATTGAAAAATACTTTATCTAGGCAAATAACAGATGAGGAAACATCACAGCCGACACAGGGAACATTCAACGATTCAAACAGTCCCTGAATAGTACCATCTTCGCCACCCTCTCCATGCAAGACAGGAAAAGCGACATCAATTAGTTTTGGTAGGTTATTAATATCTAATTTTTTTAACTTTCTTATATTTTTTGTTACAACTTTTTTTAGTGCATCTGTTCCGATATAGAATTTACCTTTTTTATTAATATAGATTTCAACAACCTTAAACTTTTCTCTATTCACATTATCAATAATCCCCTTTGCTGACGACAAAGAGACAGTATGTTCTGGAGAGATCCCGCCGAAAAAGATGCCTAGTTTTATTTTATTTTTAGACATAGGAAGTGAAGCGATTATTGGTAATTTCATTATACTACGGTGAGGAGAAATGTAAACAAAAAATCACTCAACGTAGTGCGAGTGATTTTTGTGTATTGGAATAATTAAGTTTTATCTGTTTGATTTTCGTTTATGTCGGGGTGTACTTGGTCGAGAAGAGCCAAAAGCAGAACGAGATGATCGAGATTTTCCGTGGCTTATGCCTTTATTTGGTCGAGAGGTTCGGTTTCTTGTGTCTGATGAATTATTTGATTTCTCGAATCGGCTTTTTCCTTTGTAACCACCAGATGATCGTGATGGTTTTGATCTATTGTCGTTTGATTTTGCTGCTCGGGCACTTCGCAAGAATCCGCCTGTTGGTCCTGAGAATTCTGGTTTTGCATTTTTTGACTCGGCAAACTCTGAGAATTTATTAGTTTTTTTGTATCTACCATTTGGTTTTGAACCTGAATCTCGAAAGCTAGGTCGTCCACCAGAGCTTGGTCGTCCTCCAGAGCTTGGTCTGCCTCCAAAACTTGGTCGTCCTCCAGAGCTTGGTCTTCCTCCACTGCGAGGGCTTGAAGAGCTTCGCGATACAGATGATCTTCGTGGAGTTGACGATCGGTTGCTTGAGTATGGTTTGCTAAAGTTTCTACCTCCTGATCTTCCGCCTCCGCCTCGTGGAGTTGACTGATAGTTTTCGTATCGATCTGGTTTCTCACGCATTTCTGGAAGTGAGGGTAAACTTAGTATTGGAATTGCTTTATTAATTAGTCGTTCGATCTTTTTGACATCGTGTCTCTGTGCTGGTGCCACAAAAGAGATCGCTTTTCCGTATTTACCAGCTCGACCTGTTCGGCCGATTCTATGGACATAGTCTTCTAGACAGTCAGGAAGGTCGAAGTTCATTACAACTCCGATGTCTTTTACATCAATACCACGAGCAGCGATGTCAGTTGCTACCATGACTCGAAATCGTCCTGAGATAAAACCGTCAAGAGCCTGTTTTCGTTGCGCTTGAGATCTATTTGAATGAATCTCAGTTGCGGTGTGCCCCATATCACGAATTTCTAGTGCGATTCGTTTTGCACCGTATTTTGTTCGTGAGAAGAGAAGTATTTTTTCATCTTTGTATTGTTCTAAAAGTGCGTCGAGTAGTCTAATCTTTTGTTGTTTTGTAACGACAAAGACTTCTTGCTCAACAAGCTCTGAAGCTGTTCCTTGCGGAGCAATTTCTATTCTGATTGGAAGTTGCATGAAAGCACTTGTCAGATTTGAAATTGATTCTGGCATTGTTGCTGAGAATAGCATTGTTTGTCGTTCTTTTGGAGCGGCGCTTAGGATTCTTTTAATTTCTGGTAAAAATCCTACGTCTAGCATTCGATCAGCTTCGTCAAGAGTAATTATAGTTACTTTACTTAGATTATATACGCCTTGTTTCATTAGATCAGCTAGTCGACCTGGAGTTGCGATAACAACGTGTGGACTATTTCGGAGTGCTTTTACTTGTGAGTGTTGTGAAACTCCACCGATAATAACGGCCGTTCGGAGTCCAAATGAAGAACCGATTTGAGAAATTGCTTTCTCTACTTGCAAAGCGAGCTCTCTTGTTGGAACAACTACTAGGCCTTGGCCTTTTTTCTTAGCTAGTTGCTCAATCATTGGGATACCAAAAGCCAGGGTCTTACCTGTCCCTGTTTGAGCGATTCCAACGACGTCTTTTCCTTCAAGAGCGCCTGGAATTACTTGATGTTGAATTGGAGTTGGGACTTCAAATCCCTTCTTAGTTAAGACAGACAGCAGTTTCTCTGCTATCCCAAGATCGCTAAAACGACCTGTTTTTTCTTGTGTCATATTTAATTGTGTGACTCAATATTCCTCAAGGGTCACACATGACACTGAAAGATTCGAGTCGATCGGTGTAAATCACCAATCATATAAGATGTTAAGTATAGCAAGGATTTGATTATCTGTCAAGGATGAATGATAATAATAAAAAAAACGGGGTTGTGACCCGTTTTGTGGTATTATTCTGATTATTTTTTAAAAATACCAAGATGAAACTTTTTTCCATCCACTTCTACGTATTTATCGCCAATAACCTTCGATTTATCATCGGACAGGTAAAAAGAACCTGAATCACGACCGAATTGGATTGTCCTAAATGATTCCCCGCTGTTGATCATTTCCAAGGCATTTTTGCGTGCCAATTCCAAAATAGATTCTGGATAAAACACTTGTGGGTTTTTGGGCATATTTTCTCCTCTCTATATGTTCTCTGAACACAAGAGTATAGGTTAACATGTTTATTAATTTTTTGCAAGATAGGCTTCGAGTTTGCTTTGTGCTTCTTCAACTTTTTCTGCATCATCGTCAATTGCTTTTTGAAAAGTTTTTGAATTATTATCTGACTTAACAATAGATCGCCCAAAATCAATTACCTTAAATTTACCTGTTTTTTTGTCTATCATTAGATTTCTTGGAGCTAGATCATTGTGAGCGACCCCTTCCTGAGTGTTCATTATGTATATAAATTCATCTAGTTCATCAAAGGCTTCCTTAAGATCAAAATTATCAGGCAATTGTTCTTGATTATTTAATACTAATTGTAAATTTACTGCATCTAATTCTTCCATAACAATTGCAGCTCCATAATCATCATGATACTGATTATAAATTTTCGGAACTGATACGCTTCTCACCTCAAAATCCTTCAGTTTATGTTGGATTTCCGCTTCAACTTTTGGATGATTTCCCAAATTATACAGATGAGCGTCTTGGTTATTGTGTCTGTTTCTCATCAATTTAATACATTTATTATCTATTCGAAAAACTATACCAGCTCCGCCCTCTCCTAAGAAGTTTTGCTTGTCTTGAACTCTTTGTTCGAGTGCTTCTTTGACTTCTAAATCAGTGATAAAATCTAATTTACCAATCCAATTTTTTAATTGTACGCTCTCAGATATTTTTTTTCGTAACAAACTTGAATCCATCTTATCAATTGACATATTTGTATTTAAATTTACACAATAATATTAAAATGTAATAAAATAGTAGCATATAAATAGAAATATTTAAAGAAAAACGGGGTTGTTACCCGTTATTGCTCATTTATTCTTTGTATAAAGCGCCGAATGGGACTCTTTTTACTTTCGTTCTGACATGTGCTTCGAGATACTTGGCATGCCAAGTTTCGCCTTGGCCGATATCGCCCCTGTGAGCACTGACAGGGTAGCTGTCACCAAGAAATGCAATCCCGGTAATTATTCGAGCAGCTTCTCCTAGTGGTCCTCTCATTTCTTCCTCAGTCAGATAGCGCATACGGAAACTCCTTTCTAGAGTTTCGTCAAACCGACAGGTTCGCCATGGTCTGCGAATCGCCAAGGTCCAGGGAGCCCTGCGAGTGCACTGCCTGGATGATTTTAATGAGATGAAGAAAACCGTCTGAATATTTGTCTTTGGAAGTTCAATTCCTCCTGTGGAGTTATGCCGATCTTTGCCTCATTAATAATCGTTGCCAATTCCATAGCGTCTTCCTTGTACATATAAACCTCATTTTGGACATCAGAAAATAGATCACTATAAAAAGTATAAGCAAATTCAAGTTGTTTGTCAATTTGGGTTAGATTGTGTATTTTTTATAAAATTCTTCTAGAACGACTATTTTATTGAAATCAAAATGGAGCGTCATGATACCATCGACAAGAATTTTTTGGGATTTGATTATGTCGTAGAAGTGGGCAATGAATGAGACTTTTGCGAGATTGTTTTCTTGATTGATAATTTTGTAATAGAGTTTCAGATCGCTTTGCCGGACTGAATTTAGAAGCCAGTACTCTTTTATCATGTCGATGGAATTCAATGATTTATTTTTTGGGCAGATATTATAGACGAGCTTATTTGCGAATAGATCTTGCAGTTTGTCTGTTTGATAATTATTCCAGATTTCAAAGTATTGATTGACTAAATATTTTTTGGAGACAGCTAGACAGAAATTAACTTCCAGGTTGTTTTCATGAATTAGGCCAGAGCTTGATTCGTCTAGAATCGTTGAACATTTACAACAGAAGAACATATAGTTGTCTTTATTACACTGAACAAATGATTCTATTACTTCGGGATAATCGATTAATAATAAGTTATCGCCTAAGTTTGTGTTTTTGATATCAGACTGTTCACCGAGGCTGTAGCTGTAGAGATTTAAGTTTTGATTATTTAGTATGTCTGAGCTTAAGTCGCAATTGCAAAAACTGACATTAAAATCAGTACAGATTTGTTTTGCGATTGCTAATTGAGACGAAGATTTATCAATTAGATTTGCGTCAACTCGGCCAAACACTAACTGGTATGCAAGCGTAAAGCATCCGCCACCACAGCCAATGTCACAAATTGGTTGTTTTTGTAGCAGATTGTATTGATCTAGATAGGTTAATGCTATTAAGCATTTGTACAAATTTTTCAAAAAGTATGCCTGATTGAAGGCGAGGGATTCTTTTGAATAATTGACTTTGTAATCATATGCTTTTTGATCTATTTGGTTTTTGACGAAACTGGATTGATCTGTTTTTAGTAAAAGCTCCGGAAAATTATTTTTTATCATTAAATAGGCTTGATTGAAACAGTTTTCGATTCTTTGGTTTTGGTAATTGATTGTATTAAACATATTTTTTTTCGTTTAATAATTAGAAGTATTAAAAAATGGCCGCACAAATCTGCGACCATTATCAGGTAAATCCAGAGTAATAAGTTTTATACATATATGTTTAACATAAGCTATAAAACCAAAAGACCGCAGGAATCCTGCGGTCTTTATTGTATGATGAATTTGTTTTGTTTGCGCCTGCGACTTTTCATATGTTTTTTAATGTAGTAGAAGTTTATCAAGTTTGAAAGAGTTTGTCATTTATTTATCCACATTATTTTGGCCTGCCAAGGGCATGGAACTACTCCCAGAACTACTCCCAGAACTACTCGTTCCTCGAGTTCTGGGCAGGCGTACCTCGGGTTCCGGGCAGGCCCGAGATTGATTTTAATTAACAGGTTGGCTCGCCATGAAGTCATGCCCAATAATGAACATTATATATAGAATCAAAATTCGGCATGTACTTCATGGCTCCCGGACCAGGGTTCGAACCTGGAATGCCGCGTTAACAGCGCGGTGTTATACCAATTTTACTATCCGGGAAAAAGATAAAAATAATTGTCCAAAGTCCAATGTCCTCCGCGAACGGAGTCCCGTCTACGCGGGACAAAGTGAAAGTCAGAAGTCTAATCACAGAACAGATCTCTCCGCTACGGTCGAGATGACAAGGTGGCTGAAAGGGGAAATTTGATATTAAAAATACCAGCTGACTGGCTGGCTTTTTTGTTTAATTTTACTAGAAACTAAACTTAGGCCAGCGGGTACTGGTTATTATTGTTGTTGTTTAGTTTTGTAGCAATTTGTTTCATATCGATTGTATTGTAGCATACTTTGGGGATTTGTCAAGGAAGGGAAAAGGGGAAAGGATAAAGGGGAAGGAGAAAAGAATCAAAACAGTATTTAGTTTAGCCTTGATTGTTTTGTTTGGCTTTGCTCTTGGCGTAGTCTTTGCGGCACATGCCGGCGTACATGATTGGGACGAAGAAGAGGGTTAGGACTGTTGCGAAGAGGAGGCCGAAGATTACTGAGAAGCCGAGGCCGCGCCACATTTCGTTGGTGAAGGTTAGCGGGAAGATACCGGCAATTGTAGTGGCTGAGGTTAGGAAGATTGGTTTCATTCGGGCAATTCCGGCTTCGATGATTCCATCGATGAAGCCTACTCCGCGTGCAAGGTTTTTGTTGATTCTGTCGATAAGGACGATGGCGTCATTTACGACGATTCCACTAAGGGCGATTATTCCAATAAAGGCTGGGATGCTAAATGGGAGTCGCATTACAAGTAAACCGAAGATTGCACCAATAATTGCTAGTGGGAGTGAGAATATAATTATGAAAGGTTGTTTGTATGAGTTGAATTGTAGGACTAGAATTATGAAGATCAGGATAACGGCAAGAATCATTGAGAGGAACATTTCGGTAAATGATTTTTGGATCTCCTCTACTTCCCCACCGATCTCGACTCGGTAACCGTCTGGAACTGGCATTGATTCTCGTGTTTCATTAAATTCAGCTGTGATCTCTCGTACGTTACCCGTGGTGGTTGTTCCTGAAGTTACTCGAACAACTCTCTCTCCTTCGTATCGATTAATTGAGAGAACTGATGGTTCGAAAGAAACGTCAGCTACTTGTGAAAGCAGAACGCTCTGGCCACTGAAGGTTGAGATTGTAATATTTGAAATGTCTTCAACGTTTCTCAGTTTGTCTTTTCTGAATTTGACTGTGATATCTACGTCGTCTCCGTCAACTGAAACAGTTGAAGAGCTTGCGCCATAAACGGCTTGTCGGATACTCATGGCAATTGTTGCGGTGTCGAGGCCGTAGAGTTTTGCTTTGTCTCGATCGATGTAGAAAACGATTTCGCCTGTTGATTCTTCTAGTGTGTCGTCAACGTTTAGGGTTCCTTCGATATTTTCTAGTACTGACTTGTAATCTTCTGCAAGGCCTGATAGAACACCTAGGTCGTTTCCGTAAATTCTAACGTCGATTGGTTGTCCGGTTGGAGGTCCACCTGAGAGAGCTTCAATTTTTATTTCTGCCTGTGAGATTGCTTCTAGTTGAGGTCGGACGCTCTCGATGATTTCATAACTTTTTCGATCACGGTCTCCGGTTGAGGATAGATTAACTATAATATTAGATAAATTTTCAGAGGAACTTGAGCCACCTTGAAAGCTGTAACTGCCTCCGGCATTGAGAACATAATTTTCAAGTTCAGGGATCTCTAGGATAATTGCTTCAGCTTCTTTTGAAACTTCTAGAGTACTGTCGAGAACTGCTCCGTTAGGAAGTTTTACATTAACAACAAAATAATCGATATCAATACGTGGGAACATCTCAACTTTTACTAGGCCGACAACTGGAAGAAGTGAAACGATTAGGAACAGCCCAAAAGCCATTAGAATCATTTTTCTTCGTTTCTTTTTGTATGGTAGAATGTTTTTTAGATGTTTTATGTAGTGAACATTTAGTCTTTTAATTTGGGTTGAAATCCAGACAGATCGATGTTGTTTTTTCTTTTTATTTTCAACATTATCGGTGTCTCCGTTGCCGTTACCATTAATATGCTTGTATTTCCGAGCTGCAAGAGTTGGGATAATGATAAGAGCGGTGAAGAGAGACGCGATAAGGGTAGTTGAGATTGTCTTTGGGATTATTCCGATATACTCCCCCATTATTCCAGAAACGAGTAGCATAGGCGCAAAAGCACAGACAGTTGTCATGGTTCCTGCAATAATTGGCCAACGGTAGTTCCAGATGGCAAGTAGTGCTGCTTGCTTGGGAGTTTTTTTGTATTTTGTAATATACTCGGTTATTCCTTCCATTACAATAATTGAGTTATCAACCATTAGTCCAAGGGAAAGTACGAGTGAAAATAGAACAATTCCATTGATTGTCATTCCCTGGGCGTCAAGCACAAAGAAGGCAATTAAAAAGGCAATTGGTACTGAGAATCCTGTAATCAGTGCGCCTCGAATGCCGAGGACGGCAAACAAGAATAAAACGATTAGGACCATTGTCTGAAGTCCGCTCTTTCCTAGTGTTCTGATATCGTCGAGAATGAATTGAGCATTATCGTTTGTCTTTAGGAGTTCGAGACCGTCTGGAAATTGGTTGCTCTCATTTAGCACGGCAATGGTCTCTTCTGCGTCATTAACAATGTCAATAATATTGCCACCTGTTTTAATATATATTTGAAGTGAAATTGCATTTTGAGAAGCTCCGCCTGCGAAGCCAATTGAAGACTGGGTTTTTGTATCTTTGAATGTATCTACTACCTCGGCGACGTCACGAAGGAAAATTGGAGTGTTTCTGAAGTTTGCAACAACAACGTCACCAAGATCGGTTATTTTTTCGAACCGACCTTTTACTCTGACATTATATTCATAATCATCTATTTCAATACTCCCACTTGGGATATTTATGTTTGAATTTGTGATTGATGAAACAATTTGCGCAACTGAAAGGTTATACGCGGCAATTTGTTTCTGGTCAAGTAGAACTTGAAACTCTCGCTCTACGCCACCAATAATTGGGACGCGAGAAACTCCGGATATTCCTTCGAGTTCACTCTGCACCATGTCGGCGTAGTCTTTTAACTGAGCATCTGAGTAGTCGCCAAATAGACTATATGTAAGAATTGGATAGTCGGAAATATTTAGCTCTGTGACAATCGGGTCATCTGCTTCTTTTGCGATTGAGTTTTTTGCTGAGTCTACCTGGTCTTTTAGTTCCTGAATACTTTTGTCGATGTCTGCCTCTGCTGAAAACTCGACAAAAATTGACGACATACCAACAGTTGAGCTTGAGTTGTATGTTTTTAGGTTATCTAAATTTTCTATTTTTTCTTCGAGTTTCTCGGTTACAAATTGTTCAACATCATCTGGGTTTGCACCTGGATAGAATGTGTTGACCATTGCGTATGGAATTGCGATTTCTGGTTCTGATTCTTTTGGCATGGTGAAGATTGAATAAACACCTGCGAGGAAAATGATTCCCATTAGTAAGTATACAAGACGATATTTTGTAATGAAAAAGCCGAAGAAACCTTTTTTTTCTTTTTCGTATACTCGATCGAGCATGTCGTTGTATTCTTTTGATTGTCGGTCGTCCTGTATGTGCATAATTGTGTAGTTAGTTGTGAGTGGAGTCGCAGTTAATCATGGGGGTTAACCCCCGAACTACAATCTATTATATGATTGAGTACGGGGCAAGCGGTTAACCATCTCGATATATCGTGGCTTGGAAGGATAAGTTATTTAGAGTAAGTCAGATTCAATTCCATTATTTTATTTCTAGAGTTTCACCGCCTTGGAGGCGTTTGTTGCCTTCGGTGATTAGTTTGTCGCCGGGGCGGAGGCCTTGTTTGATTTCGATTTTGTTTTCGACGATTGAGCCGATAGTAACTACAATTTTTTGAGCGTTGTTATTTTCATCGACGATGAAGACGTAGCTTTCGCTTTGGCCGATTGTGACTGATTTTAGAGGGACGAAGAAAGTTATCTGGTCATCAGACGCTTGGGTTGGTTCGACTATAATGTCAACGTCGACATAGGTTTCTATTAGTAGGTCGTTGTTTGCGTTGTCGAAGAGGACTTCGACTCGAACTTTTTTTGTAACTGGGTCAGCTGAAGGGAAAACTTTGTTTACAACGCCGGGAAGGTTGCCTTCGATGAAGGCGCTTTGACCGACTTTTAGTCGGCTTGCGAGTTCGCTATTGAGATCTAGTTCTACTTTTACAACGTTAATGTTTGCAACCTGGGCTATTTTTTGACCTGGGTTGACTTGGTCTCCGACATCAACAAGTTTCTGAGTAACTGTGCCGGCGATTGGAGTTTTTATATTTAGATAGTTTGCTTGAGCTTGGGCGACATTTAGTTGACCGGACGCACCGTCAAGTCCGCTCTGAGCTGCGTTTAGTTGTTGTTCTTTTCCGTTTTTGGCATTTTCAAGGGCGATTTTTGCATTTTCGAGTCCGATTGTAGCTGACTCAAGTTGTTTTTTTGAGATATCGACTCCGCTTTGGAGAGAGCTCTCTTCTTGTGAGTTATACAGATCTAGATTATTCAAACTGTTTAATGTTGTTCGCGCTAGATTGTATGAACTTATAATTGAAGTTCGAAGTCCAACAAAAGTTGATTTCTGAGCATTAAGTGTGCTTTCCGGAAAAGTGAAAGAAGATCCTGTATTATCAAGAACAAAAATCAAACTGTTTATTGTGTTTTCTGTTTGAGAGAGAAGAGATACAATTTGTGACATATACTCTTCTATATTTGACTCGTCGACCTGGGCGTCAACGATCTGATTATATAATCGTTTTGCGTTTTGGTAATTAACTCGAGCGTGAGTTTGGTTTATTGTTTGAACATTTCTTATTCCTAGAAGTCCACTTATACCTGGCAGTTGACTGTTACCTTCTTCTTTTAGGATATAGTTGACTTGATCAAGTGCGCTGTAGGCAGAATTTAGATAACCTTTGGATGAAATAACTGCTTGCTCTTTTGTTGACTGGTTATTTGTTATTTGGATTGAAGTTGAGTTACTGAAAGTAAGGAGAGCACTGTCATAAGAGATTTGAGCAGTTGCTAGAGTTGCTTCTGCAGTTCTGACACCAAGCTCGGCTTGGTTTACCGTTTCTGAAACGAGTTGAACAGTTGTGTTGTAGCTGTTTTGTGCATTTGAGAATGAAGTCATTGCGTTACTCAGGTTTGCAAGAGTTGTATTGTCGTTTAGATTTGCAAGCATTGTATACGCAGACACAACGTCACCTTCACTAAAAGATAAACCTTGGACTGTTCCGCGGGTTAGGGCGGTTATATCAACTTTGGTTTCTGGTTTGACTGCTCCAACTGAGCTAACAACATTATCAAGAGTTTGGTCGCCAACTTCGATTACTGAAACTTGTTTTGGTGCGACAGTTTTTTGCTCTTCAATTTTGTCGCCTTGTTTTGCGATTGCTGAGCCGACAAGGATTAGAATAACAGCAACCACGACGGCACTGATTATTGTGCTTTTTTTTCTCCAGAAGCTGTTTTTATTGATTGTTTTTACTTCGATTATTTCTGACATATGGATGAAGAAGTGATAGAGGTGTAAGAAGTGTTAGAAGTGAAACTTCAAAATTCTCTATTCTTTGATAATGAATTATGAGGAAAGTTTAACTTGTTTGGGGATGAATGTCAATAGACAGTTGGCTAAATTTAGCGAAATTTAATGTTTTAGAATAGTGCTTCTTCCTTATATCAGTCCCCTTTTGTTGTTGGTATTGACATTTTGTGTAAATTATGCTATTATTGGAAGTTGTAAGCACCTTGAAAACTCAACAAAACTTGTACCCCCAGCCGTGAAAGGAGAATAATCATGGCGAGAATCTTGGTGATCTGTCTTTTTGTGTCGGTTTTTTCTTTTTCGTGTACCACTCAGCAGAACGTGAGATGTGATGCTGAAGGCGTTCATCTCGAAGGACGTAATTGCGTTGCTGATGAAGTAGAGATTGATGTTTCTTCGTTCTGTGATAACAATGTTCATGAAGAAGATGGCATGTGTGTTGCGGATGAAGTAAACGTTGAAGATTACTGTGACGCCGGCACGCATGCGTCTGGTGGATTCTGCGTCGCTGACGACGTTGAGATGCCTGATCAGGTCCGTTGTGGACAGTGCACTTATTTGAATGAAGATGAAACTGAGTGCCTCCTAGACACGGAGTGCATTGAGAATCCGCCTCATCCCTCTACATATTGTGGTCTGGGAACTGAGTGGGATGATGAGAGAAAGCTGTGTGCTGGCATTGGAGTACTGGTAAACTGTTGGGACACCAACTACTGTGTGGCCCAAGAGTGCAGTGCGCCTGATCCGTTCCGGTGGGAGTATTCTTCTACCGAGGAGATGCCCTATTGCACGAACTGTGAAAATGGTCAGAGCCGATTGCCTGATCCCGTCTGCTGTGTGGAGATTGACTTCTCTGCTATGCGAGGCGGTGGATGTATCAGCGATTTCTTTTACCCGTATGATGAAGAAACTGTACTGACGTGTTGGAATAACGGAGAAGTACCCGAAGGATGTACTATTTCGGAGTTCTGGACTTACGATCGCAATGAATACCCACATTTCGAGTGCGAGAGTGGAAGAGTTCCTGTGCCAGAGGTATCCTGTTGTCCGATGTTTATGAGTGATCACCTCTGTGCTACGGAAGAAATCAATCCGTACCACTTGCCGGAAGAGCCGGATGAGTGTGAGTATCACTCTGATTGTTTTGATGAAAATTCCTGCACGTATGGTTCGTGCAGTGATGGACACTGTTCTCAGCAGACGATCCCGAACAACGAAAATTGTGAGGGTGACCGACCCGGAACAATCAATAACGATTGTGTTTGCTGGTATAAGCAGGCGACGAAGTATGTCTGTCGTGATACAAGAGCTCAGTGCCGTGACCATGGTTGTGAATCACCCGCTACGTGGGAGTATGATCCATCCTCTCCGGCGCCGAACTGTGAGTGTCCCGAAGGAATGCCGACGGTGCCGACCGAACCGATCTGTTATCATCGTGATTACTACATGCCCAATCGAATTCTCGACAGGGTTCACAATCCGTATGAGCACTGCATCTATGATACTCAGTGCACTGATCCCCTACCTGAAAATGATTGTGTGGAGGCACTGTGTCGTAATGGCCGTTGTGTTCCGGCTTATCCTACGGGCTCGTGTGGTGAACATTGTTACTGTTCACTCGGTCAGGAATACCAATGTATCGAAGACGCTCATTGCGTCGACGACGGCAATCCGTGTACGATTGAGACCTGTAATACTGAGGCTGGCTGTGAAGCTGAGCTGGTTGCAAATGGTCAAAATTGTGACAACGGCAATGAAGATTGCTGGTGTTATGATGGCGAGCCTAGCGTGTTTGAGACAGAGGTCACATGTTACAACAATGACCAAAACTGCGGGCAGGACGAAAGCGAAAACTGTCGTTCCTCGGTTTTGGGCTGGACTTACGTAGAAGGCGAACTGCCACCTCGTTGCATATGTGACGATCCTGAGCTAGTCGCCTACCCCGAACCGAAATGTTGTCTGGGGAAGGCTCCGAGCAAAGGCGGTTATTGCATGGGAGACCATTATAATCCGTACCCGAAGTGTTGGGAGGATTTCATGTGCAATGACGATAATCCGTGTACGACGGATATCTGTTTTTCGAATCGGTACTGTCTGAATGAATCGTTGCCGAATGGTCATCCTTGTGGTGACGACGTGGCAAATTGTATGTGCAGGAATAGTTATCCGGTTGATGACATTACACTCTTCAACGTTGATCTGAATGAGAATTCGCCTAGCGGAGTAATTGACGCTGGAGAGGACTATCATAGTTTCATTCTGTTTGACGTGTTTCTTGAAAACAACGCGCGGGAGGTTTCGGTCGAAATCACTGGGTTTGACCTTCGGGTTGAGTCCAACTGTGACCTGTACACGTATTATCTGACCAACGAATCCAGTCACGTGAACGTTGGTGTAGGGGTGTCGGAGTATCAATCTCCACTTTTCCATGTTAACGTTGGCTCTGGTCAGTCTGGTCAGAATAACTATCCTGATGGCTATTTGACGATACGATCGAGTGATTCGCCTGTTACCTTTGGTTTCGGAGCGTTCACTACGAGATGTCATGATGATGAAACGATTAAGGTCACGCTCCAGCGAGTGTATGGCCGAGACGGTGAAGTGATCGTCGATGAGGACGATGTGTATCCTGGAGGAATTCAGGGACACACGTTAACTTACGAACTGCAATGCCACTATGATGAAGACTGTGTCGACGAGAATCCCTGTACTGAGAACAGCTGCTTTTATGGAGCTTGTCAGTTCTGGGTAAAATCTCCCATGGAGACTTGCATTGTCGACGAAGTCCCTGAAGAGATGCAAGATGTGGATTGCTATTGTATGACCAACCTGGAGTCGGGTGAGATTGAGGCTGACTATGAAGGATTGAGCGTTTTGCTTAACCCAAGTAGTCCAGATGGAATAGTAGGCCCTCAGCACATGCAAGAAGCAATGAGAATTGATGTTCACTATTACCACCCACTTGGGCTGGTAGAAGAGATTGGAGGATTTGACTTTGTAATCGAAGGTAACTGTGAAGGTTTTTCAGACGTATCACTCTGGAGAACAAATGACTACTTGGTTGAAGATGAACTCGAAGACGATCCTGCAAATGGAGAGGTCTTCCGGTTAAGCCCAAAACAACCACATGAAATTAGTGGTAGTGGATGGGAACTCCAACAGTTCAGTGTGTATATGAATACTTCTCTTTGCAGAACGAATCAAACATTACAAGTTCGTCTTCTGAAGGTCGTAGACCCACAAGACAACGAACTGATCAGTTCTGGTTGTCCTGTCAATGGAGGTGATTTAGCTTATTAGTTTTTATACCCGAGACAAAGTCTCGGGCCTTTTTTTTGGCTGAGAATGGCTACTAATCGAACCAATTCTCTACCAATTAACATATTTATTAATAAGAATAAAGGACATTGACTAATAATTAAAATAATGCTATTATTGTTTATTGATAGAACTTTGAAAATAGAACGAGGGACGATCAACCTAATGGCATGAAAGGAGAAAATCATGGCCAAAAGAACAATGGTATTTTGTGTGTTTTGTATTATGATGTTTCAGTTTGCCTGTTACAGAAGTCCGGAAGTGACTTGTGGTGAGGGCGTTCATTTGGAAGGCAATACTTGCCTACCTGATGGATTTAATCTAGAGGACATTTGTGGGAATGGAGCACACGTAGTAGGAGATTTTTGCGTTGGGGACGATGTTGTGATTCCTCCGCAAAATGAATGTGGTCAATGCACGTATCTTTTCGTTGATGAATCGATTGATCTGCGCGAATGTCGCCTAGATCCAGTATGTGAGCCTATTCCGCCAGGACCTGCTAACTGTGGTACTGGAACGGAGTGGGACGATGAAACTCAAATGTGTCAATTGATTCCGACGAATCCGTGTGGACCTGGGACTTTTCAAGATCAGGTAACTGGTGATTGTTTGCCGGACTTTAATAGTGTTGTGATCTCTTGCAAGACTAATAACTATTGTGAGACCCAGGGATGTACATCACCTGAACCGTGGATTTACTCATCGTCGCAGAGTGCGCCGATGTGTGATTGCGGAGATAATCTAGATATTCCAAGTAATCCAATCTGTTGTGGCAAGGGTGAATTTATCGATGATGATAAAGGGACTGCTTGCTTGACTGCTCACTTCAATCCATATCTACCGTGGATCAAACTCAGTTGCTGGACCAGGATGGAAATTCCCGAAGGATGCGAAGATCCTGGGCGTTGGGATTATGATCTTGACCAACTCCCCTATCTGATTTGTGAAGGGGGAAATCAAGTAATCGAGCGAGCTCTCTGTTGTCCTGTGGATATTCATATTGGAGCTTGTATCACGGAGGGTTTTGATCCTTATCATCACCCAGTGATTCCTGAATGTAGAAATGATGAAGAGTGCATGGATGATAATGCGTGTACACTGGGTTTTTGTGAAGATGGATACTGTGATCAGTTTGAGATCAAAGATAACAGATCGTGTGAGGGAGAGACCCCCTTTAGTATACTGGATGACTGCGTGTGCTGGACCGGTAAACCGACTCGCTATGAGTGTCAGGACGCCAATGAATCCTGCACAGCGCACACAACTACGGACGGGCAATGTGAGTCGCCTGAAAGTTGGTTGTATGATGGGACTGAGAATATTCCAGTCTGTCTATGCCCTGACTTTTCGACTGATCATTTTGCGAGTCCCTACTGCACTCACAAGGATTACGAGACCGGACAGATGATGGACCCGATGCACAATCCTTATGAGCACTGTCTCTACAGCTTCGAGTGTCAAAATACTGATCCGGATAATCCATGCGTGGAAACGGTGTGCCAAGAGGGACGTTGCATCATGAAAAATCTGCCAAACGGGTTTCCTCTTCATGATGACTGGGATGTTTGTCGAGATGGGCATGAAGTCGGTGTGGAGTGTTTTGTACCCAGTGATTGTGGAGAACATCCGTGCGCTACTGAAGTATGTTCCCTTTCCGGAATGTGTCATGCTTTCCCGTATCCAAACGGCGAGCCATGTGACAATGATCAAGAAGATTGTTTTTGTCTTGATGGTATCCCGGAAATTCTTGATCTTAACTTCAATGTCAGCTTGAATGAGAATTCACCGAGTGGTAACATGAACGATGGTGAAATAGTACACGATTATCATGTATTTCTAACTTTTGACTTGTCAATCTCGACAGAAGGAACGCCTCAGCCGATTCATACTTACATTAAAACACTCGAATTCAAAATTGAAAGCGATTGTTTGATGGATGAAGCGCAAATAACAACCCTAACATACCCGGTCCATAACCTGGGGCATGCGGTTTACAATGTGGAGACTGATACCTACGTTGTTCAACTCGGTTATTTCCCTGATTTCCCGTGGTACGATGATCCGATTTATTATCGTGATACGATTTTCAAGCTGAACTGGAATGAACCTCAAACCTTTTCCTTCGGAGCTTATGAGTCATGTCAAGATGGACAGACAATCAGAGCTTCTCTCGTAAAAGTAACAGATATAAATGATAATGTTGTCTATGGCGTTGATGAGGGTGAATACCTTGAGGGACATGAATTGTATTACATCCATGATGGAAGTTGTTTATACGAAATTGACTGCTATGATAACAATGCCTGTACCGACCAGTACTGCAGTAACCAAACATGCGTTTACGGCTCTCGGTCGGATGGAGAGCCCTGTTTCATACCGGAATTGCCAGAAGATCAGCAGATGCTCGATTGCTATTGTCGGGACGTGGAGGGAAGTATTTTGCCTGTCACTGAGGAGGTAACGGTCATAGATCATTACCCTCCAAGTACAGCGCTACTCTCAGGTGAGCAGGAGGTACTGTCGTTTACTATTTCCTATACTCACCCAATTGATGAGGAGCTACGAATTGGTGCTTTTGATTTCGAGATCATGTCAACGTGTCTTTTGTCCTCTGCTAGGCTAGAAGTAGATCAGTATGGGCTAGTCGGTCTATATCCAAATCTGACTCCAAATGAACGAAATTTGTTCCATATACCAGTAAGCAGTAGTTATCATCCGGAAGAAACAATCTTTCTGCAGAGTAATCAGCAAGTGACGTTGAATTTGCATGTAACAAAAGATTGTCCTGAGATTGGGAACTATCTGCAGGCACATTTGTTTGTAATCACGACACCTGAGAATGAAGATATTTTGTTACCTGAACTAGGTGAACATTCAATCGTCTCAGGATACTATTTTCATAGATAATTCACTTATGCTCAAGGCAATGCCTTGAGCTTTTTTATTACAAATATTGACAAGTTAATGATAATTATGTATACTAAGATATCGTTTTGAATCTATTGAAAGGAGGAAAACATGGGAAAATCAGAGTTCGTACTAATGTCTGAAGGTCCAGTAAAATTGGAAGCGTTTGAAGAAGGTATCCGTTTGGCCTGCCTGGATCGGTCGAAGATTGATTTGATTACTGAGAAATCGGATTCTTGGATAAATGAACAGCCTCGCGGACTAGAAGAAGGATTTCGAGGCGCTAACAATAGAATGATTCACGGGTTAAGAGTTCACCCTGATGCAACGATTGTTTTAGCAATTGAGAATACTTTTCTTGAAGTAGAGCCTCCGACGAAAGAGGACGAGATTACTTATCATGACGTTGGAGTTGTTTTTGCAAAAATTTGGAATCTGGAAATAATCAGAATGATTTCGCAGAGCGTTCCTTTCCCGCGTGAGGCAGTTGAAGCAACTATGGCGAAGGAAGGTGGATTTAGGAAGAATACGGTTGGGCAAACTCTTCAGGAGATGGGTATTGTGGAAAGACATGATGATCCACATGCTGATATTACGAGGTGTTGTTCCCGATCAGATATTTTGGCTCAGGTGATTTACGTGATTTTGAGTCAGATGAGGGATTTTCCAAGAGCACATATTTAGTCAACACTAAACCGACAACAAAGTTGTCGGATTTTTCTTTTAAAAAATAAAAAGGCAGGTAATTTCCTGCCAAAATCGTTGATTATGTAACAATATTACTGATCGTATACATATTTTTGAAGTGCTAAATCCACATCTTTCCATGAGGCGTTGATTGAAATACTCAACCGAAGAATTTTCACAAGTTGAGCCCTCGGTTTATCCCAGCCGCTTCTCCAGAGCACCTCTTCACTAGAATAAGCAATCGGGCACACATTACTGAAATCGGATGAACAATCATTAGCCTCTAATGAAGGCTTGTAATAGTCAATATCCAATCTCACAAAGCGTTTCATAAATTGATTACGAAACTCCAAATCTAAAAATACAGTTAAAAGCTGATACGCAATCAGTGATTCATTTGAATCCATCGTATATAGTAGTGACGCTTTGTAAAACATTCCAATATCTGTCATTGCATGTTTGCCATTAAACAATTTGGTTGGATTAAAACATATTTCCCAGGGTAATTCAGGAAATCCTGAATGTTTTGCGTTCAAATCTCGCAGAGATTGATACATTCTAGAAAACTCGACAAAATTTTGTTTTCTAACAGATTGAATCAACTCTTTTTGATTTTCTGGAGATATGCAATGACCTGGAGTAATAATCCCTGTTTCATCAAAATAATCTCCAGCGCTTACACTCTCCCCAGACAAAACAACAAAAGTCATCAATACGATAGCAATCATTTTCATTGTTTGCTCCTTTCTTTTTTAGAAACAATGATGATAACTATAGATAATAATATATCTATTTCTTTTTGTCAATAGCAACACTGTTACAAAAATACTTACTCAAAGTAAAAACTCACCTCTCCGAAGTATATGCTCTGCATAACTTCAGGGCAAGCGAATGTATTATATTTTAAAACTAAAAAACACTGCTCGGAGACCCAGCACTACTCCCAGAACTACTCGTTCCTCGAGTTCCGGGTAAACATTCCTCGAGTGCTGGGCAGGCTAGGAATCGAACCTAGATTTACGGGACCACCTGCCCGCAATGCTACGCTTTAAACTTTCTGTTTACAATAACTATACAGCATAGCGTTGCAGGCGGGGAACCTTTTTTATTTAAAACTAAAAAACACTGCTCGGAGACTAGGAATCGAACCTAGATTTACGGGACCAGAACCCGCTGTCCTACCATTAGACGATCTCCGAGCAGTGCTTTTTAATGTGCTATATTATATTTTATGTATCTAGAACTTCACCGCCGAACTCTTTTGCTATACCTTCTGCTTGATCTTGGACGGAAGAGGCGGGTGGTTTTGTTGCAGATCCATTCCCATTCTGGAAATCGGCTTGTGTTAATGTTTGGTCAATTCTTGTTTCAATATCTATTTGTGAACCTAATGCTTGAGTGAAATAGTTTCGGACAATTGCACGGCTTTCTGGTTTTTCGACATTTTGTCGTTGCAGTTCAAAAAGGAAACCAATCGTTATTCTACCATTATTATACAGTATAGGTTTTCCCATGCGAAGAGACATATAGAGCTTGTAATCGGAAGTTTTGATGGTCTCAAGAACGTTTGACCAGGCTTGGAGTACTGGGGCCATGTCGCTCGACCCTGTGGGAGGCGATTGCTCCGCAATTGGTTCTACTAGGACTGGTTCGGTAGGGACTGGTTCGGTAGGGACTGGAGGGACTGGTGGAGTTTCGGTTGTAAAAGGAGTAGAAATAGGTGCTTGCTCTTCAACTGGTTGATTTTCGGTGAAAGGGTTAATTTGTTCATACATTATATCACTATTTTCTGAATTTTCAAGTGCAAATGGATCTGGAGGTGGAGGAGCCTGTTCTAAAGGAGCTGTTGGCGCTACTGGAAGTGTATTTTCGACAGGTTTTGGGACTTGTGGAACAATCGGAGGGGTTGGTTCGGGTGCTTTTGGGGTTTCGATTGGTTGAGTGATTGGAGTTATTGGATTTGGCGGTGCAATGGGAGCTATCGGTGCTGAAGATGCGCCACTCTGGGTTAATTCGATAATTGCCATCTCGAGTGGGAGCTGGGCGATATATGTTTGAGCAAAAGTATCTTTTGTCTCGATGAATTTTTTAATTATTTGGCTTAGGTATAGTTCATTAACTTGTTTGCTAAGTTTGATTACTTGAGGGACGACTGTTTCGTCTATTTCTCGAGAAATTTCTTGTAGGTCACCTGTTAGTTTGTATAATAGGACTTTTCTAGTGAATTCGACGAAGCTATCCATGAACTTGGCTGTGTCAATTCCGTCAGCGACTAATTTATTGGCTAGTTCGATCCCCTCTTTTGTTTGTTTGCTGACAATTATATTAAGTAGGAGGAATAGAGTTTCGAAATTTCCTTTTGGAATGATTAGCTCTGCTTGTTCGAGTGTTATTCTTTTCTCGCCAAGTGACAAGATTTGTTCGAGAAGACTCTCTGCGTCACGAACGCAACCACCTGCTTGTTTTGCTACAAGTCCGAGGACTTGTTCGTCAACGTCAACTTCCTCTTGCGTAACGATCCATTTTAATCGTGCTACAAGTTCTGAGTAGACAATTTTTTTGAAATCGAACCGTTGGCACCTTGAAATTATGGTAACTGGTACTTTGTGAACTTCTGTTGTGGCTAGAATGAAGATTACGTATTTTGGTGGTTCTTCTAGAATTTTGAGGAGTGCATTGAAAGCTGAGATTGATAGCATGTGGACCTCGTCGATTATGAAAACCTTGTATTTCTGACTTGTTGGGGTAAATCTGGCGTTGTCGATAATATTATCACGCACATTATCTACTCCGGTGTGAGAGGCTGCATCTACCTCGATGATATCGAGTGCTTTGCCGCTAGTTATTTCGATACAGCTTTTGCATTTGTTACATGGTTCTCCATCTCCTGGTTGATCAACGCAGTTGACTGCTTTTGAGAGAATACGAGCGAGAGTTGTCTTTCCTGTTCCTCGAGGACCACAAAAGAGGTAGGCATGACCTAGTCTGTCTGTTTTTATCTCGTTTTGCAGAGTTATCTTGATGTGGTTTTGGTTTGTAACGTCGCCGAATGCTTGAGGGCGATACTTACGATAGAGGGCGATTGACATAGATTGCGTGACCACTGTCTAAAATCAAAAGTCAGAGGTCAAGGTCTAAAGTTTAGTTTCTATAAAGGTATATTAGCAGAAATGAATGGGAAATTCAAATATTCAAAAATCAGCTTGTCATAACTGATTTTTGGGGGGTATTATATAGATATTCTGCCTGATTGTCTTTGGGCTTCGTCGAAAACTCGGTTCATGTATTCATTGGGTTTTTCGTCTGAGACTGAAATTTCTGTTTTTCCGTTGGTCTTAGTTAGAACCATGTTTTTGGGTGCAAGTCCTCCTCCAATCTTGTTTCCAATGTCATTTGAGATTGAGTCTAGGAGATTGACATCGTGAGTCGAGAAGACAACAGCTCCGGGAAATTCTTGGATCGCTCGAGTTATAACTCCTTGTAGATGTTGATCCATGTGATTGGTCGGTTCGTCGAGGAAGAGGGCATCTACATTTTCAAGGCAACTAACTGCGATGAACCAAAGAAGTCGTTGTTCTCCGCCACTAAATGAATCTACTTCTTGTTTTAATAGATTTGAAGTACTCATTGATTTTCCCTCAAGGTTAAAGCCAATATCTCGAATTGCTCTCTTGAATGATGCAGACGTGATTTGTGAACCTGGATTTGCCATGTCGCGAAGCCAATAAAAGAAGTTTTCTAAATCTCCGTCAGCAATATCCTCTGGCCAAAATTGAGGTAGGTAGGCAATTGTTGCTCCTTTTTCTCTATTGAATGTTTTTCTATCAGTTAGAATGCTCTCCATTAACTTTGTTTTTCCTGTTCCATTGTTTCCACCTAGAACCCAAACGTCTCCCCTGTTGAGTGTTTCAACATGAATATCTTCGAGCGGAGAATCTTTTACTGTGACTTCGTCCTGAGAGGTTGAGATTAGATTGTCTGGAGTTTGTTTTGAATGTGGCATCCAAGAGATCTCTTCATCAACAATATGATGCTCTTGTCTAGCTCGGTTTTTTATTACTTTTTTATATGGTGAGCTGTAGACATTTAATTTCCGTTCTTTTGCGTCAGATTCAATTTCAATAACACCGTCGTTGCCAGCTTCTTGCAAGAACCAGTCAACATGACTAACGCTAAGGATTGAAACTCCACTTTTTTTGTACGCTTCAAAAAGTCCGGATAGTTTTGCGATACTTGAAAGGTCCAGATGATTTGTTGGCTCATCTAGCAAGAGAACGTCTGGTTCACTTAGTAGTGTCATTAGCAAAGTTAGTTTAGTTCGCTCACCACCACTCAACTCATCAACACGTCGATTCATAAACTCTTCCATTTCAAATAGTCTTGTAAATTGATCGCTCAATTCGTCAATTCTTTGTTGGGCTTCTTGATTTTTCATGTTGTCATCGAACTTATCCTCATCGTTCCAATCAACAGGAAACTCGTATTTGAAGTATTCTTTGACTTTTTCAATTATTAAATCAACTGGGACATCATCAAGCTCTGAGAGTATTTCTTCTTGATTTAATCTAGAGATTCTCAATGAATCTCTAACATGAACTGATTCTCCGTATGAAACAGCCCCCTTCCCATGCTGAGTATTCATACTGGCGTTTCTTACGTCCATTATACTATCAAAAACGGTTGATTTACCTGCTCCATTTGGACCAATTAGAACAAAAGACTTCCCTCTCTGTAGACGAAGTTCTGGGATCTCAAGTTGTGGATCACACCTGTTTACGACAACATCAATCGCACCAACAGCGTCGCTACGAATTCCTCCAATTTTTTCTTTATTGCCTGTTTCCTCCAGGGGAAAATCAATCACATGTTCGTCAATCATTTCTGTTAGACTTGCTAACACTTCTTCATGATTTGGTTCTGTTTCGACGGGGAAAATTTCTTGTACCATATATAGTTTGGGTTAATTATTTACATTTTAACATATTTATTACAAAAACAAAAAACCAGCTGTTAAAACTGGTCTTTTAGTGTACTAGTATATATCTAAGTGGAATGAGATAAATCTCACAGAGTATCTAGCTATCCTGCCATCATTAATTCAGCCGAAGTGAAAGTGATAATTGCGTATATTGCAAGAAGAATAGGAAAACTAAGAGCTGCTACTAAATAAATCCAAGCGTATTTCTTGTAACCTTCCATAAAGAAGAAAACGATAGAGCCGATTGGTGCTACGAAGATAATCAATAAAATCCAAAGCACTTTGCTGTTTTTTAGATCTTCTCGTGTGATTGCTTTGATTAAACTAATAACCCACATTACCATGTTCACAATAATAGCAACAAAAGCGGTTAATCCTAATAGAACATTTAAAATTATCATATTAAGAAAAAAGTATGTTTTAATAATTAAATTGTAATTAATTAAAACAAAATTATTTTTTAGTCACGTACAACGTTCTCGACAGCGGCCCAACGACTCTCTCCTTCTGAGGGAGTTAGGAAAACAACTTCGTCGCCGGATTCTCCTTTGAAATAAGTTACACTTGCAGTTAGGAGTTTCCATTTTTTGCCGTCTTCTACTGCAAAGAATTGCAGACTTTGTGGATCCTGTTCTAGAACACCTACTCTACGTTCTCTCTCGATTGGTTTTATCTGTTTGTAAACAAATGATCCAAGATTGTTGATTGAAAGTTTCAAGATATCTCCTTCTACTAATTTTGATTTTGAAGCGTAGTTTGCTGGGACATCATATTGCATTCCATCAGCGCCAACCATGTTTTGGCCGTCAAACACACCTTCTATGACTTTCTCGCTACCACTTTTCTGGACAACACCGTCTTGGGCTTGTAGTTGATCAAGTGTTTTGCTCATTACTGAGATTCCACTGTTATTTGGCCGCTCGATCTCACCTCCAGTGACAGCTAGTTTTAGTCGATCAAGTTGTTTTTGGATATCATTAATAGCTCCTAATACTTCGTTTGGAGATAGATCGTTCGCGGGCTCGACTGGTTTCTTTTTTACTGGCTTCTTGGTTTGTTTAGGTTTGCTTGTTTGTTTTGGTTTTGGTTTTTTGGAACTGAAAAATCCGAACATACTATTTTTTATATTGTCTAAAGTCTAAAGTCAAAGGTCAAAGTCTAAAGTGAGACCTGAAACTAACTAAGACAATGTTTTTATTTTTATTTTTTGTTTAATACAAACGAAGATTGCGGTTATTAGCCGAACTTTTTGATTCGTTCGTTTACTTCCATTTCTATTATCTCACGATCTTTACCATATTTCAACCTGGATAACTCTTTGATGGCTTTTGCGAGCTCTGGATTGGGTTTGACTAGGCCTGCGATCTCGTCGTGGCTAACTGTTGACATGTTGAATCCTGGGGGGTTTGCGTTATCAATAAGTAGTTTGATAAAGCTATTGTACCTTGGAGCATTCATGAAATCTGTTTCAGTAAAAACTGGAGCAAACTCTTTTGTGAGATACTCGGCGTCCTCAACTCCAATTCGGAAGGCGACTTTTGTTCCGACGTTACCGAAAATTGCGTCTTTGAATTTTGTGTCGTTGTTTTTTATCAGTTGTCCGATATACTGGTGGGCAATTGTTAGAGAAAGTTGGTATTTTCGGGCTTCTGAAAGGATTGATTCGATGCTGTCAGTTAGAACATTATGAAACTCATCGATGTAGAGATAGAATGGTTTGCGGTCTTCCTTTGCCATGTCGACTCGGCCGAGGGCTGCCATTTGTATTTTTCCGACTATGATCATACCGAGAAGGTGGGAATTAATTTCACCTATTTTACCTTTTGGCAGTTTAACTAGAACAATTTTGCCTTCGTCCATTGCTTTTCGGAAATCGATTGAACTTTTTTGTTGAGAAATAATTGGTCGCATCATGTCATTGGCGATAAATGGTGCCAACTTACTTGAGATGTATGGGACAACATTCTGAAGGGAGGCTTCACCGCCTGCCTTTTGGGCTTCTTTTTCCCAGAAATCGATTACTGGTTGAGTTTTACATCGGGAGAGTTTCATTCTTCTAAATTCTTCATCAGCTAAAACTCTTGGTATTTCCATTAGAGTTGAACCTGATTCTGGGTCGTCCATGACGAGGTAGGCTGCGTTTTTAAAATACTGTTCGAACATTGGTCCACCTGTAGCGCGAAGATCGTAGAGTTTATCAAAAATATTCATGACTTCATTAACAACAAAAGTTTTCTGCTCAGGATTATCGTATTCAAGCATGTTAAGTCCAATTGGTCGTTCCATATCAGTTGGGTCGAAGAAAATAACGTCCTCGGCTCGTTCTTTTGGAACTCGAGCTAGGATATCCTCGATATCAGATCCATGAGGGTCGATAAAGCAGACACCGCGGCCTTCATTAATATCTTGCATAGCAAGTCCGGAAGCATAGTATGTTTTACCGGTACCAGTCATTCCAATAACGTACATGTGTCGTACTCGATCTTCATCCTTCATGTAGATTGGAGTTGTTTTACCACGATAGATATTATTTCCGAGGAATAGACCTTCTGACGGAGTATTAACAGGAGCGGGTGCACGACGAGCTTCGAGCCAACTGATGTTTGGGGTTTCATTTATGAAAGGAATTGGCAGATGAAACAGACTAGCTAGCTCTTCTGTATTAAAAACAACACTGTATTTATTATTGATACTCCGATATATAAAATCGTTCATTACTTTATTTAGTTTGGGTTTAATGGTTGAGAATCCGTTCCCATACTTATAAACATTAAATTGTGAGAAACCGTTTATCAAGTTACGTAGATAGTGGTCGACATTTGCTTCTTTTTCACTTCTAACTACAAGCCTCAAATTGGCAACTACACCGGCTTTGCTGGCTTTCTCCTCTATCGCCTTAACGGTCTCCTCTTCCATTGGTGAGAGCTTGTACAGTTCGTCGCCTTTTGATTCGCTTGTGGATTTTAGTATACCTTTGAACAGCCAAGTTAGGCCACCGCGAGCTTCAATAACTGCATCTTCGAATTTTTTGCCTTGTTGCATTTTTGAGGCAACTTTTATGCCGAAGTTTCGCCATTTTTTTGGAGCGCTTCGCATGACAATCTGGATTGCGACTGCGTCGCCTTCTTCAATCTTTGACAGTGCGTTTAGCATTGCGTTCATTGGGTCTGACTCAAATTTTTTGTAGGTTTTGATTGGGAACATGTCCTCTCTGCCAAATTTTAATGTAGCTGCTCCAATGTAACCTTTTGGGCTAAAGATATTATAGTCAACAATCTCTTCGATAAAGGCGTCTGGGTACTGTGCATTGATCTGTTCTTCTATATAGTGAGACATTTCTTTCGGTGCACTTACGTAAAAGTTAATTTTTTCTTCATCTAGGATTAATTCTAGAGAGAACACGTCATTTGAACCAAAAAACCAAGTTTTTAGTCCTGTTTCGGCTTTTAATCCGGCGATTGTTGAGTAGAGAGTCTCGGCTACTGCAATTTTTTCTTGGACTTGTTGGTTTGAGAGTGAGCCTTGGTTTTTGTCGTCGCCTTTGTCTTTTGGTACTTTGACATGAAGGACTATTTTATCGAAAGATTTGTGGACGTTGTGATATCGGAGGGTGAGGAAGCGGATGAGGAAGATTACGGTGAGGATTGCGACTACAAATAGAAAAAGCCACATGAAGAGTTGTGTTATTGGGTTACTTATGAATGTTGTTAATGCTGATGCATCTATCTCGAGTCCCATATTTTATTTTGCGGTTATTACGCGTGACATGGTTATATATATTCCCTAATTAAGAGTGTTGGGCGTTTCGTACTACCGTACGACTTACTTTTTATATCTAAAAAGTAAGCAAAAAGATTTGGGGGGAATTTAATTCGCATTGCATTCCAGAATTTTCGTGGGAGCAATCTGGGGCGAAAAATCCTCCCCCAACCCCCCAGAACTACAACGTATTGCATCGTTGAGTTCTGGGCAAGCCCGATGCTATTTCTGGTAAGTGCACAATACATATAATCCACACAAAACACTATTTCTTTGACTTTTTTGTCTTTTTTTCTTTGGTGCCGAAGAAGGACATGATGCCTTTGAGGCCTTGTTCGAATAGTTTGCCGCGCATGAACGAAAAAATGGTACCGACTTTTGATACCTTGGATCTGACGTCTGTGACGACTTGGTTTGTTTGTTTGAAAAGTTTCGTTAGGTAATAGAGAGCCCAGCAGAGGAAAACGGTGAACCAAAGAACGCAAAAAGCGATGACAAGAAATAGTATGTCTTTTGAAGTTTCGAACATAGGGGTACAGATGTACAGATTAGCGTACAGATTGTACAGATTAATAAGAAGGCTAAATAGGGCTAAATAAGGCTAGCTCTAGTGCAATCCGCATGATCCGCAAAATATCCGCAAATCTGCAATATATTGTTTTTATTTTTGGTTTTTGTTTTTTAGGATCGGAGATCGGCGCCGACGCCTTTTTTGAGTTGGTCGATTACGGTGTTGTGGAGTTTGTTTACTTCTTCCATTTCAAGAGTACGCTTATCGTTGTGATAAGTGATTGAGAATGTTAAACTTTTCTTTCCTTCTTTAATTTTACCATTTTTGTAGACATCGAACAAATCGACACCTGTTATTAAGTCTTTGTTTACTGCTCTGACTATGCTTGAGATATCGGACCAAACAGTTTTTTCGTCGACAAGGATTGAAACGTCTAGTTTGACGGAAGGGTATTTTGAAATTTCTTTGAACTTTTTGATTTGTGGATAGAATTGCATTAATTTGTCTAAATCTATCTGATAGATGCCAATTCGAGTATTAATATCTAGGATATTTTGAATTTGTGGATGAAGATTTGTAATAAATCCAAGAACGACTTTTCCAATTGAGATTTGCATTGTTTGTTTTGGGTGACACCAGTAGTCGTCGCAGACAGCTGGGGATAGATTGACTTTTACGTTGAGATTTTCGAATAGGTCGACAACGATGCTTTTCGCTTTGATAAATGAATCTTCTTTGTTCTCCCCTGTTACTACACCTGAGAGGAAAAGTGGTTGAGCGGGAAGGTAAGTTTTTGAGTCTTTTGCGGTGGGGTCACCATCAACTTCGCTGAGGAAGACTTTGCCGATTTCAAATAAGTTTAGAGTATCTTCGAAACGAAGATTGTCGACGACGTTCTGGAGTAGATTTGGAACGAGACTTTTTCTCATTAGGCTTAAATTTTCTGTAGCTGGGTTTACGACTTCAACATGATCAATTGGTTGTTTTATTTTTTCAAGGAATTCTCTGTCGACAAATGAGTAGTTATATATTTCGTTTGCGTTTGCATTATCTTTTAGTGAATTTTTTATTGTTCGCTCTAGTTGTCGCAGTTGATTTGTTTCTGGTACGACAATGTCAACTGATGGCATTACTGGAACAATATTATCATAACCGTAGATTCTTGCGATCTCTTCTATAATGTCTTCTTTTATACTAACGTCCTTGGTTGCTCGCCAAATTGGGACTTTTAGTGTAATTTCTTTTTTTGTATCTTTGACTTCGAAACCTAGCGCTTTTAGAGTTTTAAGGACTTGATCTTTTGGGATGATTTGACCGATTCGGTTGTTGATAAAATCCCAGGTAAGTTTGATTGGTCCTTGGTCGAGTTTGAATTTTTTCATGTCAACGATTTCGCTTACAACAGTTGCCTCGGGGATAAGTTCTTGGATTATGCTGACTGCCTTTCGGAGTCCAATCTCGGCCATATTTGGATCTAAGCTTTTTTCAAATCGAGTGGCACTGTCTGTTCGAAGATCTAGTCTATTTGCTGTTTTTCTGATTGTTGTTGCGTCGAAATTGGCTGATTCGATAATTACGGTTGTTGTGCCAGCGCTAATCTCGGAGTTCTCGCCTCCCATTACGCCAGCAAGAGCTACTGCTCTTTTGCCGTCTGCAATAACAAGGTCTTCTTTGATAAGTTTGTGTTCATTACCATCGAGGGTTGTGAAAACTTCGTTTTGTTTGGCTTTTCTAACGTTGATCGTCGTATCTGTTATTTTGTCAGCGTCGAAAGCGTGAAGTGGTTGACCGAGATCATTAAGGATGTAGTTTGTGATGTCGACAATGTTGTTAATTGGTTTTTGGCCGATTGATTGCAGGTTTTTCTTTAGCCAGTCGGGTGACTCCCCTACTTTGATGCCTTTTACTGCAACGCCGAGGTAACGAGGGCAAAGAGTTTGATCCTCTACGTTAACTTTTAGTTTGACTTCCTTGCTGGTGCTGAATTTTGTTAATGGGTATTCTTTTAGTTTTTTATTGTAAATTGCAGAAAGTTCCCGAGCCATTCCGTAGTGTCCCCATAGATCGGGACGATTTGTTAATGACTTGTTATCAATATCGTAGATTGAGTCATCGAGTCCGAGGGACTTTGCAAGTGGGTCTCCTACTTTTAGTTCGAGGTCGCTTAAGTCAGCGATATCGTTTTCTCCGTGTGGGAAAAGGTCACCAAGACCGATTTCGGTGCTGGCGCAGATCATTCCGTCGCTCATAACGCCTCTGACTTTTGTTGGTTTAAGTTCGATTAGATCGCCTTCCCCGTGCCATTTTACTTTTGCGCCTGATTTTGCGAGTGGGACGAGCATTCCAACAGATAGATTTGCGCCACCGCAGACAACTTCTACTTTTTCCTTGCCCAAATCGACAACTGCAATTTGGAGTTTGTCGGCATCGGGGTGTTTTTTTAGCTCGGTAACTTTACCGACAAAAACATTATCAAGACTTTTTGCTAGATTGATTACTTCTTCAACTTCGACAGTTGAAAGTGTTAATTTGAGACCGAGCTCTTTTGGATCGATTGAATCCTCGAGGTCGATGTATTTTTTGAGCCAGTTTAGGGAGATGTTCATATTTATACTGTCCAAAGTCCAAAGTCTGGAGTCGAAGTCAGGAGTTGTAGTTAGAAGTTAGATTTGGACTGGGGTTTTATTTTATATATAGAAAGATGAGTTGAGTTAAAATTGTTTTAGAAATCTAAGGTCTCCTCCTGCAAGATAGCGGATATCGTCGATACCAAAGCGCATCATTACAAGTCTTGTCATACCAAGGCCAAAGGCAAAGCCGGAATACTTCTCAGGATCAATACCACCAGCACGTAGAACGTTTGGGTGGACCATTCCACAGGGGAGAAGTTCGAGCCAACCTGTTTGTTTGCAGACGCTACAACCTGTGCCGCCACAGATCTGACAGTTTATGTCTAGTTCAAAGCCGGGTTCTACAAATGGGAAGAAGCCTGGTCGAAGTCGAGTTTTGACTTCTTTTTTGAATATTCCTTTTAGTAGTGTATTCATGACGGCTATTACATTAGCAATTGAGATGTCTTTGTCTATCATTAGCCCCTCTAGTTGATTAAAAGTATGTTCATGGGAAGCATCGAGAGCTTCGTTTCGGAAAACTCGGCCTGGGACGACTGCTTTCATTGGTGCACCAAATTTTTGCATAGCACGAACCTGAACTGGTGAAGTGTGAGTGCGAAGCACCATCTTATCATTGGGAACGCAAGATTTTGCGTTCCTACAGTTTTTAATATAAAAAGTGTCCTGCATGTCGCGAGCTGGATGGTTTGCGGGGATATTTAGGGCTTCGAAATTGTAGTAGTCAGACTCAGCTTCGGGACCGTCGAGGATCATGAAGCCCATTGATTTGAAGAGGTCTTCGAGTTCGTATTGGACGATTGACATTGGGTTTAGTGAACCTTTGTTCTTCTTCGCTCCGGGTAGACTCATGTCGACAAAGTCTTGCTCGAGTTGTTTTTCTATTTCTTTGTTATCAAGTTCCTCTTTTTTGGTTTGAAGGAGAGCAGTTAGTTCATTTTTAATGTCGTTTGCTAGTTTACCGACAATTCCTTTTTGTTCTTTTCCTAAGTCTTTTATTCCTTTTAATATATTATTTAATTTGCCGTCTTTGCGACCAAAAACTTCAATCTCAAGCGCTTCAAGACTTTTGAGGATGTCAGTCTCTTTTATTTTTTTGATAATTTCCTTTTTGAGGTCAAGTAGTAGTTTTTCCATATTTGGGTACTGATGTACAGATTGGTGTACAGATTGTACAGATTAAAAAAACTAAAGTCCCCGCCAGAGGCGGATCAGCCTTTGGCTGATAAGATTAAAAAATCAAAGTCTAAAGTGTAATTAGATCTGTATATCCGTAGTTATCCGTAATCCGTTAAACAAATTGTTTAAGTTCATAATCCAGTGTAACATAAAAATGCCTATTTTACTATAGGCACTTCTACTATTGTTTGTTGATCATTTAGAAGGACGTCAACTGATTGTTTGAGGACATGCCAGGCGATAACTTGGCCACGGCCGTGGTCGGTTCTGACTTTTTCTCCGATGAGTGGGAGTGTGTCGGCCAGTTCTTCGTAAGTTGCTTTCTCATAGAGAAGACAGCATTTCAGGCGACCGCAAACTCCACTGAGTCGGTCTGATCCTCGATGCGCGACTTGTTGGAGGTCTGCTAGGTCGGACGTAATGCTTGCGAGCTCCTTTAGATGTGTTCTACAACAAAGTTCTTTGCCACAGCAACCGATGTCGCCGGTCATTTTTATCTCATCTCGAATTCCAAGTTGTTGGAGACGTATATTTTTTTTGAATTTTTTATTAAGGTCTTTTAGTAGACCACGGAAGTCTACTCTACCATCAGCGATAAAGGCGAATGTTACTCGAGAATCATCAATTGTGAAGTACACATCGATTAATTTAATTGGTAGATCGTGTTTGACGATTAATCGTTTGCATTCTTCCATTGCAATATTTTTCTGTTTGTTTAGATCTAGTAGTTTTTCGAGGTCTTCTTTGTTTGCTTTTCTGACGATAGGTGTTACTTGAGGTTTTGGCTCGGTGGTTTCGGTCGGTTGGGTTGTCTCCTTGGTCTGTTGACTCTCTTCCCGAGGATGCGGATCCTCGGTTAATTGTTCGCCCTGAGAATGCGTATTCTCAGGTACTTCTTCTTGGTAGAGTTTGATAATTTTTCCGATCTCGGTTGCGACCTCTGTTTGGACAACAACATAATCACCAACGGTGATTTCTTCGTTGTTATATTGAAACTTTTGTAATTTTTCCCAGGGTGTTAGGTAGACTTCGACGATTTTCATAGTGAGTAGTGAGTGGAATCGCAGTTAATCAAGTTAACCCCCGAACTACAATCTATTATATGATTGAGTACGGGGCAAGCAGTTAACCTTCTCGGTATATCGTTACTTGGAAAGATAAGTTAATTTAATCGCGATAATTAGATCTTGTAGAGTTGGTAAGACTTAAGGGTTGCGTTGCCTTCTTTTAGGATCTGGGTGATAGTCTTTTTATCATCTTTGATAAACATTTGGTTGACAAGGCAGTTTTCTTCGTAGAATTTGTTGACTTTTCCAATTAATATTTTTTCTATGATTTCCTCTGGTTTACCTTCAGTTTTTAGTTGTTCTGCGTAGATTTCTTTTTCTTTGTCTAGAACGTCTGAGGGAACTGCGTCTGAATTTAGGTATTCTGGTTGCATTGCAGTGACATGCATTGCGATGTCTTTTGCGAGTTCCTCGCTGCCACCTTCCAAAACAACGACTGAAGCGATCTTTTTGTTTGAGTGTATATATTTACCAACAGTTTTTCCGTTTAACTCAATTTTATCAGCTGAGGAAAGGACGATATTTTCACCAATTTTTACTACAAGTTCTTTTTTGACTTCTTCGCTTGCCCAGGTCTTAAATTCAACTAGATCCATTCCCAAAAGTTTTTCTGCGTAAGCGTCAACTGAGGCAATAAAGTCTTCATTTCTTGAAACAAAGTCGGTTTCGCAAGCTAGGGCTACGACTGCGAGATTATTATCATCATTTTTCATTGCGATAATTCCTTCGCTTGCAACTCGATCAGCTTTTTTTGCTGCTTTTGCTTCACCTTTTTTTCGAAGTAGTTCGACTGCTTTGTCGATGTCGTCACCTGCCTCGTCAAGGGCTTTTTTGCAGTCTACGATTCCTGCGCCTGTTAGTTCTCGAAGTTTTGTGATTGTTTGTATGTCTGACATAAATAGTGAGTAGTGAGTAGTGAGTGGTGAGTAGAACAAGCTAATCACACGAACACAAGATTCACTTTTACTTTTTATTTTTTTGGAGCTGGGGTAGCTGCTGGAGCAGCTGGGGTAGAAGACGCTGGTTTTGCTGATTTGATTGCTTGGGCGATGACGCCGGTTAGGAGTTTGATTGAGCTGGTTGCGTCATCGTTGCCGGGGATTGGGTAATCGATTCTGTCTGGATTGATGTTGGTGTCAGCGATTGCGATTATTGGGATGTTCTTCTTGTTTGCTTCTAGTACTGCTGTTTTTTCTACTTTTGCGTCTACTAGGAAGATTGCATCTGGAACTTTATCTAGAGTTGAGATACCACCGACAAGTTCGTCTAGTCGAGCGATTTCTCGAGTAATAGTTAGTTGTTCTTTTTTTGTATATCTTTTTTCTAGTCGTCCTGTTTCTTTGTCAGCTGTTAGACGTCTGAATTTTTTTACAAGGTTTAGGACTGAGCTAGCGTTTGTTAATGTTCCACCTAACCATCGTGAGATGATGTATGGCATACCACAGTCTTTTGCAGCTTCTAGAACGATTTTTTTAGCTTGTTTTTTTGTTGATAGGAACAAAACTGTTCCACCACCTGAGACAATTCCCTCAACGAATCCGACTGCTTTTTCTAACTGTTTTTGAGTTTCTTCTAAATTAACAACATGAACACCGTTTTTTTCGGTAAATATAAAAGGCGCCATCTTTGGATGCCACTTTGATTTCTGGTGTCCGAAATGAACACCGGCTTTCATTAGATCTGAAAGCTCTGGTAGTTTTGTCATAAATTTCCTTTTTGTCCTTCATAACTGTTACTTGTAATAGTGACGAAGGATTTCCGCTACTTTTCCATCAATAGGACTCGATAAACGAGAAGGTCTATTAATTTCAGCTAAAATAAGCTAAGAAAAGTATGTGATTTAATAAATAATAAATTATGTGTAAATGATAACATTATTTATGGGAAGATGCAAGGGTGTTGGGGAGAGTGAGTGGTGAGTGGTCATTCTTCGCTCTACGAGCTTCGAATGAGGCCTGAGTATAATCGCAGTTAACCGGTTAATCCCCGAACTACAATCTATTATATGATTGAGTACGGGGCAAGCAGTTAATCGTCTCTGCAAATCGTTACTTGGAAGGATGAATAATTTAATCGCATGGGTGAAAGAAAAAGAGCTTGGGTGCAAGCTCTATGTGGTTGTGATTTTAGAAATTGGAGTCGATCAATTCCTTTGTTTTGGCAAGCAGTTGCTCGCGGGAAGGCAAAAGGTCGTCGTGCTCAGAAAGTCGGTTGTCCACTTCTTCCTGCAATTTTTCTTCGAGTTGATCCCATGTATCAAAGGCAGAAAATGAGCCAACAATCGAGGATGAAACGTCTTTTGCCAATTCACCAATTTTCTCTTCCTGAGTCATGAGTCTTCCCTCCTTGTTTATAGAAACCAATACTACATATTAAAAATATCAATTCAATAAAAAAAGTCAACAGAATTGACTTTGGGGATGTTTATAAGATTATTTAAGCAACTGCGTCTAGAACTTCAACAGCTTTTAATTTTTTTGCTTGAGTTATAGTTAGATAGTTAGTTGAATAGATCTGTTTACCTAGCTGATCATAGCCCGAAACATATTGATACAGTTTGTAGTTTTCTGGGTTATGGACCGCTCGGGCTGGATCCTCAATATCTTTAATTTCTCCTGGTTCTGAAGAAACGGAAGAGAGTCGGTCAATGGGATTGACACGGCTAGTTGTGGATTTTACTGGCTTTTCACTTTTGGAAACTTCTAGAGACATAAAGAAAAGGCTAAAGGTTATTTAAGTCCGTATTTTTTCTCAGCAGCTTCCCAGGCAAGGTCGAAGATTGTTTTCATGGTTTTTGCAACCTCTTTGTCCTCTATAACTACTGTTGCGAGTCTTTTTCCAAATGTAGTTATCTCTACGCTATTTTTGTAAATATCAAATTCTGCACCAATGTGATGATCTTTGGCTGGGATTTGAATACGGGTTCCGCTCCAATTGCTTTTGCGAATGAATTTATCGCTAGAATAGATTGATTTTGTTTTTACTTTATGTTTAATTCTTTCTTCACGAAATTTTTTTAATTCATCTTCTGTGAAAATATCTTTTATTAAATCTAAATTGTAAATAATTCGCAATGGTTCATTTTCACTTACTCCCTTTGCTTTTCTTTTGTAGTTTTCTACCGTGGAATTAATCACACCTTGTCTACCTTCGAAAAATTTGATGATAGGTTTGTCTTCTTTTTCGTTGTGGATAACCCTCAGATCTGGTAGTAATTTTTTGAAAAGTTTTTGTTTTTCGGTAATGTCTCTTTTTTGAGCGTCAAAAATTGACTCTAGTTGTTCTGGTGCAACTGCGAAATAAAAAGTTTTTTTACCTTTCTCCTGTTTGCTACATAGACCTTTTTCGATCAAAGCATCGAGAATCACATAGGTTGTGGCTCGATTCACACCTGACTTGACTGCAATGTTTTGAACTGATGATTTGCCGAGTTCGAGTGCTCCTAGATAAATTTTTGATTCTTTTTCGTTAAGTCCTATTTTTTGTAGTTCTTTTGTTAGGTCCATATGGAAAAAGTGAGTAGTGCGTAGTGCGTAGTGAGTAGTATGAACTAATCAGCTAATCAAACGATAAACTCATTTAGTCTGTATTGTTGTCAGTAGTATAACACATTTTATAAATTTTTTAAAAAGAAATAGCCCAGCAGTTATGCCGGGCTACATTTTATTACCGCACCGATGTCTCGCTATCTTTTTGACTGCGAAACTTGTTTTTCAAATTTTTGAATCCTCAGATTCTGTTTTACTGCTCTGCTCCTATCGGTTTCCCGATTTGAACCTTGTTTTACTCTTTAAATCCGACTACAGATCCACTTCTTTTGCCTGATGTTTCATTTCTGTTTTTTCTCCTGGTGTTGGGTTAGGGGTTGTGTTGGTGTTAGTGGTTGACAGTGAATTACTACGGCTTCGATTCATTCATCCGTAAATTGCATATTCAAATTCTAATACATCCTGGTTGTTGCTCATCTATGCAATTCAGTCTTTCATCGGGACCTCCTTCCTCCTCTTTCTTCTTTCTTAATCTGTTGAGGAAAAATACTTACCAGTATAGCAAAGATTTAATGATTTGTCAATAGCCAGCAGTGATAATTGTGTAAATTAAGCCAAAAAATACAATAATTAACTGATGGATTTTGCGTAAATACAGGTTAAAATTGGTAATAGAAAAAAATATCTGTGATTTTGCTAATTTTGACAAAAAAAGTTAATTGTGTTAGGCTTAATCAGTATTGATCTTTTGAAATTCAACAGTTCGCTAAAGGAGGGCGTAATGAACGGAAATATAAGTGAACAAGTAATCGCGCATGGAGAATTAGACCTCAGGGATGCCTGTTTGGGGCTGGAAATGATTCCAATGGATATTCGTGAAAAAATCGGAGATCCGCAAAAGTTCCAAGCTCCTGAGGTATTAGACTTCTTGACTAGAAATAGCAAGATCGCTAATATTCTGCACCATAATCCGGCAAACGATGCCATGTTGCAAATCGTCTACTATGACAAACCGAGTAAGTCCGCAATGAAACAAACATTTGGAGTCGATCGGCTTCTAAGCCGTTCCTTGTCGGGACAGGCTTTGCGGGATCGGCTAGTGGTTTGTGGAGAATGGATTGCAAAGAACTTTGTAAAGCCACACGGTCAGATTGTTGACTTGGGTGGTGGATCAAGTTCTTATTTATTTGAAGCACTTCGCACAATGGAGAAACTCCCTGAAGGTTTTCTCTGGAAAACTCTAGACTTCGACGGTGACTCGCTGCAAGTGGCTAATCAGAACGCTGTTTTGGCCGGAGTAGAGGACCATCTCGAGACTTTTGCGGAAAACTTCATGTCTCAGAAGTCATTCCCAACACCAAAAGACCAGGCTGATTTCGCAGTTCTGATCGGTGTGCTCTGCGGAATGGACAAAGACACTGCTACTAGATGTCTACAAAAATGCAAATCGCACATCAAAGACGGCGGACAGATTCTGGCAGCTACACTTCTTGACAGCTCATTCACGGAAGATCCGCTCACATTCCGATTGCTATGCAATGTCGGTGGTTGGCAACTGCGCCCCAAACCGATGAGTGATGTGAAAGAAGTTTTTGATAGCGCCGGTTGGCGGATTGAGAGCGTAACGAGCGAACGACGAGATGAACAGGGGAAAGAGATCCCTGGACAGTATGCGATCGTACACGCAACAGCACTTTAATTAACAATTCTGGATAGAGTCATAGGCTCTATCCTTTTTTTGTGGTATAATATAGTTGATAATAAATGCGCGCTTATGGATTACGCATATTCTTATTTTTTTATTTCAGGCGCAATTAATGCTATTGTCAGTTTGGCTCTCGGACTGTTTGTATTTTTTTATTATCGAAAAAATAATATTACAAAAACACTAGCGATGTTTTGTTTTGGAGTTGGTGCATGGTCAATTGGATACATGTTTTGGCCACTAGCACACACTACTCAACAGGCTCTGCTTGCTTTTCAGATTTTACATATTGGAGCATGTTATGTTTCAATTTTTTATTTGCATTTTGTTATCACTTGGCTTGATAAAGTAAAAGAAAATAAAAAGCTAATTGTATTTGGCTATGTTTTATCAACATTTTTCGCATCAACAACGTTCACTTCCCTATTCATAAAAGACATGGTACCAAAATTCAACATGAAGTTCTGGGCCAACCCTGGTATTCTTTATCATTTTTATTTGGCCATGTTCTTTAGCTTTGCAATATATGCATCAATATTATTAATTAGAAAATTTCGACAAAGTGAAGGTTTAGTACGAAAACAAACCTTAATTTTGCTACTCGGAATTGTGATTGCATTTCTCGGTGGATCAACTAACTATTTTTTGTGGTATGACATAAATATTCCACCGTGGGGTAATGGTTCAGTTGTTTTCTTCGTTATTTTGACAGTGTACTCAATTGCCAAACACAAGCTATTTGATATTAAGCTTGTCATGCGACGGTCTGTTGTTTATTTTGCATCATTAATTACAATTTTGATACCTACAATATTTGTTAAGTGGTTAATGAATCAGTCGATCACAGACTGGAGTAACTTTATAATTTTAATACTAGCAATATCAATCTTTACTCCACTGCGAGATTATTATTACAAATTGGCAAATAAATATTTCTTCTCATCCTTGTACGACAGCAGAGAAGTAATCCAAGAGTTGAATGAACAGCTAAGAACAACTCTAGATATAGGTAAGGTTTACGGTGCCGTTACAAATACAATCCAAAAAGCTTTTCATACTCGATCAGTTGCCATTCTAATGTGCGACAAGAGTTCAAATACCTGCAAAACTAGTTTTAGCAAAGGATTCAGTGATAGTATTCTCAAACAACTCACAAATAACAAAGTTATTTTTCAAATTTTAACGAAACAAAAAGAGATACTAACAGTTGATGATGAGATCGATGAATTACTCGAAAAAGACAGTAGCTATTTTGCTCAAACTATAAGATATTTTGATAAACAAAATATTGATATTATCTCTCCGCTTCATTTAAAAAACAAGGTTATTGGATACATGATATTATCTAGAAAAGAATCTGGAGATATTTACAACAAAGAAGATCTGCAAGTACTTGAAATTATTAACACAGAGGTTGCGATTGCGATTGAGAACTCACTGCTTTATGAAGAGACTAAGGCGTTTAACATCACCTTGACTAAACAGATTGCTCAGGCGACTCGGAAGCTTCGGGTCCAGAACAAGAAGTTGCAAAGTATTGATAAGATAAAGACTGATTTCATTTCAACGGCTTCTCATCAGCTTCGGACTCCCCTAACGGCTACGAAGTGGGCGCTGTCGTCTGTACAGAAGAAATGTGCTAAACTAGACAAGACGACTAAAGAGACTTTTAAGGATTTGACTTATTCAAATCAGAAATTAATTAAGCTTGTTAATGAGTTGCTTAATATTTCTCGAATTGATGAAGGTCGACTAAAGATCGAACCAGTTCCAACGGACATTGTTGAGATGCTAAAGCAGATGGTAAAAGAGTACACTCCACTCATAAAAAAGATGAAACTCAAGGTATCTGACCACTATGACAAGATGCCCAAAATTAACCTTGATGGAAATGTTATCCAGAAGGCCCTTTCCAATTTACTTTCAAATGCGATAAAATATAATAGAAAGGGTAAGAAGCTGATAGTTGAGGTTAAAAAGGATAAAACAAACGCATATATTACAGTTGCGGATCAAGGGATTGGAATTCCAAAAGCAGAGCAAGATGGGATTTTCAAGAAGTTTTATCGAGCGTCGAATGCGGCTACGTCGAATACGGAGGGGTCTGGGTTAGGGCTATACATTGCAATGCAGGCACTCAAGCAGTCGGGTGGTAAGGTGCAGTTTGAGTCAAAAGAGAATGTAGGTACAACATTTTATGTTACAATACCATTGTCAGGGTCGAAGGCGGTTGATGGGGAGAAGGGGCTTGTTTAAATCGCAAATTTCCAATTTCCAAATAACAATTTCCAAGGAATTTCCAAATGAAGCGCAAATTTCCAATTCACAAACGAATCGCAAAAGACAAGAAAACAAATGTTTTGATGTTGGAAATTGGTACTTGTAATTTGGAAATTAGACCGTATTAGTGTAGACGAACAATAAAAATCAACTAACTAATAGATAAACTAACATTTAACCATATGAGCAAGATCAAAATTGTTTTGGCGGAGGATGATACAACTTTGTCAAAATATCTTAAAGCGAGTTTTGATGAGGATGGGGGGTTTGAGGTTTTCACTGCGATGGATGGGGAGGAGGCGATAAAAATAATTACAAGTAAGGTTCCAGACATGGTGTTGCTTGATATTATCATGCCGAAGAAAAATGGGTTTGAGGTACTCGAGGCGATTAAGGCAAATGCGAAGACGAAGAAAATTCCGGTAATTATGTTGTCGAATCTAAGTCAGGAAAAAGATGTTGAGCAGGCTAAGGAGCTTGGGGCGAATGATTTTTTTGTAAAGGTTGATTTTGAGACGAGTGAGATTATTGCGAAAGTGAAGGCGGTGATGAAGAAATAAGTACGTACGAAAATCCACTTACGAAATTACGAAAAAATGAATAAAAAAAACAGCCAATTGCTGATCTGTACCCCAAAAAGTGGACACGAAAGTGTCTACTTTTTGTATTTAAAAGACAAATGAGTTATATTATTAAAAATAAATAAAATTATGAGTAAAAGAATTTTTAACAAAGAACAAATAAAG